>Ga0182015_10003007_pt1 | contig 19417 bp, 15 predicted proteins | sample 712P3MmetaG_FD_120478 | JGI IMG/M metagenome (GOLD analysis project Ga0182015, IMG submission 120478) | Permafrost microbial communities from Stordalen Mire, Sweden - 712P3M metaG | ecosystem: Environmental > Terrestrial > Soil > Wetlands > Permafrost | place: Sweden: Stordalen | collected...
AAGTTCCGGCGTGGCTTGTGAAATCATCGGCGTGACCGGCGGCGATACGTTGACCCTTGGCGGGCGCACTGCCATATTGCTAGGTGACCTGATACGAGCCCATGAAGGGTGGCTTCCGGGCTACATGGCCGGGGCGAATCGTTGACGCGGACAACGAAGAGCAATGAGGAAGGCACCACGATGCCCATGCCATCATCGGAAATCGCGCGCCTGATCAAGCAGGGCATTCCGGACGCCAAGGTCGAAATCACCGACCTTGCCGGCGACGACAACCATTATGCGGCGGTCGTCGTTTCCTCCGAATTTGCCGGAAAATCGAAGCTCCAGCAGCATCAGCTTGTCTATAAGGCACTGGGCGAAACCATGGGCGGCGCCCTGCACGCACTGCAGCTCCACACCCTTGCGCCGAAGTAAGCTGCGCCACATCTTCCCCAATGAAGACAATTACCCGAGAGGACCAGGCCAATGCCTATCAAGGATGAGATTCAGGCGACGATCAACAAGAATGACGTTGTCTTGTTTATGAAAGGAACACCGGACTTTCCGCAATGCGGATTTTCGGGCCGAGTCGTCCAGATCCTGCATTCCCTGGGGGTCTCCTACGAACCTGTGGACTGCCTCGCCAGCGACGAGATTCGCCAAGGAATCAAGGACTTTTCCGATTGGCCGACCATCCCTCAGCTTTACGTCAAGGGCGAATTCATCGGCGGCTGCGACATTGTCCGGGAAATGGCCCAGTCGGGCGAGCTCGCGGCGCTTTTGGCGGAGAAAGGCATTAGCATCAAACAATCGGCCAAGGCCTAACCGCTGCGTGTGACCTGCTCAAACTTGGCTGGCTGCGCTCGCAGGAGCGCGGGACTCCGGTGCGATTTTTTCTTTTCGCGCCACACTCATCGGAGCAGCGAAAATCGAAGTCCTTGGCCACTAACCCTGCTCTTGGCCTTCCTTCACAACCGTTTCGAGATCGGCATCAGATAAAATCCGGATCGCTGGCGTTGTCCTCCCGCCGCGCTGGAAGCGCAATCCCTCCATGCACGGCATTGGCCTCTTGCGCCGGTAGTCCGCAAAATCCTCGGCGTAGTACGACCGTGCCTGCTCCACATCTTTCGCATTTTCGGCGCTAAGCTGGCGTTGCCACAACGGCCGCTCAGTGCCAAGTATCGGATGACGGGCCACCATCAGTCCCAGCAATCATAAGGTCGAGGCGGCGTGAAAGGTTTGGGACGATCGCAGGCGCCTGCCTCTGACCGCGACGGAGTGCCTGCCACGCTCGCGCAGCCCGGCGCGGTAGGCTTTTGGCTGGCCGTGCTGCTGACCGGCGTCGCTACCGGCATCAGCGCGGCGGCGCTGATGCGCTTGTTGGAGGTGGTGCAGCATCTGGCGTGGCCTGGTCCCGGCACGCTGCTGGACGCAGCTGCACGGGCCGGAGCTTGGCGGCATATTCTGGTGCTGCTGGGAGCAGGGGCGATAACCGGTGCAGGGCAGTTCGTACTGGGGCGCCTGTCCAGCGGCAACAGCATCGACATCACCGCGGCAATATGGTTTTCCGCCGGACGGTTGCAGCGCCTGCGTACCTTGGGCAGTGCCGTGCTGTCGATCGTCATCGTCGGCATGGGCGCCTCTCTGGGGCGTGAGGGTGCGCCCAAGCATGCGGGGGCGGTAATTGCCGACGCGTTGTCGGACAGGGGCCGCCTATCCGACGAGCAACGCCGGCTGCTGGTGGCGTGCGGCGCTGGCGCCGGAATGGCGGCGGCCTACGGCGTTCCGCTAGGCGGCGCGCTGTTTGCCCTCGAAGTGCTGCGTGGAGTGCTCTCGCTGCGGCTGGTGCTGCCGGCGCTGATGGCCTCGCTCATCGCCACCGCGGTTTCGTGGATGGTCCTGCCCGATGCGCCAACCTACCCGATCCCGGACTATCCCAGCTCGGTCTCGATGGTCATCTGGGCGTTGCTGGTCGGGCCAGTCGCGGGCCTCGTCTCGGTGGGCTTCGTGCGGGTGATCGCCTGGGCCAACCGCAACAAACCAACGGGATGGCGACGTCTGCTCGCACCCGCACTGGCGCTGGGACTGCTCGGCCTGGTCTCGATCTGGTTTCCGCAGTTGCTTGGCAACGGCGAGGATATAGTCGAGCTGGTGCTCACGGACCAGATCCCTTTCGCGTTGCTGCTCGCGCTGTTGGCGCTCAAACCCGCCGCGACCGTCTTGTGCCTGGGCAGCGGCGCGCCGGGCGGACTTTTCACCCCGACCCTTGCGATGGGGGCGCTATTGGGTGGAGCGCTGGGCCACGCCTGGTCGTGGTTCGCGCCTGGCGTGCCTGCGGGTGCGTCCGCCGTGGTAGGCGCCGCAGCCGTGCTGGCGGCCACGACACAGGGACCGATCTCGGCGGTGGTGCTGATGATGGAGCTGACCGGGCGCCCCCGATCGCTCATCGTGCCGCTCATGCTGGCGGTGGTCATCGCCACGCTGGTTTCGCGCACCATCGAACCACGCTCGATCTACGAAGCCCGCCTGACCGACGAGGAAGTGGCGGCACGACTGAAAGCTCGCGAACCCTCGCGGCATTAGGGACGCTGTCAGGGCCATCCAGTGCCGATGACGAGAGTACGATCGACGAAGGCATGGCCTTTGCCGGGCAGGTCGGCCGCGATCAACCCTAAATGGCGTTCAGCAGCGCCAACGCGTCCTCCGAATCCCATTGCGCCGGCCCGGCCATGGTGCCGATTTCGCAGCCATCCTTGCCGATGAGAATCGTCGCCGGCAGACCCAAAACCTTGCCCGCCTGCTTCAAGGTTTGAAAAGCCGCCGTTGTGCTATCGGTATAAAGCTTGAGATTCTTGACGCCGATCTCGTGCAAGAAAGCCTGCGGCCGGTCGAGCCGCGTGGTATCGATATTCACCGCCACCACCGAAAAATCCTTCGAGCCGAGGATGCCTTGCAAGCGGTCGAGCGCGGGCATTTCCTGGCGGCACGGCACGCACCATGTGGCCCATAAGTTGAGCAGGACCGTACGCCCCTTGAAATCGGCCAGGCTCGCTTTCGTTCGTTCTGGCGTATCGAAACTGAGCTCTGGAACTGGCTTGGGCTCAGTCGCAATGGTCAGGGCCGCGATCTCGCCATGCACTAGCGGCTTTAACCGCGCCGCCATCGAAGCCGCGCCGGGACAGGCCGGGGTTTCGGGGCTTTCCTTGCCGCCCGGCGTCTTGATCCCGTATAGGACAAAAGCCAGCGCCATTAAGGCCGAGGCCGCCACCGCGAACGCGACACCGCGCGAAACGAGCGGCGCGCGCTCCTTTTTGGAATCATTTTGGGTCATATGGACATTGGCTTTTTGAAGAGCGCGAGAAGATGAGCAACAAAATGTGGGGCGGCCGGTTCGCGAGCGACCCCGGCGCCATCATGAATGAAATCAATGCCTCGATCGGCTTCGACTTCAGGCTCGCCCTCCACGATATAGCAGGTTCCAAGGCGCATGCCGCCATGCTGGCGCAAACCGGGATATTGGAGCGCGCGGACGCGCAAGCGATCAGCGATGGCTTAGACGAAATCGCCCGCGAAATCGAGGCTGGATCGTTCAATTTTTCGCGCGCGCTCGAAGATATTCATATGAACATCGAGGCACGCCTCGCGGAATTGATCGGACCCGCGGCGGGGCGGCTTCATACGGCGCGCTCGCGCAACGATCAGGTCGCGCTCGATTTCCGCCTCTGGATTCGCGGCACCATCGACGCGCTCGACCAACAATTGCATGGCCTGCAACTGGCACTTGCCGGAAAGGCGCTCGCCCATGCGGCCAGCGTGATGCCGGGGTTCACCCATATGCAACCGGCGCAGCCTGTCACCTTCGGGCATCACCTTTTGGCCTATGTGGAGATGTTTGCGCGGGACCGTTCGAGATTGCGCGACGCCAGAACCCGCCTCAACGAATCGCCGCTAGGCGCCGCCGCGCTGGCTGGAACCTCGTTCCCGATCGACCGGGAGATGACCGCGAAGGCGCTCGGTTTCGACCGGCCCACGGCGAATTCGCTCGACAGCGTGGCCGATCGCGATTTCGTGCTCGAAACCTTGAGCACCACCGTGATTTGCGCCATTCATCTGTCCCGCTTCGCCGAGGAGATCGTGCTTTGGGCAACGCCGCAATTCGGCTTCGTGTCTTTGTCGGACAAATTTTCGACCGGCTCGTCGATCATGCCGCAAAAGCGCAACCCCGACGCGGCGGAGCTTGTAAGGGCCAAGGCCGGCCGTATCGTCGGCGCGCTCAACGCCCTCCTTATCGTGATGAAGGGCCTGCCGCTCGCCTATTCGAAGGATTTGCAGGAAGACAAGGAAGGGACTTTTGACGCGCTGCACTCGCTTTCGCTCTGTCTAGCCGCCTTGACAGGAATGATTGGCGATCTCACCCCCCATCCAAAGCGCATGAAAGCCGCCGCGGGTTCTGGCTATGCCACCGCTACCGATCTTGCAGATTGGCTGGTGCGGACCCTGAAACTGCCGTTTCGCGAGGCGCACCACATCACCGGGCGCATCGTTGCCATCGCCGCCGAACAGAAAAAAGACCTTGAACAGCTGTCGCTCGCCGAAATGCGGGCGGTCGAGCCGCGAATCAACGAGGCAGTTTTCGCGGTTCTGGGCGTCGAAAACTCGGTCCGCAGCCGGACCAGTTTTGGCGGCACCGCGCCCAAATGCGTGCGCGCGCAGGCCCGGCTGTGGCTGCGGCGGCTCAAAAAATAGGTGCAAGCCGAAACACCAAATCGTTACCGCCGTCGCGGAGGTTGACAATTGACGCCGCGCGAGCCGTTTTTGTCCGAATTGTTTGTGCGATGATGCTTTTTCGTTGCGCACAAGCTGCCGGGGCGCAGTATTGGAACTGCACGGCGACCGTCAGATTATTGGCGCGCCCACCTGGGCGACCGCAACGAATCGTCACTGATATGAGACGCATAAATTGACCCGGTGGTCAAGCCACCTGCCGCAAGGAATTGGTTCGCGAAATGTCTGGGACTCGCAGGGAAAAAAGAGTAACTGGTTTATTCCGAACGACCGCTATGCTCGCCCGTCCGGCACTTCGTCGGTCCAGACCCGAAAGCCCGTTAGCGTATTGGGCCCGAAGGTGGTTGTGATCGCGACATCGGCGGCGTCGCGTCCCCTGGCAAGCAAGACCCTGCCGATGCGCGGCACGTTGTTCCTCGCGTCAAAAGTATACCATCGACCGCCGAGGTAGACCTCGAACCACGCCGCGAAATCGCCCGGCGGAAAGGGCGGCGGGGTGCCGGCGTCGCCCAGATATCCGGTGCAGTAGCGGGCCGGAATGTTCAAGGCCCGGCAGAACGCGACCGCCAAATGAGTATAATCGCGGCAGACTCCCAGACCTTCCTGATAGGCTTCCGACGCCGTCCTTGTCACCCGGGCGTGCTCATAGCCGAAATTAATGCGCTGATTTACGAAATCGCAGATGGCCTGGACGCGCATCCAGCCCGGCGGCGTCCCACCAAACAAAGTCCAGGCCAGATCCAACAACCGGTCGCTATCGCAAAAACGGCTGGCGAGAAGGAAGACGATCGACTCTTCGGGAAGATTCTCCACCGCGATCTGGGCCGCATCCAGCACGACTTCATCAGGCAGACCGGAATCCGTCACGACAGCGTCGGTCGACAAGCGCACATGCCCCGCTGGGGCAAGAATCCGGCTGCACCAATTGCCAAAACCATCGCGGTAGCAAGAGATCGGAACCGAGGGGCTGACGACGATGTGATCCGGCGCCGCGAGATCCGCAATGCGCGAGAAATGGACGTTGAGCATCGCAATCAGCGGAGTGGGCTGCGGAAATTCGTATTGCAGTTCGTAACCGACCCGGAGTTTCACGTCGCTCTCTCATGCCTCCGGGGACCGCGCGGCAGGCCGTCAATTTTTTACTTGCGTAAACGCGGCCAGACGCCGATCTCAATTTCCTATACTTGTCTGCGTTTCGCCGGGAAAACATATCACTTTTGCACCAGCAAAGCTCGGAATTATACCAAAATCCGCGATGGTATTATGGATGACGCAAGTGCGGTGGTTTTCCATCGCATGGCAAGGCCTGGAGGCTCGGCAGACACCGCGGGATCGCGGCGCGGCGGGAGGGGCGAGCGCCTTCGCATCACGTCTTCGCTCCTTCCGGAATGGACAAGACGAACGCCAAGTCTCGACACGCCCCCGCCGGTTCATAATCCGAGGTTTGACGGGGATACCCAGTCACGCCTGCCCCGCCCGGTCGCGGCTCAGCCCCTTGGCTTTGAGCTCCGCCTCATAAAGAGCCCATTTCTCATCATGGCGCGTGCCGAGCTCATGGAGATAGTCCCACGTGAAGATGCCCGTGGAGTGCAAATCGTCGAAGATCAGCCGCACCGCGTAGGTGCCGACCGGCTCGACGCCGGTCACGCGGCAATGGCGCTTGCCGCCGATGGTCAAGTGGTCTTCCCGCCGGTGGCCCTGGACTTCCGCGCTGGGACTCATGACCCGCAAATATTCGGCGGAAAGATCGTAAGCTTCGCCGCTCTCGAAACTGACGCTAAGGATACAGCCGTTCTCCCTCAGCCGTAATTCGCTCGGCCATTGATTCAGATTGCCGCGCATTGCTTGACCCCCATTCCGCCTTGGAGCTTACGAATTTTGCTTCCTCACTTTTTGGGGAGTGGGCGAGTTTGAGTACGGCAATCCTTTTAGGCCGGTCCCTCGTCTCTCGCTTGGACGCTGGCCGCAAAGAACTCGGAAAAATTGAAATTTACGCCAGGTAGACTGATTCGATCAAGATGAAGCCGCCGACGCGTGCCTGTCAAATCGCTTGGATGTGCGACCCGGAGAGACTAGCGGTCGGGTAACCGGCTCGCCGGCGCCAGCGATCCGGCGAGACTTTAGCTATCCGGCACGACGTCGAGAACCTTGGCGATCGGCACCGGTTTGATGCCGAGCGGCGGTTGGAAAGGCCCTTCGTGGGCCGCGATCAATCCGATCACGAGGACGATGCTGGCAGTGAAAATGACCATGGCGGCGATCTGGGCGCGCGCCTCGTCGAGTTGCACCGCTGCAAGGCTGATCTGCGCCATCACGGCCATCAAAAGAACGCTTGCCCATTTAAAGTTTTCCGAAAAATCGGAGCTTAACGCCAGCCGTTCGCCGCGCGCATCCCGGACCCTCAAGGCGGTGTTGAGCAAAAAGCTGTCGAGCGCCGCATTGCCAGGCGCAATGTCGGATTGCGCGACGGTTTCCAACAATTCGTCTTGTGCCGCTTCGGCCTCGGGCGAGGCGTCGCCGTTCTCCATGCGCGGCCATTCCATGTCGATAACGGCGATGGCATAGGCCCGGATGGCGCCATCGATTGCAATGTGTGGCGTACCCAAGGCGGCGGCCAGGGCATGGAGGGAGATAAGACTGGCGCCTTCCGCGCGCACCGTCGCCGCCGCGCGCCGGTTGCGATCCCAGACGTCGTTCGCGAGAAAGCCGGTGAGAATGCTGAATATGGCAACGATCGCACCGAAGTAGGGCGCCACCACGCCTCGGTAGCTTCGCACCCATGGTCCGACCGGGGCGCCGAACGAAAGGCGGACTAGCACCAAGGCGGAGGCGGCGTAAAAGGCCGCCAAATTCAAAATCAACGCCGGAAGCGGTAGTGATAGCCAAGCATCGATCAAGATCTTGTTCCCCGAAGAGCCGATATGGATGTGCGACCCGGCTGTTGCCCAATTCCGGCTCCTCCCGAATGAATCGACTTAGTCCATTCCCGCAAGGAGGTCGGCACGAAGCGTTCGGCCTTTCCGTTTGGTCTTGGCGTATTGGGTCTGGTGCGCTCGGGCTTGATTTTTTGAACACGCTAATACATTACGCCCCAGCGTGGCCCAAGTTTGCTTTAAGCTCACGTGCCAGGCGCAATGCCAGGGCCACGATTGTAATCGTTGGCATGTCGCTGCCCACCGTGGGAAATACCGAACTCCCGGCAACGAAAAGATTGGAAATTCCGTGGACCCTGCAATTGGCATCGACCACACCTTTCGTCGGATCAGAGTCCATCCGCGTTGTGCCCATGTGATGCCAGCATCCCACGATGTTTTTTGGCCAGATTTCCGCCGGATCCGCTGGTTCCTTGGTGAATTCAAGCACGCCTTGCCTTGTCATTTCCTCAATAAGCAGTTTACGCAGCAAGATGAAATGCAGCTTATCTCTGTCGGTTAGCTGCCAGTCCACCTCGACTTTATTCAGTCCAAGCTGATCGCGCGCCGACGAGAGGGTGACTCGACTGTCATAGTTTGGGATTGGTTCTATAACTGTCTCAAGTGCGAAATCCCGTTTCACGAAGCCTGGATTCAAACGTACATCGAGAATGCCAATAATCGCTTGCGGAGCATTTACGACGATGGTCGGCACCGCTCGGACAATCGCACGCGCGATCTCTCCAAATGGATATCCGAAACGCGCGCGGCCTTTCACCTGCCTCGAAATCGCTCTTACGGCCAAATACGCCTTGGACATGCCACTCGTGTAGCGCGCTTCGAGGTAGGTTCGGGAATTTGGTATTGATAACTTCCGTTGGCATTCGGAGGTCGGCGCGACATGGGCCGAAATGTGAGCCTCCCCAGAAAAATACGCGGCGTGAGAGGGAACCATTGTGGCATCGTAGAGCCGCCGATGACGCCGCTGGGCGTTTATGCGCACTATGTCCCAGCGGATGCGCGGATGGTCCATGAAATAGCGTCCAACGAGATCGCGTCCATTGCCTAGTCCCGTCTTTTGAATTTGGTTCGAAAGCAGCAGGAGGCGCGCATTCTCAATGCCGCCGGCGGCCAACACAATAATTCTTGCGGATATCGTAAATCTCTTTCCGTTAAGCGTCTTGACCCGCACTCCTGTTACATGCGTTGCTGTGTCGTTCGTTTGGATTTCGGTCGCATTTGAGAACAGCATGACCTTTATATTGTTTGCTTCACTTAGCCGTGCCCGGTAAATGTCTCCGAATTTGGCTTGTGGGTTGATTTGACTGATGACGTTATGTAGGCACTTCCGATCGAGCGGGAACAGGAATAAATCGTCCTTCGCCATTTTTTGCGACCATTTGTCCTCATCGTATTCAAATGGCCCGAGTTTCAAGAGCGAATGACTGCGTTCATAATAGCGATCCAATTCTTCCTTGCCGAATGGCCATCCGCTGTTGGGAACTCCATCGCGCTTCTCGAAGTCTAGGGAATCGAGAGGCCGGCAATGGCCGCCCCAGCAATTGGTGCTGCCCCCGAAATACCGGCTTCGGGCTTCATTTAGTCTGTCGTAGGATAGTCCCACGTTCTTCCCGTCATAAAGGGACTGCGTCATGGGATCTGAACGGAGGCCCCCGCTCTCTAAAAGAATGACATTGTACGATTTTGATAAAAATTCGAGAGCAATTGAAATTCCTGCCGCTCCCGCACCAATAATGCAGAGATCTGTTTGGAAAGTCGCTGAATCATCAATCGAGCGAGAATTTATAATCATCTTATTGGAACCAATCGATCAGAAACCGTAGTGAAGATACTCGGATTGAATGCACGAAGCGCGCGACGGCTGTCGTGCGGAGCGCATTGGACCGCGCGGTTGGACCACTTCAACCGCTTTCTTAGTTGCAAATTCGAACGCCCGTGATTTCCCTATCATAGCGCAAAAGGCTTTGTCTTCTACAGTTGTTGTAAGCGGAGCTGGCCATGGGTTCCCGAGCGATTACCGAGGTATGACCAGTGGAACGATGGGTCAACCGGGCAGCGTTGTCCTTCATATCAAAGCTTCCGCTGGCGCCGTTCAATCTAGGCATTTTCCGATACATTTGCGTTATATCTGACGGCGGAGAAATAATTTCGGCATTCGGTTTGCGTGAAGGCGCCGGTGGTGATGCGGATGGTGTCAAGCAAATCACGGACCTCGCGCGCGGCCGCCGCGCGCAAAAGCGTCTTGAAGTTGGAGAACGCCTCCCGAGCGAAGCGCATCAAATGCCCGTGCTGCGCGGAGAGCCGCCCTCACCCCGAGCCGTTCCGCCGCCCGGCGGCGGGGCAGCCCCCGGATCAATGACCCTCAACGACCCGCCGCCGAAGATCGTTCGAAAGGGCTTTAGCCGCGCATGCTGGCCTAAAGTGCCAGCGTTGGGCTTCAATCAGATTAACGCTGATTCGCAAATCCCCTTCGATTCGATCTGACGGGAAAATGCTGGATAACACCAATGGTAGAGGCAACAAACATTTTGAACTTACCTTACCCGGGATCCCGATTCCATTCTGGTTGTAACCTGTCTCAGATGAAGAAGAGCTGGGTCCAAGCTACCCCTTGAATTTCTGGTAGACCGCTTCAGATGTGCGCGGACGTCGGAGGAGCGAGAGCTGGGTCTCGCGGGCATCGGCGGTGTCGCGGCGGGTACGAGCAGAGCGAGCCCGACATTGTCGGGTCGAACGTCCGTTTTGACTGAGCTTGCACTTACATCGCCGATTTGGCCTATCGCGATGGCGTGGAGGTGGCACTATGGGAATGCGCGTTTCGCGCCAAAAAGCCGCGCTGATCGCAACGGTTCTGATCGTGGCGTTTGGCCTTCTGGTGTTTTTGCGCCCCGCGCGGCCCAAGGTTGCCGCGGCCGGGCCGGATGCCGGCATTACGGCAGCTTGCAGTCCCGGCAGCCGAACTGGTCGCGCAGATCTCGACGACAATTTGCAAACTTTGGACAGGCTTACGATCGCCGTGCGCACACCGAGCGATTATGATCCGACAAGGGCCTATCCGCTGCTTGTCGTCTACCCGCCGGCGGGATTTACCCGGCGCCAGTCCGAGAGCTTCTACGACTTGACGACCGAGGCGACGCGGCGTGGTTTCATTGTCGCCTACAGCGATTACCTTAGCTTGTCGCCGACGGCGGTAGCGCAACAGGCGAAGGTGGCTGCGACCGTCGCGAGCTTTTTCTGTGTCGATGAAGCTTCGATCGCTTATCTCGGTCACTCCGATGGTGGCGCTATGGCCGAGGGTATCCCCGCTTACGCCCCCAAAGCCGGCGCCGCGCCACAAAGCATCGTCGCGAGCGCCGCGGGCATCACGGGCGACGACCTCGCGACGATGGCGTGTCCGTCAATTCCGGCTGTTTTGATCGTCCACAGCCGTGGCGATGAACGCTTCCCGGACTTCGGTCGCGGCACTGCTGCCTATTGGGGTCGGTGCGCGGCCTGCGCGCCGGAAAATCTTAGCGCGCTTGCCGATGGCTGCCGCGACTTCTCGGGATGTGCCAACGGGCGGCGCGTCACCTATTGCCAAACAGCTCTTCCACATAAGCGCTGGCCGTCGATGAATACCGCGATGCTTGATTTCATTCAGGGCGGTAAGGCCAAGCCGCCATAGGGCTTGGGAGGCTTTGCAAGCAAAGGAGTGTACGGAGCTTCACGGCGGTTGCTGCCGGAGCGATTTTGTACCCGGACGCCGCCATCAATTTGACATCGAAACGGGCGGCAGTTACCCACCGTGATCCAGGTTCCCGTTCTCGCTAGCCGTGCCGGTTGTGGCGGCCTTTTGGGCGGCTTCCATATCATGAAACAAAGTATCGCGAAGTTTGCCATAGGCCAGGTGGTCAAACACTGCAAATTTCCCTTCCGGGGGATCATCTACGACGTAGACCCGGTCTTCGCGAATACCGAGGCATGGTGGCAGGCGATCCCCGAAGAGGTCCGGCCGCGCAAGGATCAGCCTTTCTATCATCTCTTCGCCGAAAACGCGGAGGCCGAATATGTCGCCTATGTCTCGGAGCAAAACCTCATGGCCGATACCTCCGGCGAGCCAGTTCGCCATCCGCACGTCGACGAGATGCTCGCGCGCGCGCGGGATGGCGCATACAAAATCAAGTCGGCGCGCCTGAATTGAGAAATGCCCTACCCGCGGCTCGCGGAACCGCTCCTGCCCTGCGCCAGGCGCCGCCCTGCGTCTGCGGCCACCCGCACCGGCGCCTTCAACCGCCGTCTTCTTCGCCTTGCGCCTCGGCGCGAGGTTCTTCGTCGTCGCCGCGGGGCGTATCCTCCTCCGTGATCCGCTCGACGGCGACGACCTTCTCGCCAGCGGCGGTATCGAAGACGATGACTCCCTGGGTCCCGCGTCCGGCAACCCGAATGCCATCGACCGGACAGCGGATCAATTGGCCGCCGTTTGTCACCAGCACGATCTCGTCGCCATCCCCGACCGGCATCGAGGCAATGAGCTTGCCGTTTCGCTGGTTGACCGCCATAGCGACGATGCCCTTGCCGCCGCGGCCGGTAATGCGGTATTCGTAGGACGACGTCCTCTTGCCGTAACCATTCGCGGAAACGGTCAAAATGATTTGTTCGGCGGCGGACATTTCGGCATAGCGGTCCGGTCCGAGGTTCGACGCCACGGGCGCGTCCTCAACTCCCGCTTCCTCGCCAGCCGCTTCGCCGTTGGCCTCGGTCGAAACGTCGCCGGCAACGGCGCGGCGCATCTTGAGATAAGCAAGACGCTCGCCGCTATCGGCCTCGATATGATGTAAAATGGCAAGCGAGATCACCTGCTCGCCTGGCCCAAGCGCAATGCCGCGCACGCCCATGGAATCGCGGCCCTTAAAAACCCGCACCTCGGTCACGGGAAAGCGGATGCATTGGCCATTGGCGGTCGTCAAAAGAACATCGTCCGCCTCGCTGCAAATCTGCACATCGACGATTCCCTCGCCTTCGTCGAGCCGCATCGCGATTTTGCCAGCGCGGTTGACTTGGGCGAAATCGGAAAGCTTGTTGCGCCGCACGCTGCCGCTTGTGGTCGCGAACATGACATCGAGGGTGTCCCACGCCGCCTCGTCCTCCGGCAAGGGCATGATCGTGGTGATCCGCTCGCCCTCGTCGAGCGGTAGCATATTGATCAGCGCTTTTCCCCGCGCGTGCGGGGCCGAAAGAGGCAACCGCCAGACTTTTTCCTTGTAGACGTGACCGCGCGAGGAAAAGAACAACACCGGCGCATGGGTCGAGGCGACAAACAGCCTCGCGACGAAATCCTCGTCGCGCGTCTGCATTCCCGCGCGGCCCTTGCCGCCGCGTCTTTGCGCGCGATAGGTGGCAAGCGGAACCCGCTTGACGTAGCCAAGATGCGACACGGTGACAACCATGTCTTCGCGTTGAATGAGATCCTCGTCCTCGACGCCTGCCGCATCGTCGAGAATGAGGGTCCGGCGCGGCGTCGCATGGGCGGCTTTGACCGCGAGCATTTCATCCTTGATGATCGAAAAGAGCCGAGCGCGCGAACGCAGGATGGCGAGATAATCCGCGATCTCCACACTGAGCTTGTTCAGAGCCTCGGCGATCTCCTCGCGCCCCAGCGCGGTCAAGCGTTGCAGTCTAAGTTCGAGAATGGCCTTCGCCTGCGCTTCCGAAAGCTGGCAGTTGCCATCCTCGGAGAGCACGTGGCGCGGGTCGGCGATGAGCGTGATCAGCGGCGCCATGTCGCGCGCGGGCCAGGCTCGGCCCATCAAGGCCGCGCGTGCCGTAGCGGGATCTGGAGACGTGCGGATGAGGCGGATGAATTCGTCGATATTGGCGAGCGCGATCGCCAGGCCAACCTGCACATGCGCGGCGTCGCGCGCCTTGGCGAGGAGGTGCTTGGTGCGCCTTGTGACGACCTCTTCGCGAAAATCGATGAAGGCTCTGAGGAAATCCTTGAGCGTCAGGGTTTCCGGCCGGCCGCCATTCAAGGCGATCATGTTGCAGGCGAAGCTCGATTGCAACGCGGTGAAGCGCCAGAGCTGATTCAAGACGACATCGGCGAGCGCGTCGCGTTTGATTTCGATCACGATCCGCATGCCGTCGCGGTCGGATTCATCGCGCAAATCCGAGATACCTTCGACGCGTTTCTCGCGAACGAGCTCGGCGATCTTCTCGATCAAGGTGGCTTTGTTGATCTGATAGGGAATCTCGGTGACGATGAGGGCCTCGCGCTCCTTGCGGAGCTCCTCGACTTCGACCTTCGCACGTGTCAGCACCGAGCCGCGCCCGGACATGTAAGCAGCGCCGATGCCGGGCCGCCCCAAGATGTAGCCGCCGGTCGGAAAATCGGGGCCGGGGATGATCTCAGTCAATTCCTCGATCGTCATCTCGGGACGGTCGACCAAGGCGATCGCCGCGTCGATCACCTCGCCAAGATTGTGCGGCGGGATATTGGTCGCCATGCCGACCGCGATGCCGCCGGCGCCATTGACGAGGAGATTGGGGAACCGGGCTGGCAGCACGACCGGCTGCAGTTCCTTGCCGTCGTAGTTCGGCTCAAAATCGACAGTGTCTGAATCAATGTCTTCGAGCAGCGCCAAGGCCGGACGGGCGAGCCGCGATTCCGTGTAACGCATGGCAGCCGGCGGATCGCCGTCGATCGAGCCGAAATTGCCTTGCTTATCGATCAAGGGCAGCCGCATCGAGAAGTCCTGCGCCATCCGCACCAACGCGTCATAGATCGCGGTGTCGCCGTGCGGATGATATTTACCCATGACATCGCCGACGATGCGGGCGGATTTCACATAAGGGCGGTCCGGCGTGTAATTGTTTTCGTGCATAGAATAGAAAATGCGCCGGTGCACGGGCTTCAGTCCGTCGCGCACATCGGGCAGCGCCCGGCTCACGATCACGCTCATCGCGTAAGCGAGATAGCTCTGCCGCATCTCGTCGGAAATCGAAACCGGCCGGACGCCGGATCCGGGCGGGGGTGAAGTGCTGTCGTCCGTAGCGGCCAAGGAATGCTATCCCGAAAGGAACGCTAACCCAGAAGGGAGGGATTGCTAGAGTCTAACCCGGCGGACCGCGAAGCGGCAATGCCGGACTTAAGAAATACCCCGGCGCATTGAAGAGCCGGAAGAAATTTCTTGCGGTTTCCGATTGGACGGATACTTTTGCGCGCATGATTCAGTTTGGCTCCCGCGGCGAGGAGGAGCGGTCGGCTTCGGGCGATAGAAACGGATTTCCTCAAGCGGAAAGTCGGCCAAGCGCTCATTTCAGGATCTTGGCGACTCGATGTATACATTTGTTTTCATCCATTTATCGCGCGGTTGGACAGCTTCAAATAGCATTCAAGCCCCGCGGTTTTAGGCGAAAAGATGCCCGCCGACCTTCGCCGCGCGGCCTGCGCGCTGCTTTCCGTTTCCGATAAGACTGGCCTCGCCGGCTTCGCGCGCGCTCTTACGGCCTTCGGTGTTGAGCTTGTCTCAACCGGCGGCACGCGGGCCACCCTTGCCGGAGCTGGACTCGCGGCCCGCGAAATCTCCGATCTGACCGGCGTTCCTGAGCTCTTGGACGGGCGGGTCAAAACCCTGCATCCAAAAGTTCATGGCGGCCTTTTGGCAATCAGGGAAAACCCGGAGCACGAGGCGGCGATGCTGGCGCATGGCATCACGCCGATCGATCTTTTGGTGGTGAACCTTTATCCTTTCGAGGCGGCGATCGGCAGCGGCGCGTCTTTCGCCGAATGCATCGAGAATATCGACATCGGCGGCCCGGCCATGATCCGCGCCGCCGCCAAGAATTGCAACGATGTCGCGGTCGTCGTCGACCCCGGCGATTACGCCCAAATTCTCGCCGAATTGACGGCGCATGGTGGTTGCACGACCCAAAAATTGCGCCAAGAACTCGCGCAAAAAGCGTTTGCGCGCACCGCCGTCTATGACGCGGCGATCTCGAACTGGCTGGCTCTGGAAATGGGGCTCGCCGCGCCGCCCTATCGCGCGTTTGGCGGCAAGCTTGCATCAAGCCTACGCTATGGCGAAAACCCGCATCAGACCGCCGCTTTCTATGCGTCGGGAGAGCCGCGCCGGGGCGTCGCGATGGCCCGGCAGGTGCAGGGCAAGAAACTCTCCTACAACAACGTCAACGATACCGATGCGGCTTTCGAGCTCGTAGCCGAGTTCGATCCAGCGCGGACAGCCGCTTGCGCGATCATCAAGCACGCCAATCCTTGCGGCGTAGCCGAGGCGGACACTCTCGCCGAGGCTTATGAACTCGCGCTGCGTTGCGATCCGGTCTCGGCGTTCGGCGGCATTATCGCCTTGAACCGGAAACTCGATGCAAAGGCCGCCGCGCTGATTGTGAAGATATTCACCGAAGTCATCGTCGCGCCGGAGGCCGACGATGCGGCCATCGCAATCGTCGCCACCAAGAATAACCCGCGTCTCGTCCTAACCGGCGGCCTCCCTGACGCCCGTGCGAAAAGTTTGACGTTTCGCACCGTGGCGGGCGGTTTTCTTGCGCAATCCCGCGATAATGCGAATGTCGGCGACATGGATTTGCGCGTCGTCACCAAGCGCGCCCCAATCGAGAGGGAATGGCGCGATCTCAAATTCGCCTTCCGCGTTGCCAAGCATGTGAAGTCGAACGCGATCGTCTACGCCAAGGGCGGCGCGACGGCGGGGATTGGCGCGGGACAGATGAGCCGCGTCGATTCCGTGCGAATCGCGGCGATGAAAGCCGCCGAGGCAGCGAGGGCCGCCGGCTTTGGCGAAAGCCTCGCCAAGGGTTCGGTCGTCGCCTCGGATGCGTTTTTTCCGTTCGCCGACGGCATCATCGCCGCCGCCGAAGCGGGCGCGACCGCAATCATTCAACCGGGCGGATCGGTGCGCGACGGCGAGGTCATCAACGCGGCCGACAGTGCCGGTCTCGCCATGGTGTTTACCGGGGTACGGCATTTCCGGCATTAAAAGATTTAAGCAATCAGTCTGCGCTCGTTCCGTAACGCCTGGCATCCCGAAAACCGCGCGCCGTTGCATCAAGATTGGCGGCAGTTCATTTTGCGCGACCTCGTTTGCAAGGCGGAGGATATCGACGTCGACGCCATCATCGGGGCCGGCTACCGGAACGACGTGGCCATAAGGATCGGCGAGACCGGCGTAAAACTCAAACGCGTTGTCGCCACCGGCATCGCGGTCAAGGTTTCTTGCGCGGCGTAAACTCTACGCGGCTCGCGGGAACGCGAAGGCAATGGTTGGGCCCTCGTCATGACCGGCATCACTGCGGCGTGGCGGCATCCTGGACCGACCGGCTAAAGGCATCGACCTGGTCGCCATATTGCTCGCGCGTGTCCGAATCGACGATGGCAACCGGAGCTGTTACGACCAAGCCCGCCGCGTGACCAACCGACGCCGCCGCGCCAGCCGTTGTCTGGAGGATTTTTTCGCCGAGGCTAACCTTTGATTCCGTCAAGGTCTGGCCGGGCGTGAGGACTCGACCAATGACGCTCGCGAGCTGCGGATTTTCGGCGAACTTGCCGTGATGGAATGGGTCTGCCGAGCGAAGCCGGGTCGCGTCGATAACCTCTATCCCTTCGCGCTTGAGTTTGCTTTCGTCTGGTTCCTGGTTCGGATCGATGGATCCTAGTCTTGGCTCTCCCCACACCCGGCGCGAAATCGCTAGTGCCCTGTCGTCCTCGGACGTAACCAAAAAGAACTTCGGCCGCCGAGCGCCCAATGCGTAGATTTGGTCGATTTGCTTGTAAGCGACATCGACACCAACATCCGGCGCCGCGAGAATGACGGTGTGGATTTTTTGCGCCACCTTGCCGTCGCGAATCGCCATCTGGCGCAGCGCTTCGAGCGTCACCCAGTTTCCCATCGAATGGGCAAGCACTGTGATCTCGCCGACTTCGGGATCTTTGGCGAGGAAGCGCAAACCGCTTTCGAGCTCATCGCGTGAATACTCGACGCTCTCGTGGTCGTAGCCGTAGGCGAGAACTCTCGCCTTCGAGGGCCAGGTGAAAAGTACTGGCACGACTTGAGCCTCCACCCCGGAATCGTGGACAAATTGGGCGAAGCGGAAAACCGCGTCCTCAAAGCGGTTGTTGAAACCGTGGACAAACACCAGCACCTGCTTTTTGGGCGTGGTCCGCACCAGCCGGCGGAACGTGGCGAGCGCTTGCGTGCGGTCGTTGTAGTCGGCTTTGCGCGTCACGAAATCGGTTGCCGGATCGCCGGGAACTTGGCGGGGCAGCTGAACTTCCCCAATTTGGCGGACGCTGTCGGGGGGAATCGAAACCACGATATCGGCAAAATCCAACGCCGGCCCGCGAAAACCGGAAAACATCTCCGCCGGCGTGGTCCGCTCGCGTGTCGTCGCGACCAGCATTTCGACCTCGCTCGTGCCGGGAGCGGGCGCCTCCTTCACGGGTTCGAGAAAGCCTTTTGGGGAAGCACAACCGGCGAGGCCGCAAACCGTGATGACAATGACAAGAAAGTGGTGCGGAGGAAGGCGCGAACCCCGAACGCAGGCCACTTGGCGACCACGCAAGCCTGTTCGCCACGGCCAAAAGGTGAAACGACGCATCAGCCCATTTGTCCAAAAAACGCCGCGATCAGGCAACGGTACCGGGCTAGCAACGTCAAGATAAAGTGAACCCGCGCGAACCTGGCGGCGCTGCCGCAGATCTCGTAAAATGTAAATAATATCAGTAACTTACATAACGTTACAAAATGTTTCCGGGAATCCCGCGTCGAATTTTTTCGCGGCGGGTTGCTTATTTGCCACAGATAGCATCGTCTTTCCGCTTGCTACCGCCGTTGCCTCAAGCGATGCGGCGCGCGAGGCCGCTCAGGACGGCGGGCTCGACTTCATCCGTCCATACCCTGAAGCTCTTCAAGACGTGGGGCCCGAAGGATGTCGCAAGCGGGATATCGGTTGCGTCACGGCCGCGCGCGACGGTGATGCGTCCGATGCGCGGCATGTTATGGCGCGCGTCGAAAGTGAACCAGCGCCCATCGAGAAAGACTTCGAACCAAGCGTTATAATCCATTGGAGCCGGATCCGGCGGCACGCCTATGTCGCCCAAAAACCCATTGGCGTAACGCGCCGGAATGTTCATGCAGCGGCAGAAAGCGACGGCGAGATGGGCGAAATCGCGGCAAACGCCGACCCGCTCCTGATAGGCTTCATAGGCGGTGCGGGTGGCGCGGGCATATTGATAGCCGAACGTCAGATGGTTGCAGACGAAATCGCAGATTGCCTGAACCCGGCGCCAGCCGCGCGGAGCGGACCCAAAAAGTTGCCATGCGGTGTCGCAAAGCTTGTCGGTTTCGCAATAACGGCTGCCGAGCGTAAAAACCAACGTTTCGTTTGGCAATCGTTCGGCCGCGATCTCTTGCGCATCGAGCTTGACCGGATCGGGCTGACCGCTATCATCGATGACGCCGTCGCGGCGAATCGTTAGATCGCCCGCGGGCGCGATAAACCGGCGAACATGATTGCCGAATGTGTCGAGATAAGTCTCCGTCGAAATCGCCGGCGCGGTCTCGAACGGCGTCTCGTACCGGATATTTTGCGCCTGATCGCGATGCGCGTCGAGCAGACAAACCATCAATGCCGGCTCCGCGCAACTGAACGCCAATTCATAGCCATATCTTATAAGCATGATTCACATTTGGGTCGATTGCGCGGCGCTG
>Ga0182015_10003008_pt1 | contig 19416 bp, 12 predicted proteins | sample 712P3MmetaG_FD_120478 | JGI IMG/M metagenome (GOLD analysis project Ga0182015, IMG submission 120478) | Permafrost microbial communities from Stordalen Mire, Sweden - 712P3M metaG | ecosystem: Environmental > Terrestrial > Soil > Wetlands > Permafrost | place: Sweden: Stordalen | collected...
GAACGACAGCAAGGTCCGCGCGCTCGAAGCCGCGCTGGAGCGCAACGGCGTGACCAAGAGGGATATGCAGACTTCCGGTCTCAACATCTATGACAACACCAACAACCAAGGCACGGTCACCGGCTTCACCGTGCAAGACACGCTGAACGTGACGATGCACCAGGTGCGAAAGGCCGGCGCCGCGATCGACGCGGCAGCACAAGCCGTCGGAAACGGTGTGCAACTCAACGGCGTGTCATTCACGATCACGAACGACTCGAAGGTACTGCGTGCGGCTCGAATCCGGGCAATGGACAACGCCCGTCTGGCCGCGGGGCAACTGGCCAAGGCCGGCGACGCACACGTCACGGGCATCGTGAAGATCACCGACAACGAGAGTCAGAGTTCCGGGATCGTGTACCCCGAGTTCAACGCCGGCGAGGCGCTGCGCGCCGCGGTGCCGATCGAGACCGGCACCCAGCCCGTCAACGTTCAGGTCACGGTCATCTACTCACTGGCCAACTAAGTCGTAGGCAGAGCACCTTCGGCGTGGGCTCGTCGACTACGAGTCGAAGCCCAAACCAAAGAGGTCGATGAGCTTGAGCCAGAGATTGCGACGACCCTCGTGATCATCGGCGTACTTGATGGCCGACTGCGTGACGCGGATAAAGATCCACTTGAACGGTTCCGGCGGAAAGGGCATCGGCTTTTTCCGAACCATCGTCAACCGGGTGCGATCGGTCTCGAGCCCGTCGAGGAGATCGAGCATCGTGGCCGCGCCAAATCTGGTGGAGGCGACACCGAGGCCGGTGTAGCCCAGCACGTAGGCCACCTTGTTCTCGTGCGACGTTCCCCAGAACGGTGAGAACCGGGTGCACGTGTCGATCGCGCCTCCCCAGGCGTGCGTGAACTTCACCCCGGCCAACTGCGGGAACGTCTTCAAGAAGTGCCCGGCGAGGGTCGCGTAGGTCTTGGAGTTGAATTCGTACTCCCGGCGGACCTTGCCCCGGAAGTTGTAGATCGTGTCGTAGCCGCCCCAGAGGATGCTGTTGTCACTCGTCAGTCGGTAGTAGTGGAACTGATTGCCGGAGTCGGCGATACCCTCGCGACCCGACCACCCGATGCTCTCGAGTTGAGACGCCGACAGGGGCTCGGTCACCATCACGTAGTCGTACACCGGCACGACGTACTTGCGCGTCTTCTTCAGGAGCGACGGAAAGACGTTGGTTCCCAGTGCGACGCGCGCGGCGGTGACGGCGCCGTAGGGCGTGTGCACGCGAACGGCGTCGTGGAGGTCCTCGAGCCACTCGACCTTGGAGTTCTCGAAGATCTTCACGCCCAGTGAGATGCAGACCCGCTCCAGCCCCCACACCAGGCGAGCGGGGTCGACCAGTGCCGTGCCGTCGTGATCGAAGAGGGCGCCCACGTACGAGGGGGAGTGCACGCGCGCTTGCACCTCTTCTTGAGTGAGGACTTCGACCGTGTCGCCCGTCGCGTTTCGACGTTCGGCCTGTTCGGCCATTCCCATGAACTGCCAGGGTGCGACGGCGACCTGGAGTTCACCGGTGCGCTCGAAATCACACTCGATGCCGTAGCGCGTGATCGTCGCCTCGATCTCGTCGAGGTTCTCGCGCCCGAGTCGTTGGATCAGTTCGATCTCATCGGGGAAACGCCGAACGCCGTTCAAGTATCCGTGGGTCAGCGACGCCGAGCAGAATCCGCCGTTGCGCCCTGAAGCGCCGGCGCCGGTCTCGTACTGTTCGACGACCACCACCTCGCGCTCGGGGTCACGCTCCTTCGCGAGCAGCGCGGTCCACAGGCCCGTGTAGCCCGCGCCGACGATACACAGGTCGGCGCCGATGTCACCGATCAAGGCGGAGTGCGGTGCCGGCTCCAGCGGGTCCGAGTCGAGCCACCAGAGTTCAGGTTGGACGTCGGCGAGGTGGCGTAAGACGAAGGGATCCTTCTTGTCCATACTGTGTCCGGCCAACGGCCGGAATCACCCTCTCTCAGCACTTCTGCTTCGCCGACGCCCCGATTGACGCAACGACCGCCAGACGTCTCGACCGGCCTCAATTCGTCAATTCTACCGGGTGGTCCATTTTCACTGAACGATGGAGAAACGTCGTACACCAATTCGGTTTCGCGGTCGACGTGGATAGGATTCGCAGGAACTTGCCACCTGAAAGAGGAGTGATGCGTCTGGCCAATCTCGACGGACGAGCGACGATCGTTCTCGACGACGGGATCGTTGACGTAGCCGTCGCCTCCAACGGGGCGTTCTCGACGTCGATCGACAAGTGCCTCGGTCAACTCGACAAGCTCGACGCCTGGTACCGCTCGGCGCAACCGTCGCTCACCGACAGTGTCACCGCCGACGAGCTGGCGAGGGACCCGCGACTCGGACCGATCGTCCACTCCCAACAGGTATTCGCCATCGGGCGCAACTATCGAGCACACGCGGAAGAGACGGGTGCGAAAGTGCCCACGGAGCCCATGGTCTTCACCAAGTTCGCTTCGTCACTGTGTGGTCCCAACGACGCGGTTCCGATCCCCGGCCCGGCGACCGACTACGAGGCCGAACTGGTCGTGGTCATCGGCTCCACGATTCGAAACGTCTCGGTCGAGGACGCCCTCACCGTGGTCGCCGGCTACTGCGTCGGTCAGGACTACTCCGAACGGGAGTGGCAGTACCGCAACTCACCGGCGCAGTTCTCGCTCGCGAAATCGTTCAAAAACTTCTCCCCGATTGGCCCGTGGCTCACGACCGCCGACGACATACCCGACCCCAATGCTCTGTCGATTCAAACCCACTTGAACAGCGAGACAATGCAGGACTCGAATACGAGCACCATGATCTTCTCTGTGGCGCAACTCATCTCCTTCTTGTCTTCCGTCTGTGAACTTCGCCGCGGTGATCTCATTTTCACTGGGACGCCCGAAGGGGTCGGTCAAGCCCGAAAACCGCCGGTCTACCTGAAGCCGGGCGATGAGATCGTCACGACCATCGAGCGACTCGGCAGCTTGCGAAACGTCGCCGTGGCGCCCTAGTCGCTCATTCAAAGCGACGCCGTATCCACTACCTAGTATCCCTAGAGTGCGCAACGACTCATCGGCGTGAAGTCAAACATTGACCCGTAGGGGTTTCCCCGGGGCGGCACGACGTGCGGCTACTTCTTCGCGGCCAACGCTTCAAAGTTCTCGTAGAGCGAAGGTTCGTTCTCCATCTTCCTCGCCGACAACGCGTGGGGCGCGACCTTCTGCCAGATTCCTTCGAACCAGTAGACGTCGCGGATCAGCTCAAAGTCGAGAACGTTGTGCTTGACCAAGGCACCCACCGTCTCTCCGAAAGTAAGAATTTTGCGAATGTTCGGATCGTCCATCGGCGCCGCTTCGGGATCGAACGACTCCTGGAACAGCTCACTCAATGCTTCATCCAGCCCAAGTGCAGTGTCCCAACGCATTAGTTGAACCACTAACTGAGCATCTTCATACGTCGCAACCATTTCTCTCTCTTCTCTCTGGTGAAGCTCACACCAGTACGTCGAAGAGCTTTGATAATTTCGACAGTCATTCTCCGGCATTCAGGGCCGTCGTGGTGGCGTGTTCGCACTTACACGCTGACCAGGGATCAACGAGAAGCATCGAGCGAGGCTCCACCGCCTTAGCCGATTTTCTCAATTTCTATGAATACGTGCGGACTAATGCGCCATTCGAACGACGAAATTCCGCGAGTTGACCGAGGCTCGAGTTCATCACCCATATGTACTTGGAGTCGCCTGCAATTCCGTAAAAGCCAAGGCCGTTAAAGGGCCCTTCCGATCCCGACGTGTTCATCAGATGGCCCGTGGTGGCGTTGTATTCGTAAAGTGCGGGTGTAGACGCAGCCAGCCAGAGTTGATTTCCCGAGGCGTAGATGAGGTGCGGGCCATTCTTCTGTCCAAAGTTAGGAAGATTCTTGATCCTCCGATCAACATGGCCGTTCGCCGCACTTATCTCGATTGCTTCGGTTTCGGCAGAATCAACCCACAAACCCTGCGGCGTTGCCGATATGGATCCTGGCAACACAATGACTCCAGTGGAGCGACCAGTGTCCGCGTTGTAGGTCGAGATGTGGACTGTTCGAATGAGGGTGCCTGCGGCAGAATATTGATTCACGGTGTAGATGAATTCGCCCCGGACGGTCAAGCTCTGCGTCTGGTTCAACACCCATACGGCGTTACTCGTGGTCGCTATCGCCGTGGGTTGCGAGATGCCGAGTGAGGCGCCCACGTGGACCGATTGACCGCTGGACGCGCTGATATCGACGATGTGGTTTTCCCCTCCGTCCGCAATCCACAAACTGCCTGCGGCGGCGGCCATCGCAAGCGGCTGAGTGACGGAGATTGCACTACCGGAAATGAGGCGGACGAGTCTCCCGGAAGGTGTCGAGAATTGCGCAACGTCGCTACCCTGGCCTATTCCATCCTTGATCCACACGTACGCATCGTTTGAGGTTATTTCGGTCGGCAGCGTCACCCCTGACGGTGATGCGACGTCGGCGATGATCTTGCCTGAACTGACAGCAATCTCCACAACGTTGGACGACGTGGACGACAGCCCCTGGCACAGTACCCACACATCGCGTCCGTTGTCGGTGACGTCGGCAACGTTGTTGCATTTGTTCGACAACGAAATCTCTGGAGATGCAGCGTGAGCCGGAAGCACCGACGTTGCAGTAGTCACCAGAGCAATAATCGCGACCGTGCTTGCTAGGCGTGCCCGAACCATCGCTCGGTGTCGACTCATGCGGCAAACCTAACAAGCGAAACTGCCGTCTGAGACCCGTCGTGGCTTGAAATCCGAACAGATTGTAGAAGGGAACGCGAACGCCCCACGTTTGGGGTTCGTGGTGGGGTGGTTTTGGTGTGGTTGGGAGGGTGGATGGATGGTTGGTCGGGCTGGGGAGATTCGAACTCCCGATCTCTCGGCCCCCAGCCGAGCGCTCTAGACCAAACTAAGCCACAGCCCGTGAACGAACAATCGTAGTCGGTAGGTCTTGACTAACTCGTTGTCGCGTGCGCGCCGTGAGACTGATCAGGATGGGTCAGCCAGGCGCGAGCCTCGCATAAGAACGCGATGGACTCTCCGGTCGCCTTCGCGCGAAGCGCGTCAAGGATTCGCTCGTCCAGGGCCTGTATCAATTCGTCAACCGCCATATCTCTTCACCTTTTCTTACCCGCCCGCAACGGCGGTGACTATCTCTATCGCGCATCCATCTTGAATTCTCGTGGTGGGCCATTCGGAGCGTCGAACCACGTCACCGTCAATCGCAACGGCCACGCCACGTGGTTCGATTGAGAGTCGCTGCAACATCTGCTCGACCGATTCTGCAACGAATTGTTTATCTACACCGTTGACACTTATCATGCAAAAGCCTCGGCGAATCGAAGCGCTTCGCGCGCAGCGATCGGTGCCAACGTCACGCCGTGACGGAAATGTCCTGATGACCACGCCCAACGTCGGCCCGCCAAAACCTCGAAGAACGGCCGCAAGTCTTCGCTGGCCGGTCGATTGCCCTCACGAGTCTCCAGGATGACGGCGGTCTCCAGGGCCGGAACGACATCGAGAGCGTCGCGCAAGAGGCGCTGCACTTCTCCCACCTGAGCACCGGCTTCAAGTCGCTCTTCGGACGTCGCGCCTAAGACGTTGTAGCCGCCGGGGCGACTGACCATATAGAAGGCGTTGCCCTTCACGAATGAACGAATCATGGGCTGAGCACTTCGATCGATCCCTTGAACGCGAATCGTGATGCCGTGGATGGGCCGAACGTTGTGCTCACCGGACGCCACGGCACCGTCGGGCAGCGCGCCCGCGCCAGTGGCGATGACGCCACAATCGCCGCGGTAAGTGTGGTGCGCGGTGACGGCTTCGACGTGCGTAGCGTCGCCGCACACTTTGATCACGGTGTCCTGTACGACGCTCACTCCCAGGAGTTCGATCGCTTCGCTGACGTGGGCCACGACCTGGTCGGGGTCGAGCCAGGCGTCGCCCTCGACCAGCAAGCCATCGGCGATACGGGCCGATACGCCTTCAAACATCGACGGATGCTCATCGCGCGAGACCCGTCGAGGAGCGACTCCCAGTTCCGCGGCGACCTGAGCGAATTGGTCGACCAGTCGGCGGTCGCCTCCATCCCATCCCAGGAGCAGCGTGCCGGATTCGACGATGGAGAGGTCCTGCTGACTGACCTCGCGCAGTTCCTTGGCGAACGTATGCCACGCGTCCAGCGCACCGCTCTGCAGTTCGTAGTTCGCCTCTTCGCCCGGACCGATCTCAGCGATCGGCGCGATCATGCCCGCGGCGGCCCACGTAGCACCTCGTCCCGGCGACGGGTCGAAGAGCGTCACCCGCCAGCCACCGCGTGCCAGTTGGAATGCGCTCGTGAGTCCGATGACGCCACCACCGACGACGAGTGCGTGTGGGGCCGTCTTCACCCGACCAGCGTAGGTCGAAGGGCGAGGAATCTTTTCGGTATGATTGCAGTGGGTCAGTGTTGCCCCGCGAGGAAACACTATGACAAAGAACCTTTACGACCCCTCCTTTGAGCATGACGCCTGCGGTGTGGGCATGGTCGCGGACCTGAGCGCCACGCCGACCAACGCGACGATCCTCGACGCGCTCACCATCCTGGAGAACCTCGAGCACCGCGGGGCCTCCGGCTCCGACGTCGACTCGGGTGACGGCGCCGGGGTCCTCATCCAGATGCCCGACGCCTTCATCCGCGCCGAGTTCGGGACCGCCGTCCCCCTCGCGGGGGAGTACGGCGTGGCGCACTGGATGGTGCCCAACGGCTCCGACGTCGCGGTACTGCGCAAGGTGATCGACGCGGTACTGGCCCGAGTGGGATTGGCGTCGCTGGGGTGGCGCGACGTGCCGGTCGATTCGAACGTGCTCGGTCCGACGTCGTTGGCGTCCGAACCGAGTTTCGTCCAGCAACTCATCGCCAAGGACCCCGCGAACCCGGCGCCGGACCTCGAGCGCGCGCTGTACTGCGCCCGAAAGGTGATCGAGCACACCATCGACGTCTACGCGTCGTCGTGCTCCCCGCACGTGCTCATCTACAAGGGGATGCTGACGTCACCCCAGCTGCGCCAGTACTTCAACGACCTGCGCGACGAGCGACTGACGTCGGCGATCGCCGTCGTGCACAGTCGGTTCTCCACGAACGTCCTTCCTCGCTGGGACCTCGCCCAGCCCTTCCGCTACATCGCCCACAACGGCGAAATCAACACGGTTCGGGGCAACCGCAACTGGATGACGGCACGTGAGACCTCGCTGTCGAGCGACGTCCTGCCGCTGCCGATCTCCGAACTGACGCCGCTCGTCACGACGGGTCTCAGTGACTCGGCGAGCTTCGACGAGGTGGTCGAGCTCTTGGTCCAGGCCGGGCGATCATTGCCCCACGCGGTCCTGATGATGATCCCCGAAGCGTGGGAGCGCTCGACGTTCATGAGCGAGTCGCGCCGGGATTTCTACCGGTACCACGCCGGACTGATGGAGCCGTGGGACGGGCCGGCCTCGGTGACGTTCTGCGACGGCAAAGTCGTCGGGGCCGTACTGGACCGCAACGGACTTCGTCCGGCGCGGTACTGGGTCACCAAGGACCAGCGCGTCATCTTCGCCAGCGAGGTCGGTGTCCTGCCCGTCGACCCCGCCAATATCGAACGCAAGGGTCGTCTGCAACCGGGGCGGGTCTTCCTCGTCGACATCGAACAGGGTCGGATCATCGACGACGAGGAGTTGAAGAGCTCCCTGGCGTTGAAGGCGCCCTACGGTGAGTGGCTGCGCGAACAGCAGCGCTCGCTCGATGAGATCGACGCGCCCACGATGCTCACGCCGAACCACGCGTCGATCGTTCGCCAGCAGAAGAACTTCGGCTACTCAGAAGAGGACCTCCGCCTCATCGTTCGACACATGGCCCAGGTGAGCGAGGAGCCAATCGGCTCGATGGGTTCGGACTCGACCGTGCCGACGCTCTCGAAACTCCCGCGTCCGCTCTTCGACTTCTTCACGCAGCTCTTCGCCCAGGTCACGAACCCTCCGCTCGACGCGATCCGCGAAGAGCTCGTCACCTCGACGCGCGTCACGATCGGTGGCGAAGACAACCTGCTCACCGAGAGCGCCAATCACTGCCACCAGATCGTGTTGCCGTCGCCCATCCTGAGCATCGACGAACTGGCGAAGATCCGCTACATCCAAGAGTTCGACCGCATGACGGGGTTCACCGCGGTCGTCATCGACGGCCTCTTTCCGGCCCACGGCGATAACACGGGCGCCGACCGTCTGGCCTCGGCCATCGACGCGCTGTGCGATGTGGTCGTCGCCAAGGTACGCGCCGGCACCAACATCGTCATCCTCTCCGATCGCAACACCACGCCGGACTTAGCCGCGATCCCCAGTCTGCTCTTGGCGTCGGCCGTGCATCACCGCCTCGTCGACGAGCACCTGCGAACGAGCGCGGCGTTGATCATGGAGTCCGGGGACGTTCGCGAGGTGCACCACGTGGCGTTGCTGCTCGGCTTCGGCGCCTCCGCGGTGTGCCCGTACCTGGCGTACGAGTCGATCGACGCGTTGATCGACGAGGGCGAGCTCACGGGCTTCAGTGCCTTCGAGGCCCGCTATCAGTACGGCAAGGCGCTCAACAAGGGCGTCGTCAAGACGATGTCGAAGATGGGCGTGAGTACGGTCGCGAGTTACGTCGGCTCGCAGCTCTTTGAGGCCGTGGGGATCTCCGAGACCGTCCTGGCGAGGTACTTCCCGGGGTTCACCTCGCGACTCGGGGGCATCACGCTCGAACACATCGCTACGAGCGTCCTCACCCTGCACGCGGGCGCCTACACGCCGGCACTCGGCGAGCGCGTCGAACTGCGCAACAACGGCGAGTACCAGTGGCGTCGCGAAGGGGAGATCCACCTCTTCAACCCGCGCACCGTCCAGAAGCTGCAGCACGCCACGCGCGCGAAGCGCTTCGACATCTTCAAGGAGTACACCACGCTCGTCGACGATCAGTCGAGCGCGCTCGTGACGTTGCGCGGGCTCATGAACCTGGTGCCTAGTGCCACGCCGCTGCCGATCGACGAGGTCGAGAGCACGTCGTCGATCATCAAGCGATTCAGTACCGGCGCCATGTCCTACGGCTCCATCTCCGAAGAAGCGCACAGCACGCTCGCGATCGCCATGAACCGCCTCGGCGGCAAGTCCAACACCGGCGAAGGGGGCGAGGACGACGAGCGATTCGACACCTCCGATCCCCAGTGGAACCGTCGTTCGGCCATCAAGCAGGTCGCCTCGGGACGCTTCGGCGTCACCAGTCGCTACCTCGTCAACGCCGACGACATCCAGATCAAGATGGCCCAGGGCGCCAAGCCGGGCGAAGGCGGACAGTTGCCCGGGACCAAGATCTACCCGTGGATCGCCAAGACGCGACGCTCGACGCCGGGGGTCGGTCTGATCTCGCCGCCCCCGCATCACGACATCTATTCGATCGAGGACCTCGCCCAACTGATCTACGACCTGAAGAACGCCAACGACCAGGCGCGGATCCACGTGAAGCTCGTCAGCGAACAGGGCGTCGGGACGATCGCCGCGGGCGTCGCCAAGGCGCACGCCGACGTAATCCTCATCTCCGGACACGACGGTGGCACCGGCGCGGCGCCGCTGACCTCGCTGAAGCACGCCGGCACGCCGTGGGAGCTCGGACTGGCCGAGACGCACCAGACGCTGGCCGCGAACGGTCTGCGCAGTCGCGTCGCGCTACAGGTCGACGGACAGTTGAAGACCGGTCGCGACGTCATCATCGCCGCTCTGCTCGGCGCCGAGGAGTTCGGCTTCGCCACCGCGCCGTTGGTCGTGGCCGGATGTGTCATGATGCGCGTCTGTCACCTCGACACCTGTCCGGTCGGCATCGCGACCCAGAACCCGCGACTGCGCGAACGCTTCACCGGTCAGCCGGAGTTCGTCGAGAACTTCTTCGAGTTCATCGCCCAGGAGGTTCGTGAGTACCTCGCGCTGCTCGGCGCGCGAACGCTCGAAGAGGTGATCGGTGACGCGACCCGGCTGTCGGTCGATTCAACGGACGACCAATACAGCGACCTCGATCTCTCCGCGCTGTTGGTCACCGTCTCGCCCGATCAGCGCCACCAGAGCGTGAAACAGGAGCACGGTCTCGACGGGGCGCTCGACTGGACGTTCCTCCACGACGCCGTCATGGCCGCGACGCGCACGACGCCGTATCGGTTCTCGACGCAGATTCGCAACGTGAATCGAGCAGTGGGCACCTTGACCGGGAGCGCGATCACGCGCTCACTTGGCGCGCGAGAACTCCCGGACGACCTGATCGAGATCGACCTGGAGGGATCCTCGGGTCAGAGCCTCGGGGCCTTTATCCCGCGCGGCATGACCCTTCGACTGCGCGGCGACACGAACGACTACGCCGGCAAGGGCCTCTCGGGCGGTCGCATCGTCATCCGGCCGTCGCTGGAGGCCACGTTCGCCAGCGAGGAGAACATCATCGCCGGCAACGTCATCGGCTACGGGGCGACCGGCGGCGAGATCTTCGTCAGCGGCGTCGTGGGCGAGCGCTGCGGCGTGCGCAACTCCGGTGCCACGATCATCGTCGAGGGCACCGGCGATCACGCGTGCGAGTACATGACCGGCGGCGTCGTCGTGATCCTCGGCGCGGTCGGGCGCAACCTCGCGGCCGGCATGTCCGGCGGCACGCTCTATCTCTACGATCCACACCAGAGCGTCTATGACCACCTCAGTGCCGGCGTCTACGAGATCGATCCGCTGGAGTTCGAGGACGACGAGCACCTGCGAGAACTACTGACACGCTTCGTGAACGAGACCGGCTCGCGACGCGCCGCGTCGATTCTGAGTGACTGGCGAAGCCAACGCATGCACTTCGTGCGCATCGAGACCTCGGAGTACCAGCGCGTGCGCGACGAGTTGCGCAATGGGTAAGACGACCGGCTTCCTGGACTATCCGCGGCAGGGCCCGCGCCATCGACCGGTGCCGATACGACTGCGTGACTGGCGAGAGGTGTACGAACCCCAGAGCGACGACGACGTCGCCGTTCAAGGTGCACGGTGCATGGACTGCGGTATCCCGTTCTGCATGCAGGGGTGCCCACTCGGCAATCGGATCCCGACGTTCAACGATCACGTCTACCGCTCGCACTGGGAGCAGGCCGGCGACCAACTCTTCGACACCAACAACTTCCCCGAGTTCACGGGCCGACTCTGCCCGGCGCCGTGTGAGTCGGCCTGCGTGCTGGGTATCTCGGACAGTCCGGTCACGATCGAACGCATCGAATACGAAGTCGCCGAGCACGCCTTCGCCAACGGCTTCGACGTCGCGCACCTCACCGAGGTCCGCACCGGTCAACGCGTCGCCGTCGTCGGCTCCGGACCGGCCGGACTCGCGGCCGCGGCCCAACTCGCGAGCGTCGGTCACGAGGTTCACGTCTTCGAACGCGCCGACGCCATCGGCGGACTACTGCGCTACGGAATACCGGAGTTCAAACTAGAAAAGGCGATCCTTGATCGACGCCTCGCCGTGATGGAGGCCTCCGGCATCACGTTTCACACCAACGTCACGATCGGAGACGCCGCGACGCCGCTCGCAGAGTTACAGCGCGACTTCGACGCGGTGCTGCTCGCGCTCGGCTCGACGCGACCGCGACTGATCCCAGTGCCGGGCGCGGAGCTTGACGGCGTCTACCCGGCCATGACCTATCTCGAAGCCGCCAACCGCGCCGTGCGCGACGGCGAAGCGACGGCCATCGACGCCGCCGAGAAGCACGTCATCATCCTGGGCGGCGGCGACACGGGAGCCGACTGCCTCGGCACCGTGCATCGTCAGGGGGCGCACTCGGTGGTGCAGATTGAGATTCTCGACCGACCGCCCGACGAACGGCCCGACGACCAACCGTGGCCGACGATGGCGAGGATCTTCAAGTCGTCACCGGCGCACGACGAAGGCGGCGAGCGACGCTTCTCGACCGAGACGCTCGAATTCCACGGCCACGAGCGACTCGAGCGCATCGTCGTTCGAGATGACACGACCGCTGAGTCCATTGCGATGTCCGCCGATCTCGTGTTGATCGCGGCCGGCTTCATCGGGCCCGAGTTGGAGTACCTGGGGCTGGCGGGCGAATCGTTCGTCACGCCGCGCGCCACGTTGTCGGTCGGAAGTGACTGGCGCGTCGCGGCCCTGGATGGTCCGGCCCCGGTCTACGCCTGCGGCGACGCCGTGCGCGGACAGAGCCTGATCGTCTGGGCCATCGCGGAGGGTCGCAGCGCTGCCGCGGCCATCGATGAGCGCCTCTCCGGTGTGCCCAGTGTCCTGCCGGCGCCCGTGGTGCCCTACAGCCTCTCCTGGTAGAGAACCGGTCGCGAACTCGCAGGCGCACCGAGAGTTTGTAGCATCATCGCAACGGGATAAGAGGGGGACCAGTGCAAAGCACGATGCAAGACGCGCCACTGCTCATCAGCGGCATCATTCGCCACGGTGAGTACCTGTACTCCGAAAAGAAGGTACTTACCGTCACACCCGACGGCGTCGAGGAGGCGACGTTCTCCCAAGTCTCCAAGCGCGCCGAGCAGTTGGCGGCCGCCCTGACCAAGTTGGGCGTCCGGCCGGGCGACCGGGTCGCCACCTTCATGTGGAACAACCAGGCGCATATGGAGGCCTACATCGCGGTGCCGTGCATGGGCGCCGTGTTGCACACCCTCAATATCCGGCTCTTCCCCGAGCAGTTGGCCTTCATCATCAACCACGCCGAGGACTCGGTCGTCATCGTCGACAGCACTCTGATCCCCGCGTTCGCGAAGGTGCGCGACCAGATCCCTACGGTGAAACACGTCATCATCCACGGCCCGGACGACACGGGTCTGCTCGGCGAGACGATCGACTACGAATCCTTCCTCAGCGCCGAGCGACCGGGCTTCGAGTGGCCCGTGCTGGATGAGCGCTCGGCCGCGATCATGTGTTACACCTCGGGAACGACGGGTAACCCCAAGGGCGTGGTCTACTCACATCGCTCGACCTGGCTGCACTCGATGGCCTCGACGACCGCGAACTCGATCGGTCTCAGCGAACGCGACCGCTGCCTCTTGATCGTGCCGATGTTCCACGTCAACGCGTGGGGAACGGCCTACACGGCGTTCATGGCCGGCACCGAGCTGATCATGCCCCAGATGTTCTTGCAGGGCGAGCCCATCGTCAAGATGATCCAGGAGTTGCGTCCGACGTTTTCCCTCGGGGTCCCCACCGTCTGGAACGACGTCCTGCGCGTCACCGAGAACATGCCCGACGCCGACCTCTCGAGCCTGCGCGGCATCGTCTCCGGGGGATCGGCCGTGCCCCGTGTGATGATCGAGGCGTTCCGCGACCGCTTCGGGATCGACGTGATCCAGGGTTGGGGAATGACCGAGACGAGCCCGTTGGCCGCGGTCTCGATCCCGCCGTCGGGCACGCCGGCCGACCTGCAGATCGACTACCGCGTGAAGGCCGGGCGCGTCGTCGCGGGTGTCGAGGTCCGCATCACCGACGAAGAAGGGAATGTCCTGGCGCGCGACGGCAAGACCGTCGGCGAGTTCGAGATCCGCGGACCGTGGATCACCGGGTCGTACTTCGGTGTCGACGCCCCCGATCGCTTCCACGAGGACTGGCTGCGCACCGGCGACATCGGTTCGATGGACGCCGAAGGGTTCATGACGATCAGCGATCGTTCGAAGGACGTCATCAAATCCGGTGGGGAGTGGATCAGCTCGGTCGAACTCGAAGGTTCACTCATGGCGCACCCGGCCGTCTTCGAGGCCGCGGTGATCGCGGTGCCCGACGAGCGCTGGCAGGAGCGACCGTTGTGCTGTGTCGTGTTGCGTCCGGATACCACCGCGAGCGCCGAGGAGCTTCGCGAGTTCCTCGCCGAGCGCGTCGCGAAGTGGTGGTTACCCGAACGTTGGGCCTTCATCGAGAGCGTCCCCAAGACCAGCGTCGGCAAGTTCGACAAGAAGGTGCTGCGCGCGCAGTACGCCGAGGACGAGCTGCCCTACGAGACCATCGACTAGTGGAGTCCTTCGACGCGCTGGCCGACGAAGTCGGCGCGCTCGAGAGTCGAGTCGCCGACGCCATCTTCGACACCGTGCGCGCCCAGCTGCGCACCGAGGGGGCCGACGAGGCGAAGGAGCTGGAACGACGACTCTCGAAGGTGCGACGGAGCCTGCAGAAGGCCGAGATGCTCCTTCGCGGCGCGGATGACGACTAGCGCCACTCGTTGATCTCGTTGATCAACAGTCGCAGGTTCACGTAGTTGCGCCCGTCGAAGGCGAAGGAGATCGTCGTGTCGTCTTCGCGCGCGTAGCCGAGCCCGGAAGAGAAGCGCGGCACCACGTTCGCGAGTTCCGCCAGCTGTTCGTCGCTCGGTCCGCGACGCACCTGGATGAAGCCACGCTCGCCGCGTACGTCGAAGCGCACGTAGTTGGAGAAGAAGTGATCGATCTCGGTCGCGGCCTCCTCGACCGAGGTGCAGATCCGCACCAAGCACATGTCGTTCTCGTCGATGTAGCGATCGGCGATCACCGCGTTCTCCACGAAGTTCATCCACTGACGCCAGAAGTCGCCGTCCGGAGTGTCGACGAGTACGACCGGGGCCGGCGAGGTCTTGCCGGTGTGGAGCAGCGTGAGGACCTCGAAGGTCTCGTCCATCGTGCCGAGACCGCCGGGGAATATCGCGAAGGCGTTCGAGGGTCGCGTCATGGCGACCTTTCGCGTGAAGAAGTACTGCATCGCCACGAGCATGGACTCGGCGTCGATGTAGGGATTGGAGAACTGTTCGAAGGGCAGTTCGATGTTCACGCCGAGCGTGTGCTCGCGCCCGGCGCCCTTGGCCGAGGCCTCCATGATCCCGGGCCCGGCGCCCGAGATGATCATCCAGCCGCGTTGGGCCATGGTCGCGCCGAGCTCCCGCGCCATCTCGTACAGCGCGTGGGCCTCGTCGGTGCGCGCCGAGCCGAAGACCGCCAGCTTGGGGACGTCGCGCCACTGGGAGAAGAGTGTCGAGGCCTCGGTCAACTCATTGAGCGCCCGCACCGCGACGCGCAGGTCACCGACGTTGTTGTCGACCAACGCCAACTCCACGAAGCGCACGAGCAGGGCGCGAAGGACCTCGACGCGTTCGTCCGAGAGCGGGGAGTCGAGCTGCAACTGCGTGAGGAAACCCTCGATCAACTCATCCACGACTACATCGTCTGGTAGAGGGTGCTGCGCTGAACCAGGGGCCGTCCGAGTGGCTCGACGAGCGCCTGGAGCGTCTCGACGTCCATCTCTTGACCGTGACTCGCCCCGGCCGCCCGAGAGATGTTCTCATCCATCAGGGTGCCGCCCACGTCGTTCGCCCCGGCGTCGAGGATTCGGCGCGATCCGGCGACGCCCATCTTCACCCAACTCACCTGGATGTTGTCGATCAGCGTCGCGTAGTGGAGGCGCGCCACCGAGTGCATCAAAACGGCCTCGCGGAACGTCGGTCCGCGTCGTGCGCGGCCCTGCAGGAAGATCGGCGTCGCCATGTGCACGAAGGGGAGTGGCACGAACTCGGTGAATCCACCGGTCTCGATCTGCAGCTCCCTCGTGCGCAACAGATGCGTCGCCCAACTGTCGACGCCCTCGACGGCACCGAACATGATCGTGATGTTCGATCGCAGCCCCACACCGTGCGCGGCTCGGTGGACTTCGAGCCACTGGTCGGAGTTGATCTTGTCGGGACACAGCACGGCGCGCACGTTGTCGTCCAGGATCTCCGCGGCCGTTCCCGGCAGCGTCTTCAGTCCGGCGTCCTTCAGACGCGTCAGGTACGTCACCAGGTCCTGCTCGGAACGACGCGCGCCCTCGAAGACCTCGAGTGCACTGAAGGCGTGGATGTGGATCCGGGGTGAGCCCGCGCGCACCGCGGCCACGACGTCGATGTAGTAGTCGCCGTCGAACTTCGGGTGGATGCCGCCCTGGAGACAGACTTCGGTGGCACCGCGCTCTTCGGCCTCGCGCACCCGCTCGCTGATCTCATCCAACGTCAACAGGTAGGGGTCGCCTCGCAGGTTCAGTGAGAGCGGACCCTTGGAGAAGGCGCAGAAACGGCACTTGAAGGTGCAGACGTTGGTGTAGTTGATGTTGCGATTGATCACGAACGTCACGCCGTCGCCCACGAGGTCACGGCGAAGGTTGTCCGCGCGTTCGACCACGGCGTTGAAGTCGGCGCCGCGCGCGTGAAAGAGCGTCGTCAGCTCTTCGCGGTCGAACGCGTAGCCCGGCTCGTAGCGAGCGAGGAGCGACGAGACGGCGCTCGTTCGTGAGAGCGTGCGTGGGGGAGTTGGCGGCGTGACGTCGGTGCCCGAGGCCCACACGTCGTTTCGCGCCAAAAACGTCGAGTCGGCGTGGGCGAGCACGTAGGGACGAACCTTCTCGTCGAGGAATCCGGCCTTGGTGCCGACGTAGTCCGGGTACACCGTGAGTCGCGGTTCGAGATTGAAGCCGCGCGCGTCGCACTCGTCACCCAGGGCCTGCAGTGCGGGCCAGGCCCGTTCGGGGTTGACGTGATCGGCCGTGACCGGCGAGATGCCGCCGAAGTCGTCGATGCCGAAGTCGAGGAGCTTCGTCGGGTTGTCACTCAAGTTCGGCGGTGCCTGGAGATGGACCGAATCGGGCAGGATCAGGCGCGCCACGCAGATCGTCCAGTGGAACTCCTCGTCGCTCGCGGCCGGCTCATTGGCCATCGCGGTGCGGGGCTTGGGCAAGAAGTTCTGGATGATCACTTCTTGGACGTGACCGAACTCCTCGTGCGAGGTGGCGATGGCCTCTAAGGTCGCGATTCGCTCCTGACGCGTTTCGCCGATACCGACCAGCAGTCCGGTCGTAAAGGGGATCTTCAACTCCCCGGCGAAGCGTAGCGTGTCGAGTCGTCGCTGCGGGTCCTTGTCGGGGGCCAAGCGATGCGCCGCGAGATCGGCCAACGCTTCGATCATCATGCCCTGGGAGGCCGAGACCGTTCGCAGTTGGGCGAGTTCGTGGCGATACAGCGCCCCGGCGTTCGCGTGCGGGAGCAGACCGGTGCTCTCGAGCACCATCTGGGCCGCGTTGGCGACGTAGTCGACCGTTGATTCGTACCCGCGTGCGGCGAGCCAACGCGCGGCCTCGTCGTAGCGCAGTTCGGGCCGTTCGCCAAGCGTGAAGAGTGCCTCGGTGCATCCAGCGTCGCGCCCGGCCTGGGCCACGGCCATCACTTCGTCGAGGCTCATGTAGGGCGAGTCCACGTGCGCCGGCGCCTGGGCGAAGGTGCAGTACCCGCAGCGGTCACGACAGAGTTTCGTCAACGGGATGAAGACCTTGGGTGAGTACGTCGCGACGTAACCATTGGCCCTTCGGGCCTTGGTGAAGGCGGCGCCCGCGAGTTCATCGAGCGGTGTGGCGAGGAGGTCAGAGTAGGAAACTGCCCCGCGCGACGTCATGGCGACATCCTAGGGCGCCACCCTTTGTGACTGAACCGCCCCGTGAGCGATTCGTCATAATCTCCGAGACGGCTAGCGGGGAGTGTCCATTTTCTTCTTGACGGTCTCGAGCAACTCCTCGTAGGCGCTCACGAACGCCGTCACGCCGTCGTTTTCGAGCTTTTCGGTCACTGCGGCGAGCGAGACGTTCTCCGGGAGCTCGTCGAGTTTCGCCGCCGCCGCCGCGATGCTCTCGTCGCTGCGAAGTTCCGAAGCACCGAAGTTTCCGTGATCCAACGTCGCCGCCAGCGTGGCGTCGGGCATCGTGTTAACCGTCTCGTCGGCGACGATCGTATCGACGTAGAGCAGGTCGAAATAGTCCGGATTCTTGGTCGAGGTCGAGGCCCACAGCGGTCGCTGCACCTGTGCGCCGCCGTCGAAGAGTGCCTGTGCGCGCTCAGTCGCCATGCGGCGCTGGAACACCTGATAGGCGCCGGCGACCTGGGCGTTCGCCGTCGTGCCACGGCGCGGGTCACCCTCGGGCAACAACGCGTCCACGGCCACGTCCACGCGCGAGACGAAGAACGACGCGACGCTGCCGATGGCGCTGACGTCACTGCGGTGCTTCTTCGCGAGTTCCAGCCCTTCCATCCAGGCCGTGATGACTTCGCCGTAGCGCTCGAGGGAGAAGATGAGCGTGACGTTCACGTTGATACCCGCGCCCAACACTTCAGTGATTGCCGGCAGTCCCTCCTTGGTTCCGGGGATCTTGATCATCACGTTGCTGCGCCCCACTTCGGCGGCCAGTCGCTTGGCCGCGGTGACCGTGGCCACGGTGTCGCGCGCGAGCCGGGGCGACACCTCGAGCGAGACGTACCCGTCGCAGTAGCGCCGTTCCTTGGCGGCAAAGGCGCCGCAGGACGCCGTGTGCACCGAGCCCAAGACGTCGCAGGCGTCGCGCACGTCACGAACCGCCAGCTCTTCGAAGAGGACTTCCACGTCGACGTCGCTCTTGCCCTCGAGCATCTCGTCGTAGGCCGAGGACGTGGCGAGGGTCTTGGCGAAGATCGAGGGGTTCGACGTCACCCCGCGCACGCCCTTGGTCACCATCTCCGCGAGCGTGCCGTCGTTCAGCCAGTCCCGGCGGATGTTGTCGATCCAGGGGCTCTGGCCGTACTCCGCGAACAGTTCATCCAATTTTGTCATCGTGTGTCTCCCAGGGCCTCGTGAACGTGCGCCACCACCGTCGCCGCATTGATATTGAAGTAGTTCATGACGTAACTACCCGGCGCCGACATACCGAAGGAGTCGATGCCGATCGCCTGGTCCACGTACTTGGTCCACCCTAGGGTGGCGCCCGCTTCCAGTGACACCGACGGCGTCGTGCGCCGTAAGACCACGTCGCGGTACTCACTCGGCTGCGCGTCGAAACAGCGCCAGCAGGGGAGCGCGACGACCCGGGTCTTCACGCCCTGGGCGGTCAGTTCATCGTTGGCCTCGAGGCAGTGTCCGACCTCGGAACCGGTGGCGACGAGCGTGAAGACGGCGTCGGCGTCCTCGCGGATCACGTAGCCACCGCGACGGGCGTTCTCCTTGGAGACCTTGGCGTCGGCGTCGTTGAAGACCGGCACGTCCTGGCGCGAGAGGATCATCGCCGTCGTCACGGGCTCGGTCGCGGTCAAGAACTGCTCGACGAGATCGAGTGTCTCGTTCGCGTCCGACGGACGCACGACGTGAAGGTGCGGCATCGCGCGCAGTGACATCAACTGTTCGACCGGTTCGTGCGTCGGGCCGTCTTCGCCGACGCCGACCGAGTCGTGCGTGTAGACGAACATCACGCCGGCGTCGCTCAAGGAGGCCAGTCGCACGGCCGGCCGTGCGTAGTCACTGAAGACGAAGAACGTCGAACCGAGC
>Ga0182015_10003009_pt1 | contig 19414 bp, 15 predicted proteins | sample 712P3MmetaG_FD_120478 | JGI IMG/M metagenome (GOLD analysis project Ga0182015, IMG submission 120478) | Permafrost microbial communities from Stordalen Mire, Sweden - 712P3M metaG | ecosystem: Environmental > Terrestrial > Soil > Wetlands > Permafrost | place: Sweden: Stordalen | collected...
AGGATCTGATCGTAAGTGCGGTTCTCCTTCTGGATGTAAATCACGTGTTTGATGTGCTCGTGCAGGAACGCCATCATGGGATCGTGGCCCCGGCGGAAGAAGCCGTTGTTAGCGTCCACGAGCGCCGAAAGATAAAACAGAGTACCTGTATCCGGCACGGGTATGGTCAAAAACCCGGCTTTCAGCAAGGCCAGGATGTATTCGTTGCGCGAGGTCGGATTGGGCGGCGGACACAGAAGGCTCGAATACTCCGGCGGTATACCTTCCCCGGGGCAGTCCGCCCGGTATTCCAGGTTCGGACCGGCATTGGATTTCATGTTCACCACGTACAAGTTTTTCCCATCCGCGCTGACGGTTACCGAACTGGGATACCATCCGGTTGGGATACGACCGAGCAGTTGCTGCGAGGCAACATCGATTACTGCCACGGCATTTTCTCCGCCGAGCGTGGCATAGAGACGGCGGCCGTCTGGGCTGAGCGCCACTGAGTTGGGGCTGGAACCTTTGTAGTTGTACCCGCGGCGAGCCACAGAGATTCGGCTCTTAACCTCATCTCTCCTGGTATCGATAACTTCAATCTCATCCAGATCGCCGTTGGCGACGTAGAGGCGAAGCTGATCCGCGGACAACACCATGCGATTCGGTTCACCGCCCACCTTGATCACCTTGAACGATCCCGAGGGGCTCACCGACAGCACTTGGCCATCGCGCTGGCTGCTGACATAGGTCTTGATCGGAGCGCCTTTCGAATTCGATAACACCACCGGCCAGTAAGGCATTTCTCCAATTGCTTCCTTTTGTCCCGGTTTGAAGAAACCGATTTCGTTGGATACAGTGCGGGCTGATGTATTGATGATGGACAACGAATCGTTCTGATAGTTGGCTACGTACAGTGTGGAGGCATCCGGGCTGATCGCCAATCCGGCAGCGAGAGCGCTGAAGGGCATAAACATGTATTGCGCGATGGGGTTGCTGTTGATCGGTGTCGTGCTGAACAAGCCGCCCGTCGGATATTGCTGCACAGGAACGTCGGCGGGTGTGTTATGCCCCAGCAGCACGAACGGAGCATCCGGTACGTAGGTACCCTCGGCACTGGCTCCGGTGGTGGTCGACTTGAAGATCTCGACGCGATCGTCGATGCCTCCGGCAACATAGAAGCGAGTGCCCGAGGGATCCCAGAGTAGGCCGTGGTAGGTGTTAGGGATGTTGATCAGTTGTTTCTGCTTGGGAGTCCCCCCACGGACATCGAAAACGAATACCCATTCTGCATTCGCAGTGGTAGTGGTGGACGGCATTCCCGTGAGAGGGTCGAGGGCGGCCCAGACGATCGGAGTTCCGTCCGGTCACTCAGTGTAGAAGCTGGTGTTGTAACCGGTGGTGAGGATCAGCAAAGCGGTGCCGTCCGGACTGAGCGCAGTATTCACCGCCCCATTCGCATTGGCAGAGCCATCCGGGCGCAGTCCAGTGGGCAGATTTTGGAAAACTGAGCCGGGCGCTGCAGTAGGAGTAATGTAGAAACCGTCCGGCAGAAGGTTGCCACCAACGGGCGCTGCGTTCCGCACCTGACCACCCGCCAACGCGGGTACCATCAGGCAGAGCAGCAAAGCGGGTACAGCGCAAAAGCAGAAGCTCATCTTTCGTCGCATGTTACCTCCTCAAGAGTTGGTTTTCTTGGCCTCGCGGGATTCAGAACAACTAGAATCTCATTGAGTGGGGTCTAGAAAGTGGTGCCATTCTACACCGAATCCCGCCTCTGTATAGGGTTTTAGAAGGTGAACCGCGCGGAAAACTGCAGCACGCGGGGAAGGCCGTTGGGGCTGATTTCCTGCAGGGTTCCGAAATTCCCCGGGCCGGAGTTCGGGACCAGATAGCACCTCTGATTGAGCGATAGGCCGTCGCCGCAGTTGGGTCCTATGGGATTGTATTGTAGCTGGTTGATACCATCGCCATTCTGCACGTAGTAATTGGCGTGGTTGAACAGGTTGAAGGCTTGCGCCTGAACTTGCAATTCCTTGCCTTCCTTGATCGAAAAGCTGCGCGCCAGCCCAACATCGATTCTCTCCAGCCACGGGCCGTAGAAAGAATTCAGTCCGATCCCCGGCGTGGGACCACCGCCATTGATGCCGGCCGCGGTGTTTGCCGTGTCCTGGTTAAAAGCGGTGTCGTTCAGGTTTCCGTTGGCGCCGTCACAATTGCTGAACGACAGCGTCGAACTGGTGCACGCCGGGCTCAACAAACCCGCGTAGGGACGGCCCGAAGAGAACTCCATCACGCTGCTCAAAGTCCATCCTGAAAGCACAACACGTCCCTTGTCGGAGCCCGTTCGTTTTTCCAGTTCCGGCCGGTACACAGCGGCAAGGCTAATTCGATGCCGCTGGTCTAACAGCGACGGAGCATGCGTATTGCTGAAGTCGAACTGATTATTGAAGTCCATCCCGTCCAGCATCATGCTCTTGGCGAAGGTGTAAGAAAACTGCAAAGAAAGACCTTGTGACACACGACGCTGCAATTGGACGAACAAGGAGTTGTAACGATTTTGTCCAGGACTGATCAGTTCGTTGATCTCGCCCAGGTTGGGGTTGATGCGGCCTTCGGTCAGCAGGCCATTATCCATGTTCGGCAGCGTGATCGTTTGCCCACCGCAGGGCGCCGTGGTTGCGCCGGGAGGACAGACGATGTACGTCGTTGCGCCTTGCGGGGGATTCAGATTCAAATCATAGGCGCTGCCGGAGAGCAGATGCACCCCGTGATTCCACATGGTGCCAACACTTAGCGTAGTGTTCTCGAAAATTTCGCGCTCAATCTGCAAGCTCGCCTGCAAAATATAGGGCACGCGAAATTGCGGAGAGATCAGAGAAATGTCGGGAGACGCCTGGAACCATGGAGAGTTAGCTGGAAGAATATTCGGAAACGTTGGTAGCTGCTGGTTAGGCGGACCTGATGTGTAACTCGCATTCACCGAAGATTGCTGCGACGCCAGCCCGTTCGAAACCACCGCATTGCGGTAATTGAGGCCGTTCATGTTGGTGTAAAAATCCCCAAATCCTCCACGCACCACCGTCTTCGACACGGGCTCCCATGCAAATCCGAAGCGCGGTGCAAGCCGTCGAAACTGGTTGGGATATTGTCCGGTGAGCGGGAATGCCGGATTCTCCGCTGGCTGCGGGTAAACCTGGAAGTCCTCGCGCAAGCCCATGTCCAGAGTCAAGTTTGGCAAAGCGCGGAACGAATCCTGCACGTAGAATCCATAGTAAGGAACGGCAAAAGAAAAAGTGGGGTTTCCCGAAGTCTGGCTGAACTGGTTGTACTCCCCGAGCGCGAAATCCTCCAGGTTTGAAAATTCGTAACTGCCCAGAAGCGATCCGAATTCGACGGCCTCGTTCGGGTCCGCACCGCCATCGTGGTTGTCCGAATCCCAGGCGCGGTTCATATCGAAACCGAATTGCAACGTGTGCTTGCCAATCACGTAATCCACCCGGTCGGCCACCGAGTATTGTCTTTCAAAAACCCTTCCCACAGAAAAAGGAGCATTCCCCAGAACGAAAGGGACCGGACTATCCAGAATCAACGTGGGGACATTTGGAGCTAAGCCGGTCGGGGTAGAGATCTGATTGTCCTGCGAGGTGCTGGTGTGGAATTCGTTCAGCAGGGTGGACGAGAAGGTGTGTGTCCATCCCACGCTGGCTTGAACGGTATGCACGTAGGCGTTCGCCAGAGTTTGCAACCCATAATTTCCAACCGTCGGGTCGGTGATGACACCTCCGGGCGAGTCGAACCGGTTCAGATTGAAGCTGAGGAACAGGCTGTCGCGGGAACTGGGCGAATAATCCAGCCGGGGCGTAAGCACCCAATCATTGCGCTTTCTTGCTTTGCTGCCGAGATTGGAGTTCAGCGCGTTGATCGTATTTGACACCTGCTGCAGGTACACCGGGTTGGTCGGGTCCTTCAAGACATCAGCGTTAGTGTCGCCGCCTGGGAGCGGCAAGGGTCCGTTCGGAGCTGGCAGAGTCGTGCCCGCCGGAATCCCAAAATTACCACTCAGAAAAGAAGCTAAGTTCGCCGACGTCGCCGCCAATGCTGGGTTGATCACGGAAATCGGGTTCTTGCGCAGTTGCTGTTCATAATCCACGAAGAACCATAAACGGTCATGCCGAATCGGGCCTCCCAGCCCTGCGCCGAATTGCTGCAAAGCATCTTCAGGTCTCGCGAAGCCCGCGGCTTTATCGAGAGCATCGTTGGCTCCGGTCGCGGAGTTCCTGTTGTAATAAAAAGCATTGCCGTGGAAGGCGTTGCTTCCCGATCGCGTCACCGCGTTTACGAAGCCCGCTCCACCTCCGTAGATCGCGGAATAGGGACTCACCGAGACTTGAAACTCCTGGATCGCGTCCTCTCCATACAGGTACGGGATGCGGTAGCGGCCTATAATGTCGGCAAAGTAGTTGCTGGTCGCATTCGATCCGTCCACAGTGAAGGCGTTGGAACCATTGCCATTCGCGTATCCCGAGTCTTCACCACCCTGTTGCCCGGCAACGCTCACCAAACCGGTATCGCCATCGTAGCTGGTGTTCGGCGTCAGCGTCGCGAAGTCCGTGTAGCGCCTTCCGTTGAGCGGCAATTCCTCAATCAACGACCGTTCGATCACAGTGCTGGCGGAGGATTCGGTCGGCCGCAACAGCGGCGTCGTCCCAGTCACTCTTATGGTGTCCCCCTCGGCTCCTACCTGCAGCTTAATGTTTTGCGACGTGGTATTTCCCACCAAAACTCGCAACAAGGCTTGGACATCACGAAAACCTTTGAGACTAGCAGTGATGGAATAGGATCCGGGCATGAGCGCCGGCAAACGGTAAAGTCCTGCATCGTTGGTCTCCGCAGATTCTTTTACGCCGGTCGCGAGGTTGCGGACAACCACCGAAGCTCCCGGGACCACCGCCCCACTCTGGTCCGTGACCCGTCCTCCGAGTGCCCCCATCAACACCACATTCTGCGCGTTCAACAATACGCAACTCATTAGCCCGACCAAACCGCTGCATACCGTCAGACAGGTGAGCGCCCCAAGCCCTCTCTCGCTCCGTCGAATGAGGAATTTTCTTCGCATCTTCCCTACTCCAGAGATTTCTGTTGCCTCGCACGACTTCTAGAATCTGACCGAGTCGGATGCGGACTCAAGCTTCCGCACGGATTGGGCAAGAATTATATCGCGATTGCGCTCATTGACCGGGGTCGCGGGTGCTACCTTTCAGTGGATATTTGAAAAAAAAGCAGCAGAAAGAGATGTTGACTCCGCTGCGAGTGGGTGAAGCGGTTGCCGATAGCCCCTGATGTCTTCTCCTTTTGTCGAAATTGTCTGCCGTTAGATCCCCTATCCCTACGTGTTCCGCGGAGTTCCGCAGTCTTCGGCAATTGCGAGACAGTCCCGCCACCTGCCAGGGTCTTGATCGGCAATACGCTGGGCATCCATCCGTCGCCTCAAGATATCGACATCATTCCGCTCATATTGCAGCCCCGTCGTCTGCGCCGTGAGAACCTGGAGATCAGGGTCCCCCCACCGATATAACGGTCGAAATCTGCAATGATTCCCGGGCGGAAGCCGTCGCTTCCTTTTGCTGCTGCGCTTCCCGAGTGAGGACGCGCAGCACCGCCGGGCGACCGCGCAGGTCGCGCTCGCCAACTACGACGCTACCGTCGCCAACTATCGCCAGAGCACGCGCACTGTGCCAGGCAACCGCGACGACGGGGATGTTGATTTCGGAAAAATGTCAGTCGGCGGGCGCAGGATTATTACCGTGCTGATCAAGAGAATCAGCAGCGCCAGAACGATGAATGTGTACGGCCGTCCCAATTCCCGCATCGGGCCAGGGAACGACCGCACCGGGAACAGTGACCAGTTGGGGCCTCATGAAGTTTTGACCCATATCGTTCAACTTAATCCGGAGGAAATGGAAGGACGGCTGACCAGAGTATACGAACCAAACCTGACAACCACGGTGGCCAACATCGAACACATCGAATCCACCACGGTGAACGGTGAAGCCATCGTCAAGATTTTTCCTGCAACCGAACGCCAGCCTGGAGACGGCGAACGCCCAGGTTACGGCAATTTCGCAGACCATCTTGCGCCAGCTGCCGCCCGGAACCCTGCCACCGCGCTGATCATCAGTTACAGCGCTTCGAGCGTGCCGATTCTGCTCGGACTCATGCCAGGGACTTTCGGAGCAGCAGCACGCAACGCGAACAATCCACCGGGAAGCTCTCCTAGAAACCGCGCACTGTACGGCCTGCGGCTGATTTGAGCAGCCATCTCGAGCAATACGTCTGCGCCTTGGGCGTCCACCGAGATCACATCCTCCCAAGCGATGGTGCCCCTCCGACCTTTCCGCATGCTCCGTGTGCTCTCCCATCTTTCCATCAGGTCGGCCGCCCATTGCACAGCCGACCTTGCAAGACCCACTTCTGTTCAAATGGCGTGTCGGTAATCATTGTCCTCAGCATCGTGGTTCCCCGTTATCGTTCTCCTACTGGCCAGAGCTTGCTTGCATCGGGGAATCTACTCTTGTCAGCTGCAGATCAAGCTGCATCTTCACTTCGTTCGCGACAAGCGGAACCTGCTCTCCGCCACTGTGGCGACGCTCTTGGGCGCGCTGCTCGGCTGCATTGGTAGTCGCTCCGGGAGTGGTTTCGGAGCACACTTCGCCCGCGAAGTCCTCGCCGACCGAGGGCATCTCACACTGAAGATCCGCGCGAGCCGCAACTTCGATCGCCGTTCCGGTACAGACAGGACCCGAAAAACCTTCGCCCGCGTGGGACGGCATCGCGCATTTCTCATCCGCTACGAACGTTGGCCAATTCGTGCTGGAGACGGCTTTCAGCAGTTCGGGAAAATCTTCGCCGTTCATGGTGCTGGAAGCAGACCACCGGCGGTACGCTGTCGTCAAAGGCAGGATGCAAGCGGACTCCACGCCAGACCGTTTGTAAAGTTCCATCATCCCGGGAAACCGATGCTCTTGATCTCGCGAGGCGATAAGTACCGGTTCCTGATGGTGGTACACCCACCAAGTGATGGTTTCTTCGGCGGGAAAATCCGACGGGATTACGAATCCTGACTTCCCCAGCGTTTCGAGAAAGGCATTCTTTATCTTATTTGCCACCTCGTCGTACAAGAACAAAGCCACAAAGTCGAAGTCCACGACCTGGCGAAGTTCGTTGGCGAGAACCCGGAACAACTCCCTGGGATTGCGGTAGACATTGATCGCCCGTGACACATGAAAGAGCGCCTCCTGCCTTGCCAGGCGGGATTGCTCGGATTCGGTTTGCGCTTTTCGCACCAACTTATCACCAGGCCTGGATTGCTGATTCGGGCTCACTCTCAGGCGCACCGAACGCTATCTACGTGGCACAAGATCAAGACAAGGGGCCTACGAAAGCCCGACATCGTGACCTTCTTCTTTGGATGTGCTTAAGCACCGCCGGTCGCAATGTAATCGGAACCAAAGCCGATGGGACAGCCGCCGGTAAATCGTCGGTTGGCGATCGACGTTGATGGCAACTTGTTCATCGCCGATGGGCTCCAAGGCAAAATCTCCGGGGTGTCCGCAAGAAGCGACTCTACCTCAATATCCCAGCCGCTTATTCACAATGTTCTCCAGCGGTTCGCCCTTCTCAAACCTGCCATACTGCCTCAGAAACAAGCGCATCGCCTGATCCTGCCAGTCGGCTGTGTGGTCCGCGCAGTGCGGAGACAACAAAACATTCTCCAGCTTGTACAGCAGACTTCCCGGCGGCAGCGGTTCGTGCTCAAAGACATCTAACCCCGCACCTTCAATCCGCTCGGAGGTTAGCGCCCGCAGCAGAGCCGCCTCGTCGATGACTGGCCCGCGTCCCACATTGATTACGACCGCTGTGGACTTCATTACCGCGAACTCCGCGTCGCTGATCATGTGCCGCGTCTCCTCGGTCAATGGAGCCGTCGCCACAATGTAGTCGCAGCGGGCCATCATCTCTCGCCGCTCCTCCGGCTTGTAGAATTGCTCGACCAGCGGATCGGTCGATGCAGGAAGATGCCGCTTGGTCGCGAGCACACGCATGCCCATGGCATGCACGCGGCTGGCCAGGGCTCGGCCAATGTCGCCATACCCCACTATCCCCACCGTCTGTCCAGCAATCTCGTCCACGTCGAACGGCGCCCACACAGCTGCCATCTGGTTGCGAATCATCCGCCGGAAATCCTTTGCGAAATACAAGATCACCGCCAACCCAAACTCTGCGAGCGATGCGCTGAACACACCGCGGCCGTTGGTCAGCAGAACTTCGCTCTCCACGAGTTCGGGAAACAACAGGTTGTCCAAGCCGGCGGCCCGCGAGTGTACCCAGCGCAGCTTCCCGCATATCCCAAACAAGGCGCGCAGCCACTCCCGCGTGCCCGACCATTGCAGGATCACCGTCGCGTCCTTCGCTGCCTGCGCACACGCGGCCACGTCGCCACATACTGTGTGCGGTAGCTCGTTCAACATCGCGAACTGCGGATCGTCGCCCGACGCCAACACTAGCACTGGATTCTTTTTGCCCATACCCACTATCCTGCCACGCTCTCGTCCCGGACGGGGCCGCCGGTCCGAAAAATGGGACTTTTGCCCGTCGCGATAACTTCGGTAACTGGTTTTAGTTACGGACTAAACATAAGCTGTATCCATGCCGGGAGAAACTCAACGCTGTTCTCGGACCAAGATGGTTTTGCCCTTGCGCGTATGCCTGGACGAGCAGGCCGGCGAAAATCTTCCCGCGCAATGGGCGCACACGATTGACATCAGTCACATCGGCTGCCGGCTGGCCGGATTGCGTACGGAGCTTTCCCCCGGGCAGACCATCACATTACAACGAGGACAGCACAAAGCTCAGTTCCGTGTCATCTGGAGCAAGCATCTTGCGGGCAACGAACATCAGGCTGGAATCGAAGCGCTTGACTACAGAAGAGACATCTGGGGTGTGGAACTTCCCCCCTCCCCCCTTGCCCAAAACCCGACAAAACCTTCTTCCGCTACTGCGGACACTTCGGCGACAATCTCTGCACCGCTTGCCTTCGCTCCTAAAGTGTCAGCTTCCACTGAGAGCGCAACCCACAAATCCATCGCCGTCACAGCTCGTCCCCGCATGCGCTGGGGCTTGAGCTTTGGCGTTCTGCTCCTCAGCTTCGCGCTGGGGTTGTCTCTCTATCACCAGATTTTTCCCCAGCCCGGACGCGTGGCAATTCAGCCGCCTGTACTTGCTCCGCCCACCGCCGAGGATCTCGCGCGGCTCACGCCGAAGCCGCATCCCACGCCGGTTTCGCTTGCAAAAACGTCGGACTCTTCCGCGTCTCGTTTGCAAGTAGCCGAAGCCCCAACGGGGCACGTGGTTTACCCGGTGGCTCCGGACGACAGCATCGGCGGGAAAGTTCGTTTACAAATCGTGATCGCGGCCAATGGTTTGGTGAAGCAAATTTACGTGCTCAGCGGCAAACAGCCCCTCGCGGAAGCAGCGGCGCGTGCTGTACGCTTCTGGCATTTCAGCTCCTTGCAGGGGAGTGATCGGACCACCGAGCGGGAGACCAGCGTCACGGTTAGCTTCCTGGGCCACGACGCTGTTTTCTTGGAGTACCCTTCCCCGAATTCGCGGCTCCGCACAAATTGAGCCGTCAGTTCGCAAGCTAGGCTTGTGGTGTAAGGAGTCGGTGAATTTGGCGAAGGCTCATCCGAGTACATCCTCTTCTTCGAAGAGGATGGGCAACGTTCCGCGCACCCCATTGCGATCCATTAAGACCCGCAGACACTTGCGGCAACGACCCATCCTTTCTGTGGGCGCTGGCTGGCCATCCCGGTTGTGAGGACGATAGAGCCACCCAGACGAACGCGTGGGCTTCCGTACTTGACAGCCGCGAGCGCAGCCCGGTAGCGCAATTCAAAGGCGCGTCTGGCTTGCTGAAGGTCTGTAGTTGCAAGGTCGTTCAGGTGCAGGTACGCCGGCGTGACGACCAGGTGATCGAAAGCACCGACCTTCGTAAAGAAGGCTTCGACAGCGGCTTCATCTGAGACGTCAACCGCATGCCCCTGCACTTCTCCCCTGATGGTTGCAACAGCTTTCTGAATTCGTTCCGCGTTGCTCGAGGCGACAATGACCTCTGCCCGCGCGATGCTGCCTGCTCCGCGATCGCCAAGCCAATCCCCGACGAACCACCCACAACAACCACCCGCTTGTTCTCCTGACCGTTTGCACCTTGCATTTGAATTTCTCCTCCTGTGCATCCGCTGTGAGTTCGCATGATCTCCACCATCGCTTCGCACGAGGCTCTCCAAGCCAGTGATTTCGCGCTTACTGCTTACGGAAGGAGCTTCGCGATACTTCTAGCGCGCCCAACTTATGCTCGCGAGAGATCTCTGTCCACCAAAGCCCGGATTGCAGCCACAAGTCATCCGAACTGATTCGGGGGCACGGCGTGGTGGGGCACGAACCGACGCAACCCTGGCCCGGAGGAGCTTAGACTCTCCTGTTGCGCTGCCGGATGTCGAGGTGTTGAATACTTTGGACCTGGCGTGTGGACGTCCAGGAACCGATCGGCTACAGGACCCCAAACACGTGAGCGATACCCGCCAAGATCCGGCCGTTGTTCCGCTATCGGAAGACGCACAGCCGCATCCTCGGCGGGTCATGGGATTTGCTGATCTGGTTCTGTTCTATGTTGTGACCGGGATCAGCTTGCGCTGGATCGCCACGGCGGCCAGTGGAGGCCCCAGCGCGATCGTGATCTGGATTGGTGCTTGGCTCTGCTTCTACTTGCCGTTGGCGTTGTCGGTGCTCGAACTCTCATCGAGATATCCCGAAGAAGGCGGCTTGTATGTCTGGACCAAGCGGGCGTTCGGAGGCTTTGCTGGATACATGTCCGCATGGACCTATTGGACGAGTAACCTCCCCTATTTTCCCGCGGTGCTCTACTTCGCTGCCAGCAACGCCCTATATATACGACCACGGAAGTGGACATACCTGGCCGACAACGCCAAGTTTTATATTTGGTTCTCAGTCGCCGCGTTAGTTCTAGTGACGGTGCTGAACCTGGTCGGGCTCGACATTGGCAAGTGGCTCCACAATGCAGGCGCATTTGGGATGTGGTTACCCGTTGTGATCGTCATTGTCATGGGGTTTGTCGGCTGGCACCGTTTTGGTGCGGCAACGCGCTTTACCGGTGCCAGCTTGATTCCGGGCACACACCTAAAGGACATGGTTTTTTGGGCCTCCCTGACATATGCTCTCGGCGGATGTGAAACCGCTTCCTTTATGAGTGAGGAGGTCAAGAATCCTCGCCGCACCATGCCGCGCGCTCTGTTGCTCGGCGGTTTGATTGTGACGTTCTGCTACATCCTCGGTACGGTTTCCGTCCTCCTGGCGTTGCCGCAGAATGAGGTCAGTGGTTTACAGGGACTGATGCAAGCCGTAACGCGGACCGCGGGGCGACTTGGCTGGTTCGGAGTGATTCCGATTGCTGCTGCATTGATTGCCATCAGCAATCTTGGAGCCGCCGGGGCCTACCTGGCCGCCGTGGCCCGCCTGCCGTTCGTCGCCGGGATGGATCGCCTTCTGCCTTCTGTGTTCGGAAAACTCCACCGGCGTTGGGGCACTCCTTATGTTGCATTGCTACTGCAGTTGCTCTGCGGTGTTTTATTTGTGTTCTTGGGGCAGGCGGGGACCAGTGTTCGAGGCGCGTACGACGTCCTGGTCAGCATGGGAATCATCACCTACTTCATTCCGTACGCATTTCTTTTCGCGGCCATGTTTCGCATCCAGCGGGAGAAAGCCGGACCGGAGGTGATCTGCGTGCCTGGCGGTAGACCGGTTGCCAAATTGGTCGCGGGCGTGGGACTTTTTACGACCCTGCTCACGCTTGCACTCGCAGTAGTCCCACCAGCCGAGGAGCCCCACAAGGTGCTTGCGACGGTAAAAATAGTTGGGCTAAGCGCCATCCTCATAGGCGTTGGAGCGATTCTGTATTACGCCGCAATGCGGAAGAACAGAAACAATCAAATCGGATTTTGACACCCATTCATCGCCCGGGGAGAGCGACGACAATTCGGGACCTGCCGTGACGAATAGAAGACGGCCCGATGAGAGATTGTGGCCGCAAGCAGCAGGTCAATGCGAGGTTAGCGTAGAATGGTGCCCTTTCGAAGGCAACAAGGAGATTCCAGTTGAGAGCATTTTCCTGTCTGTTGGTCTGGTTCGTGATCTGCGGATTGATGTTCGCTCAGGTGACAGTGGTCCGTGCGGGTCGAATGGTGGATCCAGATTCCGGGACGGTGCTTACCAATCAGATCATCTTGATTTCGGGGAACAAGATTCAGGCAGTGGGCCCGGAGCTGACAATTCCGGCCGGGGCGAAAGTAATCGATCTTTCGGATCAGACCGTGCTGCCTGGATTAATCGATTGCCACACGCATGTTGCCGATGGCCAAAGTGACGGCGACCCCTTCAATGTCCTGAGAAAGACGGCGTCGCAGATCGTATTGGAGTCAGTTCCGAACGCACAAAAGATGCTGCTCTCCGGATTTACGACGGTGCGCGATGTGGGCACGTACCGCGCGCTGAACGATGTGGCGCTGCGCGACGCGATCAATCGCGGAGATGTGATCGGGCCGCGGATGTTTGTGGCGGGAGCCTACGTCACCGTCACAGGCGGTGCGGGGGCAATGACCGGGCAAGCACCGGACATCCAACTGCCGTGGGATTTGCATTATGGAGAGGCGAACAGTCCGTGGGAGGTGCGGCAGAAGGTGCGACTGCTGGCGCATGATGGAGTGGACTTGATAAAGATGCTGTCGACCGGCGCGGTGTTGACCCATGGAAGCAGCCCCGCATCGATCGAATTTACCGAGGAGGAGTTGCAGGCAGGCGTGGATGAAGCCAGCCACTTTGGTTTGCGCGTGGCAGTGCACGCGCATGCAGCGCAAGGCATCCGGAACGCGATTCTGGCTGGGGCAGCCTCCATCGAACACGCCGAAATGCTCGACGAGAATCTGATTGCGCTGGCCAAACAGCATGGAACCTACCTTGATATGGATATCTATGACGAGGAGTGCATCCAGGCCGGCGCGCAGACCGGGCGGACCCCGCCGGACTTTTTGGCGCACGATGCTGAGCTCGGAAGAATTCAGCGGGAAAGCTTTCGCAGGGCGGTGAAAGCGGGAGCGAAAATGACCTTTGGCACCGACGCGGGTGTTTGTCCCTATGGAACGAGCGGAAAGCAGTTCGCCTTTATGGTGAAGTATGGAATGACTGCGATGCAATCGATTCAGGCTGCGACGTCGAATGCAGCGGACTTGCTTGGACATGCGAGTGAGATCGGCTCGATCAAGCAAGGAAAATTCGCCGACCTGGTCGCCGTGACCGGCGATCCGCTGAAGGACATCAGCGTGCTGGAGAACATCGAGTTCGTCATGAAAGATGGGAAGGTCTACAAGTCGGCAGGTGCTGCGGCGTGCTCGCAGTGACATACGCTCCCGACATCTTGCCAATGTCGACGTACCAAAAACCTTGTGACTTCTAGTCAACTCCAGACGCGAGCAAGCTACGACGCCATTGTGATCGGCGCAGGGCACAATGGTCTCACCGCCGCTGCGTATCTGGCTCGTGCCGGGCTGTCGACACTCGTCCTCGAACGCAGGCAAATCGTTGGCGGTTGCTGCGTCACCGAGGAAATCGCACCCGGCTGTAGGGTCTCGACTACATCGTACATCGCCAGCATGTTGCGCCCGGAAGTGATTTCTGAATTGCGCCTCGCCGACCACGGCCTGCGCATGATCCCATGTGACCCCGCGATTCAAGTTCCCTTCCCGGACGGTGACGTGGTGCCTTGGTGGACAACCCGCGACCGGGCCCGGCAGGAATTTTCTAGAATCTCGACCAAGGATGCGACGCGATTTGTAGAAGTGGATGATCAATTGAAAAAGCTTGCGCGTTACTTGCAGCCGTTTTTTCTGGAACCTCCACCGGAAATTGACGCTTCGAGCGTCAAGGGTTGGACGGACCTATTCCGCGTGAGCAAACGTTTTCGTGGCATTTCGCAGACCGAGATTGCGCAACTCGTCTCGTTCCTGACCGGTAGCCTCGGCGAGTTTCTGGATCAGAACTATGAGTCCGAGAAAATGAAGACTCTGTTTCTGGCCAACAACGTCTACGGTAAACATGGCGGACCGTATCAGCCGGGAACGGCGATTGGTCTGCTGTTTCATTTGCTCAGCGGTGGAGAGCAAGAACTGCAAGGCTTTTACGGACACGTCATCGGCGGCATGGGATCGATTACGCAAGCCCTGGCGGCGTCCGGAAAAAAACTAGGAGTCGGGATTCGCACTTCGGCGCCGGTGGCGCGCATTCATGTCTGCAATGGCCGAGTAGGCAGCGTTGTGCTCGAGGACGGCACAGAACTACGGGCGCGGATCGTACTTTCGAATGCCGACCCTAAGCGCACTTTTCTCGGACTGCTGGACTCAAAGGAACTGCCCGAAGACTTTCTGTCGGCAGTGCGCGGAATCAAGATGGCTGGTCCATGTGCGAAGGTCAACATGGTTTTGGGCGAAGAGCCGCGGTTTACGGGCACCTCGCCACGGGCTGCGCCGCTGGAACGCACGTTCTATACACTGGTTCCGTCGCTGGAATTTGCCGAGCGCTGCTACGACATCGCTAAATTCGGCGAAATTCCGGAAGAACTGTGGGTCGACTGCGTGGTCTCTTCGAATGCAGACGATTCGCTGGCTCCTCCCGGCAAACATATTCTTACTTGCTTCGTGCAGTATGTACCCTTCCATCTGCGGAAGGGGAATTGGGACGAGATGCGCGATATACTCGGTGATCGCGTGGTCAAGAAGGTCGCCGAGTATGCTCCGAACGTGCCTGGGGCAATTCTGGCCCGACAGGTGCTCACTCCGCTCGATCTGGAACGCACCTACGCTTTGACCGAGGGCAACATTTTTCACGGCGACCTGCGACTGGATCAGCTCTTTTTTATGAGGCCGGTGCCGGGCTGGTCGCAGTATCGCACGCCGATCGCGGGACTTTACCTGTGTGGTGCGGGCGCGCATCCCGGAGGCGGCGTCACCGGCGCCCCCGGGCGCAACGCGGCACACCAAGCACTGCGCGATTGGAAGAAAGGACGATTGCGGTAAACCGTGGAGGAGCAAGCATGAAAAAGAAAGGCATTCTCGAACGATTGAAAGATGGCCCTGTCCTGGGTGATGGGGGGTATCTGCTGGAACTCGAAAAACGCGGCTGGGTGCGCGCCGGCCCATTCACGCCGGAAGTAGCTCTTGTGTATCCCAACGCACTACGAGAACTGCATGTGGAATTTCGCGAGGCGGGCGCAGAGGTACTGCAGGCCCTCACTTTTTATGCCAGTCGAGACAAACTGGCCACCGTTGGCCTGGAGAACCGGCTGGAAGACTTGAATCGTGCGGCCGTGCGCGTCGCGCGCGAGGTTGCGGGGGATCAATGCCTGGTGGCTGGGAACTTGAGCCTGACCTGGATGTACGAACCGGGAAGTCGGGCTGCGGCCGATCGCGTCCGTAAGACTTTCGACGAACAGCTTGCCGTGCAGGTCGATGAAGGAATCGACTTCATCATCGGCGAAACTTTTTCCTGGCTGGGTGAGGCGCTCATCGCCGTGGAGCGCGCTAAGAAAACGGACTTGCCCGCAATGGTTACGATTTGCTTCGAGAACAAAGATGAGACCGCCGAAGGCAAGAGTGCCGCTGACGCGGCCAAGGCTCTGTTTGATGCCGGAGCCGATATCGTGGGCATGAACTGCCTGCGCGCACCCGAGCACATTCTGGGCCCGATGGAACAAATGCGCAAAGCCGTCCCGGGTTATCTGGCCTGTCAGCCTGTCGCCTACCGCACGCCGAAAGACAAGCCCGACTTCACCAGCCTGTCTGAGTTTCCTTATGGGTTGGACCCACTGCAACTGACCCGTAAGGAAATGGCGGATTATGCTGTGCAAGCTCGCGATTTGGGCATCAACTACATCGGTGCGTGTTGCGGCACCGTGGCCGCTCACATCCGGGAAATGGCGCGCGCCCTCAACAAGCTGCCCGAGGACTCCCGCATCTGGAAAAAAGGCGGGGAGAAGCCAATGTCAGCCTACGAATACTATGACCACGACAAACTGGAGGTTGAGAACACAAAGTAGGTGACCGGAGATCCAGTTGGTGAAGATCCTTGGCTCTCTGAACCACTTCCGGGAAGAATCTTCATTCAACCGTCGAGGGTGCGTTTTGTTGCTCCGATCTAGGCGAAAGTTTTGGCACACGGGATCCGCCGCGAACCTTCTTGCGAGCTACCGACGGCCCAATCTCCGCCGCCGGCCCATCCCTTCGGAGCGGTTAAGATACTGAAATGCCCATCACGTTCGCCCAGGCGCAGGAAGCGCGGCAAAACCTTGCATCGGTTGCCCTGCGCACGCCGCTAATTCGGTGCAACGCGGACGCGCCTGCGAACTTGTATCTGAAACTGGAAAACCTGCAACCGATAGGCTCGTTCAAAATCCGCGGAGCAGCAAACGTCATGGCACGGACCCCGCGCGAGCGGCTCACTCGCGGAGTTTTGACCGCTTCCGCCGGCAACATGGCGCAAGGCGTGGCCTTCTGCGCCCGGCGAATCGGGATTAGCGCAACGATTATCGCTCCTGACACCGCTCCCACGACCAAGATTCGCGCCGTCGAACGCATGGGCGGGCGTGTAATCAAAGTTCCTTTTGCCGAGTGGTGGCGAACTTTCGAGACTCGTTCCTACCCGGGTATCGACGCCACGTTCATCCATGCCTTCGATGATCCGGACGTGATGGCCGGTAATGGCACAATTGCGCTGGAACTGCTGGAAGACCTGCCCGATTTAGATACTGTCGTGATTCCCTGGGGGGGTGGAGGATTGTCATGCGGCATCGCCGCAATATTGCGAGAGCTTGCTCCCCGAGTACGCATCTACGCCGCCGAGATTGAAACTGCAGCCCCGTTGGCTGCATCGCTTGCTGCCGGCGCACCGCGACCGGTCGAATATCAGACATCGTTCGTCGACGGGATAGGCAGCAAGATGGTATTCCCCGGTATGTTCGAGTCCGCATGCAAGCTACTGGATGGATCGTTGGTGGTCACTCTGACAGAAGCGGCGCACGCCATGAAAGTGGTGGCAGAGCGGAACCGAATTATTATCGAGGGTGCGGCAGCTTGCGCGGTTGCGGCTGGTCTGTCGGGCCGTGCCGGCTCCGGCAAGATCGTAGCCATCGTGTCTGGCGGCAACATCGACCTGGACAAGTTCGCTCAACTTGTAAGCTAGCATCGGTTCTCGCACTGACTGGAGTTTTGCGAGGCTGTTAGTCACGCAGTCCCCGTTCTTTTCTCGTGAATTGATGGCTTGATGGAGGTATCGAAGTGAGACATTGTTCTCGTCGCTGGCTGACCATGGTTGCTACGGCACTCTTGCTGATGCTGGCTGCTTCGTTACTCTCGGCGGAGGATGGGCAGGGCGAAAAGGTTTTCTTCAATGCCAAGGTTTTCACAGGCGATCCGCAAAACCCTTACGCTGACTCGGTTGCGATCCGCAACGACAAAGTCCTTGTCGCGGGCACCCTTCCAGAAGTTCTGAAATCTGTATCCGCGAGCGCTCCACGCATTGATCTTGGGGGAAAGAGTCTTTTCCCAGGCTTCGTTGATTCGCATAGCCATTCCATTGACGGCGGGCTCACTCTGATTTCTGCCAACGCCACCGAGACGGTCCGGTCTCTAGACCAACTTCCCGCTCTTGCAGAAGATGCAAGAAAAACTGGAAAAGGGATGCGCGGTGACATCCTTGAGGTTCTGGGGTTGCCCCTGGAATTCTGGTCGCACTGCGACGTGCTTAACGCCGAGTTCAGCACGGGAGCTTATCAGAAGCAGAGCGTCTTATTGCGCGGAATGGATGGGCACACGGCTTGGGCGAACCATGCGCTGTTGCACCGCGCTGGCATCACGGCTGATTTTCTAGAGACGCTTTCCGCCCAACAACGGAGCTATTACGGCATTGATAAAGACCTGCAGCCGAACGGCTTTCTGGTGGATGCCGGCACCGAGAAGATAGAAACACTGCTGCCTCCACCTACTCCCGAGAGACTACTGGCTGCCGGGCGCGCAGCTTTGCAGTACAACTATAGCCTTGGCATCACCGCATGGCTTGATCCCCTTGCTGCCGACTACGTGCTCGAAGCCTACAAGCTGCTGGCGGACCGAGGCGAGCTGATTTCGCAGGTCGTTGCATTTCCACAGCTCTTTGCAAAGGATCCCGAAGCGGAACTCGCCAAGGTACAGCAGATACGGAGAGATTATGCGGATGTCCCCAATCTCCACGTCACTGGCATCAAGGTATTTGCGGACGGAGTAGTTGAGTATCCGTCACAAACTGCTCATCTCAGCAAACCGTACAGGAATACGGGGCGCAACGGAGACCTTCTGTTTGATCCGCAGAAGTTTGGCGCGCTGTGTGTAGCCGCCGATAAAGAGGGGCTGATTGTTCACGTACATGCAATTGGCGACGGCGCGGTTCACGAAGCGCTGAACGGGATCGCGGCAGCGCGAAACGCGAACGGAAACTCTGGATTGCCCCACACCCTTACTCATGAACAATTCGTGGCACCTCAAGACTTCCCGCGATTCCGGCAATTGGGCGTTATCAGTGCGTTGCAGCTGTTGTGGGCGGATCCGAGTCAGGACACGATTGAGATCGTCAAGCCTTATGTAGAACCTGATATCTACCAATGGCAATACCCCGCCCGCTCAATTCTGGACAACGGCGGCATGATTTCGGGTGCTAGCGACTGGCCAGTTTCAAGCGCAAATGTATTCTGGGCAATCTACCAGGCGGAAACCCGCAAAGGACCGGAAGGAGTCCTTGACCCATCCCAGGCGATGCCACGGGAGGCGATGCTCTATGCCTACACTCGGAACTCGGCACGAGCTATGAATCTGGATTCCATCGGTACCATCGCTCCAGGCAAGCGAGCAGATTTGGTTTTGCTCGACCGCGACGTTTTGACAATTTCGCCTGAAGAGATGCGGGACGCCAAAGTGATCTGGACGATGGTGGGTGGGAAGACCGTCTACCAGGCGAAGTGAGTGGCGCGACCTGCATCTCGGATGTTCCCGAGCAGCGCTGTGGTCGCAGCGGTCGACACTGGCGGCGTGGCAGGATCCATCGGCAACGCAGTGTTCGCTGTCTTCACAGGCTACATTCTGCAAGTGACGCCCAGTTATGCGAGTCTGTTCGGCATCGCGTCCAGCGCCTGCCTTTTTACATCACGTGAAGAACATCCCGTTGAGCAACGTAGAGATCAGCGCTCGAAGAGAAGACCGCCGGCCGGCCTTCGTCCTGCAAGATG
>Ga0182015_10003010_pt1 | contig 19411 bp, 12 predicted proteins | sample 712P3MmetaG_FD_120478 | JGI IMG/M metagenome (GOLD analysis project Ga0182015, IMG submission 120478) | Permafrost microbial communities from Stordalen Mire, Sweden - 712P3M metaG | ecosystem: Environmental > Terrestrial > Soil > Wetlands > Permafrost | place: Sweden: Stordalen | collected...
AAAGCGTCCTCGGTGATTGCACTTCTACTTCGGTACGGTACTCTCAATTTCCAAGCTCGCATGATCCTCGGCGACGATTTCGCCACAATCCCTGCCACTGAAGTTGCTCGCAGGGTAGCGGCCTATACTTTCATCGCGACCATGGAAAATTTGTCCGCCCTTTATCCGGCGTTTGGTTTTGCCCAGCTCCCAGAGCAGATCAATGACCTGCGCGAGAACGCCGCGCAAAAATACTACTTCGACACGACCTTGTTTCAGAGCCAAGAAATCCTAGACTTTCTGGCGCAGCATCACGCTCACGATTTCCACCTGTATGATTGCGTCCGGCAAACCTCTTGGCCTGCGCAAGGACGTCGCCCTTTCCGACCCGCTTTTCCATTCGTCTCCGCTGACAACTATGAAGAACATGCTTATCTGAACTTCAATCCAGACGTGGCCAAAGCTTTGAAACATCACCGAACTTGGCGTTCCGGCCGCGATCATTTTGCCGCCCATGGACATGCCGAGCAACGCCGTCAGCTTATCCTACCTAGCGAGGCTTCATGGAAGAGATTTGGCGACGCGAATTTTCTAGCGTCCAAGTGCACCTAGCCTCCGTCGATGACTTCCATGCCTCCGTGGAGGACTTCCATGAAATTGCGGTGTTTCAAAAGCGTAGGAAGTCCGCTAGGAGCGAGTGATAGTTCTCCGAGGAGCAATTGACGGGCTCCCTTGCGCGCTCGATCGCAAGCCTGAACCATCGTCATCGGCGGCTGCCCCCGGCATCGGTCCCCATGTCTGGCGAGGACATGGGGCGAATATCACTCATTTGGCGGCGAGCCGCGGAACATCACGCGCATGGGGCCTGCATTCGGCGCATTGCTCACGATCGTCGGAACTTATTAGTTCGTAAGCAACACGCGCCGCACGAGCCTTTCGGCGATTAAGCTGACGGCAAGACTCGTCGTCGCAAAGGCGAAGAGATAAGGAATATTGAGAAGCTTGTCTGGATAGTCTTCGTAATAAGCATAACGAATCCACTCGACGCATTGCAGCAGGGGGTTCAGGGCAAGCCACCGGTCATAAGGCTCCGGAATGGCGGTTGGAAAGAAAACGATGCCGCAGGCGACCCAAGACACCGGCATGGAAAGATTGAAAACGATGGCCCAAGCCGGGAGGACACGGGCGATCAATGCATTGGGAACGCCAATGGAAAAACCAAAATAAATGGTCGCGGCGACCGCGAACACGATCCCAGGCCAGTCGCGCGGCGAAAAATCATTTGAATAAACCGCCAATATGCAGACGAGAATAATACAAACTACGACGGAGCCGGCCGCCTCTAGGATACCTCTTGCAAGGAGAATATCGAAAATCTTCACGCGATTAAAATAAAGAAGCGGACGGTTTTCGGTGAGCGCTACGACGATCCGCCGCGACAAATATGCGTAAATAACGAAAGGCAGGACGGATATGCCGAAATAGACCATCTGATCCGTTCCTTGCGGAGCCAAGCGGCCAAATAGGTGGAAAGTTGTCAAAACGATCAGTAAATGCCCCAGAGGCATCAATAAAACCATCAAAAATCCTGTATAGTATGGTCCAGCTCGCAGTCTAATGTCGCGCAATAGGATCGCCCCGATCGCGGCCGCGTTGATCGCGAGCGCGGAAGCGCGTGGCCGCCGCAACGGCTCCGTCACTGGCCTTGGCTCCATGATCGCCTCCGCAACCGAACGAAGTTTGTCACTTTTAAAGACCTTGTCGGCAGACGCCGCGCCTTGCACCCCTGCCCTCGATTGTATTGTCTCGGACTGGCGGCCCGCCGCAAATCATTCCCCCCGCTCACCTTCCGGGCTTCCGAGTAAATTATCAAAGATTTTTCCGGTAGAACTCTATCGCATCATCGATTTCACTGAAGGCCACAAGCTTACCGCGGTAAAGCACGAGGCCGCGGTCACAATATTCCTTAATCGTCCCGATGTTATGGGAGACCATGATCATGCTGCTGCGGCCGCGTTTTTCGTCGAATGCCTGCCTGCACCGCAGGGCGAATCGCTCGTCGCCGACGGCGGTGATTTCGTCGACGAGGTAGCAATCGAAATCGATAGCCATGGAAAGGCCGAAGGCGAGGCGGGACTGCATGCCGGACGAATAGGTGCTGACCGGCATTTCGAGATAGTTTCCGAGTGCGGAAAAATATTCGACGTAATCGATCACGCGCCGCAGGTTGGCGCCGTATACCCGGCTCACGAATTTGATGTTCTCGCGGCCCGTCATCATGGGATGAAATCCGCCGCCGAAGCCAAGCGGCCAGGAGATCCGAACATCGCGGAAGATTTGGCCGGAATTGGGCAGCTCGGCTCCGCCGATCAGGCGGAGAAGCGTCGATTTTCCCGCCCCGTTCGAGCCGAAGATGCCATAGGTGTGACGCTCATCGAACAAATATGTGACATCGTCGAGAACGACCTTGCGATGGTTCTCGGTTCTGTAAATTTTTGAGACGCGGGAAAGCCGGATCATTGCGCGCCATCACCTTGCGAGCTTGCGGAGCATTGCCCGCCAAAGAGCCATGCCAATCGCATAAAGCAAGGCGGCCGCGGCTATTCCAAGTAAGCTGAAAAGGACTCGTTTTGGATAGGTTGAGTTTTGCGGAAGTACCGGTTGGACGAACGTCGCGAGATAGACTTGCTTTCCCTCCGCATTGACATGGGCGCGCTCGAGGGCGGCGGCGGCCAGCGTATATTGCTTTTCGGCGATCTGCTGCTCCAGCTCCAACTCGTCGAAGCGCGTAATCTTTCCGGAGATTGTACCTTGCTCCGTAGCGTCTCGCGATGTCAAAAGCTGCTCGAGGCTTGTAATTTGTTCGCCGATCACATCGACGCGCGAGCGCATGATCTGAACCTGCGGCGCGGAATCGCTGACATTTCCCTGCTTCGACGCCGAAAGTTCCTCTTCGAAGCGGATCTTTTCCAGGCGGAGCTCGGAGATCAAGCGGCCGATTCCCTCGCCCGTGCGTTGCGGATCGAGCGTCGATTGCTGGTTACGGAGATCACGCATAGCCGCGAGCGTATTGGTCAGGCGCGTTTCGGCGCGCGTAAGTTCCGCGTCTGCTTCGGTCACCGCGTCTTGACGCGCGCGCGCCGAAAGCCCGTTCACCAGGCGCTCGCTCAAGTCGACCGTTGCGTTGGCGATTCTGAGCGCCTCTTCTGGCGAAAAAGCACTCACCTTTAATGTCACGATCCCGGACGGCGCCTCGATCGATGTCTTGATGTGGTGTTCCCAATATTTGACGAGATCTTCGATCGGATCGTCGGCATTAAAGCGGGAAATCCAGTCGATTCCGTCGCGTCCGAAGATCGCGCGAAGGTCGAGCTGGCGATCGAGCGCTTCCACCAGGGCCTGGCTTTTCATGTAATTGACGACGATGAGAGAATCCTGCACCTGCGTGAAGGATGCAAGGCCGGTGAGTGCCGAGATGGTGTCTATCGGCGGCCGCGCGCCGCCTCTGACCGCAAACCGCGTCTCCGAAGTGTAAAGGCTCGAAGCAATGAGCGAAAAATAAACGACCGCCAACGCGGCCGGCGTCGCGAAAAAAACCAGAAACCCGAACAGGCCAGAGCGGGATCGCCGGATTGGACCGAATGTCTGATAGGCGATTCGCGCCGCGATGTCCCAGCTTGTCCGCGAGACGGTCCTTGCATTGGCGAGCCGCACCGCGCGCGCCGAGCGTCGCAATTCCTCCGAGGCGATCGCGGCGCGTTCGCGCGCCGCCGCGTGCAGCGAGGCAAGCGCGCCAGGCTCTGTTGTGTCGCCGAAATTGGTATTCGATGCAGTCACGCCTTGCGTCCCATGCGATGTCTCGCCGCGATCTCGGGCGTCTAAGGGCGGCCCGTTCAAAGAAGCCATGATTGGCCCTGTTTGAAGAAGAAATCGTAACTCGCCATTTTGTCTAAACCGCGTCGATAAATCGCCAGTCCAGGAAGGTCGCCGGCTATCATTACCCTGGGATGCAAGGGACCCACGCCAGGCGAGAACCCTGCTACGGCGACATGAATGCGCCACACCGGATTTCCCGCCGCCGCCTTGGAATGGGGCTAATTGGGGGCAGCGAGGCCGTGCGCGGCGTAAAGGGCGAGGACATCGCTTGCCATATCGGCCGGAACCCTCGCATAGGAACTAGCGGCGCCCATCTTTCTCGCGAGATTTGGCTCGTCCGCGACTCTACGCAGTATGCCGGCAAGACTACCGATGTTGCCCCGCCCGAAATGAAATCCATTGACGCCGTTTTCGACGAATTCCGTCATCCCGGGCACATCCGCCACGATAACCGGCGTATGCGTCGCCAAGGCCTGCAAAAGAATAAGCGGACTGTTCTCGTACCAAGTGGACGGAATTGCGAGGTAGTCCAGCGTTCCGAACGCCGCCGCCAGTTCCGCCCGCGGCAAAATTCCAAGAAATTTGATCTCTAATCCCTCCGCCTGCCGCCGCAATTTGGCGTAATACGCCAGATCTTGATCCTGTGGCCCAAAGACCGTGAGCGAAAGATTGCCGCGGCCGCTGGCGCGGAAGGCCTCGACCAGGAGATGCGCTCCCTTGTGCGGGGTTAGCTGGCCGATGAAGCCGAGCCTCACCGCGCGGGGATCGTAGCGCGCCGGTTTGGGCGAGCGGTCGATGTCGATACCGAAATGGCTGAGGCGCAAGGGCGCGGGAAAACCATTGCGTTCATAGGCGCCCTTCAGAAAGAGGGTAGGCGCGATGGCCGCGCGGTAGACCTCCATCGCGCGCCGCAAAATAGCGGGCCGCAGGACGATGTCGTTTGGAGCAAACGAGCTGATGGTGAAGGGCTCCCGTTCGCGGCGGCCAAGCCTAGCGAGTTGGCGCGAGACGGGCGCCCGCAGGACCTTGTGGCCGCCAAGCTTGGCGATGAATTCGGCGTTGGGGCGCGAACGGGCGAGCTTAAGAAAACAGGCGATGCAATTGGCGCGCTCGGGGTCCGGGCCCTCGCATAGGGTCCCTTCCGCACTCTCAAGCTGGTTTGTGTAGCAAAACCCGAAAAAATCGGTCAGCGTCGCAAACACCGGCACGTCCATCCGCCGCGCCACGTCGAGCAATGCCGTCGTGTGGCTGATCAAATGGCAGACATGAATGACATCGGGCCGCAGCTGGCGAAGCAGGCGCTCATGGAGATGGCGCAGCGCGGGCTGCTCGTAGCTGGCGCGAACGCCGCGGTTCGGGAAATGATTCTTGTCGATCGAGACGACGCGGACGCCTTCGTGGATATACTCTTCGATAACGTTTCTCTGGCCCGGTTCGCCGGCCAATGTCGCCGACACCACGATTGGTTCATGCCCGGCCGCGGCCAGCTCTTTCGCAAGGGCCAGGGTATAGGCCTCGGTGCCGTAAAAATGGCGCGGAAAAAAGCAATGAACGTAGAGCGCGATTTTCATGCTGCGGCTTTGGCCATGCTCGCGAGCGTTCTTGCGACGCCTTCCTCGAAGGAAACACGGGCGGACCAGCCGAGCTCGGCCCTAGCTTTGGCCGGATCGAGCACCGAGACAGGCACGTCGAAGGGCCTTCCCGGCTCGCGCTCGATCACAACCTCCTTGGCCAAAAGCCTCTGAAGAACGGCAACGATGTCGTTCAGCGAACGGCCTTCCCCGCTACCGATGTTGAACACCGCGGATGACTTCTCGGCGTGCCCGGCGCGCACAAGCGCTTCCACGGCATCGTCGATATAAACGTAGTCGCGCACGACCGCCCCGTCGCCAAACATGTGGATCGGCGCACCTGTAAGCGCCTGCCTGCTGAAATGGGAGACGGCGCCAAACAGCCGCCCGGTTTCCTGTCCCGGGCCAACCAGATTTCCGATCCTGAGCGACACGGGCCGAATGGCGCCAAACGAGGCAAAAAGATCGAGATAGGCTTCGACCGACAATTTCGACACGCCGTAGGCGGACAGGGGCCTCAGCGGATGCTCCTCCGGTGCCGGCAACTTAACGAGCCGCCCATAGACCGTCCCCCCGGAGGACGCGAATACGAATCGCGGACTTCTCCCGCGCCCGACGCTTTCGAGCAGGCGCAAGGACCCAACAATGTTGATCCGTGCGTCTTCGGAAGGCGCTAGATTTGAATCGGCGGGGATCGTCGACCAGCTCAAATGATAGATTGTATCGACGCCGCGCAGGATTTTGGCGAGCGGCGCGGCCGGATCGGCGAGATCGGCCTGCCGCCAGGTCAGGCGCGGATGCGGCGCGAACGGGCAGGTTTTGCGGCCGGTCGCGATCACGCTTTCGCCCGCGGCCAACAGATCTTTGACGAGGGCTCGGCCGAGAAAGCCGCTGGCGCCTGTTACGAGCGCTCTCACCGTCATAATTCTGGCACTCGTCAAATAGGAAAATGAACCGCGTCTGGAAGCCCGCTTAGAATATCGACCTCTCGCGGCGCAAGGTCCCGGTAGAGCCGGAAGTAGCGGATTGCCATATCTTCCACCGAAAACCGTTCAAGCGCGAGGGCGCGATTGCGTTCGCCAAGAGCCGCGATCCGCTTGGGATCGTCGAGAAGCATGGTAACGATTTTAGCCGTTTCGGCGAGATTGGCGCCAAGCGTCTCCATGCCGCCAAGAATTTCGGGGATGGCGCCAACATTATATCCCGCAACCGCCAATCCAGCACACATCGCAAACGGAACGACCTGACCAAAGCTCTCTTGCCGCACCGGCGCGACAAAGGTTCTAAACCTTGCGAATTGCGCCGGGAGCTCGTCATAGGGCACATAGCCGGTAAACTCAAATTGCGAAAGCCTGCCTTCGTGTTCGACGCGCGAGCGGAAATGCGCGAACAAGGACCCATCACCGATGATGACGATGCGTGTTTTTGGCCGTCTTTTGGCAATCTCAAGAAATAATTCGATCGCCTCCTTATCGAGTTTGTCGTTCTCGAGCCTGTAAATCATGCCGATGGAATCGAACGCATGCGGGTCGATCGCGGCGGGGGGCGCGAAGCGGTCAAGTTCGATGCCGGGATGGATGACGCTCGCCGGAACGGCCGAGCCGAATTGGTCATGGACGCTGTGCGAAACGAAGACATTGTGATCGACACGCACCCCCGCGAACGGCGCAACCGGCGTATTGATGTTCTGCAATATCGGACAACCGAATTCAGCCGCGATCTCAAATATCGTCTTGTACCAAGGTTCGTCAACATCTCCCCAATAATGAACATGTAGGATGTGCGGCTGAAAACGGCTGAATACTGAGCGCACAAGACGATGGGAATTGGGTCTTCGCACGACATCGATTGACATCCCCTTGTGAGAACCATGGGCGGGCAAAGAGGAAGTCACGACCTTCATTTCGAAGCGGTGGCCAAGATGATTGTGGAGATCGACGATGATCTGCGTCGAGCCGCCGACCCAGGAATTGGCGATCGCATGCAGAATCCTCGGCCGGCTTGCGAGTGCTCGCCTCTGGCGCGGTTCGACTCGATAGACGGGGGTCGGAAAAAAACCGAATGCGCGCCGCAAATGTCCCGCCAGTGCGGAAAAATCGACCCTGCGCCTAAAGTCGCTCCGCGAGGGCTCGAATACCAGCCGTTCGCTGCGAAAGCGCGCGTCATCGAGGATGACCCGAAACCGCAAGATCCTCGCTAGACCGCGAAGCCTGGTTCGCGGCGTGGAGCGAGCGCGCAGCCAAAGCTCGAAACGCATCAGCTTCGCGGCGAGTTCAGCCAAATGATCTTGCGCAATAAAAGGATTACGGCTGATGGCCGCCCGATCGTCGCGCGGCGCCGAATCATCCGCGCCAGCAGGCGCTGGAATGGACAGGCCAGGGCTTTCCGGCGATGTTTGTTGCACCCCGGTTGGTTCGGCCGGCGCCGGCGCCTCTTTTGCTTCGGGATTCACGCCAGATCCCTCCATTGCCGCTCCAAACAACTCCGGACCGCCAGTCCGATCGCAAACCGCCCGCCCATCGAATGCCCTTTGACCATGCCGCGAGATAACGCTCGTTTTGCAATCCTGGAAACGAATCGCTCCCGCTCAGGCAAGCGCAGCCGACAAACTGACGAGCGAGAGACCGGTATGAAAGAAAGGATCGTCTCGCAAACGGTCGGCCCAGCGTTGGCGGAAGTAGGCGCGCTCGGCCGCGTGCTTGTCGAGACGTCGAAACGTCGCCTTGCCGCGGCTTGCCGATTCGAAATGAACGACACGCGCGAATGGCGTCCACAGGGCGGTGAATCCGAGTTCATCGAGCCGCAGGCAAAGGTCTATGTCGTTGTATTCCACCGGGAGACGAGCATCAAACCCGCCGGCGGCCGCGAATTTCGCCCGCTCTACGGCAAGACACGCTCCGGTAACCGCCGATGCCTCGTGCACGATAAGATTGCGGCCGAGCCAGCCCGGCTCGCCATCGCGGCGCCCGGCATCGAAATGCCCGGCGCCCTCGCCAATCCCGAGGACCACACCGGCGTGCTGGATTCGCCCGTCCGGATAAAGGAGCTTGCAGCCGACAGCGCCAATCTGCGGGTCGATCGCCCGTTCGGCAAGCTCGCGGAGCCATTCGGGCTCGATGATTTCCATGTCGTTATTCAAGAAAACAAGGACATCGCCCCGCGCCTTTGCGGCGCCGAGATTGTTCAAGGCGGAGTAATTGAAAGGCTGGGGAGCACGCAGCACCGTGACGCGCTCGTCCGTTTCGACCGATCGCAGCAGGCGGAGAGCCCGCGGCGCCGTGCTGCAATTGTCGACGATGACGAGATCAAGCCGCGCGAACCGGGTTTTCTTCAAAATACCGGTAATCGTCCGGCACAAAAAATCCGCATTGTCGCTCGTCACCATCACGATTGTCACGCTTGTTTCTTGCGCCCGCGCAGGGCGAGGATCGGCTGCCGCGGTTACGGCCTGCTCGGCGCGGCGTCTTCGTCTCGTTTGTATGAGAAAACGCCTGATATGGCGAACGTCTCGACGCCCTAGACCATGGAGAATGTTTTGGACAAAGCCGGTCTCAAAGATGGGGACATTCGCCAAGCCAATCCAGCGGCGCGCGTGGCAAAGCCTTGTCAACATCAGCCGCCCAACATAGGGCATTGCGGCCTGCAAACGGGCGCTCCAATCGGGTTTAAATATTGGCGCCTGGCCGTCCAAGGTCGCTGTCTCCTCGTCGCAATAGAGCACCAAGGCATCCGGCATCCTCTCGCTAGCCTCGATAAAACATGCGAGCGCGTGGGGCGCGAGACGGTCGCCAAATTCCACGAAACCAACAAAATCCGCGTCTTCGCCATCAAGGTCCATCCGTTCGCCTTGCACCGCAAGCCGGGCGTCCTTGGTCAGCCATGAATTTAGCCGGCCGTTGACCAAGACGTCGTCCGAGGTTCCAAGAATCGTGAGTGTCCAGCGCTCGTAGAGCTGGTCTCGAAGCGCCGCGATGGTTGCATCGATCGGGGCAGCCGTGGTCTCTGCTTCGAGCCAAACGAGCAGCCTTGCCACCGGCGCGCGCGCCCAGTCGCAGCGCGGGCTCTCGAATTCATCGAGACGGGCGGCCACCGAAAACCTGTCGCGATAGGCGGGCCATGCGGTCAAAGGCGCGCCTTGAACGGACCAGCGGAGATTTTCTTGGGCTTCCTCCCGCCACCCGAGAAGCCAGGTCCCGCCCGCACTCAAGAGCCGGCTTCTATTGCCTGCCAATCCCCTGCGCAGCAAAGCGAGACTTGATAAAGGTTCGACCTCTTCGATACTGAAGCAAAAACGGCCGGGTTCGGAAACCGGCGATATCCACACCGCGGTGGCTTGCGCCGGCACGAGGGCAAACCAGTCCGCGCGGCCAAGAACAGGGCCAGGCAGCAGATGCCAGCCGATCTCGTCTGAGCCTCGCCGAAAGCTTACCAACGGCCGCACCGGCCGGTCGTAAAGCCCGAGCCGGTAGCGCATCCGAAACCACCGTCCAGGCGCAAAAACCGAAAGGGGCTCAATCGACAGCCAAGGCCGCCCGTTCGCGGCAAGATAGTCTCCTGCGTTACCTTCCACGCCGGAAACGGCGACCAGGCGGGCCGTTGGCGGCGCCCCATCGATGGCCGCCATCCGCTTGAATTTTCCCATCAAAGCGCTTCCTACTCGAAAGGCTCATATGCGTGAAGACGAACCGGGCAAAATCAAATAAGGTCGGCCACATGACGGTGCTGGAAAGCCTTGCCCAGGCGGGGTACGTCAGGATGCCAAGCGTTGGGAGATGAGAAGCAGGCGATACGCCGTTTGCTGACGCAGCCCAATCTTCACCGCGAGCGTTCTCGTTCCATGTTTCTCCAAGACTTATCCAATGTGTTGCTATCGGCGAAGATAAATTCACCCTTCTCTCCAAATTGGCTAAGAATCCGCATGCGCATCGCCTCAAATTGGCCTGCGGCTAATACTAAATCTGGCATCCGTGAATGATCTACAATTGGATTTTTAGGAAAGTAAAATACTTCGCGAAACGTGAACCGGCTGATTCCGTACTCCAGACCAAGGGTTACCAAGCTCTCGGCTTTCTCCGCGTTCGCGGTTGTAACAGTAGCTATAAATTCAACAGATACGCCCGGACAATTCGCACGAAAATCCTTAACGTTCCGCAGCAGCTTTTCCAAACTCATTCCGCCGCGAAGCGCTTTTTGAGTTTCTGGCTCGGCGACGTCAATGGAGATAGAAACCAAATTTATGCCGGCGCCTGCGAGGCGCCGATAATCGTGGCGGTGCAGAAGCAGACCATTTGTTTGTAAAATAAAGTCCTTGCGTGGGCGAGCTTTCGATTCTGCAATCACCTCCACAAAATCACAGAGTCGCGAATCCAAAGTTGGTTCCATTCCACAACCAATCTGAAACGTTCCAACGCTATCAACACCCGTATTAAGGAATTCACGAAATTCACTCAGGCCAATTAGTTTCTCAGAGCGGAAATTATGACAGTACACGCATCTAAGGTTGCAATTGTCGTTGGGATCAAGTCGAATAATATCAATGGATCTCGGTAGTATATTTTTCTTTGTTCGAAAATTTCGTGGACTAAGCCCAATGTCTATTAGATCATCTACCTGCGCTCGCGAAACATTGAGCGCATTCATGTTCAAAGGTATTTTATATTGGCTATCCTGTATTTGAACCGCGATTTCATATCCAGTATCCGATGGAAACCGTAGATCAAATGCGTAATGTCCGTCTCCGATACCCGCTTGCTGGAGGTCGGGCCGATACAAATTTGCCACCATGGCCGAAGTTATTTTTGTATCCTTCAAAGCAACGACGTTCAAGCGCCTGCTGCGAGCGGCGCTATCCCAAACCCAGCCAAAAGATTGATTTGGACCAAGGTAATCCACAAAGCCCCTCAAAACAAATCCCGTTTTACCATGTATTAGCGTACCGAATGCCAAAGCATGATTGTGCCGCTTACTTAGATTCCATGGGGAATGCACTGTTGAACTCCAAGAGACATAAATGTTTACGCCTCGCAAATACCAACCCACGATGTTTCGATGCGATTCCCCATTCGTCGGTCGATACTATGGACGGCGCCCACGGTCTGGACCGCGATCAGGAGCGAAAATACCGATGGAAGAAGGGTCTGATTGCGCGGCCGAAGAAACGCCGGTCACGCCGTAGGGAATGACAAAACACTTTCGTGTCAACAGTTGGCCCGGCAAATTTCTCCTCGTTTCACGGCGGTCACGCTCCCAATGGGCAACCCAGACTCGGCGGCCTCCACTCCAGGCCAGCGAATGTAGCCGCTTCGCCAATTACCTGCCTAAAGAGTTGGAGTTGGTCATTGTCAAATAAATTCGGCGATTTTTCAACGGCCCGCTATGCCAATTGATTCGCCGGACGCGGCGCAAGAACCCGGGCCACCTCGGAATAAACTTCGAGGTCTTTTTCGATCAAGGCGCGCGCCGGGCCCATTTCACGCAATATTTCCGCAAGTCCAATCACCGTCTGGCTTGTGCGCGGCGAAATGCTGGGTAGCTGATCTGGCAGGTCCAATACGGCGGCGACAAGACGGAGGAACGCGCCCGCGTCGTCGCGCAAGCCAACCGCGTCCATCTCCGCCAGGGAATCGAGCGCGGCGGCGGTTTCCGGTGTCCGCGGAGGATCGAAGGCGTTCGGGGCCGCCAGTTGATAGACGAACGGATTGTAAAGAACGGCGCGCAACTCGTCGAAGGGGTGCGACAGCAGTTCCTGCAACGCGCTCAAATCGCTGAGATTGACATTGCACAACGCCTTCGCGCAGAGCTGAACGGTTTGGCCAAGGACGGCCGCCGCCGAATTCGCGCCCGCAAGCGACGCCCACTTCAAAATCAACAGCCGTTCGGACAGCTCCTCGAACGGGTCACGCAACAGAATCCCGGCCTTGAAGTTACGATCGCGGACCATCGGTTCCCACACGCGCCAAAAAATGCGGCCGGATGCGAACAGGGAGTTCGTGAACGAAATGGCGAATATCGACCTTGTGGTCTCTTCGGGAAGCAGCTCCAAGGATTTATAGGACATGTGAAACCGCGCGATCAGCGCATCGTCTAGGCTTTGCGAGCGAAACAACTGGGTCTCAAGCCGCAAGAATTTCTGGTCAACGAGTTGCGAATCATTGCGGCGCCGGTAGATGAGGATATGGTTGTCGGCATCCTTGATTTCCAAATGTCCGGCGGCGGTCACCCCGGGGCAATTATTTTCATCCACCACGAAGCCGCAAACGCCGGTATTGTGGAGGCCTTGTTCCCTGAGCAGCGGACGCACCACGAAGGCATCTATAACGACATGATGTTCCGGACCGAGATGGATGACGACCTTCGGGGTCGTCGCTGGATTGTCGGGCATGACCCAACCGACGATCCGCGAACCCGTGTCCTCGTCGATACTGAATAACATCGCCGTCCCGCGTTCCTGTGCGCGGCGGCCGCGCGGTCCTTGCGATGCGCCGCCGCTCAACGTTCGATTTTGTGATCCCTAATACCCGCAACCGCGAGCATCAAGATGCCCCACAGCGAGAAAGCGCATATCCCGGCGAAAGCAATCGCTCGCGCGCGGCGCGGATATTCGGCGATTTCCGGTCGCTTCGGCTCGACGAAAAGCACAAAATAGAAATGCTGCCGCTCGGATTCTTGGCGCGCCTGTTCGTAAGAGGTCTGAGCGATCCCCAAAAGAGTTTTCGAGAAGCGGGTTTGGAGCTCCTGCATTTCGAACTGCGCGATGGATTGCGCCGCGGTTTTGGCGTTCTTCCGATGACTCGTGAGAGCCCCGGTCAGCGAAGCGACCTCGGAATCAAGCGCCCGGATCTGATCGGAAAGAACTTTTTGTTGCGGCGAGTCATCGGACAAAACCTTGCGGTTGGAGTCGCGGTCGCGTTCCAGGGACAATTTCTCGCGCATGACGCCCAATAAGGTTTCGGCGGAACTCTTTATCGTTTGTTTAGGATCGACGGTTCCCTCCTGGTTGCGCACATCGCGCATGGCAGTGAGCGCCGCCGAATAACGCAGACTCGCGCTGTCCAATTCCTGTTCGGCCGAAAACAGCGCTTCCCGGCGCTCCCGCGTCGCGACACTGTCGATCATCTTTTCGGTGGAAACCGACACCGCGCGAGCCAGGGCGAGCGCGTCTTCGGGAGTGAAGGCCAGGACCCGCACAAGCACGAGCCCCGAAACGCGGTCGACGCTGACGCTTATCATATTCCGCCAATAGTGCCAGAGATGGTCGTCGTTCTTCGTCGTATCGAAGCGAGACAGAAAATCCGCCTGATCCCGCGAAAATATCGACCGCAACCAACCGTCGGAATCGAGTTCCCTGACAACATTGCGGCTGCGCAGATAGTCCGCGGCCATGTAGGGGAGGCCCCCGATTTCGTGTTTCCCAGGTTTGCCGGCCTTGATCATCTGCGCAATATTATCCTCGTCCGCAACGAGCTCGCCCGCCGATCTAATGCCAAATCGGAATTCCACACCATATTTGCTGGCGGCAATGAGGCCGTAGTAGATAGAAGTGCACAACATAGGCACGACGACCAAGAGGACGAATGACAAACCGTGCATTCGCCATGATCCAAACTGATCGATCGGGACGGAGACGCGGCGCAGATCTTCGCGCAGGACAAAATGATCTAGCCCGGCTGAGGGGTCTGCCGGAATATGATCCTGGGCCATTGCCTCGAGATGCGCTTCGTTCATTAAAATCCCGCTCGCACCGCCGCCATTACCTTGTTTTTCATATGGTGTGGTCGCGCACGTTGGCGGCGATCACCGCGGTGAGCGACCAGAAGCTCAGCGCGCCTAGCAATATAAGCAAAATCATCTGTGCTCGCCTCGGCGCGATCGGGCTTTGCGGCACGGTGGGATCTTCAATAGCAACGAGGTAGATATGATGTTGGTTGGCGTCCACCTTTGCGTTGTCCAACATCCTCTCCGCGCCCAGGACGGCTTGTTCAGCCAGGCTCTTTCTCACGTCCAGGTTGTCATATTCGGCGAGCAGGGCGGAGGTGGTCGGCGAATTGAGATCGGCGCCCGTGATCCTGGCTTCGAGCGCCGCGATCTGGTCGGAAAGGATTTGCCGATTTGCCGCGAGCATCTTGACTTGCGGCGCATCGGAAGCGAGCGAAGCCTTTGCGATATCCAACTTTACTTCAACGCCGACGAGATCGCGCCGCAATGTCGAGATCGTCTCGCCCAAGGACCGCGCCAGGGCAAGCGGGTCGATCTGCATCCGCGCGTTGCGAAACTGTTCGAGACTAGCCTGGCGCGCGGAGAGCTGCGACTTCATGGACCTCACCTCGGCCGAGGCGCGCTCGATCGCATCGTGGCGCGCCCGGTTCAAAAGCTGATTTGCAACCACGCCGCACCGCGCGCGAATGGCGGTGGCGACGCGCACCGAATCCTCGCGCGAAAAGGTTTTAGCGGTAACCGTTACGATGCCCGAAGCGGGCTCCACCGACGTTTGGACCATGCCGCGCCAATAGGAAAGCAAATCCTCCGCCGCTCGGAAAGGAACGAACCCAGCCCACCGGTCGAACCTAGACTTGCCATAAATGGCCCCGAGATTGATCTCGTTTGCGAGATCGTCGATCATCGAACGGCTGGCGATATAATCGGCGACGATAAAGACATCTTGATTGGAATTGAGGGACGCCAAAGTGCCCAGTCCGGACGCCGCCAGGGCGTCGCTGCCGGGAAGCAGCTCCGTCGCGCCTCTTACGGCGAAGCGCATTTCGGACCCGAACTGATCGGAAGCGAGGAAGCCGAAATAGATGGAGCTCATGACGACGGGGGCAAGGACAAGGACAAGGAAGCTGCGCCAAAGCCAAGACGATCGCGCGTCCATCGCGGTCCTTGCTTGGGCCGCGCCGGTGCCCAAAGAACTGGGTATTTGCAAGCCGTGCCCGGCCTTTGTGGCAAGCCGGTTCAAGCTCTCGATCGAAAACCATAGGCTCACGCGCGGTTCGCGCGTTTGCGTGGCAAAACGCATCTTCGGCAGCGTTCCGGCAGCGGACTTTCGCGATCTATCCAGCATCGTTCCTTGGTATCCTCGGCCGCGAAGGACTCGGGTGGAACCGGACATTTTCAGGAAAATTTGGCGATATGCTGACAAGCTGGAAGTTGACCCCATCGTTTGTTTTTAACGCGAAAGCCGCGTTAGCCAATCAGCAAAAGCATAGGGGGAAGAATATAACATCCTGTGTGATTGAAAAGAGACACCGCACGTGAAATTTCAATATATACGAAACTTAACAAAGCATATCAAAGCGTTGCGGAATACATCTTTTGTCCATAAATAACTCACAGTTGCCACAATAAGGACATCAAATACGGGAATATCCGCGTCAATAAAGAAATACATTATAAAGGCCGGCATTTGATTTGTTATATGTTTGTTTTCCGTGAGAAGTCCGCGCCCAGCGGCGCAAATTAATTATTCTTAATCTCCCGTGACGGTTTTCCAGGGGAATTGTTTCCATAGCTCTAGGCAAAGCGCGTTCGCGGCTATATGACAAGGGAGCAGATCATACAAAGATTGCCGCAATCCTGTGGGAGCGGACGCCGCTCGGTTCGAATTAACTATTATAAATCAGGCAGGATTATGAGAAGACAGCAGAGCGGTCGCCGAGCACCGGCCAATTTGGACGGTTTGGAAATCGGGATCATTGGGCGCGCGTGCAGATTGCCCGGCGCCAACTCCCCCGGCGAGCTTTGGGATTTGCTTTCGGCCGGCCGATGCACGGTTTCTCGCATTCCCCCGGATCGGTGGCCGTTGGAACTGCTAGCCCATCCGCGCCCGAAGGAGCGAGGCCGCAGTTATTCCTGGGCGGCTGGCGTTCTTGACGATGTCTGGGGCTTCGATCCCGCCGTTTTCGGCATTTCCCCGCGCGAGGCCGAGCAAATGGATCCGCAGCAGCGGCTGCTGCTCGAACTCACTTTTGAAGCTCTCGAAGATGCCGGCATTCGTCCGTCGGATATTGCTGGAGCGGATACCGGCGTGTTCGTCGGCGGCTCGGCGCTCGATTATGGCAATCTCAGGCTGCATGATGCAGCCGCCACGGACGCCTATTTCGCCACCGGCAATTCGCTGGCGATTTTATCAAATCGCATTTCCTACGTCTTCGACCTCCATGGGCCTAGCTTCACGGTCGATACGGCGTGCTCCTCGTCGCTCGTCGCATTGGATGCGGCGGTCGCGGCGATCCACTGCGGCAGGATCGACACGGCAATTGTCGGCGGCGTGAACATCTTGGCCAGTCCTTTCGGCTTCATCAGCTTTTCGCAAGCGACGATGCTGTCGCCAACAGGTCTTTGCCGGGCATTTTCGGCGAAAGCCGATGGCTATGTTCGCGCCGAAGGCGGCGTCGTCCTCGTCCTGCGGGCGCTCGGCGCCGCTCGCGCCAACGCCGATCGCGTCCATGCGGTGATTGCCGGCTCGCACAGCAATTCCGACGGCCGCACGGCCGGCATCTCCTTGCCCTCAAAGGCGCACCAGGCTGCTCTCCTTGAGCGGGGCTATTTGAAGAATGGCTTTAATCCAGATGCGATCGCCTTCATCGAGGCGCATGGAACAGGAACGCGCGCCGGCGACCCAATCGAGGCGGCCGCAATTGGCGAGGTTTTGGGCCAGCGGCGGACAAGGCCTTTGCCAATCGGTTCGATCAAGACGAATATCGGCCATACCGAACCGGCATCTGGACTTGCGGGTTTATTAAAGGCGATGCTCGCGCTCGAGCACGACGAATTGCCGCGCTCGCTGCATTTCGATGAACCAAATCCCGACATTCCCTTCGCTGATCTCAACCTAATGGTCTGCGCCGCGCCCCTCGCGCTGCCCCGCAATGGCCGCGTGCGTTATGCCGGGATCAGCTCGTTAGGTTTTGGTGGCACGAATGCGCATGTGATCCTCGCCGACCCGCCACCTCGCGCGAATCGGGATGTCCCGGCGAACGCGCCCCGATTTTTGCTGCTCTCCGCGCAGAGCCGGGATGGCTTGGCGGACCTTGCGCGCCAATATTCGGTTCGGCTCGCTCGCGCCGGCGTAGCGGAAACGCAGCGGATCGCCGCCGTGACGGGCCACCGGCGCGAACTCCATTCCGAACGACTCGTGATCCCGCTTGACGAGCCTAAGGCGTTGTTTAAGGCGCTGGACCAAGCCGGCGGCAAGAATGCCTTGGGCTCGACAGCAATCGCCGGCACCGCGGTTGCGCGCGCCGCACCGGTCGCCTTCGTGTTTTCAGGCAATGGCGGCCAATGGCCAGGCATGGGTCGGGCCGCGTATGAGGCGGACGCGGTTTTCCGCGAGCAATTCAATGCGGTTGACCGTATTTTCCTGGGCCTCGCAGGCTGGTCCCTCGCCGAAACAATGTTTGGTTCCGGGATCGCCGCTAGCCTCAAGAAGACCAGCGTAGCCCAACCCCTCATATTCGCGATCCAGGTTGCAACGACACGTTGCCTCGCCGAGCTCGGTCTCGCCCCGGCCATCGTCTTCGGCCACAGCTTGGGCGAAATCGCCGCCGCCGAGGCCGCCGGCATTCTTGACCTCGAAAGCGCTATCCGGGTGATTTATTTGCGCAGCCGCCACCAGGAGACCGTCCGCGGCGCCGGCGGCATGGCCGCGGTCTTTGGCCCGCTCGAGGTGATCGAGACACTGGTCCGCAAGGCGCCCGGCCTCGCCATAGCGGCGTATAATTCGCCCCGCAGCTTCACGGTCGCGGGGCCAACTTTTGCTTTGGATCAAGCCGCCAAGATGGGCCGCGCCCATAAAGCGCGCATGCGCCGCCTCGATCTCGCCTACCCGTTCCACAGCGATCTCATGGCGCCAATCGAGGCGCCGTTCATTGCCGATCTCAAAGGGCTTCGGCCGGGATCGAGCCGCGCAAGTTTTCTCTCGACGGTGGACGCCGGCGTCGTTTCTAGTTCCGGCCTCGACGCAAGATATTGGTGGCGCAATGTCCGCGAACCGGTGCGCTTCATGGAAACCGTGCAGCTCGCGATACGCCTTGGTGCGCGTGTTTTTGTCGAGATTGGGCCTGGCCCGGTGCTGCTCTCCGATCTTAGAAAGATCGCCGAACAATCCGAAGCGCCGATTGCCACGCTCGACTTGCATGAGCAAAAGCCAGCTGCCGGCGACCCGTTCCGCCATGCGGTTGCGCTTGCCTTGTCGCTGGGCGCGCGAATTGACGCAAATCTCGCGTTCGGCGACGATCCAGGTCCGGTGTCGAACCTGCCCGCCTATCCGTGGAGGCGCAAGCCCTACCGGCTGGCGGAAACCTCCGAATCGACGGGATGGCTCCGCGTGCGTCCATCGCATCCGCTGATCGGCGCGCGTCTTTCGTCCGATTCGCTCGAATGGCGCGCCCAGCTCGACCCGTTGCTCGTGCCCGGTCTCGCCGATCATCGCGTCGACGGTCAAGTGCTTCTTCCGGGTGCCGCCTTCGTCGAAATGGCGCTCGCCGTCGCGCGCGATTGGACCGGCGCGGAAACCGCGACGATCGATGGCCTCGAAATCGTTCAACCGATGGTGTTTTCTCCGAACGTGTCGCGCGAGATCTTGTGCCGGGCGGCACCGGCCACGGGCACGATCGAGATCATGAGCCGGGCGCGGTTGAGCGACGCTCCTTTTGTCGGTCATGCCAAGGCCAAAGTTATCTTCAAACCCGCGCCATCCGCCGCCATTTCCGCGATCCCAAGGCCACGCGCAAAGCGTGTCTTTGGCGCCGATCTCTATGCGGCCGCGCGCCGTTTTGGCCTCGAATTCGGTCCCGCCTACCAGCAAGTCTTGACCGCCTCCCGGATCGGCGAAGATGTCATCCTCGTGGATCTGGTCGCGGCGGCGGCTATCCCCGAGTATGGCCTCGATCCGGCCCGCCTCGATGCGTGTTTCCACGGTTTGATCCTGCTCTTTGCCGATAATTCCTCGAGCCCCCGGCCCGCCGCCTACTTGCCTGTCCGTTTCG
>Ga0182015_10003012_pt1 | contig 19410 bp, 13 predicted proteins | sample 712P3MmetaG_FD_120478 | JGI IMG/M metagenome (GOLD analysis project Ga0182015, IMG submission 120478) | Permafrost microbial communities from Stordalen Mire, Sweden - 712P3M metaG | ecosystem: Environmental > Terrestrial > Soil > Wetlands > Permafrost | place: Sweden: Stordalen | collected...
CGGTTTGGGAACTTGCCCTATTCGGAAAATTCCGCCGTGAATTCGAGGCAGCGCAGGCGGATGTCGAAGCGGCGCGCGCCGCACGCTACGACGTACTCACCTCCGTCGTCGCCGATGTGGTGCGTGCTTACGTCGATTTGCGCGGACTTCAGGTCCGTGCCGGCATCCTGCACAAGGCCAGCGAAGTTCTGCGCGAGTCGCTGCGCATCGTCAATATCCGCTATGAGCGCGGCATCACGAACGAGCTCGATGTAGCGCTTGCGACCCGGGAACTCGCGGCGATCGAGGCCGAGATCGCTCCGGTGGAAGCCGAGGTGAGCGCCGCGCAGTATACGCTGGCGGTGCTTGTCGGCGAGTATCCCGAGAACATGGTTCAAGAACTCTCGAGGCCCGATCTCATTCCATCGATGCCTGCACCGGCCGCGCCCGGTGTTCCACTCGACCTGCTGAAGCGGCGACCGGACATTCAGGTGGCGGAGCGCGAACTCGCCGCTGCGACGGCGCGCATCGGTGTGGCGACCGCGCAACTCTTCCCCCAGGTCGCCCTAATCGGTGCGATCGGCACCCAGGGACAGGGCTGGGGCACTACCCCCGGCATGAGCAAGCATATTTGGTCGTTCGGACCGGGGGCCGTGTGGCCGCTTCTCGATTTCGGCGCCCTCGATGCGCAGGTCGACATTGCCCAACTGGCGGCACGCGCAAGCTTGGTGTACTACCGGAAGACGATTTTGAGCGCGGTGCAGCAGGTCGATACAGCTCTCGATGCCTATCAAGCGCAAGAGCTACGCATGGAGAGCTTGGGCAAGGCGATGGTGGCGGGTCAACGTGCCGTTGATTTGGCGACCTCTCGCTACAATCGCGGCCTCACCGATTTTCTCAACGTCGTCGATGCCGAGCGTCAGTTCTACGATTTGCAGGAGCAGTACGCGCAGGCGCAGGTCGCCCAGGGGGAGCAGTTTGTGCAGCTCTACAAAAGCCTGGGGGGCGGGTGGCAGAACTATCAGACGGTTCCGGCCATCCGGCGACCGCAGCCAGCCATCGTGGCTGCGTTTCGACGCCTGTTGACGGACTCAGGGCCGTGAATCGCACAACCGCCCGACAACGCCAGCAATAAAATCGCACCGACATGGACGATTACCATGTAGAACCACAGGGTCGCGCATTTGGTCTATCTACGTGGACGAGTTCGACTCCACAGAGGCACGTCGATGAGAAGCTGTTAATGATGGCCTAACGCCGCTCTAATGAGAACGCGGTGCAATGGAAGTGAGGGCGCCCGTGCGAATACTTGTTGTCGAAGATGATCGCAAATTGGCGGAGTTCGTTGCCCGCGGTTTGCGCGCGGAACGCTTCGCCGTCGACCTTGCAGGCAACGGCCGCGAAGGCGAGAACTATATCAATTCCTACGCATACGATTTGCTCGTACTGGACTTGATGCTTCCGCAAATGAGCGGCACGGAACTGTTGAGGCGTGCGCGCCAAACGCACGCTGCTCTTCCCGTTCTGGTCCTCACTGCCCGTGACACGATCGAGGACAAGGTCAAGCACTTCGAGGTGGGCGCCGACGATTACCTCACGAAACCCTTCGATTTCTCTGAATTGTTGGTGCGGATCAGAGCACTCCTGCGGCGTTCGCCGGTTGAACGGGCCGATGTGTTGCGCATTGCGGATCTCGAGCTCAACCGGCTCACGCAACAAGTCCGGCGCGGCGGGCACCGCATCGACCTTACGGCAAAGGAATACGCGCTCCTCGAGTACTTGCTCTGCTCGCCAGGGCGCGTATTTTCGAGGACCATGATTCTCAATCATGTGTGGGATCAGAGTTTCGAGGGCGTCACCAACATCGTCGATGTCTACGTGCGCTACTTGCGCCGCAAGATGGATGAACCTTTTCAGGTGAAGCTCATTCATACGGTGCGCGGCGTGGGCTATTGTGTGCGCGAAGCGGAGCCGCAGCGCCACACGTTGCTCGAATGAACCATCGTTCACTCGTATTCCAGCTGGGGGCGTTGTACACGCTGCTTTTGAGCGCTGTGTTCGTTCTCGTCGGGGCGGGCACGTTTTTCGGCCTGCAACACTACCTGCGCGCGAATTTGCGCGACTCATCCCCGGCGGTCGAGCGTAACCACCTCGGTGGATGCAGTCCGTCCGCCCCGTTTGGTTGCTCCATCGGGCCGCAATGGGCAGGGGGAGAGTCGACGCCGGCGGAAGTTGCGGCATATGCACCAGGAGTGACACCGATGTAGACAGCGCGGCCATATGGTGGAACGATTTGCTTGTCTGTGTGTCGAGTATTGCCATCGGGACTTTACCCCGGTAGAACCCGCGGTGTGCTCAAATGGATGACGAACTACGAATGTCCCACAATCTTGTGACCACGGTTCCGAGAAACCCGCCCTCCGGCGGGCCGGCTCCGGGCGCCCCGGGGATACCGCCAACTTGGTGCAGCAGCGCCAAGGATATGGTCGGCTGCGCGCTTGGCATGTCCCGCCTCTGGTTTACGATCGGCGGCGGTATCATCAACGAGGTGTACTATCCGCGCGTCGATATCCCGCAGATCCGGGATCTTGGCTTTCTGGTGGCGGACGGGCGCGGCTTTTGGGTGGAAGTAAAGCGCCTGTGGCAGTACACGGTCGACGCTTTTGCGCCAGGCGTGCCCGCAATCCGAATCGTTCACCGGCACGAACGGTTCGTCCTCACGCTGCGAATTGTGCCGTGCTTGGAGCGCGACGCGCTTCTTATCGATGTGGCGCTTACCGGTGACGAGGACCTGCGGCCCTACGCTCTGCTCGCTCCCCATCTCGGCGGCACCGGCGCGAGCAATCATGCCGAGGTGGGTGAATACGGCGGCCGGCGGATGTTATGGGCACATCAAGGGCCCTACGCGCTGGCGCTCGCCGCGGTCGCGGATGAGCAGCGCGATGCCTGGGGACGAGCGAGCGCCGGGTACGTCGGTGCGAGCGACGGCTGGCAGGACTTTGCCCGAAACGGCGCCATGACCTGGGAGTATGCGTGTGCAGGGCCCGGCAATGTCGCGCTGCTGGGCGAGATGCCACGCGCTGCGGTGCTGGCGCTTGCCTTTGGCAGTAGCGTGGAGTCCGCCGCGACGCTGGCGCTGAGCACACTATTCGAGCCGTTCGACAGCGTCCGGGACCGGCACGCCGCTAGCTGGACTCAATGGCATGCGAGGTCGCAGGTACCGGCGGAATATCTACGCGGCCTGCCGAGGATCTGTGTCGAGCAATTTCAGATTTCCGCGATGGTGCTGCGTGCGCATCAGGACAAGACTTACCCGGGCGCCATGGTGGCGAGTTTGAGCGTGCCTTGGGGTAACACCAAGGAGGAACGCGAGGGATACCACCTGGTGTGGCCGCGGGATCTCGTGGAATGTGCCGGCGCACTGCTCGCGATCGGTGCGGAACGCGAGGCGGCCAACACATTGAGGTACCTGCTCGCCACCCAGCTCGCGGACGGGCACTGGAATCAGAATCAATGGCTCGGCGGCAAGCCGTACTGGACGGGAATCCAATTGGATGAGACGGCGCTGCCGGTATTGCTGGCGGCGTACTTGGCCGAGCGCGGCAGCCTCGGGGGAACCGAGGTCGTCGACATGATCCAGCGCGCCCTGTCGTTCATCGTACGCAACGGTCCCTCGAGCGATCAGGACCGCTGGGAGGAGAGCGCCGGCCTGAATGCGTTCACTCTGGCCGCATGCATCGCCGCACTCGTCGCCGGGGCGCCATATTTGCGCCCCGATGCGCGCGAGCTCGCGTTGAATTTCGCGGACTATTGGAATTCGCGGCTCGAGGATTGGACCGCCGTGTACGATACCGAACTCGCGCGGCAGTTCGGGATACCAGGCTACTATGTTCGCGTGGCGCCTCCACAAGTTCTCGGCAATCGCGGAGCAATGGATCGGGTGCTGCCGATCAAAAATCAGTCGGTGGACCCGGGCCTGCCCGCCGCCGCGCAATTTGGCGTCGACTTCCTGCAGCTCGTCCGCTTCGGTCTTCGCCGATGGGACGATCCTCTGATCCTTGGCAGCGTTCGGCTCGCCGATGCCTTGCTCAAGGTGGACACTCCCTATGGCCCCTCCTGGCGCCGATACTACGACGACGGTTACGGCGAGCACGATGATGGAAGTCCGTTTGACGGCATTGGCCGCGGTCGAGCGTGGCCGCTGCTCACCGGCGAACGCGGTCACTACGAGATCGCCTGCGGCAACGATCCGCTACCTTATATAGAGACGATGGTTCGGATGGCTTCGCCGGGCGGAATGCTCCCCGAACAGATCTGGGACGCCGCTCCCCTTCCGAGGCAGAGATTGGAAATCGGCCGCCCCACCGGGTCAGCGATGCCGCTTGCCTGGACCCACGCTGAATACCTCAAGCTGGTCGTGTCGCGTGCACTTGGGCACGCCTTCGGCCGATCCGAGGCAGTATGGCGGCGCTACGGGGGCGATCGCTGCCAAGCAACGCGCGCGATCTGGAGCGAGGCCGCACCGATCAGCGAGTTCGTCGCAGGTGCCACACTCATCGTGGCGCTGCGCACACCGGCCGTTGTGCGCTGGGGGTACGACGGCTGGCAAAACATCGAGGAACGCTCGACCACCTCGAACAGCCTCGGACTGCATGTCGTGCTCATCGACACTGCGCCCGGTATGACTGGGCGGGTGCTGGACTTCACTTTTCGATCCATGCCAGGAGACCGTTGGGTGGGGGTCGATTACCACCTTCAGATTCAGTCGGCCACCTGATGCGTTGGACGCGGCCGCCGGAGAGAACTGAGCAACGCCTGATCAGAGTATTCGAATAGATGGTACTTACACATAGTGAGAACCGTGCCCGGCAATTTTAATGAGACCTTCTCGGCGTTCTAATCTTGTGGTCACAAGCTTACCTTGTCCGCAAGACCCTCGATATCGAATGTATTGCGATTTCGGATGTGACGTTAGAATCCTTGGCATCGGGAATAACTCATGAGTGTCCAGTGCTGCGATCGGGCCCTTGTTCTGCGCGCGAAATCCGGTGAGCAGAGCGCATTCGATGCGCTGACGCGCAAATACTGGCAACGCGTCATGAATCTTTCGATACGGTATACAAGAAATCGTGCCGACGCCGAGGACGCGGTACAGAATACCTTCATCAACGCGTATTGGGGACTGCAGCACTATCGAGGCGACGCCGCGTTCTATTCGTGGCTGCATCGCATTGCAGTGAATTCGGCGAAAACCATACTGTCACTTCGCCGGCGTGACGCAAACCTATTGTCCTCGGATTGGCGGGAGGGCGCCGCAGCCACTGCGACCCCTGTCACGCCGAGCCATCTGGACACGCCGGAGAAATTGGCGTTAGCCGACGAGATCTGCGCTATCGTGAATGCGACAATTGAGGAACTCAGCGAAGAGCAGCGGATCGCTATTGTATTGCGGGAACTGCAAGGCTTGAGCTATACGGAGGTTGCTTCGGCAATGTCTTGCCCGATCGGGACGGTGCGCTCCCGCGTGTTCCGCGCTCGAGAGGCGATTCACAATCGCTTGCGACAGATATTTGACGAGGGCCTTGGACGCTCGAGCCAGTGCCCGCATTATCTCCCCAAGTACCGCTCCGCCTATCGAGTGACCGACGAATCGCTGACGGCACCGCGATCGACTTCCATGCTATTTACCACCTTGGTGACGCCCGGTACCGTCTGAACGTCCTGCATCGCCGCATCGAGTTCCTCCGGGGTCCAGACATAGCCGCCGAGGCTCACCACCCCGCTGTCGGCTCGCACGGTTATGTGGCGGGCGTACAGATACCGGTCTGCGCCCAGCGCGGCTTGAACGCGATCCGCCACGTCATTGTCGGCCTGCCGCTCAGCCTGGGTCTTGGGGGGACCCATCACGCATGCGACCGCGCCGCACGCTACCACGGCCGCAAGCGCCGCACGGAATATTCGATTATTGATTGGGGACAAGATAATCACCTCAGGATATTCGTTGATCATGTATCACGGTCAATTCCCGTCGTCGTCGACAGGGACGAACTCGATCTCGTTCACGACACGCCCCTTGCCTGCAATCCGATGTGCGAGCCTAAGTATAGCGAACAGGTCCGACAGATCGCGAACCACCCCGCCGACCGTGACGACGCCATTATCGGCCGTCACCGTGACGTGATCGCTGAAAATGTAGCGATTCTGCCGCAGAGCATCCGCCACTTTGTTGGCCATCGCCGCATCGGACTGCCTGGTCGCCGTCACTACGATTTCGCGCTGCATCGGCTCTGCCGGGGGCGTATCCCCCGCCGCCGGTGCGCAAGGCGCTCCCGCGGAGGACAAACTCCAGACCGTGGCCACTCCCAGCGTCCTCGCCAGGCGCGGCCTCATGGTCATGCAGAGCGTGATCGCCATACTCGGCCCAGCCTAGAACTTGTAGCTCACCCCCGTCGAGACGCCGAGATCGTGACAGCCGCCCCAGGTGGTGGGACCCGCGCTGCTGTAGTCGACGAACTGATTGTGCGTGGCATCGTGGCAATCGGTCTTGATGCCGTGACCACCGGCGCCGATGTCGTAGTGAGCATTGCCGTCGTTCATGGTGTCGGCTACATCGAAATACACGGTCAACTGTTTGTCGAGCTTGTGCCACCACTGCGCGGTGTACATGTTGGACTGATCGCCGGTGCTATTCGGATTGTAGTTGTGCTGCCCACCCGGGTCTCCCACCGTCGCTCCAGCATGCGCCCAGCCGGCCGCAAGCACATCCCGACCGTCCCAGAAAGACTGCTCCAGCGCCACCCACATGCCGTTTCGCTGACGCTCGTTCTGGAACTCCATCTCCGGAGGAACTTCGCGATGCATCTCCTCGTACAAGTAGGAGACTGACAGACCGAAGTCGAAGGCATATTGGACGCCAAACTTCATCGCCCATTCGTCCGCCACATCGACTGCAGTATTGTACGCGGGCGAGCCGGCAGCTGCGGCTCCCGGGTACTCCGCCGCATAGGCTTCGTAATCGGACCAGTCGAGAAGCCCTGCGTTCGGGCCCTTCGGCCCCTGACTGACGAGGTACTGGTAGTAAGGGCTGTTCGCGCCGATTCCGTCGCTGCTGCGGTTCACCTGCTTGTGAATCTCGTAGGCTGCGACGAGGTACAGGCCGTGCGTTTCGAACTTTATGTCGGCACTGTACGCGCGGTTGTAGCCGCCGTCGTCGCAGTTGAGCATCAGGTTGCCGCTGCCGGGATTGTTCGATCCGTTGCAGTCCGGAGATCCGAGCGGCTGCAGATCACTGTTCGGGTCGATTTGTTGGCCGAACTGGTAGGCGACATCGAAGCTGAACCCGGCCCAGGTGGGCGAGTTGTACTCGACGACATCGTCTCCCCGCGTGCCGAACTCCACTCGGTTATCGCCGCCGGTGTTGCCCATGATGACTGCGTAATTGCCGAGGCCGGTCCCGAACGGATTGAGGCGGTCCGTGGAGGTCTTGTACGGCATGTACATTTCGCCGAACTTCACCTTGCCCCAGGAATGGCTCTGGAACCCCAGGAAGGTGTCGCCGAGACCGATCGCGCCCTGAACGGTGTTCGATGACTTGGTCCAGGTGTTCTGAAGACCGGGCGCCGCCACCATGTCGATGGCGGTCGAAACCTGGTAAATGAAATCCACGTCCGAAGTGCCGATCCTATGCGTGCCCCGGTAGCCGATGCTCGATCCGTTGCTGGACATCGCCCCTAGCCAGCCGACCCTCCCGTAGGGCGTTGCCTTCTGCGGCCCCGTAATGACATACGGGCTGCCGGGTGCGCCGCTGGCGTAGCCCCAGGGGTACGCGACCGGGTTGTTTATGCCCTTGGTGGTGTAATCCACCGACACATCGAGTGCACCGTAGAAGCCCCTGAGGAAATTATTGAACTTGGTCTCCAACGGCGACATCGTTTCCGTAGCTGTGCCCGTGCTCGAGGAAGCGCCCATCGGTGGTCCTGACGGCGCTGCTGCGGGTGTGGCCGCTTGCCTCGCGGACATTGAGTCGAGCTTGTTCTGCAGCTCCTGCATTTGCTGCTGCATGATGCGCATCTGATCCTTCAGTGCCTGTGTATCTTGAGCATCGTCCGCATGAACGACGCCCCCGATGGTGCAGGTAGCGGCGCAAGCCGCAAGCGCCACCATCACTGGTCTGGCCAACTTTACATTGAACATTGTCTGGTCCCCTCTTGAAACGCGTGCGTGCGTTCGTTGCCTGTTGTCTCCGCTCTCGCTTCATCTCAATCGACGAGTCTGGACTGACTCGCCGGCCGGCCCCCTTTCGTGGCCAGCGGCGCGCGCCGCAAAGTGCGGCAGCACAGGATCTTTGCGATCAAGGGCTTGAATGGCCGTTTTCTCATCGACGCAGAACACCGCAGCATGTGCCGGCGGGTTCAGATACAAGCCGATGATATTGGCTGCCTTGGTCTCAAAGTCCGGATGGTTCGCGGCCATGTAGCGCTCGATCCGATGCGGCTTCAGGCCGTGCTTGCGCCAGACTCGAGCCACTATCATGTGGCTGACGTCCAGGTGAGCGCCGAGTTTGCGCGTGTACCGCATCGAGAGTTTCACGCGGTGCCGGAATTTACGTACCAGCGCATTGAATGTACCGTGCTCGCCAGATTGGGCGCCCAGCACGAAACCTCGATCGCGAGACTCCACATTCATACTCAGTTTCAATTCCGGAAAAGGTTGTCGGGGTTTCCCTGGCATATCGACTTGTGAGGCTGTGCGGCTGATGCCTGAACCATCATGCCGACTGGCAGGTTGAGCCATTTAGATTAAAAACGTCCTAATGCTGCATTAGAAAAGACGGTACGCGCTTGAAGATGTCGGCATCCGTGGCGCCGCCGACGAGAGGTTTCTAATGTCGCTCTAATGCCGCTCTAATGAGGATGCGTTGCTATGCGCAAGCGAGGGCGTCTGTGCGAATACTCATTGTGGACGGTGATCGCCAATTGGCGGAGTTCGTCGCTCGCGGGTTGCGCGCCGAACGATCCGCGGTCGACCTTGCGGGGAACGGCCCGGAAGGCGAAAGCTATATCCATTCCTACCCATACGACGTGCTCGTACTGGACTTGATGCTTTCGCAAATGAGTGGCACTGAATTATTGGGGCGCGCGCGCCAATCGCATCTTGCACTTCCCGCCCTGATACTCACCGCACCCGACGCGATCGAGGACAAAGTCATGCTCTTCGAAGTGGGTGCTGATGATTACCTCACCAAACCGTTCGATTTCGCCGAATTGCTGGTGCGAATCAAGGCCCTTTTGCGCCGTTCACCGGTCGACCGGACCGACGTACTGAGCATTGCGGATCTGGAGCTCGACCGACTCACACAACGAGTCAGACGCGGCGGCCACCGCATCGACCTCACCGCAAAGGAATTCGCGCTCTTCGAGTACCTCCTATGCTCGCCAGGCCGCACATTCTCGAGGACCATGATTCTCAATCACGTGTGGAACCAAAGTTTCGAGGCCATCATCAACATTGTCGATATATACGTGGGATCCTTGCGCCGCAAGATCGACGAACCGTTCCAGGTGAAGCTCATTCATACCGTACGCGGCGTGGGCTATTGCGTATGCGAGGCGGAGCCCGAGAGCCACACCGTACCCGAATGAATCATCGTTCACTCGTATTTCGGGTGGGATCTGCCCAATGACGCCGAGCCAAGGTACTTGGTTGGCCGAGTGCGTTCGTCGGTCGCAAAGCTGGTCGCACCACACGGACAGCGTGAACCCCTAAGATTAAAAATCCGCGAGAATCGCATTAAGGCATCTTGTTTCCGCTCGATTCCAAGCCAGCCTAGGGGTGGGTGGAACCAAAGGGTCGCGCCTTTAGTCTATCTACGTGCATAGCAGGTTGTTCAAGCAATAGGGTTCGAGGAGGTTGTTCCATGGAAAGCGCGTTGGTTGTGCCGTTCCGGGTTCGGAGGGCAGCGTCGTTGAAGGAACGAAATGGTGCAATGGATGATGCGTATCTCGAGTCTGGCGACTCGGCGTTTTGCGCGCTGACGGACTTCCGAGGGGAAAACCCCATTTCAGTGGAGGTGGACACCTCGATAGAGGACGCATACGCCGACATGAATCGCCTAGGGGTCCACGCCCTGCTGGTAACGCAACAAGACCTCGGCCAGATCGACTCGCAAATTATTGGCCTTATAACCGCCTATGACATCGAGCGACAACGTCCGCATCGAAGCCCGAGAGCCGCGGGTTTCGTCGCACGGCAACTCGCCAGGGTCGGTGACGTCATGACTCCTTGGAATGAACTATCGTTGGTCAAGTATGAGTCGCTTCAGGCGCTCACCGCGGTAGATCTGTACGAAATGTTTCAAGGCACGGGTCTTACGCATTTATTGGTGGTCGAAATGCGGAGCGATGACTCAGCCGTTGCCAGGGGAGTGCTATCGCGAGCCGCGCTCGCGCGGCGCTTAAGGCGGGGCCGCGGCGGCGCTTCGATTTAGCTGTCTCGCCTTCGCTGCCACTGATGGTCTAACGCCGCTCTAATGAGCACGCTTTGCAATGCAACTGAGGGCGCCCGTGCGAATACTCATTGTCGAAGATGATCGCAAATTGGCAGAGTTCGTTGCACGCGGATTGCGTGCCGAACGATTCGCGGTCGACGTCGCGGGTAACGGCCGCGAAGGGGAAAGCTATATCCACTCCTATGCGTACGATTTGCTCGTTCTGGACTTGATGCTTCCGCAAGTCAGCGGAACTGAACTATTGAGGCGCGCGCGACAATCGCATTCTGCGGTTCCCGTGTTGATACTCACCGCACGCGATACGATCGAGGACAAGGTCATGCACTTCGAAGCTGGTGCGGACGATTACCTCACGAAACCCTTCGATTTCGCTGAATTGTTGGCGCGAATCAAAGCCCTCCTATGGCGTTCGCCAGTTGAACAGGCCGATGTATTGCGCATCGTGGATCTCGAGATCAACCGGCTCACGCAACAAGTCCGGCGCGGCGGACACCGCATCGACCTCACGGCAAAGGAATACGCGCTCCTCGAGTACCTCCTGTGCTCACCCGGCCGCGTATTCTCGAGGACCATGATTCTCAATCACGTGTGGGATCAGAGTTTCGAGGGCGTTACCAACATCGTCGATGTTTACGTGCGCTACCTGAGGCGCAAGGTCGATGAGCCATTTCAGGTGAAGCTCGTTCATACTGTGCGCGGTGTGGGCTATTGTGTACGCGAACCGGAAACGGAGCGCCACTCGGTACTCGAATGAACCATCGGTCACTCGTATTCCAGCTGGGGGCGCTGTACACGCTGCTCCTGAGCGCGGTATTTGTTCTCGTGGGGGCGGGTACGTTCTACGGTCTACAACATTATCTGCGCACCAACTTGCGCGATTCATTGAGCCGCCGGTCGTTCCAGGTCGAACAGATACTCAGCCAGGTGGGAGCCGATGCGACCAGCGCTGAGATCGCCCGGGAGATCGAAACTCGGGTCGCCCCCGAATTCAACAATCGTTTCGTGCGCGTGACCCGCGTGCCGGCGACAATCGTATACCGTTCGGGTCCGCCCGCGGATCGCAGCTTCGATCCGTCGGCGGTGCTTCCCGTTGCGTCGGCGAAAGCAATTCCCGCTGCGGCGATCTCAATCAATGGGAATTTGATGATTCGCAGTACACCTGTGAGCACAGATTCCGGTCGGTATCTCGTCGAACTGGGGGTGTCCACCGTATCGATGGACGAGGTGCTGGATCGCCTGCTGGATCTGCTCGCACTGCTGCTTCCGATCCTGATCGTTTGTGCGGCGGCCGGAGGCTATTGGCTCGTCAGCCGGGCGTTGCGGCCGGTGGATCGACTATCGCGAACCGCCGAACACATGAGCGTCCAGAATCTGACCTTACGGCTGCCGGTTGTTCCGAGCGGCGATGCGCTGGAGCGACTTGCCATCTCGCTGAACAATATGCTCGGGCGTTTGAGCGATTCTATGGAGACGTCGCGTAGATTTCTAGCGGATGCATCGCATGAACTGCGGACGCCGCTCACCGTGATCAAGGGCGAGTTGCAGGAGCTGGCCCATGAGCCTCACGTGATGGAAGACGAACTGCAAGAACGAGTCGGCAGTGTCCTTGAGGAAGTGGGGCGTTTGGAACACCTGGTGTCCGAGCTGCTGGTACTGTCGCGGCTCGACGCCGGGGAAGCTCGTGGCGAGTGGGTCGATGTCGATCTGGCCGAATTGGCGGCAAGCACGGCCGAGCAAATGCGATTGATCGCCGAGGACCGCGGGGTTGAAATACAACTATCGGGCCTTAGCACAGCATCGGTTCGCGGGGATCGCGCACGGCTCAAGCAGATCATTGTCAATCTCCTGGACAATGCGATTCGCTTCACCCGACGAGGAGGGACTGTGTATGTGAGCACCGTCGCCGATGACGCAGGCTGCACGCTCGAGGTATCGGATACCGGTATCGGTATTCCACCGGAGGCCATTGGCCACGTATTTGACCGATTCTTTCGCGTTGGTGAGGCGCGCTCCCGCGAAGACGGCGGCGCTGGACTCGGATTATCGATCGTCAAGTCCATTTGCGCAGTGCACGGCGCCGATATTGAATTGAAAAGTCATCTCGAGGCCGGAAGTAGTTTCAAGGTCACATTCCCCCGGCAATCGAATGCAGCTACGTCAACCCAACTCGGCTCCCGGCGCCCGCATGATTTAACGCGGCGCTAAGCGGGCTTTAATAATGGCGCGCTACGCTTTTATGCACGGTGCAGGGCCATTGAGTGTCGGCATTAGTCGCAGCCAAGGAGCGGAAAATGCATCACTTGACGCCACTATTTGTTTCGGGCGTTGCGCTTGTCCTGGCATGACCGGACGCTCGAGATGCGAGGGTACCGGCATATCGAAGGACTGCATGCAAGTGACAGCGCGAACGCGCATTCACGGACGTTGGCGGAGCGCGTGAACTTCCGAGATCGCAAGGAGGAGGCAAAATGAGTGGAGTCCTTATGATTTGGAACATGTCGCCGCGGGCTACTGGAAACCCGATGGGCGGGCAGAAGCCAGTTCGCCGTTTGACTTTGGCGTGCTTGATCTTGGGAGCTGTTTCCGGATGCGCAACGTATACGAAGTGCGGATTCCACGGGTGCGCCGGGGACGCGCAGATCACGTCTGATGTTCGAACACTATTCAATCAACATCCGGCTTTGGAGCCTCCCAACCTGATCGATGTGCAGACTCTGGATCGTGTCGTGTATCTGTATGGTTTGGTCGACACCGACCTGGAGCGCCAGCTGGCGGAATCGGTCGCCCGCACGGCGCCGGGCGTAGTGCGGGTGGTGGACTCGATCGGTTTGAACAATGTTAGCGGATGACGCGTGTCATCTGCCGTTGTGCCCTGGTGGCTAATGTGCGCGTGACGATCCGGGCTTTATATCCACGGATCAGTATGTGAAACTCCCGGCAAAGCACGGCAACGGCTCGAGCGCGATGCAACAACTTCACTCATGGGCTCTAGTCCTGATCTTGGCCGGCGCTCCTTCCGGATGTGCGGTATACGACACATATGAGAAGTGTGGCTTCCACGGCTGCCCCGGTGACGCGAGGATTGCTGCAGAGGTACGGTCGCGGTTGAATCACTGCTCGTTTTTGGAGCCCAATGCGATCAGAGTGCAGACGTTGAATCATGTGGTGTTTCTCGAAGGTGTCGTGACCTCTGGCTTGGAGATCGACACGGCCGGGTCGATCGCGCGTGATGTCCCGGACGTCGCGGAAGTCGTGAACTCGATCGTGGTTTCCACCGCGCGGTGACCGGCTCGAGGCCCGGCACCGCGTTTGGTTGCGTTCAGGATTCCGATCCGCCGAATTTTCGGAAACGCCTCAGCCCTTACGTTCATCCACGTGGCATGCCTCTTCGACCAGCGTCGGGTCCGGCATGTCAAACTGCATGACAACTTTTCTTCCGTGGTCGTCATTCGTTGTAATGGCGACGTTTCGCGCACGAAGGATTTCCTCGAGTGAATGTTTGGGGATGGAGGCTGACGTCTTCTCCGATCCCGGCGTCCATTGATACCCAGTCTTGGCCGATGTCGGCGTCCATTGATCCCGCTCATCTTTATTTGCATTGTCCATGCGATATCGCACTGCAATCTTGGGGAAATAGAACATCCCGGTTACCCCGCTGGGAATCTCTTCCGACTCTACATATGTGACCTTCAGGTTGGTTCCGACGAGAAGGTTTCCGGCCAGAAACGTGCCCTTGCCACGCGGAGATTCCGGGGCTGCGATGCAGTCCACTACGAAAGCGGGGCGACTGTGCATCGTGTCGCCTGATGGCGTGACGAAATTGCCCGTCAACGTAAATCGTAAGTAGGAAAAATCGTCGGCTACATTTGTCCTTTGCGATTGCTGCCACACGGGCACCGATGAGGGCTGTTGTGACGCCGACGCCGCGAAGGCGAATGAAGGCCATGCAAGCGGCACCAACAGAAACAGTGGGTAGGTTTTCATTTCCGTTCTCCTGGTTGACTATTCGCGGAATTCGCATCCCGGGGTCGCGGGCGACACCCGAGGGAACACCGTGGAATCCAGCCTACTCCCTCGAGATTAGAACATGGCGAACCCAACGTTAAAGCGTTATAACGTTCGCGCGCGCCCGTAATAATCTCTTGAACACCTGCCGCAGCCCGCGTGCTTGCTGCACGAGCGGCGCCCACCTTGACGAAATGCTCCCTACGCGGCCGTTTTGGATGCTCCCATCCCAACGTCGGTTGCGGGTACTCGGACATTCACAGTGACCTGGAGCGACCCGGATGCTCACTTGGTGAACTGCACCGGGGTACATCGCACAGCGCAGCAAGGCACCAGCGCGCAGTGCACCAATGCGAGCGGGCAACCCAGGAACGCCGGCTTTCCCTCATACGCGCCGTATCGAATACTGCTTAGCGCCTCGTAGAAAGCTAATGCACCCGCCGCCGTGACCGGCTTCTGCGAGGCAACGCACAACGCGCTTCCCGGCTACTGGGCTACAAGACTCAGTTGCAAATGCGCCTCGCAGAGGCTGGAGTTGGAATTGAATCGCATTTTTCGCCTGGTCTGGAGCGCTTCCGGCCGCCAATGGGTTCCCGCACCCGAGAACGCCGGCACCGCGGCCGGCCGCGCGGCGCGGCGGCGTCAATCGATCCAGCGGCGCCTGGCCGCCCCCCTCTGCGTCGCCGGCTGGTGGCTCGCGTCCCTGACGTCGGCCGCGGCATCGCCCACGGGCGCCCAGATCACCGGCGGCAGCGGCACCGTCACGCAGACCGGCAACACCACCACGATCGAGCAAGCAAGCGCCAATCTGTTCGTGAACTGGCAAAGCTTCAACGTCGCGGCCAACCAAGTGGTCGACTTCGTGCAGCCCGGCACGAGCTCCATCGCAGTGAATAGAATCGGTGGCAGTGCCCCGAGCGAAATACTCGGGCATCTGAACGCCAACGGCCAGGTGTGGCTGATCGATCCCAGCGGAGTGCTGTTCGGTAAAGGCGCCGAGATCAACGTAGGCGGGCTCGTCGCCTCGACGCTCGACGTCAACGATGTCGAACTGGCCTCGACTACCCGCACGTTCAGCGGCACGGGCAGCGGCAGCATCGTGAACGAGGGCTCGCTCACGGCGGCGCCCGGCGGATACCTTGCGCTGCTCGGCAACCGCGTCTCGAATCAAGGTGTCTTGAGTGCCCGGCTCGGCACCGTGGCCATGGGCGCGGGCAGCGCCGAAACCCTCACCTTCAGCGACCGGCAGCTGATCCATCTCAAGGTGGACCGCAGTACCTTGAACGATTTGGCGCAGAACAGCCAGCTCATCCAGGCTGACGGCGGCCGGGTCATTATGACGGCGGGAGCTGCCGACTCCCTGCTCGCGAGCGCGGTGAACAACACCGGCATCGTCCAGGCGCGCACCGTCGAAAATCACGGCGGCACCATCACGTTGCTCGCCGGCATGGAGGCGGGGACGGTGCAGGTCGGCGGAACGCTCGATGCGTCGGCGCCGGCGGGCGAGACGGGCGGTTCCATCGAGACCTCCGGCGCCACGCTGGCTGTTGCGCAGCCGGCAAAGATCATCGGCCGATCGTGGCTCGTCGATCCCACTGACCTCACCATCGACAGCGCGGCGGCAACGACCATCGACAACGCCCTGAACAGCGGCACCAGCGTCACCGAACAGACCACCAGCAGCGGCGCCAGCGGCGCCGGCACGCAAACCACAGGCGTGGGCGACATCAATGTCGATGCACCCCTCGCCTGGACCAACGCTGCTGCCACCCTCACGCTCTCCGCCTACCATGCCGTCAATGTGAATGCGCCGATCAATGGCAGTGGTGCCGTGGTCATGCAGGCCAACAGCGGCAATCTCACGCTGGCCTCGGGCGCCACCGTCGAGGGCGACGCCGGCGTGACCCTGGGCACGGGCGGGAATTTCGTGAACAACGCCGGGGCGGGCGCACTCGCTTCGGCGTCGGGCCGGTGGCTGGTCTACTCCACTAACCCGGCTCAGGATACCGTCAGCGGCCTCGCGCCGGATTTCATTCAATATGCGGCGGCCTTCCAGGCCACCCCCGGACAGGCCACCGGCAACGGCTTTCTTTATAGCGTCGCCCCTTCGATCACGGTCACCGGACTTTCGGGTTCTGTCTCCAAGGTGTACGACGGCACCACCAGCGCCAATCTCGCCGGCGCGAACTACGGCGTGTCGGGGACCATCAACGGCGATGCCGTGACCTCGATGACAGGCACTTATCAGTCCGCCGATGCCGGCAGCGGCATCACCGTCACCTCGCCCGGCACCATCGCCGGACTCACGGTGACGAATTCCTCGGTGGGCAGCTCCGGCCCCATTCCCGTCTATGGTTACGCGCTCGGAGGATCTGCGGTGAGCGCACCGATCGGCACCATCACGCCGGCGCTGCTCGCGGCGGCCATCGTCGGCAACCCGACCAAGACCTACGACGGCACCACCACGGCCACGCTGTCGTCGGCGAATTATTCCATCACCGGTTTCGTATCCGGCCAAAACGCGACCGTGAACCAGCCGAGCTCCGTCGCCTTTGCCTCGGCCAGCGCCGGCACTCAGAATATCAGCGCGACCTTCGCCAGTACCAACTTCGTCCCGGGCTCGGGCACCAATCTCTCGAATTACACGCTGCCGACTAGCGCCAACGGCACGGGTACCGTGCAGCCCGCGACGCTGGTGATCCAGGGCGTGCTGGCCACCAACAAGGTCTACGACGCCACCGTGGCCGATCCATTCAACACCACGCAGGCCGCGCTCTACGGCGTCATCGGGAGCGATGCCGTATCGCTGGTGAGCGCAAGCGCCGCCGGCAATTTCTCGACCGCCAGCGTGGGCCACAATCTCGGCGTGACCGCCTTCGGTTTCACGCTATCCGGGGCACAGCAAAGCGACTACACCCTGGTACAGCCCACCGGCCTCACCGCCAGCATCACCGCGGCGCCGCTCACCATCAGCGGCGTTGTCGCCACCAGCAAACTATACGACGGCGCCACCAGCGATGTGTTGAATGTGAGCGGCGCCGGCCTCGCGGGCGTCCTCGCCGCCGACAGCGGCAACGTCGCGCTCGTGACCACGAACGCGACCGGCGCCTTCGGGACTCGCAATGTGGGCAACGGCCTTCCCGTGACCACGGCCGGCTTCTCCCTGTCGGGTCCGAGCGCGTCGGACTATTCGCTCGCGGAGGCCACGGGCCTCACGGCGAACATCACGCCGGCGCCGCTCACGATCACCGTGACGGGCAATCCCACCAAACCGTACAACGGCACCACCACGGCCGATACCACCGCCGCCAATTTCATCGTCACCGGTTTCGCGAGCGGCGAGGGAGCGACCATCCCGCAAACGGCCTCCTCACAATACGCATCGCCGAATGCCGGGGTGCAGACGGTGACCGCGACCTTGACCGCGCCGGACTTCGCTCCTACAGGGGCGACGCTGCTGTCCAACTACACTTTCCCGTCGACGGCGACCGGTGCCGGCACCATCACGCCCGCGCCGCTTGCGGGCTCGATCGTCGGCAACCCGACCAAGACCTACGATGGCACCACCGGCGCCACGCTCTCGAGCGGCAACTACGTGCTCACGGGATTCCTGGCGGGTCAGGGAGCGACCATCACTCAAACCGGCGGCAGCTACGGTTCGGCCAACGCCGGCGTACAGACCGTCGCCGCATCCTTGACGGCGGGCAACTACAGCGCCGGCACCGGCACGTTGCTCTCCAACTATTCTCTGCCCACCACGGTGTCCGGCACCGGCACCATCCTGCCGGCTACGGTGACCGGCGATGTGCAGGCGGCCATCGTCGGCAACCCGACCAAGACCTACGACGGCACCACCACGGCGACCCTCACGTCGGGCAACTACAACTTGAGCGGATTCGTCCCGGGCCAAGGCGCCACGGTGGATCAAACCGTCGGGCAATATGCCTCGGCGAACGCCGGCACACAGACGGTCACGGCAGCGCTCGGCGGCGGAAATTTCACGGCGAATACGGGCACCAACCTTGCGAACTACACGCTGCCCAGCATCGCCTACGGCACCGGCACCATATCGCCCGCGCCGCTCAGCGTCAGCATCGTGAACGATCCCACGCGCGTGTACAACGGCAGCACCGGCATGGTGCTGCAAAACTCGAATTACTCGATCAGCGGTTTCGTGGGCAGTGAAGGCGCCGCGATCAATCCGTCGGCTCTCATCAACTATGCCAGCGCCAATGTCGGGGCCGAGACCATCACGGCGGTGCTCACGCCGTCGGCCTACACCGCCACCGGTGCGACGCTGCTCTCGAACTATGTGCTGGCGACGTCCGCCAGCGGCACCGGCCACATCACCCAGGCACCGCTCTACCTCACCGGCGTGTACGCCACCAACAAGGTCTACGATACCACCACCACCGACCCGTTGAGCACTGGTGCCGAAGCGCTTGCGGGCGTGGTCGGATCCGATGCCGGCAGTGTCACGCTCACGGGCAGCGCGAGCGGCGCCTTCTCCACCGTCAATGTCGGTACCGCGTTGCCGGTGAGCGTCATGGGACTATCCATCACCGGGCCGGCTGCCGCCAATTATTCACTCCAACCGCTCACCGGCCTCGCCGCCAACATCACCCCCGCGCCGCTCAACATCTCGGGCGTCACGGCCAATTCCAAGCCCTATGATGCGACCAACACCGCAACTTTGAACTCAGGCTTCGCCTCCCTGAACGGCGTGCTGGGCTCCGATGCCGTCACGCTGTCCGCCGCGGGGGCAGCGGCCACCTTCGGCGCCGTGAACGTCGGCAACAATTTACCGGTCACCGCGACGGGCTTTTCCTTGGGCGGAGCGCAGTCGGGCAATTACTTGTTGGGCCAGCCCTCGGGGCTGACCGCCAGCATCACCCCGGCGCCCATCACGGCGGTGATTA
>Ga0182015_10003013_pt1 | contig 19409 bp, 16 predicted proteins | sample 712P3MmetaG_FD_120478 | JGI IMG/M metagenome (GOLD analysis project Ga0182015, IMG submission 120478) | Permafrost microbial communities from Stordalen Mire, Sweden - 712P3M metaG | ecosystem: Environmental > Terrestrial > Soil > Wetlands > Permafrost | place: Sweden: Stordalen | collected...
GACAATCCCGAGCGCATTCAGTTCGATGCGTTGCATGTTTGGTCGACGCGCATGGAAGGCGCGGTGCTGCTGCTGGGGTTGGTGGTGACATACCTCACAGCGCGCCAGTTCGGATTGAACTAGCCGGTCTGCCCATAAGTTCGGACGGGCAAGAACCGACCTCAGCGGCTAAAGCCGTTAAATTGTGCCGGCTATCGGCACGACTGAAGTCGTGCCCTTCCCGATCTCATTTCGTGCCCTTCCCGATTTGTTGAGTTCCTCGCGTTTGGGCAATCCTCGCTTCATCATTTATCCTGAAATGTTTGGCGATGGCCGCCGGTCGCGCTGACGGCACGAGGATCCAGCTAAGAGCCAAAAGCTAACAGCTAAGAGCTTTCTTATGAAAACTGGAATCATTGGCCTGCCTCAGGTGGGCAAGACATCGCTGTTTCGCATTCTGACCAAGGCGCATCTTTCGGATCAGGCGCGGGCCAACCCGCGCGAGGCGCACATTGGCGTGGCCAAGGTTCCGGACAACCGTCTCGACCGCTTGGCCACACTCTACAACCCGAAAAAACTTACGCACACATCGGTGGAGTACGTTGACGTGGGCGCCATCGGCCAGGAAGCGCTGAAAGACAGCGCCTACGCCGCACATCTGCGCAACGTGGATGCGCTCGCCCACGTCGTCCGCGTATTTGACGATCCTTCTGTACCGCACACGGGAGAGATCGATCCGCTGCGCGACATCAAGAATGTGGAATTCGATCTTCTGGTCAGCGATCTTGGGCAGATCGAAAAGCGGCTGGAGCGGCTGGAAAAAGATCTCAAGAAGATGAAGACGCCCGAACTCGAAAAAGAATTCGAGTTGCTGAAGCGTGCCAAGGTGCAGGTGGAATCCGATAAGCCGCTGCGCGAAATGGAAATGACTCCCGAAGACAAGAAGCGCATTAAGGGTTTCATGTTCCTGAGCGAGAAGCCCATTTTCTATGTGCTCAACATCGGCGAGTCGACCGAACTGGGCAAAGAGCTGGAAGAAGCCGTGAGCAAGTACAAACTGACCGAAATCGCGGCGCGGCCAAACGCCGCGGCCACGGCCATCTGTGGCAAAGTTGAAGCCGAACTAGCCGAGATGAGTGACGCGGACGCGGCCGAGTTCTTGTCAAGCTATGGGCTTAATGAGAGTGGACTGGTGCGGCTGATACGCACCACTTACAAACTGCTCGGCCTGATTTCATTCTTCACCGCAGGCGAAGATGAGTGCCGGGCCTGGCAGGTTCCCGCCCATTCCCGTGCGCAGGAAGCGGCGGGAGCGATCCACTCCGACCTGGAAAAACATTTCATCCGTGCTGAGACCATCCGCTGGGATCAGTTGCTCGAAGCCGGGTCTGAAGCGAATGCTCGTGCCACGGGCACGCTGCGGTTAGAGGGGAAAGATTACATTGTGCAGGATGGGGATGTGATGCATATCCGGCATAGCGGATAGTGGCGAGGCGGCCAGTCTTCCTTTGTACCTTGACCTCGGCTCCAAAAGACAAGGGTTTGTACCGCCGTATACTCTTCCACATATGCTCACTCGCCTGATCTTGCTCGGTTCAGCCCTGGCCTTTATCAGCGGCCTGTTCGCGCAAGCGAACCCTGCACCGGCTAAGCCCGCGCAGGGCAATGCCGCGCAAGCTAACGCCGCGCCCCCTGGTCCCCCGGACTGGAGTGAACCCTTCCCCTCACACCGCATAATCGACAACGTCTATTACGTGGGCAGCCAGGGGCTGGCCTCGTACCTGATTACGACACCCGCCGGGCACATTCTAATCAACAGCGATCTGAAAACTTCAGTCCCGCTTATTCGGGAGAGCATTGAGAAGTTGGGGTTTCGTTTGAATGACGTGAAAATCCTGCTGATCAGCCATGCTCACTTCGACCACGATGGAGGCAGCGCCGAGGTGAAAAAGCTGACCGGCGCCAAATACATGGTTATGGATGGAGACGTAGGCGTCGTCGAAACGGGCGGCAAGAGCGACTTCCAGTACGGCGACGATGCGACGCTCTTGTATCCGGCGGCCAAGGTGGACCGGGTGCTCCATGATGGTGACGAGGTAAAACTCGGCGACGCCACACTAACTGCTCACAAGACTGCCGGGCATACACGGGGTTGCACCACGTGGAGTTTGAAAGTACGTGAGGCGGGTAAGACCTATGATGTTGTGATCGTAGGCAGCCCTAACGTCAATCCCGGATACAAGCTAGTCGATAATGCGCGCTATCCCGAGATCGCCGATGACTACGCGCGTGGCTTTCGCGTGCTCAAGTCGCTACCTTGCGACGTTTTTCTGGGCGCCCACGGCAGTTACTACGAGATGGAAGAGAAGTACGCAAAACTGAACGCCGGGGCCAACCCATACATTGATTCCGAAGGCTATAAGAACTACGTAGCCGACCGGGAACAAGCATTTTTTTCCGAACTTCAGAAACAAACCGCCGGCGCGAAAAAGCAGTAATCGGTACTCTGTACTATTGCCATATGCATCCCATCGCCACCAGCATCCTCCTCGGCCTTACCGCCGCCGCCGCTAACGTTTTTGGCGGCGCGATTATTGTGCAACGCAGTTGGGAGCGGCGTTATCTGCGCTACTTTGTCGCACTGGGCGCGGGATTCATGCTGGCCACGGCTTTGGTCGAGATGGTTCCGGAAAGTCTGGAACTTCGCGGCAGATCGGCCGCGTATTTGATTCTGCTCGGTTACCTCATCATCCATTTCTTCGAGCACACGGTCACGCCACACTTCCACTTCGGCGAGGAGACGCACAAAGACGAGTTCATGCACTCCCACAAGGGATACTCCGTGCTGCTCGGGCTGATCATCCACACGTTCTTCGACGGCATCGCCATCGCGTCTGGATTTCTGGTTTCGAACGCTCTGGGCTGGATCATCTTCCTCGCCATCTTCCTGCATAAAATTCCCGAAGGCTTCACGGTGAGTTCGGTGATGCTGGCCAGCGGACGCAGCCGCGGCACGGCATGGGGAGCGTCAGTGATTCTGGGCGCAGCCACGCTGGCAGGCGTCCTGATCATGGCCGTCTTTCGTCAGCACGTGGACGCGGGATTGCCGCTTGCAGCCGGGGTCACGATCTACGTGGCGGCTTCAGACTTGGTTCCCGAGGTTAACAAAGAACCGGGTCCGAGAATGGCGTTACTGGTGTTTGTGGGAGCAGGAGTTGTGTTCCTGCTGGATGCGTTATTCCACGGACATTGAGAACTAGCCTCAGTCCACCGAGTGCTTGGCAGTGTAGCCGTCGCGGGCGACGACTTCAGCCGGTTTTTCCTTGCCTTTCTGGTCCTTCACCTTCAGCGGGCCGCCGTCGGGCGCTACGACCTGCACTTTCAGCTTGCGGTAGGTGCCGTCGAGTTTGCTGTTGGTGGGATGGTAGGCCAGTGAATATTGATTGCGGATGTCGCTGCCAATCTCCAGAAAGTCCTCGCCATACTCTGCCTGAAACCGCGGAAAGTAGGCACGTCCGCCGGTTATGGCGGCAAAGGTTCGCATTTCGTTGTCGGCCTGCAGGTAATCCATGTTGCCCACGGGGATGCCCATGCCGTGTGGCGCGGAGCGGCCGCGGGCTTCATACATTTCCCGGATGATCCATCCTACGCTGACTGGGAAGATCGTCACGTCCTTCGTGTCCTTGATCTTCTTCGTGATCTTGTCCAGTGTCAGCTTGCTGAAGGTATCGACTCCGGTGGTGACAAGAATGACGTACTTTTTTCCCTCAACGCGGTCCAGACGATCCAGAGTGTCATATAAGGCGTCGAACAGATTGGTCTCAGAAAATCCCGGAATGCGCAACTCGTTCAGCGCTCCGTAAACCGCTTTCTTGTCCTGGGTGAAATCGACAAGAATGTGCGGCTGCATGTCGTAGTAAGCGACCGCGATCCAGTCGTCTTTCCGAAGCGTATTGGCAAAGGCATAGGAAGCCTGCAGCGCGTCGCGCAAGAAACCATAATTGGTGGAGGCGAATTCCACCAGCAGCACAGCTGTGATGGGCGCTTGCGATACGTTGAAGCTGGTGATCTGCTGCGCCGCTCCGTCTTCGAAAACCCGGAAGTTTTCTTTCTTCAGGCCGGGAACAAATCCTCCCGCCTTGGTGGTAACCAGCACATCCACGTTCACCAGCGGCACGTTCACTTTGATGGAATAGTCGGGCACGCCTTCGACTTTCCTGGCGGAAGTGGGCGGAGGAGGCGGTGGAGGTTCTTCCGTTGTCTTTTTCGGGACAGCGTACGGGCCTATGTCGCCGCCCGGACCCCCGGCTTCCGGTGGAGCGTCCTGCTTCGGCTTGCCGTTATCTTGATCTTGCGGCGGCGTTTGCGACTGCGCCAGGGCCGACGCGGGAAGGACACCGGACACCAGGACCAGCGAAAGGGACATCGCCAGCATCCACCGGGTGAAATTCTGGAAGCGCGAGCGCCGGCTCGGGACCATCCATTGGGTGAGGGCATTGGCGGACCTATTGGCAGATAGCTTGGTAAACATGGCAAACCCCTGAGGAGGAAGACTCTACGGGAGCGAAAATCCCTGTGCTAGTATAGACGCAGGGATTCGCGATTGGGATGTTTTGCCCGGCTCCCATTATTCCCCCTCCTGGCAACGACTTACAATCTGGCGGAGTCTAATACAGATTAAGGTGGGTTCATGCACTCCTGCCGGGCTTCGTTCATGAAAAAATTAGCTTTTGCGCTTCTCCTCCCTTGCCTGTCTTTTCCCTCCTTTACGTCTGCGCAAACGTCCGCTTCCGCGCCAATGGCGCAAAACCCGCAAACCATTGCGGTCAGCCAGATTCATGCCGGCATGCGTGGCGTGGCCTATACGGTATTTGAGGGCGTTAAGCCCGAGGCCATGGAAGTGGAAGTCCTCGGCGTACTGCACAACGTGAATGGGCCAAAGGGAGACATTATTCTCGTGAGGCTGCACGGGCAAAAAGTGGAATACACAGGCGTTGTGGCGGGGATGAGTGGCAGTCCAGTTTACCTCGATGGCAAGCTCGCGGGTGCGCTGGCCTTCCGCATTGGAGAATTCTCCAAAGAGCCGATCGCCGGGGTTACGCCTATCGCCGACATGCTCGAGATTAGCGCGCTCGATCGCTCACCGGCGGAAGAGACCTCCGCCGCCAAGCCCTCGGTAAACACGGTTGGCGGCAAAACCGCTGCACCGGGCGAAGCTCTTGCGTTGCCGGGGTCGGCTCAAGATCTCGTAGGGCAGGGTTCCGCTGGGAAGGACTTTGCCAATTACCTGAAGCCCATTGAGACTCCGCTGGTATTCAACGGATTCTCCGAACAAGCGATTCATCTTTTCTCGGGACAGTTTTCCTCCGCCGGAATCGTTCCGGTAATGGGTGCGGGCTCGGTCAGCGACGAGAAGCAGCCTGAACCGCTGGTGGCCGGCTCCGCGGTCAGCGCCATCCTGGTGCGCGGCGATATGGACATCGAGGCCACCTGCACCGTGACTTACGTGGATGCGCAGCGATTGCTGGCCTGCGGACATCCGCTGCTGCAGTTTGGCGCGGTCGATCTGCCCATGAATAAGGCCGAAGTATTGGCGACCCTGGCCTCGCCGCTCAACGCATTCAAGATCATCAACACGACCGAGCCCGTGGGAACATTTGTCCAGGATCGCCACACCGGCATCATGGGCGTCTTCGACCGGCAGCCGGAGATGATTCCGGTCACGCTGAGCATCCATAGCTACACAGGAGTGAAACAATTCCATTACGAAGTGCTGAACAATCCGAAACTGACGCCGGTCGCTCTGATGGTGACGGTGTTCAACGCGCTGCACGGCGTGAACGAGTTCGGCGAAGAGATTACCTACCGGCTGGCCGGCAGCATCAGCGTGAAGGGATTTCCCGACGTCACCATGCGCAACATGTTCGCTCCGGCGGAGAACTCACAGCCGGCGGCGATGCAGGCCGCGATCTCGCTGGGCGAGCGCTTCGGCCGCATCTATGACAATCCTTATAATGCTCCGGCCATCGCGGGCGTGAAGCTCGACTTTGACCTGGTCCGCGAACGGCGCTGGGCGCGCCTGGAGAGCGCCCGCACCGATGTCACGGAAGCTCGCCCCGGCGACGAAATTATGCTCGAAACCGTGCTCGCTCCCTATCGCGGAGAGCGCATCGTGCAGCAAATTCCGGTGAGGATTCCAACCTCGGCGGGCAAGGGAACGTTGCGCATCCTGGTAAGCGACGGCGATACTCTCGACCGCATGGGACATTCGAATCCGGCCTTCGGCCGTAAGCTCGACTTGGCGTCCACCATCGCGGTGCTGAATAAAGAGCACTCGAATAACCGCGTTTACGTCTCACTGCTCGAGGCCGACCCCGAGGCCCGCGTTGCCGACAAGGTGATGCCCACGCTGCCCATCTCCATTATGAATGTGATGGACGGCATGCGCGGCAATCAGGAAATGGTGGTCAGCTGCGAATCGAGCGTGGATGAAACGGCAACGGCTCCGCTCGATTATGTGGTGTCGGGAGCGCAGTTGCTGACGGTTACGGTGAAGTAGCAAGAAGTGGAAATGTGGCGCGGGCACTCCTGCCCGCGAAATCTAACCACGAGCAAGCTGAGTAGTTCCATTTCGGAATTTCGGTCAACAAAAATCTGCAAGCCACCAAGGAAGATTCCTCCTCCCGCCTTTACGATTGGCGAGTGAGATAGTCGCTCCGTGCCCTCCGCAATATTTCGCCGATACGAATACCGCCGTCGTCTGCCTCACTATCAAAGGGATGACCGGCCTCTCTTTGTTACCTTCCGCACGCGAACTGCATTCGAACTCATTTGATGCACGAACACTAGCTCTTCAACATTGTCTTCACGACAACGGCAAAACAATTCAGGCGCATGCGATCGTAATCATGCCTGACCACGTGCACCTTCTGTTTACCGCTCTGCGCGATGCCGAAGGCTGGACCTTCGCACTTCCCGAGATCCTGCGCGCCATAAAAGGATCCTCTGCCCGCAGCATCAACAAACTCACCGGAAGAACGGGGCCGGTGTAGCAGGACGAATCCTTCGACCATGTGCTGCGAGGGGACGAGAGTCTGCGAGAGACGATTGAGTATATTCGGCAGAATCCGGCAAGAAAAGGGCTGGTAGAAAAACCAGAAGAGTACAACTGGTTGTGGGTTGAGTGTGGCGCGGGCACTCCTGCCCGCGAAATCTAACCACGAGCACAGTGCAGGGCTAAATTCTGGACCCGGCCAACGGAATACCAGAGGCTTGAACCCGGAGCAGACACCAGCTTCTCATCCGCTGCTGGCATTTCGCGGGCAGGAGTGCCCGCGCCACACATTCAAGACCTACGCATTCAAAACAAGAGAACCCCTGCCTTCTCCATGTGTCGGAAGCCGTCCGTGGCCCAGGCGGCCAGAATCATGAGCGTTCCGTTGTAGCCCACGTGCGCCAGAAAACTTGAGGCTACGGACTTCGTCACCGCTCGCACCGTGGTGAGAACAATGCCGACCAGAATGATGATCAGCACCGCCGACCAGGACCGATATTGCACGTAATGCATCAGGCCAAAGGGCAGCGCGGTGAGAAGGATTCCCCAGAACGCTCCCAAGCGCCGTGCCACCACCGGATAGAGAAATCCACGGAAGAAAAGTTCTTCCATCAGAGGTCCGAGGGTTATGGCGAAGGCGGCGGTGAGATAGGCATCCAGCGGCCGGTCGAAGAATTGATCGAAAGGCGTGGTCTTGGGCATGGGCAGGAACCGGCCCAATGCGTCAAAGCCGAGCATGAGAACGCCCATGCCGACAAGGCTCACTCCGGCGATCCCCGGCCAATTCCAGCGAATGCCCGGCCAGAAGCGCGTGTGATATTTTCCCTCGACCAGCAGGATCATGTAGACCGCCGCGACGGCATAAGCCAGAAACTCGGAGAGCAGCGCTAGGACGGGCTTCTGCGCCACTTCGAGCCAGTTCTCGTGGGGATACACGAAGCGAAGCGCTACCAGGATGATGATGAGTTGCACCAGGAAAATCGTGCCTAATGTGAGGGCTGCAATCAGCAGCACGTCCCACCCGCTCCAGACGGGGTTCTCGCCGGCTTTAGGAGCAGGCGGCGTTGGTGCAATCGCCGGAGGAGGAAATGGGTCGCCGGCAAGCTGGACGGATGGTTGCGCCTCGTTGCTGAGCGGCTGCGGTTCAAGCTGCGGGTTGTCGGGTGAGGCCAGAGAGGGCTTTCCTTCGCTCTACGACCGAACATTTAAGATTAACATTGTGGTTGCGGGTAAGCGATGTTTTGGTTGAATCCGTGGCAGGCCGCCTTCGATAGATTTTTTCTTCACGCTACGTTGCGAGTCATTCTTTATGCGCTTCAACGTAGGAGCGCAACACCGCGTTCATGCGCGTAAGATGGCCTTCGCCTTGCCTTTTGAACCAGTCGAATACGTCGCTGTCGAGGCGAAGATGGACAGACGTCTTGCCGGGCGGCATGACGATCCGCGCGCGCTTCCAAAAATCGTCGTCCGCAGGCGCAGCCTCCGGCGCGTCGGCCCGGGTTTTGCTTGCGCCGCGGGAGAGTTTTCTTTTGATCGATTTAAGCGAATATCGCACGGTAGTATTTTTCTGCGTCATGCCGGTTTGCTCTCCTTGCGCTGATGATGCGGACGACGTTTTCGCCGCGCCAGGTGTAGACAACGCGCAGCACCGTACCGCCCGACAACCCAAGCGCGATGCATCTCAACTCTCCGTATTCCGCGCGATCGTCAACGGCTTCCATCCTGGGATTTTCGAAGATCAGCGCGGCGTCCAGGAAATCGATTCCGTGATTCTTGATGTTGGCCGCGTTCTTTTCTTCGTCCCATTCGAAGCCCAGGTCAGCCATGACGCCCTGTGTTCCATAATACACAAATGTGTATACGCTATCAAGAACAGCTAGTACGCAAAGCTGGGGACACCCTGGTTCGTGGCGCGTGCCGGCTCCTGCGAAGTCATTTTGCAGTGATAGTTCTGGCTAAAGAGATCCATCAAACACACTGACGACTGCGGTGATCTCTTCCCGCGTTGCACAATTAATTGTCACTGTTGAACCCTCATCCGGACCGAATGCGCGATACTGCAGCGAGTGGTGATAGTTGTCCTTACCCTGCATCGAATAATAGAGATGAGCCGCTTCAGCCTTAGGAAGATCGGCGAGGAAGCCTTCGATTTCATCGTATTTCCATGAATCGTTCTCAGAATGGATTTCGAGAACCTGGAACTTTCCATCATTTTTGCATTCGGAGATGCTGCGTAATGTCGACGCAGCTCTTTGGAGCGTTTCGTCGGAAAAGCGTATTTTCTCGAATCGTCTCGTTAGCTCCACTTACCCTCCGTTCGGTGTTGTTCCCGATTGTCAGCGCGGTGCACTGAGCCGCACGCGGTCGATCTGGCTCTCTGGGGAGACCGCTGCCCGCTGCCTATCGCAATCATGGTTTTTGAGTTCCTTGGAATATTTCCGCCGGACGGCTTCCGCAGCGCTGAAGCGCTGCGCCACCCAAAATCACGCGCTCCGCTTCCCATTCCCCGCAAAATATCCCATCAACGCTTGCCCGGTATACGATTTCTTCACTCTTGCCACCTGCTCCGGCGTGCCTTGGGCGACGATGCGGCCGCCTTCTTCGCCGCCTTCGGGGCCGAGGTCGATGATCCAATCGGCGTTGCGGATCACGTCCAGATTGTGCTCGATGATGATGATCGAATTGCCCAGGTCGGTCAACCGGTGCAGCACGTCGAGCAACTTCTTCACGTCGTCGAAGTGCAGGCCGGTGGTGGGCTCATCCAGTAGATAAAGAGTTTTGCCGGTCTGCCGCTTGCTCAACTCGCGGGCCAGCTTGATGCGCTGGGCCTCACCGCCGGAGAGCGTTACCGCAGATTGACCGAGATGAATATATCCGAGGCCCACGTCGACCAGCGTTTGCAGCTTTTGCTTGACCTGCGGAATGTTTTCGAGGATTGGCAGCGCGTCGGAAACCGGCATCTCGAGTAAGTCCGCGATGGAGTTGCCGTTGTACTTCACTGCCAGCGTTTCGTGGTTGTAGCGCCGCCCGCCGCAGACCTCGCAGAGTACGTACACATCGGGCAGAAAATTCATTTCGATGCGGCGCTGGCCTTCCCCCTGGCAGGCTTCGCAGCGTCCTCCGGAAACGTTGAAGGAAAAACGTCCGGGCTTGTAGCCGCGCTCGCGTGCCTCCGGCAGCATAGCGTAGAGATCGCGAATTGCAGTGAACACGCCGGTGTAGGTTGCGGGATTTGAGCGCGGCGTGCGCCCGATGGGTGATTGATCGATGCGAATGACTTTGTCGATGTTCTCCGCGCCCACGATCGCCTTGTGCTCGCCGGATTTCTCGCGCGAACGGTAAAGCTGGCGCGCCAGGGCGCGGTAAAGAATGTCATTCACCAGCGTGGACTTGCCCGAACCGGAGACGCCGGTCACGACCGTCATCACGCCGAGCGGAAACGTGACATCGAGATTCTTGAGATTGTTTTCCTTCGCGCCGAGAATCGTAAGCGCCGCTCCGTTCTTCTGCCGCCGTTCCGGCCGCATCTCGATCTGCACCCTTCCAGAAATGTAAGCTCCGGTCAGCGAGTTGGGCTCACGCATGATTTCCGCGGGCGTTCCGTGCGCGACGAGTCCTCCGCCATGACGTCCGGCGCCGGGGCCGAGATCGATCACATAATCCGCGCGGCGGATGGTTTCTTCGTCGTGCTCGACCACAAGCACAGTATTGCCGAGGTCGCGCAGATTTTCGAGCGCCGTCAGCAGCCGGCCGTTGTCGCGATGGTGCAGGCCGATCGAAGGCTCGTCGAGCACGTAGAGCACGCCGCGCAGCTTCGAGCCAATCTGCGTCGCGAGGCGGATACGCTGACCCTCGCCACCGGATAGAGTTGCCGCCGAGCGGTCGAGTGAAATGTAGTTCAGTCCCACCGCATTCAGGAATTGCAGACGCTCCACCACTTCGTGCATGACGCGGCCGGCAATTTTCTCCTCGCGGCCCGCGAGCTTCACTCCTTGCGCCACTTCCAGCGCCTTCGAGATCGGCAGCGCCGTGAAGTCGGCGATCGACATGTTATTCACTTTCACGGCCAGGCTCTCCGGCCGCAGGCGCTTGCCTTGGCATGTGGGACATTCCGTCGCCGACATGTGATCCATCAGCCAGTCGCGGTAGCCTTCCGAGGTGGACTCCTCGAGATTCTGTTTCAAGTATCCGAAAATTCCCCGGAAGCCCGTCTTGCCGCGGCCTGAATCGCCGTTCAGCAGCAAGTCCTGAATCTTATCGGGACACTTCTCAAACGGCGTGTTCAGATCGATGCCATGCGCCGCCGCCGTCACCTGCAAGGCGTGAATCAGACCTTGGGACGCCGAGCCGGGCCCCAGTCCGCCATCGAGCAGCGGTTTCGACCAATCGGTGATCACCTTCGCGGGATCGAAGTCGTAGCGGCTGCCGAGGCCGTGGCACTCCGGACACGCCCCGTACATACTATTGAACGAAAAAGACCGCGGCTCCAGTTGCGGCACGCTGATGCCGCAATCCGGGCAGGCGAGCTTCTCGGAATAAAGCTGCTCCTCGCCTCCGACCACGGACACCTGCACCAGGCCGCCAGCCAGCTTCATCGCCAGGCCCACCGACATTTCCAGGCGGTGCTCAATGCCCGGCTTTACCAGCAGGCGGTCGATCAGCACCTCGATGGTGTGATTCTTGCGCTTGTCAAGATTGAGGTCGTCATCCAGATTCACCAGTTCGCCGTCAACGCGGGCACGGGTGTAGCCGTGCTTGAGCAGCGTCTCCATCTCTTTCTTGAACTCGCCCTTGCGTCCGCGCACGATCGGCGCCAGCACCATTACACGATCCTCAGGGGTAAGCGCCATCACCCGCTGCACGATTTGCTCGGCCGACTGGCGGCTGATGGGCCGCCCGCACTTGGGGCAGTGCGGCACTCCAATAGAAGCGAATAGCAGGCGAAGATAGTCGTAGATCTCGGTGATCGTGCCAACGGTCGAGCGCGGACTGCGGCTGGTGGTCTTCTGCTCGATCGAGATGGATGGGCTAAGTCCATCAATTGCATCCACATCCGGGCGCTCCATCTGATCCAGAAACTGCCGCGCGTAGGTCGACAAAGTCTCCACGTAGCGGCGCTGTCCTTCGGCATAAATCGTGTCAAAAGCCAGCGAAGACTTGCCCGACCCGCTCAGCCCAGTCACCACGGTGAGCGTGTTGCGCGGAATCTCCACGTCGATGTTCTTGAGATTATGCTGGCGCGCCCCGCGCACCGAAATCTTGGTAATAGCCATTTAGCGCTTGTCTGAAAACTCAGGCTGGATTGCCCTTCCGTAACGTCGACAGGTCTGCAGAGTTGTCCGACATTAGAAGTGCACAGCTCTACTCCGTATCTTACTACGGCACGGCTGGCCAAGGCGCATCTGGGTCGTCACTAGCGGCGGGCGTCAACGCGGGTAGATTCAAGAAGCGCGTAGACGAAAGTTGGGCTGACGGCATCTGACTATTGCACTTTGTAAAAGCACTTTTTATAGAACTTTTTTTGATTGAACTTCAGATAGGGTGGTTGACCGTGATTTCGCTCTTCATGCCTCTGATTCTCTGCGTTACTGTAGTCGTCTCCGTCGGGATCGGCGTCCTCGCGGCGTATGTGACAGTGATCGGCATCCTTGATCTTTGTGGCCATGCATCGCAGCAACATCGTCCCGCGGAAGCAAGACCCCGGCTGGTTCTCGTGCCCACGCAGAACCACGCCAGCGGGGATTAGAAAAGCCGAGCCATCTAGAAGTCATCTCCGCAAATGCAGTGGATGGTCCTTTTTGCCCTCGTATAGACCTCAGCACCGAGGAGGGGCTAGACTTTGGAACTATGCCATCACCGGTGCAGTTGCGTCACGAATTCGTCGCGGTTGCTCTCTTGCTCTCGCTCGCGTGTCTCGCGGAAGCGCAGAATGCGACGGCCTCGCCCAACCCCGTAGCGCATGCCCAGGTACACGCGCTCAAGGTGACGATTCTTTCCACGATGCTGGCGGACCAGGGCATCGGCGAGTGGGGATTTTCCGCCCTGGTTGAGGCGGATGGGCGCCGCGTTCTGGTGGACACCGGAAATCGTCCGGAGACCGTACTCCAAAACGCAAAGGAGCTTGGCATCGACCTCTCAACGGTGAGTGAGGTCGTGCTTACCCACAATCACTACGACCACGTGGGCGGACTCATGACGCTCCGCCGCGAATTGATGAAGAAGAACCCCTCTGCCCTGTCGCGAGCGCACGTGGCCAAGGGGATATTCTATAGCCGCCCCTCCGCCAAGGGTGAAGACAACACGATGATCGCGATCAAACAGGAGTACGAAGCAACCGGCGGCAAGTTTATCGAACACGATCAGGCGGAAGAGATTTTTCCCGGCGGCTGGCTCACCGGGCCGGTTCCGCGCGTGTATCCAGAGCGCAACTGGAGCGTAAGCGGAAAAGTGAAAACGCCCGCGGGTCTGGTTGAGGACAATATTCCGGAAGACCAGTCGCTCGTCATCAATACGGCTCAGGGTCTGATACTCATCTCCGGCTGCGGTCACGCCGGAATCATCAATACGCTTACGATGGCGCGAGACGAGTTTGCAAATGAGCCCGTGTATGCGGTTCTGGGAGGCTTCCATTTATTCCCGGCGAGCGACACCCAGGTCGACTGGACCGCCGACAAGCTGAAGGAGTTTGGCACTTCCTACCTGATGGGGGCCCACTGCACCGGGATCGAGAGCGTGTACCGGATTCGACAGCGTCTAGGATTGCCGCGCGGGGCGGCAGTGGTGGGCGCCGTCGGCGCGACGTTTGTGCTGGGCGAAGGCATTCATCCCGGAAGACTGGCACAATAAATCCTGCCGAGCTTCTCCGTTCAAACCATCCATTCAGATGGTCAGCGGGCATGCTGCAGAGTAATGAAATCCAGGTTGTGGACCCAGCGCGCCGGCCGCTTGTCATCCGACACAATCAATTGGAATGGACCTGACTTCCCCAGTGGCTGGCCATCGCGGGTATCGGCTACGATCACCTGGCCTTCATGAAAGCTGGGATCGACTTCTGCGAGAGAAAGAACCACGGAGTATCCGTCAGAACCGCCTGCAACAAGGTAGCTTGTCATCGCTTCACCGTGAAGTTCCTTGCCGATGGGGGCGTTGACCCTGGCCAGTAGGGTCGCGAGCGGAACGCCAGAGTAGGTCTCGGTCGCGTTCGTGTGGCCGTTGTGCACGGTGATCGTAACGTGCGTCAGTGCGCGGAATTCCGCGGGCGAAAGCGACACCGGAGCGTGATAGGGATCGGCGGTGAGCGTGAGACTGCCCTCTACCGCCGTTGAAACGACGGTTGGCCCTCCACTTCGGCCTACCTCCAGAACCACCGGAACAATCTGATTGGCGCTGGCCTGGCCATCTGGAATGCTGATGTCGATGTGCCGCGTGTCCTTCCCGAATCCTTGCGCGGAAACAAATAACGCATAGCCGCCGGCTTGCAGGTTGATCGAAAGCTGGCCATGATCGTCGGTCTCGATCTTTGGAGGAGCCGGTTCGGGAGCAGGCACCAGCCGGATCTGCGCGTGTGGAATACCGGCTCCGGTCTGGTCGCTCACGCGGATGGTCACGGACGTGGTTGCCGCGTGCTGGGCCTTGAGCGCCAAAGGCGCGAACACCACGGTGCATAACAGCCCGATAATCAAGTTTGACTTGCGCATGGTGGAAGGATAGCGCGGCGATAGGCTGATGTCAGCAGCCAATCCGGTCCTGCACGCGCCGCGCACCCTCTACTTGGATTGAACTTCGATTGCCTCTGCGACATTCATCGTCCGGCTGTCTTGATTGCCCACTTCTATTTTCCGGCCACGCTTCAAATAAGCTCCGATAACCCCGGCCTGCGACCAATCGAGATCCCATCCGTTCTCGATCGCGAGAAGGATATAGGAGCCGGAAACGATGCCTCGCAAAGCAAAGGTGCCATCCAGATCGCTTTGGTCGCGGCGGAAAAGATCGCGGTTCACCTCAGGATTCTTGGGCACGAGAACGACCATCGCGCCGGCAAAGCCTTTTCCCGCTCGCGTGATCGTCCCCTGGATCTCTCCACTGCCACTCACCAGAGTAAGCGAGACGGACGGCGAGGAGCCTGCGGCCACCGTGAGGGTGTGGCCTGAGACTTCGGCACCTTCGGCCGAGATGCCCGCGATAGAGTAACGCTTTCCACCACCCCATACCACGACTTCATACCGGCCAACGGCGACCTGCTGGAGTTCCGCTTCTCCTTTGGAATTGACGGCCTGAGAAATAGCAACGACTCTGCTTCCGGAGCGCAGGCCAACCGTAAGCTGTGGCGGAAGCGTGGCCTCTCCGGAAATTTGCACCGAGACTTTGACGCTCCCCACGGCGTCGGCCTTGGAGGTGTCTACCTCCTCTCCGTCTTTGGTGAGATCGACTCCGGTCATCTGAAGGCCTTGGCCCGCCCCGTAAAGGCGAATGTTGTAGCGGCCCGCGGGAATGCCCGTCACTTCCACCAGCCCCGGCGAAACGCTGCGCGTGATGTTGGTCTGGACATGAGTGTAGCCATCGAAGGCAGGTTGTTCCAGCTGGGGAACGAGAAACCCGTGGTTGCCATTGTCGGGCAGATGAAAACGCAAGTGGAGTGATGGAACAGGAATCAAGTGGATATCCGCCTCCACTCGTTCCCCGCCTCGAATTGGGATAGGTAGCGCGTCGTCCGCCTCAGTCACGTCCGGGTAGTAAGTGATTGGATAAGCGACATCAAGGGATCGATCGACCGCGGGCGGAGCTTCGCCTTGCTGATCGGATTCTGAATGAGCCTTCTCTGAAGGCGCTGATTCTGAAGGGGGATGCACGGCGTACCAGGGCTTCCCGCTCGCCGACAAGAAGTAAGTGCCGGGCCTGAGCGGCGTTAGCTCATACTCTCCTAGATCGTCGGTCTGCGCGGAGTTAGACTGGCGGATCTCATCCACGCCTGAGCTGTGGTCGTCGAAATACAACGTCACCATGGCGTGGCGAACCGGCTCGCCAACTTCATCCAGAACTCTGCCGGTGATTACCGCATCGGGCGCAAGCCGGAGCACCAGGGTTTCAATGTCGAGGCCGGCACCGGTCACAATCGCGGTGGAGAATTGGTCATGCTGATCATAACTGGCGGAAATAAATCCGCGTCTCGCTCCTCCCAGTGAATACTTCCCGGCCGGCAGGCCAATAAACTCGTACTTGCCGTCTTCCGACGTGATCATGGACTGAAATTTCTGCGAGTCCTTCGCGTCTCTGACGGTGATTCGGGCACGGGCGAGAGGACGCAGGTCCGCCTTGCTCACCACGGTTCCAGCGATTCTGTAGCTGCCGCCAGGAATTGGCGCCTGGGGAACATTTCCGATCTGCTGCGCGGGCAATGCTCGTGCGCCGAACAAACAAACGGCCATCGCCAACCAGAACGGGCGGACCAAATTTGAGCAAACTGCCATGTTTCCTCGCTACGCTCTACTCCACGCTGGGAATGATCTCCAATTGCAGGCTCACTTTTTGACCAGGAGCAAAATGGACAATCTGGCCCTTGGTCTCATAAATCTTCATCGCTTCGGCGTCACGATAAGGGAGATCCCGTTGTTGATTCTTGAACGCCAGCACGTGGTAATTCCCGGGCGCGACCATCCGATAGTCGAACTTTCCATCGGGGGATGTAGAAAGCTCCAGAAACTGGCCAGGGCTATCGGGCGAGGGGATGCAATACACATGGCCTTGCGGTGTCGAACGGGTCGAGTCGACCGGAGTTGCGGAAACTCCGAGCAAGGTGCCTTCGAGCTCCGCGTTATCGTCGCGCATGGTAATGTCGATTGCGGTGCTCGCGCCGGGCACTACGACCAGCGGCTCACGCAGTAAATCCACTCCGCCCATGGTTGCCGACGTCACATAGCCACGGGAGGCATGCAACCGTAACCAATACCGTCCCGGCGCCAGACTTTCAAGAACTAACGAGTCGTCGTTCGGTCCCGTAGGCTGGCGAATCGATCCGGTTCTCGGAGCGCCAAAATCATCCATCGACACAGCGCTGATATGTAGGTCGAGTCGCGGCCCATGCAGCGGATAAGTATGTTTGCCGTCGCTCCACGAACCCGATGAGGGCCAATCCGTTGCGGTAAATTCCTCCTTAACATTCACATTGATCGAGTTGTTTCGAGTAAGGACCATGCCCGGACCCTCAACTGGAGCTCCGGCGACTGCGATGTTCACCGAGCCGGTTACGGAGGAATTCGGCCCATAGGTCGCTGCTTCCACAAGATATTTTCCGTTCGGTAGCTGTCCCTCGATAACCTCCTTCATCCGGTTGTAACCGAGCGAATAGCCGGGGCCGCGCTGCCCTTGCAGTGATACCGTGATATTCATTCCGCCGCTCTGCTCCGTATTCGTGACCGGAATCTTAACGGGGTAGTAGGGCTGGCGGACGAGGGAAAGATCCGCCTGGAAGATCTGACCCGCCTTAAGCTGAATCGTGGACGCCGCCGCAAAATCCGTGGCGCTGGGGTAATACACCGGCGGGAAGCCGTAGAGTTGACCGCCTGGAACCGTGGCCGCCGGATCGTTGTCCATCCACTCGCTAGTCAGCAACTTGTAGGTCCCAGGCTGAAGTTCCGCAAAGCGGAACTCGCCATTCGAGTTTGTGCGGGCTGCATTTTTCTGCATCCAGCGAGGACTGCCATCCTGCACCTCCCTCGAGAAAAGCTGCACATTCACGCGATTGGCAGGATCGGCTGCGGAAAGAGTGACTCGTCCCTTAATCAACCCCTCGGGCATCAGCGAGAGCGTAAGCTCAGTACCGGGCAATACCTCCACCTGCCTTCTCTCATTCGGATCGTCGAGAAACCCGGGTTTGCGCGCCATGAGCCAGGTGAGACTGCGGCCGGACCCGGTGGAGAAAGCGAAACCCCCGCCGTCGGCCGCGGGCTTAGGCAGCGTGAATTCGAAATGTCCCTCGCCATCGGTGAGCGTAGCGTAGCGATTGTCGGGAGAATAGACCAGGGCGCGGCCAATGGGCTCGCGGGTCATAGCGTTGACCACGGTGCCGTGGACGGTATTCGCCTGGTTCTCAGGTTGCAGCAGTTGCCCAAAAGCCTTGGAGCAGAGATACCCGCTTGCGAGAAAGAGAGCCAAGGCGACCGCGAAGGATCGAATCCCAAGATAGAGGCAGCTCGACCGGGGTTCAAGCGGGAGCGCGGGATCGTCGGCACTTGGCAAGAAAATTACTCCTACCTCATCGTTCCCAGGGTCGGCCGGATGTACGTGAATCGCTGGCGATCAATCGGTCCTACATTTAACTTCTTTTCGCTTCGAGCCGTCAATCATGGGCGGACGCGCCCGGCACGGGTTGAACCCCGTGTTAGCATTTCGATAGTTGCCCACCCGCGGCGGAACGCATGGCCTGTCGTCCCATCTCGACTTCATTGCTGGTTGTGATGCTTCTGGGAGTTCTTTTAGTTTCCTCCGCGCCCGCCGCCGAGCCCTCCCCGTGGCTTGAGATTCACTCCACCCACTTCACCGTCATCACCGATGCTGGCGAGAAAAAAGGCAAGGAAGTCGCGCTGCGCTTTGAGCAGATGCGGGCCGTGTTCGCAATTTTTCTGATGAAAGATCGGCTGAACGAGCCCGTGCCGCTGACGATTCTGGCCTTCAAGAACGACAAGGACTACTACCAGAGTGCGCCGCTGCGGCAGGGACAGCCCATTACCGTCCCCGGCTTCTTCGTGCCGGGAGAAGACCGAAACTTTATCGTGCTGAACCTGTTCGAGGAAGAATCCTGGCGCGCGGTCGCTCACGATCTTGCCCACGTGTGGCTTAACTATAACTATCCTGAGGTTCAGGGGTGGTTCGACGAAGGTCTGGCGGAATACTTCAGCTCCATTCGCGTCGACGACAAGAAGTACGAAATTGGCGGCGATCCCGAGTTGAACCCAGCCTTCTCCGTGGATCTGCTGGAGAATCAGCACGAGGTACGGAACGCGCCGAAATCCCTTACTGAGTTGCTTAGTGGACAGGTCTGGCTCGCATTGCCCGACCTGCTCACCATGAAGCACGATACTTCCACCTACACCGAAGGCACGCACCACACGCTGTTCTACGCGCAGTCGTGGATGGTGATGCATTACCTGCTCCACGAGAAAAAGCTGCCCGAGACTGGAGTTTATTTTGACCTGGTCGAGAACCAGCACCTGCCGGTGGAGGAAGCGATCCAGAAAGCGTACGGCGTGACGGCCGCACAGTTCGACCAGGCGGTGAAAGACTACTTCCACTCGCTCACTCCGCTGTTCGTCGCGCTGGATGCTTCCAGGCAAGCTGGTTCGCAGACCAACGCGCCGCAGGTCTACCAGTTTCCAGTGCC
>Ga0182015_10003014_pt1 | contig 19401 bp, 15 predicted proteins | sample 712P3MmetaG_FD_120478 | JGI IMG/M metagenome (GOLD analysis project Ga0182015, IMG submission 120478) | Permafrost microbial communities from Stordalen Mire, Sweden - 712P3M metaG | ecosystem: Environmental > Terrestrial > Soil > Wetlands > Permafrost | place: Sweden: Stordalen | collected...
AGTCGCACACCACCAAACCCACCGAAACCGCAGCAGACTAAGAATAGGTACGCGAAGGCAGGTACGGGCTGGTAGGTACGGGCTGGTAGGTACGGGCTGGTAGGTACGGGCTTTAGCCCGTACCTTAAATATCGAATCCGTCTGGCCTTTAGGCCCTGAGGTACGCTTCTAACCTGTTTGACCCCCTGAGGGGCCAGAAAGCGAAAGACATCGTGAGCTTCCTCATCTTTTTCCTGCTGAGTTGTTTAAAGATCGCCGTAGTCCTGGCCATCTTCCTCGGCGCAGTAGCCTACACCGTGCTGCTGGAGCGCAAACTAGTCGGCCGCATTCAAAACCGTTGGGGACCCAGCCGTGTAGGCCCCTTCGGCATGATGCAGCCCATGGCCGACGGCCTCAAGCTCTTTCTCAAAGAAGACCTGCTCCCCACCAACGTAGACCGGCCACTCTACATCATGGCGCCGATGATCGCCCTGGCTTGCGCCTTGATCTCGATCTCCGTAATACCGTTCGGCGCCCGCATCACCTGGCACGGCGTCGACATGTTCGAGATTGCCAATGTCAACATCGGCCTGCTGGTCATCCTCGGCGTCACCTCCGTCGGCGTCTATGGAATCGCCCTGGCCGGCTGGTCGTCGAATAACAAATATTCTCTGCTGGGGGCCTTGCGAGCCAGTGCCCAGGTCATCAGCTACGAACTAGCCCTCGGATTATCGCTGGTAGGCGTGGTCTTACGCGCCGGCTCGCTGAATCTGCGCACCATCGTAGACAGTCAATCCGCCCACGGCCTGTTCTCCTGGAACGTCTTTGGCGGCTTTCAATTCGTAGCCTTCTTCATCTACCTGACGGCGGCCTATGCGGAAACCAACCGGGCTCCCTTCGACTTGCCGGAAGCCGAAACCGAACTCACCGCCGGCTATCACACTGAATACAGTTCCATGAAATTCGCCATGTTCTTCATGGCCGAATACGCCAACATGATCACCGTAAGCTGCGTAGCCACCCTGCTCTTTTTCGGTGGCTGGACCAGCCCCTTCGGCAACCTGATCCCCGCCTTCGGAGGCATTTTTCTCCAGGCCATCATGCCAGTCTTCTGGTTCGTATTTAAAGTCTTCTGTTTCCTTTTCCTCTACATCTGGGTACGCGGCACACTGCCGAGGCTCCGTTACGACCAACTCATGGGCTTCAGCTGGAAATTCCTGATGCCCCTGGCCATCGCCAACATCCTGGCCACCAGTCTGTGGCTCGCCTATACCGCTGGCTGAAGGGTATGGGCAGCCTTTTGAAGGGTACGGCCTTTAGGCCGTACGTTTAGTAGTCAAGATGAATCGGCTTCAGCCGCGGAGGGCTGCTTAAGCGAGTAAAAGAGATGCCCTCAGGGGCTAAAGCCCGTCCCAGGTTGGGTAGTTAACGTACGGGCTGAAGCCCGTACCCTTCAAAAAAGTCACAACCCTTCACCAAGCACGAAACCTGAACCAAGGTGTTCTACAATCACCATCGGGCCCTGATCTGGGAGAATCGCTCTAGCATGTATCTGGTTCTATTCATCTTTTTCGGCGGCCTCTGCATCGCAGGAGCATTAAACCTCCTCCTCCAGCGCCACCCCATCAACAGCGCTCTGTCGCTGATCGTGGTCATGAGCTCGCTCGCCGTGCTCTACCTCCTGCTAGGAGCCGAATTCCTGGCCGCCGCCCAGGTCATCGTCTATTCCGGCGCCATCATGGTCCTCTTCACCTTCGTCATCATGCTCCTCAACGCCGGGAAAGAAGAACGAACCCATGGCAGTCACGCCGCCTACATCGTAGGCATCCCGGGAGTCGCCATACTCGTCAGTCTCCTGGCCTTCATCTTCCTCTCCGCGCGCACTCATCTCGCACAAGCACGCCTGGGAGACTACGTAGTCTCCACCTCCGACCTGAGCAAAGTCCTCTTCCGCGACCTGCTGCTTCCCTTCGAGGTGACCTCGGTCCTGATTCTCGTTGCCATACTGGGCGCAGTCGCGCTAGCCAGCAAGGAGCACTGACATGGTCGTTCCCATCGCCTACTACCTGGTACTCAGCGCAATCCTTTTCTCCATCGGCGTTGGCGCCTTCCTCATCAAGCGCAACATCATCACCATCTTCATGTCGATTGAGTTGATGTTGAACGCAGTCAACCTGACCTTTGTCGCCTTCGCCTATCAATGGCACCGCGTACAGGGACAAATCTTCGTCTTCTTCGTGATGGTCGTCGCCGCAGCCGAAGCTGCCGTGGGCTTGGCCATTATCATCGCCATCTTCCGCTCGAGGAGCACCCTCAACGTGGATCAAGTCAACCTGATGAAACTATGAACGCGACCCCCTCCCTCCATCTGTGGTTGATTCCCGTGTTGCCATTCATCGGCTTTCTGCTGAATGGATTGCTGGGCCGTCGCTTTCCCAAGGTGCTGGTCACCACCATCGCTCTGCTGTTTACCGCGGCGCCCTTGGCACTGGTTACGAACATCGCCCTGAACTTCGGCACCCTCACCACACCCTACGTAGAGCGGCTGCCCTTCCCCTGGGTGGTGACCTCGACCTTCCGCGCTGATTTTGCCTTCCTCCTCGACCCCCTGACCCTGGTGATGCTCCTCATCGTCACCGGAGTAGGCTTTCTCATCCACATCTACTCCGTCGGCTACATGGCGCATGAAGAAGGCTATTGGCGCTACTTCGCCTACCTTAACCTCTTCATGTTCTTTATGCTGACGTTGGTATTGGCAGAAAACTTCCTGCTCATGTTCGTCGGCTGGGAAGGCGTCGGTCTGGCCTCCTACTTGTTGATCGGCTTCTACTATCAGCGCGAGTCCGCCGTCGAAGCCGGCAAAAAAGCGTTCATCCTCAACCGCATCGGCGACTTCGGTTTTCTGCTCGCGATGTTTTTGATGGTCGCCCACTTCGGCTCTCTCAGCTACGGCACCGTCTTCTCCGCCATCACGCATCACCCTGAACTGCAGGGTGGCTTTCTCACCGCGATCGCGTTGTTGTTAGTACTCGGCGCCACCGGCAAATCCGCACAGATTCCGCTTTACGTATGGCTCCCCGACGCCATGGAAGGCCCCACCCCCGTCTCCGCCTTGATTCACGCCGCAACCATGGTCACCGCCGGCGTCTACATGATCACCCGCTCCCACGTGCTCTTCGACCGCTCGCCTTTCGCGCTTGGAGTCGTCGCCATCATCGGCGCCGCCACCGCCTTGTTTGCTGCGACGGTCGGCATGGTGCAAACGGATATCAAGCGCGTCCTGGCCTACTCCACCATCTCGCAGCTCGGCTACATGTTCCTGGCCTGCGGAGCAGCTGCTTACTCCGCGGCCATCTTCCACCTCGTCACCCATGCCTTCTTTAAAGCCCTGCTCTTCCTCGCCGCAGGCTCCGTCATCCACTCGCTCGGCGGCCAACAAGACATGCGTGCCATGGGCGGCCTGCGCAAGAACATACCCATCACCTTCTGGACCATGAGCGCCGGAGTCTTTGCCATCTCTGGACTCCCACCCTTTTCCGGCTTCTTCAGCAAAGACGCCATTCTCTACCAGGCGTTTCTATCCCCAACCGCTGGCCCCATCCTCTGGTTTGTCGGTCTCCTGACCGCAGGGCTGACGGCGTTCTACATGTTCCGCCTCTGGTACCTGACTTTCTTCGGAACCAGCAGGACCCCCGATGCGCACCCTCACGAGAGTCCCTGGTCCATGCTCGTGCCGCTCGTTCTTCTAGCCATCCTTGCGCTGGCCGGAGGATGGATTGGCATTCCCCAGGCACTCGGTGGCGGCGATCAGTTCGCTCATTTCCTGGAACCGGTGGTCAACCCCGCTCCCAGCTCCGAACAGGTCCGCGTCACTTTTGACGAGCAAGGTGTTCGTCACGCCATCGCCATCTCCACTCCCGAGCCCGCGCGCCGGGTCGGCATCGAGAGCCAGGAACGCACCTTTAGCATTCTCTCTGTGGTCGTAGCCTTGATCGGCTGGTTCTTTGCCGATCTCCTTTACCGTCGCAAGCCCGGCATGGCCGATCGTCTGGTCGAGCGTCTCCGGGGCCTCCATGCACTGCTGGTCAACAAGTACTGGATCGACCAGGTCTACAACGCCCTGATCGTGACCCCGCTCGTCGTCTTCAGTCGTTATCTTTTATGGGGCGCGGTCGATCGCGGAGTCATCAACGGTGGCGTCGGTATGGCTGCAGGCGGCGTCCGCGGCCTCGGCGCGCTGGTCCAACGCGTGCAATCCGGAAACATTCGTTCCTATGCAGGATGGCTGGCAATCGGCGCAGGCGCGCTCCTCCTGATTACCTATTTCGGCTTTTCCATGCACCTCTAGAAGCCCCAGGAAACGAAACTGTGCTGAACGATTCCATACTGACGATCATCACCTTTGTGCCGGCTGCCGGAGCCATCATCGTGGCTTTGCTTCCGCGACAGGGCCGCATCATCCAATGGTTCTCCCTTGCCGTAGCCCTGGTCACCTTCGGCCTCGCCCTCCATCTGCCCATCAACTATGTCTACGGACAACCGGGGTTCCAATTTGAAGTAGATCAAGCGTGGATTCCCAATCCTGCCATTCGCTATCACCTCGGCGTCGATGGCATTTCCATGTGGCTGGTCGTGTTAACCGGCTTCCTCGCTCCATTGGGTGTGCTCGCTTCCTGGAACAAGATCGACCATCGCACCAAGGAGTTCTATTTCTTCTTCCTGCTCCAGCAGACCGCGATGATCGGCGTCTTTGTCTCCCTGGACATGTTCCTTTATTACGCCTTCTGGGAGCTGACGTTGGTGCCGATGGCCATCCTCATCTCCATGTTTGGCCGTGATCGTGGAACCGAGGCAGCGATCAAATTCTTCGTCTACACCTTTCTTCCCTCGGCGCTCCTGCTGGTAGCGATCGTTTGGCTCTATGCCAAAACGGGGACATTCGACTTCGTCCGCCTGCAATCCATCCTGGCGCAAAACACCGCAGCCTTCCCACCGCAGGCGCTCTTCTGGGCCTCACTTGCCTTTCTCGTCGCCTTCGCCGTCAAGGTTCCGGTCTTTCCCCTGCATGGCTGGCTGAGCGATGTTTTCAGCGAAGCCCCTACCGCGATGGCGATGGTCGTAGCCGGCAAGCTCGGCCTCTACTCCATCCTGCGCTTCAACCTCGGCCTCTTCCCTGCCCAGGCCAGGCAGGTAGCGCCATGGATGGTGGCCTTGGCAGTGATCGGCATTCTCTACGGAGCGCTCGTGGCCCTGGTGCAGAAGGATATGAAGCGGCTGGCAGCCTTCTCCACCGTCAGTTCCCTCAGCTTCTGCATTCTCGGCATTTTCTGCTTCACGGTCTCCGGCCTCGACGGGGCTATCTACCAGATCCTCAACGAAGGCATCTCCGTGGGCTCGCTGCTCCTGCTGGTCGGCTTTATGTACGAACGTTACGGAACCTACGAAATTGCCTCCTACGGCGGCCTGGCCAAACGCATGCCCAATCTGGCTACCCTTTTCGTCGTCACTTCGCTGTCGCTGGTCGGTCTGCCTCTCCTCAATGGGTTCGTGGGTGAGTTCCTCATCCTCAGCGGCAGCTTCGCCGGTCACGTAGCCTGGGTATCCGCCGCCACCGCCGGCGTCATCCTGAGTGCGGCCTACATGCTGTGGATGATCCAACGCGTCTTTTACGGTACCGAATCAGGCATGGTTACAGATGTCTCCGCACCCGACATGAACTTCCGCGAGCATGCCGCCATTTGGCCCATAGCTGTTTTGATGTTGCTGATGGGAGTAGCCTCACCCATCTGGATGCGCGCCATCGATGGCGCCGCCGTGAAGTTAGCCTCGCCCGCCGCCCTGGTGCATATGGCGGTGACGCAGTGAACCAAGTGCCGCAGGCTTATCGCATTCTGCCGGAGTTGCTGCTGACCGTCACCGGCATCCTCATCATGCTCATCGAGCCCCTGATGCCGCCCGGGATGACTCGTAAGCCCATCGGCTTCCTGGCACTCGGAGGCGTGGTCGCGGCTTTGATCGCCAGCGTTTGGCAACTGGGCCTTCCGGCGGGAACCGCCTTTTACGGCACCGTCCAGACCGATGCCTTCAGCGTCTTCTTCCATGTGTTGATCTGCAGCGTAGTCCTGGTCGCCCTCTTGATCGCCTTCGACGTCTTCGACGGCAGCAAGGAAAGGCCGGCCGAGTATTACGCCCTTGTCTTATTCGGCGCCATGGGCATGTGCCTGATGACCAGCGCCGTGGAGTTGCTGCTGGTCTTCATCAGCCTCGAAATCTCTTCCATCGCCACCTATATTCTGGCCGCCATTCGCAAGCGCACGGGAAAGAGTCCCGAAGCCGGGCTTAAGTATTTCCTGCTGGGATCCTTTGCCACCGCCTTCTTCCTCTACGGCATCGCCCTCACCTTCGGCGCTACCGGAACAACGAATATTTCCGACGTAGCCGCAGCCCTTCCCAACAGTCCAGTCCCTGGCTTTGCCACTCTCGCCGTGGCGATGGTTTTGATCGGCCTGGGCTTCAAAGTATCGGCCGCGCCCTTCCAGGTCTGGACTCCCGACGTGTATGAGGGTGCCCCTTCGCCAGTCGTAGCCTTGATGTCCACTGCACCCAAGGTCGCTGCCTTCGCCGTGCTCTTGCGCATCACTTACGGCGCCTATCCGCAATTGCAGACCCATTGGCTGCTGCTGGTGTGGATCATGGCTGCGCTCTCCATGACCATCGGTAATCTAGGAGCTCTCCGCCAGCACAGCGTCAAGCGCATGCTTGCTTATTCCTCCATCGCGCACGCCGGTTACACCCTGGTAGCCTTCACCGCGCTCTCCGGTGAAGGAATAGCGGCTGCCATGTTCTACACCGCGACCTATGCCGCCATGAACGTAGGCGCATTTGCCGTCGTCAGCCATGCCGGCGGTTACGATGACCGGCTGGTTTCCGTCGCCGACTATCGCGGCCTTGCCTACCGCTCTCCTCTCCTGGGCGGAGCGTTGGCCTTCTTCCTCCTTTCGCTCATTGGCATTCCCTTCACCGGAGGCTTCTTCGGCAAGTTCTACGTCTTCACCGCGGCCTTGCACTCGGGTGAAGTATGGCTCGCCGTGATCGGCCTGGTGAACAGCGGCGTCGCTGCCTACTACTATCTGCGCCTGCTCATGTCTATCTATGGAAAGCCTACCGACGACGCGCCCGTGCAATTGATTCCGCGCTTGAAAGGTTCGCTGACGCTCGCACTACTGCTGACTGTCTCCGCTACGCTCATCCTGGGCATTTTCCCCGGCAGGATTCTAGCCATGGCCCGAGCCGGAGCCGCCACCTTCACCGGAGCCAGCGAAAACACGCGCTGACCGCGCACAGACCGTGTATATCTACGGTATGCCCCGCATCCTGTTGCCGGTGATCTGTCTCCTGCTGTGGTCTGCCTGTCCGGCGCACGCAGCCGAAATCATTCGTCCTAAAGTACTCGTCGTCGCCACTTATGAAACCGGCCAGGACCGGGGAGACGTCCCGGGCGAACTTCAATATTGGGTAGAGCGGCAAAAGCTGGATACATCCGTCCCATTCCCAGGGCTGGAGCACCCACTCCTGACCAACGGCACCGGCCTATACGCGATGGTCAGCGGCACCACCTCGCGCTGTGCTGTACAGATGATGGCGCTGGCCATGAATCCCAACATCGATCTCAGTCACACTTACATTCTTCTGAGTGGCATTGGAGGCGCGAATCCTGCCACGCTCACTGTAGGCAGCGCCGTCTGGGTGCGCCAGGTCATCGATGGAGATCCAGCCTTTGAAATCGACAGCCGAGAAATCCCCGCTGACTGGCCGTATGGAACCATAGCGCTGGGAGCAACCGAGCCCAACAAAGTACCTGCAAACGTCGACCACGCACCGGCGGCCGGAGTCTCTGACAATGGCTCCGGAGGAGTCGGAAAAATCGTCTACGATCTAAACCCATCCTTGGTCGACTGGGCCTACGGTCTAACCAAACAAACTCCGCTCGCCGACTCCCCCGAACTAAAAGCCAGCCGAGCTCGCTTCAGCAAGGATCCCATCGCACAGCAGCCACCCAAAGTGGTGGAAGGCGACAGCCTGGGCACCGACCACTTCTGGCACGGAGCCATCCTGAACCGCTGGGCCGAAGACTGGGTGCGCTTATACACGAGAGGCAAAGGCTCCCTGGAAATCGCCGACTGTGAAGACCAGGGCATGGTTCTGGCGATAGACAAACTGGACCAACTAGGCCGAGTCGAAAAATCCCGCTTCTTAATCCTAAGAACCGCCAGCAACTTCACCGTCCCGCCGCCAGGAACCTCGCCCGTAAAAAGTCTCTTCGAAAACCTGGCCAGTTCCCCCGGCTATCTACCCTCCTTAGAAGCGAACTACCAGGTAGGCAGCCTGGTCACCACAGAACTCCTCAAGCACTGGGACCAATACGAGAACAAAACACCCTGATTCGGCTACCAACAACCTCCCGGTCAGCAACCGAAGGGTGCCCCAGGTCTCGCGTTTGAGACCTGGGATCCCCGCAACCAATGCCAACTGAAAACCCCACGCCCCCCCTTTGTCATCCCGACCCGGATTTCCTGCCACGCAGCACTGGACAAGCTCGCGTGTGCGCCTTTCTCTTAAGGAAAGGCGCATGAGATCCGCCAACGCCACGAGGTTCAACAGGAAATCCGGGGGAGCGAAGCCGAGGGATCTGCCCTTCAGATATTTGTTCGCCGAAACCTTGTGTCCGCAGATACTGTACGAAACCCCACGAACACCGACGAACCAACGGAGAAGGATTGCACCGCCGCCAATTCATCCAACTAACTACCCTCACCACCGCATCCGCCCTCACCGGCTGCCACCGCCGCCGCGCCGGCGACCTCACTATGGCGTTAGGCTGGGTACCCGACGTAGAGTACGCCGACCTCTGGGTAGCTCTCGACCGCGGTTACATCGCAAACGAAGGCCTCCACTTCAAATACCTACCCGGAGGACCCAACGCCCCCCAACCCGTCCTGGAAATCTCCGCCCGTGAAGCCGACTTCGGAGACTCCGACTGGCTCCCCTTCTGCGACGCCATCACCCAGGGAAACGACTTCGTCATCCTGGCCTCTCTCTTCCCCATCACGCCAATCGGCCTCATCACTCTCCCATCGAACCCCATACACACCCCAGCAGACCTACCCCACAAACGCTTCCTGGTCCAAGGCCCCAACGAACGAGCCATTCTGCAAGCCCTCTTCCATATCAACAACCTGCCCGAGACCTACACCATGGTCCCCGTAGGCTTTTCCCCCGAGCCACTACTCCAGCACGCAGGAGACGCCTACTTCTGTTTCGTCACCAATCAACCGCAAACCCTGGAACGAATGGGCCTGCGCGAAGGAACCGACTTCTACGTAACCCGCCTCTACGATCTGGGCTACCGCGTCTCCACCTCGCTGCTCACCATCGAACGCAAGACCCTCAAGAACCGCCGCACCGAACTAGTCCGCTTTCTCACCGCGCTCCTGCGAGGACACGCCGTGAACGCCGCCGACCCCGCCTACGGAGCCCGCCTCGCCGTAGATCGCTACGGCGCCGACCTCGGCCTCGATCTCCAGCAACAAACGACACTGAATCGATTACAAATCCCACTGGAAACCGAACCCGGAGCGACCATCCCCTTCTGGTTCAGCGAAGAAGCCTTTGCCGGCCCCATGTACGCAGCTGCCCGCGTGACCGGCCGGCCAAAACTCCCTCCACCAGAGAGCGTCCGCGACATGAGCCTGTTAGAAGAAGCCTACCAACGAACAAGAGAGCACACCCCATGAACCCAAACGTAGACATCCTCATCAAAGGCTGCCAAGTAGCCTGCTTCGATCCGTCTGAAACCATCATCGAAGACGGCGCCATCGCCATCACCGGAAACACCATCACCTGGCTGGGAAAATCCGACGAAGCGCCCGCCGCAAAAGAAACCCTGCAAGCGCCGGACACCATCGCCATGCCCGGCTTGATCGACTGCCACGTGCACACCGCGCAGCAATTTCTCCACGGCAAGATACAAGCCATCCAACGCCGTGGCGAGCTGCGCAACCCCATGTGGAAGCGCTATCTCGTCCCCTTCGAAAGCGGCCTTACCGAGGACGACGTCCATGCCAGCGGACTCGCCGCCTACGCCGCCATGATCCGCTCCGGCACCACCTGCTTTCTCGAGGCCGGCGGACCCTTCGCCGACCAGATGGGCCGCGCCGCCGATGAAATCGGCATCCGCGGCCGCATAGCCCTCTCGACGATGGACACCGAAGAAGACCTGCCCGCAAACATGCGCTGCTCAACCGCCGAAGCGCTACGCCGGTCAGAAGAATTAGTGTTGCGCTGGAAAGACCATCCCCGCGTAAACGCCTGGCTAGCCCTGCGTCAGATCATGGTCAACACCGACGCCTTACGCCAAGGTATGTGCGAGTTGTCCCACGCTCTCGCGACCCCCATCCACACCCATCTGGCCGAAGGAACCTACGAAGTGGATTACGCCATCGCCCACTGGGGAGTACGGCCCGCCGAATATCTGGAGCAGACCAAGTGTCTCGACCACTACGTCCACGCGGCGCACTCCGTTCTCCTCAGCAACCGCGAAGTGGACCTTTACGCACAGCGCGATGTTTCCGCCTGCCACTGCGCCCTCAACAACTACCGCATGGGCCGTCCTCGAGTTTTGGAAATGATGCACCGCGGCATCCGACTCGGCTTCGGCACCGACGGAGCTGCCACCCGAGCAAGTCTGGATATGTTCCAGGTCCTGCACGGAGCAGTCCTCGGACAACAGGCAGTATCAGGCACTCCGTACCACGTCGACCTGCCGGCCACCCACGAAGAGATCCTGCATCAGGCATTGCGCGGAGGAGCAGCCGCAGCCCGTCTCTCCGGTTCCATCGGCTCGCTCGAAATCGGCAAGCTCGCCGACATTGTGTTCGTGCGCACCACCGACCCCGACCAATTCCCCGTCGTCGACCCCATGATCACGCTAGCCGAAAGTACAGTAGGCCGCGATGTGCAGACCGTCATCATCGACGGCCGCATCGTAATGCGCGACGGCGAGCTCACCACCGTGGATCTCGCGCCCATGCGCGAACATCTACGCAACCAGTACCAGCGCATCATGACCCGCTACGATGAGGTGATTAGCTAACCATGGCGACACTTGCCTTACGCGAGGTAACACGATCATTCCTTCGCCGGACCGGATCGCGCGGCAAGCAGTCGTTCGCAGCTCTCGGCCCCATCGACGTGCAAGTACCGGATGGCCAATTCGTAGCCCTCATCGGTCCCTCCGGCTGCGGCAAAACTACCGTGCTGCATCTGCTGGCCGGCCTCGACGAGCCAACCACCGGCGAGGTCCAGATCAACCACCAACCGCCCCGCGAGTTACAGGCCCAGCACGCCCTCGGCATCGCCTTCCAGGAGCACGCCCTGCTGCCCTGGCGAACCGTGGAAGGCAATCTCCGTTTACCCTTCGAAGTCGCCGGCCTGATACCAACAAAAGAGCGCATCAGCGAGCTGATCGCCCTCGTCGGCCTCAACGGCTTCGAGCACGCCCGCCCCGCGGAGCTATCAGGCGGCATGCGCCAACGCGTAGCCATCGCCCGCGCGCTAGCCCTGAAGCCAAAACTCCTCCTGCTCGACGAACCCTTCGGCGCCCTGGATGCCGTCACCCGCCGCAGGATGAACTTTGAACTCCAGCGCATCTGGCTCGAAAGCCGGCCCACTACCGTGATGGTGACACATAGCGTAGAAGAGGCCGTGCTCTTAGCCGACCGCATTCTGGTCCTCACGGAGCGGCCGGGCCGCCTGCGCATCGACACAACAGTCGACTTCGCCCGGCCAAGGCCCGCCGCGCTCATGCGCACCCCCGAATTCCACCGCCTGGCCGATGAACTCACCGCCAGTCTGGAACCCGCATGAAGCCGCGAAGCCTCTTCTACGCGCTGTTGGGCTGCCTTCTGCTGTTGGGCGCCTGGGAACTCCTCGGCCGCAGCGGAGCCTTGGGCCAGACCTTCCCCGCCCTAAGCCAGGTGCTAAGCGTCTACTTGGACACCCCGAAACGCGCATTACTCTTACGCTCCGCGGCCGCAACGCTAGGCTCGGCGGCCATAGGCTACGCAGCGGGAGCAGGCGCAGGCGCAGCCGTTGCGGTGTTTGCCCACCTGGTGCCTATCTTGCGCGGAGGTTTAGATCGGATGGCCGTGCTGGTGAATGCTCTTCCCGTGATCGCTTTGGGACCGATCCTGATCATCACCGCCGGCCGTGAAGACACCCCAGCAGCCCTGGCCGCTGTGCCCGTCTTCTTCCTGCTCTACATCTCGACCGGACTAGGCCTGCGCGCCACCAGCCACAGGCTGGACCTGATGTTCACAACACTAGGCGCGACCCGCTGGCAGCGGCTCATCAAGTTGGAAACCGTAGCCGCACTACCGTCAATCCTAAGTGGCATGAAAATCGCAGCCGGAAGCGCCATGATCGGAGCCATCGTCGGCGAGTGGTTTGGCGCCCCAACCGGGTTAGGCATCGTAGTGCTCAACAGCATGCAAAACTTCCAGATACCCCTGCTCTGGGCCACGGTAATTGTCATCGCCGCGATTACACTTACCGCCTACGGCCTGCTGACTGTGGCAGAGCGAGCAGCCCGCCGGAGGATCGGCTAATGCGGAGACAGCTCTTTGACATTTGGCCCGTCATTCTCCTGCTGCTCTTGTGGCAACTATGGGTAAGCGCCGCCGGGTACAGCAGCATAGTCCTTGTCTCCCCCGGAGCCGTCTTCAGCGACTTGCTTCATTTTCCCGAAGCCTACCTACAGCCGGCCCTACGCACCCTGGCCTTCGCCTTGGGAGGCCTGGCCATCGGGATGGCAGCCGGCCTGATATTAGCGATCGCAGCCTGGCTCTCCGACTTCCTGGCAGGCATCACCACACCCTTCGCCTTGCTCCTCAGTGCAACCCCGGTCGTCTGCCTGATCCCCATCGTCGCCCGTCTCTTCGGCTACGAGGCAAGAACCGAGCTAATCGCCGTAGCCGTAATGACCTTCTTCCCCTCTTTCGTCTTGAGCGCCGCAGGCCTAAGAGCCCTACCCCCCATGTCCTCCGACGTCTTCCAGGTGCTGCAAGCATCCCGTTGGCAGACCCTACGTCTACTAGCCCTGCCCGCTGCCCTACCGCAACTGGCAACCGCCCTCCGCGTAGGAGCCACATATAGTGTGTTGGTAGCGTTAGTAGCTGAGTACCTGATGCAAACCGGAGGCTTGGGAACACTCTTCGCCGTAACCATGCAGCAATTCCATCTAGCCCGAGCCCTGGGAGCAAGCCTCCTGGCTATGGCTCTCTCCGTAGCCCTCTACGAACTAACCCGCGCTGTGGAACAAAGTGTACTCACTCACTATCGATAGCAAACTTCTACGCAGTCCCGCAGGGACGGCTTTACTTAGACCAAGACTACGTCCCATAAGCGCTAACTTGTTTGGGATGTCTTTCTTCAAAACTCCACAAAATCGTCATCCTGAGAGCCTGTGACCTTTTAGATCTTTCGTGCATGCCGCATATCCAGCTAGGTGTATTGCAAGCTCCCCAACAAAGTCGTCATCCTGAGCGGAGCGCGTCGCAGATCTATCGCGTGTCACAGCGCTCGGGGGCGCGGAGTCGAAGGACCCCGGCGGTGCTTATCTTACCCATGCCGCTCGGAGCTTTTCAACCGCCGAAGCCCGCACCCGGCGGACCCGCCACGGTCTCTCCCCGGGGTCGAGAACAAGAACAGCGCCGGAAGATCCTGTTCTCAGGCTTCGGTGTCGAAAAGGCTTAAACGGCATGAGTATGATAAGCACCGCCGGGGTCCTTCGACTCCGCGCCCCCGAGCGCTGTGACACGCGATAGATCTGCGACGCGCTCCGCTCAGGATGACGGCTTTGTTGGAGGGCTTGAAATACAACTGGTTGGTATGCAGAAAACACGAAAAGATCGAAAAAATCACAGGCTCTCAGGATGACGACTTTGTGGTGAGTTGGAGATGGAACAACAGCATTCTCGGATTTCTATTGTCTGCCAGACAAGTTAGCGCTTATAGGACGTAGTCCTGGGCTTTCGAAGCTAACCAACCTCTTCCGCCCCAGCCAACTTACGCAAATACTCACCCCACTTCGGATCATACCCAGGAATCCGACCCTTTAGCTTCGCCCCCTCATTCCACCAATGCGCAACGTCGCGCCCCATCTCCGCCCCGCGCCGCGTATGCACATCCACCATATAATCCTCAACCACAGGCTGCCGTTCCCCGCGCTCGACCACAGCCCGAGTCCACCCCGCCAACTCCATCGACATATTGTCCTTAGGAGCGCTCGCCAGCAAACGAACCGCATGCGCGCAATAAATCCAACGATCCCCGCGATCCACCATCCGAGAAGCCTGCGCGTACAGCGCCTCGATAATTGCCGGAGCATTCACCAACCCCAACCCAACATCCTCGGTGGCAATAATCTCCAACCTGCGCCAAAGCACCTCTTCCGTCTCCTGCCCATTCGCAAAAAGCTCATAAGCCGCCAGAGCCGCCTCCTCCACAAGCCCGCGCCGAATCGACTTCTGCAACACCGAACGCAACTCATCCACCGCAAACCCATTCACCGTAACCGTACGGCTCCAAACATCCCCACTCTGATAATTCTTAGCCACAAACCACTCCTTCTAACAAACAAATCAAAGCTACCCACCCTACTTGGACAACCGCTCCACAATCATCCCCTGCAACCGGGGCAAATCCACATCCGTAATCGCATGCACCTTACTAGGCACAAGACCAGGTTTGTCTGCATCCGTATAAACAAGCGTATCCCCATAAGCAGCGCCATGATCCGTAGCCACATCCATATAAACCACCCGCTCGCCCCGAATCAGCGTAGGATCCAGCCAAGCCGCCACCGCCAGCTCATCCCAAAGATAATTAGGAAACACCGGCCGTGTCGTATACCGCGTAACCCACTGCGCCGCGACACTATGCGCCTTAGCTAAACCATCCAGCACCTCAGGCTCGGTCCGAGTCTTGAGCGAAACATCAATCGTCGTGGTAGTCACCTTAGCCCACTTCTCGCGCAGCGTAATACTGGACGCCTCCGGATCAAACCAGAAATTGAACTCGTGCCGCGGCCGATTCACCCACTCCGCAGCCTCCGTGTGAGGATTCAAACTACCCCCCATCAACACCAGCTCCTGCGCCAACTCCGCAAAATGAGGATCCAGCCGGCAAGCCAACGCCACATTCGTAAGCGGCCCCAGCGCCACGATCGTCACCTGGTGAGGATGTTCATGCACCATCCGCACCATGAACTGCGCCGCATTCTCATCACCGGCACGAATCTTGGGAGGACCTTCAGGCAACGCCGCCGGATCAACCTTGTCCCAACCCACCGGCGCATTCGGAGCCGTGTACGCCCCCAGGAAGGAAGGTTTGCCGTAAAGCTGATCGAAGAGACGCGTCTCCTCAGCCGTTCGCACCAGGGGAAACACCGCGCCGGCGAGCACCGGCACATCGGTTCGGCCGAGACCCTCGACCAGCTGCAGCGCATGCGCGACTTCCTCATCACGCCAGCTATTCCCGGTAATGACGGTAATGCCCAGCAGCCGAACCTCCGGCGACTTGAGCAGCAGCATCAGCGCCATATCCGCCGGGCTCGAAGCATCCTGGTCGGCGACCACATACCGCCCTTGACCCCAACCCGGAAGAGCCAAACTGCAGACAAGAACAAGACCCGTGATCAATCTCATGTACTAGAAAGTGTAGCGGACAGAGACCTGCCCTCGCCGCGCGTTGGTGCCATCGGGGAACCCAGCCGAGGCATAACCCTTGCCGGGAGTCGCCAGAATATTCCCCGACGCGGTGGGATCGTAAGGCGTCAAGGTCCCATCCGCATTCGCGTAATACGCGGTGGTATTGACCGCCGTGACGGTGGTGTAGTTGAACGCGTTAAAGATCTCCGCGTTCAGAGTAATGCTCTGCTCGCGCGGCATGAGGAACGTCTTTGTCAGGCGAGCATCCGAGCGAATGGTGGTGCCCAGTTTCAGGCTGGAGCGTGGCTCGAACGGAACCCGCTGCGTAGCGGCAAACCCAATGCCGACACCGCTCAGCGTTGCCGTGGAGTTAGCATCGGCGAAAGGCTGGCCGTTAATGACCACCTGCGGGTCGACGCCCTGCGGGGTGGCGTACGTTTCGATAAGGGAGGTCGCCCATCCGTTGGCAATCGTGTTCACGAACCACGAACCGTAATGATGAACGGGCAGCGTGAGGATCCCGGTGGCCACCAGGCGTTGACGCTGATCAAGCGGCGAGTTCCCCCGCTCGAACGCCTGATCGCCGTTGTAAACCGTAATCGGCGGGTCGGTGTAGTAGATGTTATCCGCGCCCGCCCCCAGGCCGTTGTCAATGGAATGCGCCCAGGTATAGGAGAGCGAGAACTGCGAATAACGGGACTGACGCCGGTTCACCGAAACCACCAATGCGTCGTAGTAGAGACGGCCACCATTGTAGATATGGTTGAGCACTGCAATGGAGGGGTCGAAGTAATTCGCGGTGTAAACCGGTGTCGTGTAGGTGCCGACCTGCGCTCCATTCTGGTTCAGAATGTTATAGGTAAATGTGCTGGTCGGGGGCTTGAGGTTGTCGTCCTTACGGGTAAGAAACTTAACCCCGTTGTTCCACAGGTAGGCGATATCGAACGTGGTCTTGTTGTCGATCTTCTGTTCGACCGTAAGATCCGCCTGCTCGGTGTACGGAGTAGCCAGGTGAGGATCGGCAAACGTCACATTACTCGCTCCGCCGGAAAGACCCGGGGCCTGCAACAAATACCCCGGAAAGGTCGGCCCTGCCTGGTTGCCGCCGACAAAAAAAATCGTCTTCTGGATGGTACCGTTGCGCTGCTGCAGACGGATGACGCTGGCGGAGGGCAGCCGCGCATACGACATACCGAAACCTCCACGCAGCACCGTGTCTCCGTTATTCATGCCATACGCAAAACCCAACCGTGGGGCAAAATTCTTCGTAGGCTCGTTCAGTTGCCCGGTTTGCGGATACGCGGGGTTTTCCGGAGGCTGCGTGAACCGGTTGAACTCATAGCGCAAGCCCAGGTTCAGCGTCAGCTCCCGCTTGACCTGCCACTGATCCTGCACGTAACCGTCGTAGTCGCGCACCACCGCCTTCGTCAGCAGCGGGCCGTAGCTCTGCAAAAACCCGCTCCAGTGCCTGCCCGCTTCCGCCTCGCCGGGTACCGGCGTCAGATCCTGGGCCCAGTCCGTGATCGTGTTGTAGAAGTATTCTCCCTTGGCGTAGAACAACGCGTTCTCGACGTCGCGCATGTAGTTGGTCTCGACTCCAAACTTGACCTGGTGATTGCGCAAGGTAATCGAGTAATTGTCGGTAAAGCTGAAGCGGTCCTCCGATGGCTGCGAGTTGGGAATGTTGACCGAAACTCCCAGATTGGCCAAGCTCGAAACCGATAGCCCCGATCGCAGGCCATCGCTAGGCAGCAGGCTCGACTCCAGCGACTGCTTGCGCGTGTCTTTAAACCACCCGAACCGGAACTCATTCAAAGCCCGGGGCGAAACCACACGGGTATAGGAGAACCGTCCCCAACGCGTGAGATCGATCTGGTTGCCGTTGGGGTAATAGCCAGTGCCATCCGCCAGCGCTGTCGCGCTCACCGTCCCATTCGGCGAGGAAAACTGCATCAGGTTGAAGTTGCCGGTCAGGCTATCCTTGTCCGTCGGCCGCCAGTCCAGCTTGGCAAAGCCGACATTCTCATTCAGCCTCCGCGACAGGGTGGCATAGGTCCGTTGAATATAACTCTGCGCCGCCGCGCACTGCGCCGACGTAGCGACCGTTGTGTCGCACGCCCCGGCCACAAAACTTCCATCCGAGTTCAAGTGTGGGTCGCTATAGGAGCTGACCAGCGGCCGGCTCTCCCGCGTCTCTTCCGTGTTGCCGAAAAAGAACAGGCGGTCATGCTTGATCGGGCCACCGATAGATCCGCCCACCTGGTGCCGCCAGTTGGGTGGGTTAAAGAGATTGCCGTTAGCGTCAACAGAAAAGGGATCAGGCGAGTTCAACGTTCGGTTCTTGAAAAAGTCAAACGCCGAACCATGGAAGCTGTTGGTGCCGCTCTTGGTCAACGTGTTGACGATGCCACCGGCGGCATGGCCAAATTCCGCACTGTAGTTGGATGTCTGTACCTGGAATTCCTGCACCGCGTCTTGCGACAGCGGAGAAAACGCACTGGTGCTGCCTGCGTCATCCTGGCCCCACTGTTGGGTCACATCGATGCCATCCTGGAGGAACACACTGTTCCCCGGAACTCCGCGGAACGTAATCTCGCCGCCCGACCCATCGGTGGTAACGCCCGGCGTAAGCAGCACAAACTGATCGACACGCCGTCCGTTAATCGGCAGGTCATTGATCTCCCGCTGGCTCACCAGCTCGGAGACTCCGGAGCGTGTCGTCTCCAGCGCCTCACTGGACGCCTCCACCAGCACCGTTTCTGCAGTGCCGGAAACGCTAAGTGAAATAGGGATAGTAGCAATTTCGCCCACGTGGACCACAATCTCTTTCGCCGTATAGTTCGCGAACCCATTGGCGGTCACCGTCAAGGTATAGCCGGAAGCCGGTGGCAGGGAGGCCGCTTGGAATCCGCCGTCTGAGGACGACTGAAGATTACGCACCAACCCAATCGCATCGTTGCGCAGAACAACCGTCGCATTGGGCACCGGAGCGCCCGCCTGGTCGACGACCGTCCCACGAAGCGCCCCCTGCCCCGCAAGATCCTGGGCATTAGCTGCACCCGGGCAGCTAAGCACAACCACGCTCAAAACAAATAACCAACCACTCTTAAGGCCTCGAAAAAGAGAGCTCATCGCGCAGACTCCTGATGAAAATGTCTAGTGCCGTTGACGGCTTTAGCGGAAAATACGGGTCGGCGTAGGCGGGACGGGGGCTGCGCCGGTAATGGCCCAAACTTCGGAAGCAAAACAGATCAAGACGAGGCCAAGCGCGCACAACTCCGGGCGAGTATCTCCGCTGCAGCGAATACTCAGGGAGAAAGACGAGCGAAAGGCAATCTGTTTTTTTATGTATACAGTGTCGTCCCTTGGACGTCTACAGGAAATTCACCGGAGGCAACAAGCGAAGGGTCTGACATTTGAGACCTGGGATCCACGCAACCAAACCACAACGGAAACCCATATCTCCCCTTTGTCATACGAACAGCCGACTCGCGGTTTGCGCGTGGAAGATCGACTAATTTGGGCGCTCCACTGACTCCTCACTTGGCGGGGTTCTGGGGGTGGCGCCCTTGTCATCACAGCCTCGGTTATGCTTTCGCCTCCGCGTCGCGCCTTCGGGAGGCGGCTCCTTGAGGGTCGGTCAGTATATCGACCC
>Ga0182015_10003015_pt1 | contig 19389 bp, 14 predicted proteins | sample 712P3MmetaG_FD_120478 | JGI IMG/M metagenome (GOLD analysis project Ga0182015, IMG submission 120478) | Permafrost microbial communities from Stordalen Mire, Sweden - 712P3M metaG | ecosystem: Environmental > Terrestrial > Soil > Wetlands > Permafrost | place: Sweden: Stordalen | collected...
AGGGGAGACTGTCTGTGAGAAGGTTGCCCAATACCGTGTCGTGGCGTAGATCCCGGCAGCAGGCGACCACATCGCCGTTGGATGCCACGTACAACGACATCCATGGATAGGGACATAGATTGTAGGTGCGGCTGGCCGCCTTCTTTCGTTCGATCATTCCAGGGACATGGCCCAGAGCGTTGTGAAATGTCCGCGTCTTGAAGGTGACGCGTCGGCACGCTGAAAACATGCGCTTCAAGTCGGAGAACCGATTGTCAAGCTCGCGCTTATCATCAATTGCAAAGGAGGAGATATCCGTCAACTGGATGCCGACATGCGCCAGGGAATCATCGCCCGTCACGCCCAGGATGTTGCGTTTGATCCGTTCCCACGACCCCGCATCTCCGCGGTGTTCTTCGAAGAGCGCCGCGTCCGAACAGAAATCGACATGCAGGACGTAGGAGGCCTCCTCCTGTCGCGGCAGACTGAGCACACGATTAGGTGTGCAGTAGAAGCCGTTCGTGGCAAAGATAAAATGTCTCCAGCCCAGCGAGATTGCTCGGGCACAGATGTCTTCGAAGCCGGGATTTAGGAACGGTTCGCCATCGAGCGTCCAATGAATCACGTCGGTTTTGACCCCGCCTTCGCGAAGCCTTCGCAGCATCAGCTCCGCCGTATCCGGTTGCAACATAGTACGGGCGACGTGACTAAAATGTGTGGGATCCGACTGCGGGCAGAATTTGCATTTGAAGTTGCAGCTGTTGGTCAGCTCCATGGACACTTCCTCGGGGGCATAGGCGATCGCGGTGTCCCCACGAATCTTCCAGGACAACCCGGCCCTGACATAGCGCAGAGTACGACCCAGGGACCGCTTCGCGCGATGGAAAGGCCGCCGCTCAGTAGACACCGGAGCCGCCCATCACCGCATTGAAGGTCCGGCGAATGATCCACAACTCCACACGCAGCGTCCAGTCCATTACGTATTGCAGGTCGAGAGCAATGAGATCGGAAAAACTGGTGCCATTGCGCCCCGATACCTGCCACAAACCGGTGATGCCAGGCCGCGTCCAATGCCGTATTCGAATCCACTCGTCATACCGCGGATACGGAAATGGCCCCTGCTCGAAATCGCGTACATCGAAGGGCCTTGGGCCGATGAGGCTCATGTCGCCCAAGAGGACATTCAGAAGCTGCGGTAGCTCGTCGATGCTATAGCGCCGCAGGAATCTGCCCAGGCGCGTGATGCGAGCATCGTGTCGCGGCACGTACAGGAACGGAACCTCGGCACTGCCGGCCACATCAGCAGGCGGCCTACCGTTGCGCATCGTACGGATCTTGTAGAGTGTGAAAGGCGTCCCCTTCCACCCGATGCGTCGCTGGCAGAAGAACGGCGTGCCCCGCAAATCCAAGGCGACTAGAATGCCTACCAGGAGCAGTGGCAGCGCCAGTGCGATCAGCAGGGCGACCGAGACCACGATGTCAAAGACCCGCTTGCCCGCGAGACGAATACGGAACGCGGTTGTCGACGGATCGGTCACGACCGCGGCCGTGCTTCCCTTGTGAGGAGAAAGGCCGTCTTGCGCCGCATGTCCCTGAGGAACTCCCTGGGTCCCATCATGCGCAGCAGCTTGATCACGTAGGTTGCCAGCGCCACGGGATTCTTCAGCAACTTGCGGATCTTCAGTCGCCGCGCGTGGCTCATGGCCCAGAGAAGGTCGGCTTCATTCAGATTCTCGTATTTCAGAACGGAGGAACCCTGTCCTTCATATTCGCTCCAGTTGGTGGTACGCAGCCAGTTGTTGGCCTTTGCTCGGTCAAAGAGCTCCGTTCCAGGGATTGGAACCGCGATGGAAGCCTGAAAGGAGGTGGTTCTGAGTGCATCCGCCGCCTGCAAGGTGTTCTCCAGAGTCTGCCGGGTTTCACCGGGGAGTCCGAAGATGTAGCTCGCATGGGTAAGGAGGCCAACCTTCCGGCAGCGCTGAACCAGCGATTCGACGGCGTCCCTGCGAACCCTTTTCTTTGCCGCAATCCCAATTTGAGGATCGAAGGTCTCGACCCCGAATTTGACGCCGGAACATCCGGCCTTCTTCATCTTTCTCAAGGTTTCCTCGGAGACACCCCGATCGATCCAGCACGACCAGTGCAGCCGCGCCGGAAGCGCGCCCATCAGTTCCGATATTTCATGGGCGCGCTGGCTCGTAAGGAAGGCGTCGTCGAAGAATATCTCCCGGACGCCATGGTGAGAGACCAGCTCAAGGATCTCCTGGCGCACGTTGTCGAGCGGACGGTAGCGGAAACGTGGAGGCGCACCATAGTTGACGGAAGCTTCCACGCAGAAGGTGCACTGAAAGGAACAACCTCGGGATGTCATGACCGCGGCATTGGGGGAAAAGCGCGCCGATGGCTCATTGTATTTCTGGATGGTCGCGGGATCCCGGTAGGGCGGCGGCAACTCAGCAAGGTCCAGCAATTCCCGCCGGCCGCCATGAAGAAACTGCTGCTCCCGCAGAAACGCCAGCCCTTTCAACCTGGCGACAGGTGCGTGACCCGCAATCAGGAGCCGGCAAAGGTCGAGCAGGGACTTCTCGTATTCGCCGATCAGAGCGAAATCGGCGCGACTTGTCCGCAATAGTTCCTCGGGCATTGCGGTGGCGTGCTGCCCGGAGAAGCAGATTATCGTCCCGGGGCGAAGCGCTTTGATCGCATCACAGAATCTAAGGTCGTATTCGATGGAGGCGGTGGATGTTTCCAGGACGACGACGTCGTAGTCATTGGCCAGGATGTGTTGCAGTGCCTGCTCCTTTCTTTCGCCGAGCGCGATACTGTCGCGCAGCGCGGCATCGACACCATTGGCCTTGAGATAACTGGTGGCGCAGGCCAGCGCGTAGGGGAAGGAATAAAAAGGCATTGAGCGATCACGCCTTCGGATCTGCGGCCAGCGGACGCCAGCACGAAGTGCGTATCTGTCGTCATCGTCGATCCACGGCTGGTTCAGCAGCAGCACTTTCATGCAGAGGCCACCTTACTTGTCAGAAGGGCAATCCGGTGTTTCCAGAAGAAGATCGCAATGTTGCACAGATGAACGATGGAAAGACGACCGAACCGCTTGCTGCTGCTCTGGCGGTAGATGTGAGTGATCGTGCTGCTTGGCAGATAGTAATTCCGGTAGCCGTGGAGCCGGGCGCGATAACACCATTCAAGGTCCTCGCAATAGAACGGCTGTAGCAGCGTCCGGTCGAGCCCGCCGATTTCGTCAATAACCGCCTTGCGCATAAAGAAAAAGGCGGTGATGAACCAGTCCACCGTGGCCGGCTCATCGTGGGAAAGATCGGTCATCAGATAGCGCTCGACTGACCGCACGCGCGGAAACAGTCTATCCAGATGGGTGATGCGCCAGAAGTAGGATCCAAGTGTCGGAAAGCGCCGGACGTGCCTCTGGGGCGTGCCATTGGGATAAAGGAGACGGCAGGTCGAAACCGCAGCATCCGGATGGGCATCCATAAAGCGCGTCATGGTCGCCAGCGTGTCGGGCTTGAGGATCGTATCAGGGTTCAGCAGCAGCACATAGTGGCCCCTTGATAACCCAATTCCCCTGTTGTTGTTCTCGATGAACCCTAGTCTTGCGGTATTCGTGACGACCGAAACTCGATTGTCCCGGTACTTGCGTGCCAGCAGATCGCTGGTCTGATCGGTGGATGCGTTGTCGAACACGATCAGTTCGAAGTCCGCATCGCTCGCCAGCACCGATTCCATGCAGGGCTCCAGATCCTTGCCCTCGTTGGTGGAGATGATGACGACTGTTACATCCGGCACAGGAATTATTCCCTCGCCAACGAAAAAGCCTATCATACGCAGTCGGCCGCACTCCAGACACCTTTTTGCCGACTTGCGTTTTCAACTTCCTTGGATATTCGGCGACCAGTTGTGATATTTTTTAGGTACGCGGCAGCGCGAGGGAATGCATGCGCATTGGCGTCATTGGTTTTGGCAATTGGGGTAAGGTCCTTTGCCGATGCTTCTCGGAAGCATCACTCGAGGTGTCTTTCATCGCCGAAATCGCGCCCGAAAGGTGCGAAGAGGCCCGCCGCGGTTTCCCAGGCGCCTTGCATGCCTTGAGTTCGGCCGAGTTGCTGGCGACCGGCGATATTGATGCCGTGGCCATAGCGACCCCGGCAAGCACCCATTTCGACATCGCCAGGGAGGCTCTCGAGGCCGGAAAGCATGTCTGGATCGAAAAGCCGGTTGCGGAGACCGCCGACCAGGCAAGGGCGCTGGCATTGCTGGCGCAACGACGCGGATGCGTCCTGTTCATCGACCATACTTTTCTCTACAGCAGCAGCATCAGGCTGATCAAGCGGATGCTTGCTCAAAAAGAGTTCGCGGGCATGCGTCGTTATGAGTCCGTTCGTACCAACGACGGCCAGCCGAGACGGGACACGTCGATCTTTCATGATCTGACGATTCACGATCTGGCCATTCTGGATTTCCTTTTAGGTGAACCCCCCCTGGCTGTTTCCGCAACAAGAATGCCTGCACAAGGGGCGTCTGCGTCGGGCGATCAATGCATAGCGTTGTCCTATGCCTCTGGAGTTACGGCCGGAATCCGCGTAAATTGGTGCGCCTCCGCGAAAGTCAGACGCATCGCGATCAGCTCAAGCAGGCAAACTGTTGAATTCGATGACATGCAGCCTCATCACAAGGTTTGGATTCACGAATACCCCTTGGCCGCGTCGACCGAACACGAATCTTGTGATTTAAGTTCAGGCCGGCAGAACGGGAGACTTCTGTCGCCACAGGATCAGAGGGAAGCGCTGGCCAATGCAGTGGAATGCTTTCTGGACAGCATTCGCACAGGACAAAAACCCGTCTCTGACGGTTGGCAGGGAGTGCGGCTTGCCGCCATCGTCCATGCTTGCCTGTCTTCTTCGAAAGCAGACGGAAGGTGGACCGATGTGGCTCCCATGGTGGACACGGATTGACGCGGGCAGCTACGCCGCGCAGATCAGTCCGCGCTTCGACGCGGGGATGAAGTAGACGTTGTGAGGCGAAATCTCACCCGGATGAAAGGTGCCATCGAAGCGCCAGACTTCGTAGTTCCATTGCGACAGCAGCTCGAGCACCCGGCTTACGTCCAGGACCTCGCTTTCGGCGAAGATTATCGGCCTTGATGATTCAATCGTTGCCAGGCCACCCGAGATCACCTCGTATTCGCAGCCCTGCACGTCGATCTTGATGAAGAAAGGATCGATGCCAAAGCTGTCCAGAGTCGTGACGCGGCAGGCCAACTGACGGATCTCCAGGTGTCCGGCATCGAATCCGAACACGGTGTCGCTGCTCAGCCACCGGCGCGCCTCTGTTGCGCTAAGGGATGCCAGTCCGTCGAACACCAGCTGCCTATAGACCGGCACGTAGAGCGGAAACTCCCCGCTCCTGTTCGACAAGGCGACCGCATGCAAGGTGTCCGGCGGGCGATAGAGATGCGCAATGCGATGCGCCATGGCTGGATTCGGCTCGAAGGCATGGATACGTACGTGTGGGCAGAGGGTCCTAATGGAGTGTGTGGCCCAGCCGCGATTGGCGCCGACATCCAGGAACAACGCGCCGCCCGGCACATCGATCAGCCGCAAGCCGCCCAGTTCCCTGTCATGCGCCGTGCGCGTCAGCACGCGCCAATGGTGCTCGACGAATTTGCCCGGTTCCTGAAGCACAGGCAGGTGCACCTGCGCCGTGCGGCCGACTTTGCGCAACAGGTACGCTAGGTCCACGCGCTGATCCCGCGAGCGGCTATATGATCGTCTCGGTCCACGTTCTGGGAGTCCGCTGATTGCGGATTTCAATCTCGTAGTCGTAGCGGAATTCCCTGGGGCCCACCGCTCGTATCCAGGCGATCATCCTGGCCAGACCTTCCCGCAAGTCATGGGTCGTCCGATAGCCCAGGAAGTTGCGTGCCTTGTCGGAGGAGCAGAACGCATCCTGCACCTCAAGCGGCCGCGGCGGCACGAAGACCGGTGCCAGCTCGAAACCCAGTAAATCCGCGATCTCTCGCGCCAGCCCCAGCACGGTCACGACCTGCTCGTCGGGTCCTAAATTGAAGACCTCGGAGCGAATGTCGGGGTCGATTCCGAGGCGGACCAGCGAGGGCACGACATCGGCGACGAAGCTGAAACAACGACGTTGGCCGCCATCGCCATAGATGACCGGCTGAAGGCCGCGGAGCATCCTGTTGATCATGATGCTCGCGACATTGCGGTAGGGATCGTCGTAGCGTTGCCGGGGACCTATGATGTTGTGCGGAACCGCGATGTTGAACTCAGCGCCGTGCGCATCGCAGAGCGTGCGCAGCAGGAGCTCCCCGGCGAACTTGGATATGGCATAGGGATCTGCCGGCCGAGGATCCTGATTTTCCGTGAAAGGCGGTGGGATGCGGCCATAGCGCGCCATCGACGAGCAGTACACGATCCGCCGGACGCCGCCGGCGATGGCCGCGCTGATGAAACCCGCGGTGGCGTTGATGCCGTGCGTACAGATCAGATGCGGTGAAAACACACTCAGGCCCTCGTGGGCCAGCGCGGCGCAGTGGTAGGCGACCTGAGCGCCGCGAACCATGTCGGCGTAGGCATGCCGGTCATTGCAGTCCGCAATCCGGAAGTCCACCTGCGGCGGAACATTCCCGGCACTGCCGCCGAGCAGATTGTCGATGCCGGCGACCTCGTTGCCGCGAGCCAGAAAAACATCAGCCAGGTGGCTGCCTAGGAAGCCGGCAACGCCCGTGATGAAGACCTTGCCGGTAATGAGGATGTCCCCGGACACGCCCGATCGCGACCTAACGCACTGCGCCTGTCGCTAACGGCGATACCGGCGATACCGGCGATACCGGTGTGTCCGACAGCTTGGATCGAGCGTCGATGTTCTCCATGAAGTCGCGGCTCAAGTCCTCACGGGCCTGCACGTGCGCGGCCGTGTGGCAGACCGTTTGCTGCTGGATATGTGAGCCGATGTTCGGGTCATTGCGAGAGAAACGTTCCTCGCCACCGATGACCGCTCGCCGGTAACCAGGATGGCTCTGTGTGGTCAGCGATTTTGCGACGGCGTGCGAAGGCGCCGGTGCCGGCTTTGTACAGGCACAGAACGTCGTGGCGCCGAGGAGTACGTCGTGACTGATGAATCTTGCCATCCCATCGCCCCCTTTCCGCCCTGTGGTTTTGCATTATTGGTGAAATTCCCTGTGGTCCGCAATAATTAGACTCGCCATGGAATTGGACAATCGCTCGCGCGGCGGATCAGCATTGTGGCATAGTTGAAAAATGTGGGCAGAGTTGAAATTGCTGGTCGCTCTGGCAGGCCAGATTCTCCGCAGGTGCGGGCTGCTTTTTAGATCGACCCAGCGCATTCAGGCCGAGAACTTATTTCTGCGTCGACAGCTCGCGCTGTATGTTGAGCGCGGCATTAAGCCGCGACGGATCGATTGCTGCCGCTGCTTCCGGTAGTCGTGACCGTCCCGGCGAAGGCGTGTGTGGATGCGAGCGCCAGCATCACTGAGGTCGCCGGACGATCTACGAGAACGGCACCCGCAGGCGCGCGTCTCGCAATCTTTCAGTTGAACCCGGGCAGAGTTTTCCCCGTCGCATGATTCTCGCGGAGGTGCCTTATTATCGGCAACGTCTACCGAATGTCGACGCCCGTACCAGCGACCGAATAACTGTCTGGTCTCCCAGCCGATTACCATTTCCGTGCGGACTATCGCCGGAAGTTCTCGATAGGAAGCCAAATACCAGATTGGAGTGCCTGATACCTGCCCTTCACCACCGGCGGCTCCGGGTCAATGAGGACCATTGGCGGACCCTGCGTAATTCAGCACGGTGAAATAGCGCGTAGTGGCGGCTTTCGGGTCGCGCATCAGGCAGAAACCGGCCCACTGCGGTCGGTCAGTGACCTAGAAAAGCAGCCGGTAAGCGGCCGTTCGCGGCAGCGGTACGCTGGACCCTAACCCTTCTCATTTTTGGCCCATCATGAGAGTGTCCAACGACGCGGCTTATACGGCGGTAACCAAGCATTGAAATGGTCGCTAGCGGCGCAAACGCTGAGTGATCCCTGGGAACTAATCCGGAGGTTATGACCTCACAATACTACGTACCGAATCCAGGCCACTTCAAAGGACTATGCTATGAAACAGATATTGGGAATCATTTTGGCGACGCTAATCGTAATAAGCGTCGCACCGAATGCGCGCAGCCTTGGGTCCCCGTCACCGCCACATGGAGTATCCGCCAATGACTGGATTCCCCTCGGCGATGCTGCTGGATTTGTTATCGCTCACGACGATTCAACACACACTGCGGTCAACCCGGCAGCTGGAACCGTAAAGGGCTACTTTATGGTTCGTCGTAAGGACAGCTGGCTTCGCGTGGATTCCACACCGGACTATGGTGTTCAAAAGGCGGCCATGCAACGGTAGCGCCGACGGTGGTCTGTTGAAGCGATGCCCCAGAGGTCCTCGTCTATGGAGGATCTGGTCAGCTTCGGAGCGGACCATCTGGCTCTTGCCGGCCCAACCCGGACATTCGGGGTACTCAAGTGATCGCTTGAAAGCCGCCGTTCGCGCCGTGTGCAACACCGTGAGTAACCCGCGCGGGCGCCGCTACTTGATCAACGCTCCCACCGTGCCGTTGACGGTGACGTCTGGGTTGGCAGTCGTGGTCTTCTTACCGGCCACGGTCAAGATACCCGGCGTGGTCGACTTGACGGCACCTGTGCTGGTCACGGTGAGCGTCGTGCCGACCGCGGTCGTGCCGAAGGTGGTCTTGCCCGTCGCGACGGTGGTCAGGCTCGTGTCGATCGTGCCGGAAACGGTCAACGCCTTCGCGCTGGTGAGCGAGGCGGCGCCGGTGCTGTCGAGGTCGGCGGTCAGCGCCACGGAGTCATCGAGCGTGATGGCGGTGCCGCTGGCCGTGACAGCACCGTTGAATTTATTCGCCGCGTTGGCCAGAGTGATATTGCCGTTGTCCGCCGTCAGGATGGTGGCCCCGGTTGCTTTGATCTGCGTCGAGCCCGCCTGAGTAATCGCGCCGGCCGCCGAGGTTACCGTCAACGTGCCGCCCGCGGTGGTATTACCCAAGGTGAGACCGCCCGCATTGCTGTCCGAGAGATCGATGTTCAATCCACTGGCACTGATGGGTCCGGCGATATTGTTGCCGGAGTCCGCCAGCGTAATGTTGTAAGCGACCGCGTTGGAGCCGGCCAAACCGTTGTTCGCGGTCAGACTGACGGGCCCCGTGGCGTCGATACTGGTGGCCGCCGCCTGGGTGATCGCACCTGCCCTTGAGGTATCCGTCAATGTGCCGGTTGCGGTCGTGTTACCCAGGATCAAACCGTCCGCGCCGTCATCGACCACTTTGATGTTAAAGCCGCTGGATGCGACCGCACCCCCGAAATTGTTCGCGGAGTTTGCGAGCGTGATGATCTCCCCCGTGAGGGTCGTCGCCCCGGTGACGTCGACCGCTGTCGAGGCAACCTGAGTGATGTTTCCCGTCCTGGAGGTGATGTCGAGCGAGCCGGCGTCAATATTTCCCAAGGTCACCGCCGCGGTGTTCGAGTTGATCGACAGCGTGCCGCCCACATCGAGCGTCCCGCCGCTCTGCTTGTAGCCCGCCGCGCTGAGATTGCCGGTGGTGGAGAGATTGCCCGCCGCCATCACCAGAGTGCCGCTGTCGGTGAGCGAGGTCAGCATGGTGGTCCCCGGCACGCCGCTGTCATAGGTCACGGTCTTGCCGCTGGGGATGATCACCGCAGCCACATTGGCGTAGTCCGGAACCGCCCCGCCCAGCCAATTCGCCGCACTCGACCAATTTCCGGTGGCGCCGCCTATCCAGGTCACGCTCGCGAGCTGGGAGATGTTCGCGGTCAGGCCCGCGGGCTCGCTCAACGAATAGTCGCCGGCATCGGCACCCGTCAGGGTATACCCACTCACCGCGACGGCCTTGCCCGTGCCGACGTTGGCGTCGGCGAATGTGCCCGTGCCGGTACCGACCAACGTCACCGCATCGTTCGTGATCGGGGCGATCGACGCGGTCCCGTTCAGGCCGGCGATATTGTTGCCGTTATATACCTTGCTGGCCGCGCTCAAGCCCGTCACCGTAATGGTCAGCGGATTCACCGTGTAGTTGTTGCCTGGGGTCGTGTATCCGGCGAAGCTGTAATTGCCAGCATCCGTGCCGGTGATAGGCGATGCCGTCTGCGCATAACTACCGGCGGCCAGGTTGCCGCTGGTGCTGAAGGCGGGATTCACGAGACTCGCCGTCGAGTTCACGAGATCGCCGACGAGGATGTTTCCGAAGCTCACCGCCCCCGGGGCGGCCGGTGTGCCATACGTGGTGCCGACGGCGCTGATCGCGGGCCCAGTTAGGGTCAACGGCGTCACCGTGTAGTTGTTGGTCGGGGTGACAAAGCCGGAGAAGGAGTAGTTACCCGCATCCGCGCCGCTGAGCGAAGAGGCCGTCTGCGCGTAGCTGCCGGCAGTGAGGTGATCGCTGGTGCTGTAGGTGGGACTCACGATGCTCACGGTGGCACCGACCGCATCGCCGGCAAGCGCGTTGCCAAAGCTCAGCGCGCCGGGCGTCACGGTCGACCCGTAGGTCGAATTGGCGGCACTGATCGACGCGCCCGTCAGTGCCAGCTGCGACACGGTGTAAGTATTTGTTGGCGTCGCATAGCCTGCAAAGGTGTAATCCTCGGCGTTCGCGCCGCTCAAGGTGGAGGACGCGATTTGCGCGTAGCCGCCCGCATTCAGATGATTGCTGCCGCTGTAGGCTGGATTAACGATGCTCACGGCGGAGGTGACGACGTCGCCCGGAAACAGATTACCGAAACTCACTGTTCCGGGTGTCACCGTTGCGCCGTAGATCGAACCCGCCGAGGCGATCGATGCGCCGGTCAGCGCCAACGGATTGATCGTGAGGCTCCCGCCCGTGAAGGTGATCGCATAGCCCTGCTGATTCGAATACAAGCCGCCAGGGACAATGGTATAGGTACCGGCATTGATCGCCCCCTGCGACGTGCCGCCGTAGGCGAGCGTGCCCAACAAGTTCGCATTGGGCGTGACGGAATACGTCACGCCGTTGCCGCCGGAGTAGGTCTGCTGATCGTACGTCATCGTGGCTCCATTCGCCGCCACCGTGAGCGGCGTCATGAACCCCCGCAGCAGCGGATACGTGTAGCCGTCATACATCACCCAGGTGTTGGCGAAGTCCCACCCTGGATTGACGTTGCCGTTGGCGGTCGTGGCCGACGTGAAATTCGCCTGCGTTTGCATTTGTGCGGTGGTCAGACCCGTGCCGCCCTGCGAAGTGCTCTGGCCCGTGGCCGTGACGTCCCAGAAGCTGTTGGTAACCGTACCCGAGTTGATGCGGACGAGGCCGCCGCCGGGGTCCGGCGCCGATACTGCGCCGGCGGCATAGCTGTTGGTGATGGAGCCGCCGCTTTGATTGATGCCGACCAGACCGCCGGCATACAGGGGGCCGGTAACGGCGCCCGTGGCGTAGCTGTTGGTGATGGAAGCGCCGTTTTGATTGGTGCCGACAAGCCCACCCACGTATTGAGTGGAACCGGGATAGGCGTATACCGCGCCCGTCGCATAACTGTTGGTAATGGAACTCAGGTTTTGCCCTACCAACCCACCGGCGATGCAAGGGCTCGCTTCACAAGGTGTAGTTACATTGCCCGTGGCGTAGCTATTGGTTATGACGGCCCCATTGCCCACCAGGCCGCCAAAATATGACGTAGGCTGTTGAGTTAGTGAATTCTGACCCTCCACCGTGGTCGACGCATGGCTGTTGCTGATAAGGCCAGAGCCCATTCCGCCCACGAGGCCACCCACCCACACCTGCCCCCACACTGCAACCACCGACCCGGTTGCATAGCTGTTGGCAACGACGCCATCACTTACATCGACCAACGTGCCAACGGCGGCAAAAACACCAGAGCCGCGCGAATCGATGGTCACGCCCAGCAATCCGACATTCCTGATCACGGAGGCCGGTGCGGTAACACCAAACAACCCGGTGGTGTTTCCAAGGTTTTCCAACACGCCAGTCGCATCGTTCTCGCTCGTGAGATTACTGATCGTGTGCCCGAGTCCGTCGAATGTACCGCTGAACGAGCTCCCCGCCAGCGGGCTTTGTCCAATCGCGCTGAAACCGTTGCCGCTATTCCAGGCCGACGTTGCTGTGGCGTCGATGTTGCTGCCCAGTGCGTAGTTTCCCGCCAGATTTGCGCTCATGCCCTGAAGGTCGGTGCCGGTGACGCTGCCCGCGGCGCCCAAACTGTTGATCACCGTGTAGGGCGTGCCGCCGATCACGAGCGCGGTGGTCGAGGTGGGTGAGACATTGGGCAGATTGATCGTGGCCCCCGAGCCCAGGTTGTAGCCCGAAGTCGCGATGGCGAGACTCGCATTCGCGCCCGAGAGCGTGATCGCGGCGCCGGCCCCGAGGTTCAACGTGCCCGTGCCGCTCGGCGACTCGGTGCCGTTCGCCATGTTGGGATTAATCACGAGCCCGGCCGACGCGCCGGTCGCGGTGACATTGGCATTGACGTTGACGTTGTTCGAGGCGGTGAGCGTCAGCGCCGTGTTGGCGCTCCACGACACGGTGTCATCGACGTTCACGTTGCCGCTGCCGGCGTTTGCGCCTTGGCTGCTCTCAAGCGTGATCGAGGTCGTGTTGAGTTCGCCGGAGAGCGTGGCGCCCGTGATGTCGCCGCCGCTGGGCGCCACCGTGAAGTCCTGCGGATCGATCAGCCACCGCCCGAATTGGCCCGAGGACGCCTCGGTGGTGATCTTGGTAGCATCGGCGACTTCGACGTGCGCTGCACTGGTTTCGATGAACCCGCCGTTGCCACCGTCAGGGGCACTCGCATCGAGCGTGCCGGCGATGGCGGCGGTACCGGCGGTCATGCCGCCCAAGAGCGTGATGGTGCCCGCATGGTTCTCCACCGTGCGCGCCTCGATTACGCCGGTATTGTTCACGACGCTCGCCAGCAGCGCATTCTCGGCGCCGGCGCTCATGATCACCTGGCCGCCGTCGGCCTGAAGCAGCCCGCCGTTCGCGGCGAGATTGTCGAGCGTGCTGCGATCGATCTGCATCTTGACCAGACCATTGCCGGCGAAGGTCAATGTCGCGGCGCTGCCCGCGCCCACGGCGACGGTGCCCAAGCGCGCGGTAATGGTGCCTTGATTGACGACCTGATTGCCGAGGAGCGCGACGTAGCCGCCTTGGGCGGCGTTGATCGTACCCTGGTTGAGAATGCTGCCCGTGCCGGCGCCGGCGAAGCTTTGCCCACCGCCGCCCGAGCCCGAATCACCCGCATCGAGCGTGGAGGCGACCAGGCCGCCGACGTTGACCACGGCGCCCTGGCCGAAAACGATGCCGTTGGGATTGATGAGCCACACCTGGCCGTTGGCATCGATGTGACCCAGAATCTCGGAGCCATTGGTGCCCGCGATGCGGTTGACCGCGACCGAGGAGGCGGACGGCTGGATGAAATCAACCGTGGCCTGGGAACCTAGGTTGAAGCTCAGCCAGTCGATCGCGAGGTTCGCACTCAATTGCCGGATGTCGGTGGTGTTGCCCGACTGCGTGATGTTACCCAAGCCCGACACCACCTGGGCGCCGGTCGGATGGCTGGTCGCGCTCAGCGCCGCGCTGCCGCAGGCGGGAGTTGCGCACAAGTTAGCCGGAGCCGCGGCGTGCGCCATGGAGCCGAGCGCGAGCGAGATCGCGGCGGTGAGGGCATCGCGACTCGCAGTCGATGTCGATCTCGCGCGCCCCGATTTGCCTCGACCCTTGGCCGTTTCGGCCACCGGTACCCAGGCGCTGCGGACCTGGCTCCACACGAGACGGTAGATACGGTTCATCGAGGCGTGATGGTTCATGAGTTCTTACTCCCTCTGATACTCTTTTTTCGAGCGCTAACAACAAGTCGGTCGGAGGGAGTAAGGCAAGCGGTATTTATTGGGGAATCGGAAGCATCCACCCAACTCCACGCATGTGGTCATCGGAATCCCCTTCCAACGGGTTTTTCTACTCCATAAGGACCGGGTTGTCCATCGTTTCAAATATTGTCAAATAGGGACGCCGGGCCGCGGGATGGAGAGTGGTAACTCCTTCAGAAATCGATGCCTTAACGTACGCGGCGTTGCCTTCGCCACAGCGGACGTTCGCGACCGACAGGTGAGGGTCAACTTGGCACGTTGGAGGCAAGAAGCTAAATTACCCCGTTAAATTCGAAGTGAATGGCGGGTTCGGAGCGGAGAATCGGTCTCTGTTCGGCCCAGAGCGGAAGTTCGCGGCTAGGAATTGCCTGAGCAATAACTGACATTCGTTCGGGCGAGGTTTATAAGTAATTTCTCGATATAACGGTAAGGTTCAATCGAGATTATGAAATCAGTCGTCATTAGGAAATGGGTTGCAAATTTGGTTTTGGGACTCGGCCTGGGCTTATGGATCGCGTTCTTTGTGTATTTTTTGTATTGTCACGACGGACATTTGCCCAACGCCCCGCAACAATCGACGGGCTATATCTACCAATCGAACAATCATGGGCACATGGCGTATCTCACGAGATCTGAGCACAATCTGTTGATCGGTCTTGAATTAGGCGGTGTTTCCTTTTTCTTGTTCGCATTTATATTAAATCGAAGGTGGCGGGCACACGTTCATCCGTTGGAAGGGTTGACCCCTCAGCAACGCTACAACGTCCTTCAGGGGCGACCCATGAATAAAAATTACGACGACTAAATTTGAAGAAATGTCGGCAGTAAGCGGACATTCGTCACCGGCCGGTCAGGGTCATGATCGCCCATTGATGGACGCATCCAATCTTGGCGGTGTTAAATTTGAGAGTTTTAGGTGGACGGCAGGTTTGGAGAGGACCATCGGGCAAGTCCCGGCCCATCTTTGACGGTGGGCGTCTCGGACCGCCCTGCGCAAAGCGGCCGCCGGATGTGGGCGCGTAATGGTTGGAAAATGAACGTCCCGGGCGTGCCAATTCGCAATAAATTCGATGTCCGATAACGGCGAGACCTGGGGACGCCTCTCAGTAATCATAAGCGCTCGCAATTATATTTGGAGTGTCTCATGACCTCGTTTCAGATAGTCGGCCTTCCGTTTGAAGGATTCAGATCGTTATTCGCTCTTTCAGATTCCGCGCTGGCGAAACGGAACGTGTGCCGCGTGGTCGCCACGTCAAAACCGGGTTATCCATGTCGCGTCAGTCTCGCTGACGCTGACATTGGTGAAGAACTTCTATTGCTTTCCTTCGAGCATCAACCTGCCATGTCACCATACCGGTCGTCTGGGCCGATCTTCATGCGAAACGCTGCGGTGGAAGCCAGGGTCGCACCCGGTGTCGTTCCAGACTATGTTCGTACTCGTTTGATGTCCGTGCGCGCGTATCACTCGACGCATCTGATGACCGACGCCATCGTCTGTGCGGGCACCGATACGGCGTCCGCAATTCAAAGAATGTTCAACTCTAAGGAAGTTGCGTACATCCACTTGCATAACGCGAACCGAGGATGTTTTTCGTGCGCTGTCAATCGCGCTTAGCTGCGACCCGATTGATCGTAAGCCCGGCGCAAACACTGACCGCAAGATTCGGAGTGTCGTCTACGCTTCGGCTCGTAATTCTGTAAACTACCAATGCATGGAGCCCTCATGAACGATATTGAGGAAGTACTGGCGAGAACCCAAAAGCATGCCGTCGATTACTTGACCAGTCTCGACCAGCGACCAGTCAGTGCGACAGCGACCCTGACCGACCTTCGGCGTCGACTCGACGTACCGTTGACGCGTGCCGGCGTGGGCGCTGGGCGAGTAATTGACGATCTCGTCGCCGCAACGGAAGGAGGGCATCTGGGGTCGGCCGGGGGACGTTTCTTCGCCTGGGTCATCGGCGGAGCACTGCCGTCGGCGCTTGCCGCCGACTGGTTGGTGTCGACTTGGGACAACAACGCCGCGCTCTACGCCTGTGGTCCTGCATCTGCCGTCGTCGAGGAGATTGCGGGTCGTTGGATCAAGGATCTGCTCGGCTTGCCCGCATCCGCGTCCTACGCATTTACGACGGGCTGCCAGATGGCGCACCTGACGTGTCTAGCTGCGGCACGTCACGCATTGCTTGGCGCTCGCGGTTGGAACGTGGAGGACAGGGGTCTCTGCGGCGCTCCGCGCATTCGTGTACTCGCGAACGAGCACCGTCACGGCTCGGTGACCCGAGCGCTTCGGTTTCTCGGCCTCGGATCTCGTTGCCTCGAACCGCTCCTCACCGATTCCGACTCCAGGATAGCGCCTCATACGTTGGAGGAGGCCTTGCGACAGTCCGAGGATCCGACGATCGTCGTACTGGATGCCGCCGATTTGAACGTCGGCGCGGTCGATCCGTTCCTTGAACTCATTCCGATGGCAAAGGCGGCGCGAGCCTGGGTACATGTGGACGGAGCCTTTGGGTTATGGGCACGAGCAAGCGCGCGACAGCGGCATTGGATGGAGGGAATCGAAAGGGCCGATTCCTGGGCCACCGACGCTCACAAGTGGCTCAATACGCCCAAGGATATAGGGATCGCGATTGTCGCAGACCCCGCGGCGCACAAGGACGCGATGGCCATAACAGCGTCCTACATATCATCTGCCGGCGACGCACGCGATGAAATCGATTGGACGCCCGATTGGACGCGCCGCTCCCGTGGCTTCCCCGTATACGCGGCCCTGCGCGAGTTGGGTCGGAACGGTCTGGCAAACCTGATCGACCGGTGTTGCGACTGTGCAGCTCAACTGACGACCGGGCTCGCCGCTTTGCCTGGAGTGGACATGGTGGCGCCACCGACGCTGAATCAGGGTCTAGTGCGATTTCTCGACAGCCGTCCCAACGCGACTGCGGCAGATCACGATGCGAGGACGGACTGGGCCATCGAGGCGATCAATCGTGAAGGCACCGCGTTTTTCAGCGGAACGACCTGGAAGGGGCACCGCGCGATGCGCACTAGTGTCGTCAATTGGCGAACCAGTGCTCGAGACGTGGAACGCACGCTCAAAGCCGTCGCAGCCGTACTTGCATCCGACCATATGAAGTGACGATTGCGGTGTGAATTCTTGCAGCGGCAAAGCGGCCGCTCGCGTCCGACCGAGTTTTGACCAGAAGCAAGTGGCCCGTGGCGACTGCCGGCTTCACGTGGTCGCCTCGACTGTGGCTTCAAGGTAGGATGTGAGTCCATGACGACAAGGGATTACCTGAAGCGACGTAGAAATGAGGCAGTGCTGTTTGTACTCCCCGGCATCCTTTTATGTGTTTTCTCGGCAGTCTTTGCGCCCGACAACTTTTGGCTGACTTGGCTTTCGCTTGTCGCTTTGTTCGCTGGACACGTGGCGGTCATCGTACTGCTGTACTACATACCATGCCCACAGTGCCAACGTCCCCTTGGTTCTGTTGCTGCGCGGGCAGCGAACGGATGGGCCAAGACGGCACATTGCCCGCACTGTCGCGTGAGTCTCGACGCACCAATTGAGAGGTCGAGTAATCACGCGTGAGTTCATTGCGTCTACTCGCCCCGAAGCGGACGCTCGCGGCTTCCGTTAGGCTAGTCGAATAGGGAGCGGGACGACTGCAGATCTTACCGGCGCGCCCCGGTACCGGACTCCGTCAAATCGCAACTACCGTGCGGATTGCCGGTCGGCGGGCTCCCACAATTCGATCGGATTTCCCTCCGGATCGTGCAGCCTGGCGAAGCGTCCGATGGGAGAAGCTTGCGCATCGACGTCGACAACGATGCTTGATCCCCGCAACTGCGCAACCATGGCGTCGAGGTTCCGGACGCGGAAATTCACCATCCAGGCTTGCTGTGGCGACCCAAAATACTTGGTGTCCGCCGGGAACGGTGCAAAGACGGTTGGGCCTGCCGCCTGCTGCCATACCGGGGCGTTGTACTCGGCAGGGGTCGGGTCGATGCCGAGATGCAGTTGGTACCATTCGGACAATGCCTTCGGATCGCGGCTGCGAAAGAAAAGCCCGCCAATGCCTTGCACACGCTCTTTGGGGTTGCTCACGTTGGGCTCCGGTGATTCGGTTTCGCCGACCCCGGCGGCGCCGAGGGCCGCCAGCGTTGACGCTCCAAGTATCAGGGTTCTTCGATCAACGGTCATGACATTCGCTCCGCCATTCGGCGCCGCCGCGCCGCAGTCACCTACTGTGCGAGCCTGCGCGGGTCTATGCCGGCCTTGAGTGTGAACGAGGAACCCGTGGCGCTCACGACAGCCGTCTTGCGATTGAGTCCGGTTGCCTCCCGCAGGCGATAGGTGGGTTCGATGCCGGTGCAGTGACCGGCCAGGAGATTCTCGATTCCATAGGACTTGAGCTTCGCGCCGGTCCACGCCAGCGTTTGATCGGACGCGGCGAAGAGGTGCAGCCCGCCGACCACGGCCAACAAGGGTTGATTGCCCGCAATGGTTCGCGCGTACTCCGCAATGTTCACGATGCCGGCATGACCGCAGCCCGTCAGGATCGCGATACCCTCATCCGTGTCGAACACCAACGCAGAATCCTCCGGTACATTGTCCTCCACACGCCCCTGCGCCGTGGCCAGCCATAGTCCCGGATTCCAGTTCTTCTCTGCATTGGGCCTCGGTACGGGACCCGTGAACCACACTCCGGGAAAAATTTCGGTGGGCTTGTCGTGCACGAGGAATGCGCCGCCGGTGGCCAGGTATTCCGATTTGATGAGCCGTAACCCATTGTCATCCTGCCCGGAATCGTTCAAGCGCGGCTCGAAGATGCCCGCACCCACGTGCACGCGGCTCATGGCGCGCGGGTTGACCTTGGCGAATTCGCGGCGAAGGGTCATCAGGCCGCCGACGTGATCCCAATGATTGTGCGACAACACCACGTCTTCCACGTCCGACAAGTCGACATGCAATGCCCGGGCGTTCTTCAACACCATGTCGGCCGACGCGCCGGTGTCATAGAGAATCCTGTGTCCATCCACCTCCACCAACGCCGAGTAGCCCCACTCGCCATCTCCTTGATGCGGATCGCCGGCCAAATTGGTGACCAGCACCGTGATCTTCAGTGCTTGCACGCGATTTGAAGCATGCGCATCACCTGCGGCCGCCGGCGGCGGCGGCGCACAGAACAGCAGCAGCGCGAGAAGAGCGGCCGCGGGCTGAAGCACCCACGGGAACATGTGTCTTTTTTGGACGGCAACCATATTTTCCCCCACCTATGGCCTCGCACACGCACCCACAACGGCCTAGCCCACATCATTCATGAAGGATGAGATTTTTATGCTCATTGACGCAGTATCGCGATGTCGCGGCGTGATGTCGATGCGTGACGGAGATTTCAGGTTTGTAAGCGAGCTTGACGCGGGAT
>Ga0182015_10003016_pt1 | contig 19385 bp, 14 predicted proteins | sample 712P3MmetaG_FD_120478 | JGI IMG/M metagenome (GOLD analysis project Ga0182015, IMG submission 120478) | Permafrost microbial communities from Stordalen Mire, Sweden - 712P3M metaG | ecosystem: Environmental > Terrestrial > Soil > Wetlands > Permafrost | place: Sweden: Stordalen | collected...
CCCAGCCTTCGCGACCGGTAATCTTGTCGGCGGTCAGGCGAAAGATGTCGGCGGGGCCGCGGATCAGTCTGTCCTCCCAGAACTCGGCGATGTGCTTCGCGCCCATCCCCTCGATGTCGAAGCAGTCGCGCGATACAAAATGCCGCAGACGCTCAACCGCCTGCGCCGCGCAGATGAGGCCGCCGGTGCAGCGCCGCGCCACGGTTCCCGGCTCGCGCACCGCGAGACTGCCGCAGATCGGACAGCGGTCGGGGAATTCGTACGGCTTCGCCTCCGGCGGCCGGCCCTCGAGGATCACCGAGACGATCTGCGGGATGACGTCGCCGGCGCGCTGGACGATGACTGTGTCGCCGATGCGTACATCCTTGCGGGCGATCTCGTCCTCGTTGTGCAGGGTTGCGCGCTGCACGACGACCCCGCCGACGGTTATCGGCTCCAACACCGCGACCGGCGTCAGCGAGCCCTGGCGACCGACCTGGATGATGATGTCGTTGAGCACGGTCTGCGCCTGCTCGGCGGGAAATTTGTGGGCGAGCGCCCAGCGCGGCGCGCGGCTCACCATGCCAAGTCGCTGCTGCAGGCCAAGGTCGTTGACCTTGTAGACGACGCCGTCGATGTCGTAGGGCAGCTCGGCGCGGTCGGCGGCGATGTCGCGATAGGCGGCGAGCACCTCGTCGACCCCATGGCAGAGGCGCGAGCGCGGGTTGACCGTGAACCCCCAGTCGCGGAAGCGCGCAAGCGCCTCGGCGTGGCTGCGGGCGAACGGTGCGCTCGCCTCGCCCCAGGCATAGGCGAAGAATTTGAGCGGCCGGCGTGCGGTGATCGCGGGATCGAGCTGGCGCAACGAGCCGGCCGCGACATTGCGCGGGTTGGCGAAGACCGGTTCGCCCGCCGCCTCGCGCTCGGCGTTGACCGCGAAAAACCCTTCGCGCTCCATGTAGACTTCGCCCCTGATCTCGACCACGTCCGGCCACCCCTCGCCGGACAGCACCTTCGGTATGCTCGCTAAGGTACGCAGGTTGGCGGTCACATCCTCCCCGGTGATCCCGTCGCCGCGCGTGGCGCCGAGCGCGAGCCTGCCCTGCTCATAGCGCAGCGCCGCCGACAGGCCGTCGATCTTGGGCTCGGCCATGATTTCGATCGCGTCCTCGGCGACGCGGGCGACATCCTCGGGCCGGCGAAAGAAATTTCGGATGCCGGCAAAGAAATCGCGGACGTCCTCATCGTCGAAGGCGTTTTCCAGGGACAGCATCGGGATCGAATGGGTGACCTTGGCAAAGCCGGAGGATGGCGCGGCGCCGACCCGGCGCGATGGGCTGTCGGCGCGGATCAGTTCGGGAAAGCGTGCCTCGACGACGGTGTTGCGCCGCCGCAGCCGGTCGTACTCGGCGTCACTGATTTCCGGGGCATCCTGCTGGTGGTAAAGCCGGTCGTGGTGTGCGATCTCCGCTGCCAAGCGCGCGAGCTCGGCGGCGGCTTCCTCTTCGGTGAGGTCCTCGACCGCGACCATGCCAGGCTGACTCACAGCCGCGCCCCGGCGATGAGGCTGGCGGCGGCGGCGCGCGCCTCGGCGGTGATCGTCGTGCCCGACAGCATGCGCGCGATTTCCTCCTGCCGCGTGTCGGGGTCAAGCTCCTCGACGCGCGTGACAGCGCTGCGCTGGGCGTCGAGCTTGGCGACCCGCCAATGATGCGCGCCGCGCGCCGCGACCTGGGGCGAATGGGTCACGACCAGCACTTGCAGGCTGGCGCCGAGGCGCTGCAGGCGCTCGCCGACCGCGGCGGCGACCGCGCCGCCGATGCCGCTATCGACCTCGTCAAAAATCAGCGTCGGCACCGACGAGACCCCGGCCAATACCAGCTTCAGCGCCAACATGAAGCGCGACAGCTCGCCGCCGGAGGCGATCCGGGCCAGTGGGCCGAACGGCGCGCCGGGGTTGGTCGCGACCTCGAAATTGACGCGCTCCTGGCCGTGTTCGCCCCATTCTGGCTCGGCGAGCGGGGTGAGGACGGTGCGGAACCGCGCCTTGTCGAGGCGCAGCGGCTTCAATTCGGCGGCGACCGCGGCGTCGAGTTTTTTCGCGGCCCGCTCGCGCGCCTTCGAGATTTTGGCGGCCGCGGCGACATAGGCCTCGCGCAGCACGGCGGCCTTGTTTTCCGCGGCGATGGCGCTCTCGGCGCCGGCATCGATCAGCGCCAGACGCTCGGCGATCCGCTCGCGCAGCAGCGGCAGGTCGGCGACCGCGATATTGTGCTTGCGCGCCATGGCGCGCAGCGCAAACAGCCGCTCCTCGACCCGCTCCAGGGCGCCGGGGTCGAGTTCAAGCGAGCGCGCCGCGGCGGCGAGCGAGCCGAGCGCCTCCTCGGTTTCGGAGGCGGCGCGCTCGGCCGCGGCGACCGCCCCGTCGAGCAGTCCCTGGGCACGATCGGCGGCGCGGGTCAGTCGGCGCAGCGCGCGCGCCAGCCCCGCCAAGGCGCCGCCCTCGCCATCGATCTCGCCGATTGCCTCGCCGATCGTCTCGCCAAGACGCTCGGCGTTCTGCAGCAGCACACGGCGGGCCGCGAGGCGGTCTTCCTCGTCCGACTCCGGCGCCAGCGCCTCCAGCTCGGCATGCTCGTGACGCAGCAGGTCTTCTTCGGCGCGGCTCGCGGCGAGCGCGCGCGCCGTTTCGGCGGCCGCCTCGCGCGCCGCGCGCCACGCCCGCCACACGGCGGCGAGCTCGGCGATGTCGGCATCGGACAACGCGTCGAGCAGCTCGCGATGCGTGGTCGGGTCGAAAAGGCCGTGCTGCTCGCCCTGGCCCTGGATCTCGACAAGGCTGTCGCCCAGCTCACGCAACAGCGCGATGCTGGTCGGCTCGTCGTTGACGAAGGCGCGGCTGCGTCCGTCGGCGCCGAGGATGCGCCGCACGATGATCGCACCCGACAAGTCGGCGGCGATGCCGGAAGCGGTCAAAATTGCGGCGGCGGGATGCTCGGGCGTGACGGCGAATTCGGCGGTCACTACCGCCTGGTCGGCGCTGGGGCGCACCAGCGCCGCGTCGGCGCGCCGACCGAGCGCCAGACCCAGCGCGTCCAGCAGGATCGACTTGCCGGCGCCGGTCTCACCGGTCAACACGCACAGCCCCGGTCGAAAGGCGAGGCTCAGGCGGTCGATCAACACGACATCGCGAATCGTCAAGCCGAGCAGCATGCCGCAGTTTATCAGATAAAGATCGCGTCATTGCGAGGAGCGTCGCGACGAAGCAATCTCGATCGGAGGAGGCTCCTCCCGACGAGATTGCCGCGTCTCCCTTTGGGCTCCTCGCAATGGCAAGGATGATCTTTAAGCGCGAATCTCCTGGCGCTGGAACAGCACGTAGGCGATCACGAAGATGAGGATCGTCGCGGCGACGAGGCCGGTAAGCTGCGGCCAGATCAGGATGAAGCTCTGCGTCACCGGCAGCGGCGCGCCAAGCACCGCCCCCTGCAATTGGCTGATCAGCACCGGGCCCAGGGCGCGAGTCGCCGGCTGCAGCAGCGCGAGCGCGCTCTCGGCGTAGAGCGTGTTGGGCGCCAGCCGGTCGATGATCTGCTCGGTGTTGAGATAGGCAAGGCGCGGACCCAATATTCCCTCGGCCGGACCCGAGACCAGCGTCGCGACGATCGGCGTGATGACCGACCAGAACAGCGAGAAGAGGAGCCAGGTGCCGAGTCCGGCGAGCGCCGCCGTCGCCGGAGCGCGAAACAGCACCGAAAACAACAGCGCCAGCGCCAGCCAAACGCCGCCATAGGCGATCGTCGCGACGAGGAACCCCAGCATCCGCACCATCTCCTCGGTGCTAGGCGGCAGGCCGAGGAGCAAGAGACCGAGGCCGACGACGAGCAGCCACAGCGAGCAGAGGCCGATGGTTAGCGCCAACAGGCCGGCGAGAAATTTGCCGAGCAGCAGCGCATCGCGATAGATCGGCTGGGCGAGAACCCGGCTCAAGGTGCGACGGTTGAATTCGCCGTTGATCGAATCGAAGGCCAGGGCGATCGCTACCAGCGGGATCAGGAAGCCCAATAGCGCGATGAACGATGGCAGCGGATCCTGCGCCATCGTCAACAAACGCAGGAACAAGAACGGGCTTTCCCCGATCGTCGCGCGGATCGAGCGGATCGCCGTATAGGCGGCGGCGATCGCGGTCAGAAACACCAGCGCTTCGAGGATGCGCATTCGCGCGCTCGAAAGATGGTCCGCGGTCTCCTTGGCGAGAACGGTGCCGAGCCCCGTCCACGGCGAGCCGCCGCGATGGCGAGGCGCCCGGTCAGTGGATTGCATCGCGCGCCTCCGCGAAGTACCGCGCATAAACCTCGTTGAGGCTTGGCGCTGCGAAATAGATGCCGGTCAGCTCGGCGTGGGTGGCAAGATGGCGAGCGAGGTCGGCGCGCAGGTCTCGTTGGCAATCGACCCGGTAACGGTCGCCGCCCAATGGCTGCACGCGCACCACGCCGGGAACCGCGGCGATGAGCTCGGGCACGTTGCCGCCGTGCGCCTCGACATCAAAGACATGGCCACCACCGAGCACCTGGCCGGCCAGCTCGGTCACCGTGCCCGAGAGCGCGAGCTTGCCGCGATTGAACAGCGCGACCCGGTCGCACACGCTCTGCACCTGGTCGAGATGGTGCGAGGACAGCAGCACCGCCGTGCCGTCGGCCTTGAGGCCGCGGATCATATCGAGGAATTCCAGCGTCGAATGCGGGTCGAGCGCGGTCGTGGGCTCGTCGAGCACGGCGACGCTCGGGCGCTTCATGAGAATCTCGGCGAGGCCGAGGCGTTGGCGCATGCCCTGCGAGTAGGTCGTGACCCGCGCGTGGCCGACATGGCCCAGGCCCACCCGCTCCAGCGCCGCGTCGAAGCGCTCGTCGATCTCGCGCCGCGAAAGACCCGCGAGCCGCGCGGTATAGGCGAGGTTGTCGCGCGCCGACATGTTCTCGTAAAAGCCGATCTGGTCGGGCAAATAGCCGACCCGGCGCTTCACCTCGAGCGGGTCGCGCAGCGGGTCGAACCCGGCCACCGTCGCCCGCCCGCTGGTCGGCTCGGTGAGGCCCAAGAGCATCAGGATCGTCGTCGTCTTGCCCGATCCGTTGGGGCCGAGAATCCCGACGATCTCGCCGCCGGCGACCTCGAAGTCGACATGGTCGACCGCGAGGTTCGTTCCGTAGCGCTTGGTCAGCGACTCGGCCCGGATGACGGTGGCCATCGCAGGCGCCCTAGCGCCGGCCGAAGCGCGCGACGGCGAAGACGACGACCAGTAGCGCGACGGCGATGATCGCAATGCCAATCGCGCCCCATAGGGTTGAGGTCAGTACGGTGATGCGGAAATTCGCCGATTCAGAGAGACCGCCGGTCGCCCCCGCGCGCACGGTCATCTGGTAGTCGCCGGCGATCGCGCGGGGTGACGGGCTCATCGACAGTTTGACATCCTGCGTCCCGTTGGCGTCGAGCGACGGCACGGTCTTCGGATCGAAGGTTGTCTTCCATCCCTCGGGCGCCGTCGCCGACAGCTCGACGTCGTGCGCCGCTTCGCTGCCGTCGTTGCGCAGGACGATGGTGAGTTGGCTGTCCTGTCCGGCATAAGCGTCACCCGAGAGCCTGCCGCCTTCGCCCGATACCGCCAAGCGCGGCTGGCCGATGATGGTCAGGGTCAGCGGCAGATCGGCGCTCGCTTGTTCGGTCTTGGCGTGAACCGCCAGCTTGTAGTCGCCGGCCGGCGTCTCGTGCGGGATAGCGAGCGAAGCGTCGATGTCCTTCGATTTGCCGGCCTCGATCGGGATGCTGGTGAGCTGTTGCGAACCGTAAGCCTCGGTGAAGGTAACTTGGAAATTCTTCGGCGCATCGGCCGACAGGTTGATCGTCGCGTTGCGGCCGCTGTCGTTGACGACGGTCACCCGGTACTTGAACGCGGTTGTCGCGGTGCCGCGCAGATCGGGAAAGGTGGTCGTCATCTTGAGCTTGGCCGGCACTTCTTCGCCGACCGTGACGGTCAGGGGCAGCTTCAAATCCTGGTTGCCGCCTTTCGCTTCAACCGTGAAGTGATAGTCGCCGTGTCCGGTGTCGGCTGGCGGTTCGAGCCGCAGCTGCAGGCTTTCGTCGGAGTCGGGCGTGATCTCGACCGCGCCGATCGGCTGACCACCGCCAAGGATGGTCGCCTTCCAACCCTGCGCGACCTCGGATACCGATACCGTCAGTTGCTGCGGTGGCAGCTTGTAATTGTGGATCGACAGATCGACGGTTGTGGTCTCCCCGGCTTTTACCGTCAACGCCGGATAGCGCGTCGTCAGGAACACTCCGCTCAAGCCCGGCTGATCGGCCGCCAGCGCGCACGGGCTTAGAGCCGCGGCGCTCGCGACGACAAGCACGACAGCAACTAGCCGCCTCAACATTCGGGGATCCTCCCTTGGACTTTCGCCGCCGGCCGTTCAGCCGAAACCCTGCGGCACGGAGTTATCCGCAATCGCGACGGATCGATAGCCATGTTTCGACAATGCAGCAACCGCGCTGACATAGATCACCGGGCACGCGGGCGACACTTAAGTTTTTGTAATGTGGCGCGCTTCCTTGGCAGCTCAGAACAGGTTCCACCAGCTTTTGTGCGGCTGGCCCGGCGCGGTGTTGCCGCCGGCGAGGGCATAGGCGTCCTCGTACCAATGGCTGCCGGGGTAGTTGTAGCCGAGGACGGCTGCGTTCTCCTGCGCCTCCTTGGTGAGGCCGAGCGACAAGTCGCATTCGACGAGACGTTCGAGCGCCTCGGGTACGTGCGTGGTGGTCTGGTAATTGTCGATCACCCGCTTGAACCGGTTCATCGCCGCCAGGTACTCGCCCTGCTTCAAATAGTAGCGGCCGATTTCCATCTCCTTGCCGGCGAGATGGTCGTGGGTGAAGTCGAGCTTCAGCTTGGCGTCGCGCGCGTATTTGCTGTCCGGAAAGCGGCGGACGACGTCGTCCAGCGCCTTCACCGCCAACTCGGTGATCTTCTGGTCGCGGCCGACGTCGGTGATCTGGATGTAGTAGCAGATCGCCTTGATGTAGTAGGCGTAGGCGATGTCCGCGTTGCCGGGATGCAGCTGGATGAAGCGGTCCGCGGCTAGGATGGCGTCGTCATATTTGCCGTTCTGGTAATTGGCGTAGACCGCCATCAGCTGGCTTTTGGTTGCCCACACCGAATAGGGATGCTGGCTCTCGACCTGGCCGAAAGTCCCGGCGGCCTTGGCGTAGTCGTCGTTCGCCAGCTGGTCCATCGCGTTGTTGTAAAGGTCGTCCACCGGCTTTTCGATATAGGCTTGGTTTTTGTCGCCTCCGCCGCAGGCGGCAAGCGCAAAGACCAGCACGGCGGCGCCGATACGCGGCGGCGAAAAGAGCGGACGCATCGTGGACCTGACTATACGCTATCGACGTGCCCAGGCTTATAGCACGGATCGTCGCGACTCCAGATTTGTTGGCCGGATTGACCAGCCGACTCAAGCGTGAACGAGGTGGGTCGCCTCCGACGGGGCGATCGGCCACAAATCGGCGGTCTCGGCGAGGGTGGTCGAGCACCACGCCTTGGGATCCGCGAACAGGGCGGCCAGCAGCAGCCGTGTATGCGCATGTCCCGACCGACAACCGCGGAAATGACCGACGATCGGGCCGCCGGCGAGGTAGAGATCGCCGTAAGCGTCGAGCAGCTTGTGGCGGACGAACTCATCGGCGAAGCGCAACCCGCCGTCGTTCAGCACCCGGTCGCCGCTGATCACGATCGCATTGTCGAGCGATCCGCCGCGCGCCAAGCCGGCTTGACGCAACCGTTCGACATCGTCGAGGAGCCCAAAGGTGCGAGCCCGGCTGAGCTCGGCCTTGAACGTGCCAGGCTCGATCGCCACCATCAAATCCTGGTTACGGATTAGCGGATTGTCGAAATCAATCTCAAAACTCATCGAGAAGCCGTGATCCGGCAACAGCGCCGCGCTGGCGCCGTGGCTCGCGATCTCGATCGGCTTCAGTACCTTGATCGCCCGGCGCGGCGCATCCTGGCCGACGCTGCCGGTGCGGTCGATCAGCTCGACAAAGGGCGCCGCGCTGCCGTCCATCGCCGGTACCTCGGGACCGTCGATCTCGACAATCGCATTGTCGATGCCGCAGCCAGCGAGCGCCGCCATCAGATGCTCGACGGTCTTGACCTCAATCCCCTCACGGTTCGACAGCACCGTGCAGAGCGCGGCGTCGACCGTGTTGCGCCACAGCGCAGCGATTTCCGCGCCGGCATCGACGCGGCGAAACACGATGCCCGTGCTCGGCGCCGCCGGCCGCAGCCTCATCGCCACGCGCTGTCCGCTATGAAGGCCGACGCCGCGACAGGTCGCCGCGCTCGCCAATGTCCGCTGCCGGATGATTCCTCTGTCCCCCACGATAACCCCTTGATCTAGCCTGATGCGCTTCCCCGACGCACAGGCTAGTCAATGCCTTCGTCCCGCCACAAATCACTCTTTGTTGCAGTTTGTTGCACGCCGACAGTCAGATTTATATAGTAAGATCAATAAGATATGTTTTCGGATTGCGGCAGCCATCTGCATCGCCGCAGGGCGATGCAGCGCCGCAGCCGACTCGCCGGCGGATCAATTCGCCTGGCGGCGAAGGAAAGCCGGGATATCGAGCAGATCGTCTTCCTTGCTGTTGCCGGTCCGCTCCTCGGATTCGAGCGGGGCGAGACGCGGCTGAACCGGGCGCGGTGCGCCGGTGGGGATTGCGCCGGTCGGGATAGCGGCCGGTGGCGTAACGGGCCGCGGGGCCGCGGCCTGGGAAGGCGCCGTTACCGGAGCAGGAATCGCCGCCGGTGCGGCGGGCGGTTGCGTGAGGCGCGCCCGGCCGACACCGGTCACGCGCTCGATGAGGCTTGGGCCGCGACCGCGCGGCCGCGGCGGGGCGTTGGCCGTAGCCGCCGGCACCGCCGAGTGGGCAAGGGGCACCTGGCGCGGCATTCCGGGATCGACCGGTTTCGGCGCGATAAAGGCGCCGCTGCGCACGGCAGCGTCTTCGGCGTCTTCGGCGACCGGCGGCGGCGCAAATTCGGCAACCGGCTCGCTGCGCATCTCGCTGCGCGGCGTCGGCGGAACGGCATTCTGCGTCAGCATCGGCTGGGTATAGGCGGTACGCAGCCCGACGGCGGGGTCGGCGGCCGGCAGGCGCGAGACCAGGGTCGGCTGGCGCTCGCCCTGCGGATTGTCCCCGTCGATACCGGTCGCGACCACTGAAATCCGCATCTTGCCCTGGAGCTTCTCGTCAAACGTCGAGCCGAAGATGATGTTGGCGTTGGGGTCGACCTCCTCGCGTACGCGGTTCGCCGCCTCGTCGACTTCGAACAGGGTCATGTCGAGGCCGCCGGTGATGTTGATGAGGACGCCGCGCGCCCCCTTCATCGACACGTCCTCCAGAAGCGGGTTCGAGATCGCGGCCTCCGCGGCGTCGACGGCGCGGCGCTCGCCCTCGGCCTCGCCGGTGCCCATCATCGCCTTGCCCATCTCGCTCATCACCGTGCGGATATCGGCGAAGTCAAGATTGATGAGGCCCGGCATAACCATTAGATCGGTGACCCCGCGCACGCCGGCATGCAGCACATCGTCGGCCATCTTGAACGCATCGGCGAAGGTGGTGCGCTCGTTGGCGACGCGGAACAAATTCTGGTTCGGAATGATGATCAGGGTATCGACGAATTTCTGCAGCTCCTCGATCCCCGCATCGGCGGTGCGCATGCGGTGGACGCCCTCGAAATGGAACGGCTTGGTGACGACGCCGACCGTCAGGACGCCTGATTCGCGGGCGACGCGGGCGATGACCGGCGCGGCGCCAGTGCCGGTGCCGCCGCCCATCCCGGCAGTAATGAACACCATGTTCGAGCCTTGCAGCGACTCGAGGATGTCGTCTATCGCCTCCTCGGCGGCGGCGCGCCCGACATCGGGGCGCGATCCGGCGCCGAGACCGCGGGTTACGCCGATACCGAGCTGGATCTTGCGCGGTGCGGTGGAGAGCTGCAGCGATTGCGCGTCGGTGTTGCAGGCGATGAACTCACAGCCGATCAGGTTGGAACGGATCATATTGTTGACCGCGTTCCCACCAGCGCCGCCGACCCCGATGACGGTGATGCGGGGCTTAAGCTCCTGCTCGTCTTTCGGGATGCTCAAATTGATCATTCGTGCCCTCCACGCTTGGCGCGGCTGCGGTCCCCTTCCGGCCCGGTGCCGGCTCCCCCATGCGATTGCCGAACGGACGGGATCGCTTGCGATCCGGTCGCGCCCGCCGGCTGGCGCAGCGGCGAGCTTACGCGATTTGTCCCGAGCGACGTAACCCGGAACCAAAAAAAAACGGAAAGCGGCCTAAAAATATTCTCTGAACCAATTCGACACTTGGCCAAGGATGCCACGACCGGGGTCGCGCCGCGGGCGGGGGTTTTCGGCGCGCTCCGACATCGCGAAGACGAGGAGGCCGGCGGCGGTCGAAAACGCCGGGCCATGCGTCGATTCAGCGAGTCCCTTGACGCGCAGCGGCCGGCCGATTCGCACCTGCTTGTCGAGGATGAGGCCTGCGAGTTCCTTGACGCCCTGCAATTGGCAGGCGCCACCGGTGAGAACCACGCGGCGCCCCGCGATCTTGTCGGAGCCACCAGCTTCGAGCCGGTTGCGCACCATCTCGAACGTTTCCTCGATGCGCGGCGCGATGATGCTGACAAGCAGCGATTTGGGCACATGGTTGGCGTAACCGTCCTCCTCTTCGCCGATCTGCGGCACCGCGATCATCTCGCGCTCGTCGAGGGTCGAAGCGATGGCACTGCCGAAGAGCGCCTTCAGCCGCTCGGCGTGGGCGAGCGGGGTGGAGAGCCCGCGGGCGATGTCGTTGGTGACATGACCGCCGCCGACCCGCACGGTATCGGTAAATACCAAATTGCCGCCGACAAAGACCCCGACCGTGGTCGTGCCGCCGCCCATGTCGATGACCGTGACGCCGAGGTTCATCTCGTCCTCGACGAGACAAGATAGCCCGGCCGCGTAGGGGCTGACGACAAAGGCGTCGGGCTCGAGCATCGCTCGGCCGATCGCGGCGCTGTGGTTGCGGACTGGGGCGGCGCCGGCGGTGACGATGTGCATGTTGACGCCCAATCGCGAGCCGATCATGCCTCGCGGATCGCGGATGCCGCGGCTGTCGTCGATCGAGAAGCCAACCGGGAAGGAGTGGATTACCGCGCGGTCGCCCGAGTCGCGCATCGCGTAACCGCGCTCCAGCACATGGCGCATGTCGCCGTCGCTGATCTCGCGGCCGCCGACTCCGATCTCGGCCTTGACCATGCGCGACGGTCCGAACCCCGCCGAGAGGCTGACCACGACCGCCTCGATCCTCTCGTCCGCCATCTCCTCGGCGGCGTGAACGGCGGTGCGGATCGATTCGCTGACCTCATCGAGGTTGACGATTGCGCCTGATTTCACGCCGCGCGACACCTGATGCCCGATGCCGAGGATGCGCGGATCGGCGCCGTCGACCCGGGCGATGAAGCAGCAGATCTTTGTCGAGCCGATGTCGACGCCGGCGATGAGGCTGCCGCGCGGTCGGACCGGCTGCTGCCGCTGCCGCGGCGCGGCGCCGCTGCCGCGGTGTCCGGGACGGAGTTTCGCTGCGATCGTCGTCGCCGAGTTCATGTGCTCTTCCCCAGCGCATGAGTTTTTTTGGCCGCAGGCGCGTCTTTGACGGCGCTTTCGGTGACCCGCACGACCAGCCGATCGGGCAGCCGCAAATCGACGGTCTGGACATCGCGCTGCAGCACCCGGCTGGCACGCTCCAGTTCCGCCAGACGAGCCCAGGCGCCCGACATGTCGTCTTCTGGGAGCATCACGTCGGTCGTATTGTCGATGCGCACATTCCAGCGCCGGTCGCCGACCAGTACCGCGGCGGTGACGCGCGGCGCGATATCGGGTTCGTTCGCCAGAAGGTCCAGGAGCTGCGCCGCGCCATGCCGCGCATGGTCGTCCCCGACGATCGTTGGCAGCTTCGCGAAGCGCGTCAGATCGGTCACCGGAATGACAGTGCCGTCACGGTCGATCAGTTCCTGCTTGCCGTCATGCTGCCAGACGGCGAGCGGCTTGCGCTCGGCGAGGCGGACATAGAGCGTGCCCGGGAGGCGCCGCTCGATCGCCGCCGAGCGTACCCAAGGAAGCGCTTCGAGCTGCTCCTTGGCGCGCGAGGGGTCGACTGCGAGGATCGGCGTTCCCTGGTAGGCGTCGAGCGCGGCAAGGATCGTCGTGATGTCCGTAGTGGCGCGGCCCTCGATCTCGATCTCGGTGACGACGAGGCCGAGTTTTCCGGTCAGCGCCAGCGCCGAGGCCGCAAACCACCGGTCCAGACCGTGCACCGGCACCGCGCCGCTCAGCACCGCGCCGCTGCCGAGCCCGATTGCAAGCGCCAGCGGCGCACCCCACAGCGCCGCGCGGCGCAGAGTGCGCGAAAGCCGGCGCCGCGTCCTCGTCGCCGTGCCCCGGGTCATCGTGCCGTTTCCTCGGCATGACGCCCGACGCGTCGGATCTCCCACTCGAGCACGATGCCGAACTGAGCTCGCACCCGCCGACGCACTTCCTCGCCCAAACCCTCGATGTCGGAGGCGCTGGCGTGGCCGGTGTTGATCAGAAAATTGGTGTGTTTCTCGGAGACCATCGCGCCGCCGCGGGCGAGCCCGCGGCAACCCGCGGCGTCGATCAGGCGCCATGCCTGGTCGCCCGGCGGGTTGGCGAAGGTCGAGCCGCCGGTGCGCGCCCGGATCGGCTGCGACGCCTCGCGCGCCGCCCTGATCTCGTCCATCCGTCGGCCGATCTCGGTTGGGTCGCCGGGCCGGCCGCGCAGCAGTGCGCCGGTGAAAATCCAGTCGTCGGGCGCGTCCGAATGGCGATAGGACAGTCCCAGATCGGCGGCGGAGACGCGGCGGCTCACGCCATCGCGGTCGACTGCGTCGGCGTGAACCAGCACATCCTTGATCTCGCCGCCGTAAGCGCCGGCGTTCATCCTGAGACCGCCGCCGATCGTGCCGGGCACCCCCGAGAGGAATTCGAGCCCGGCGATACCGGCCTCGGCGGCGCTGAGCGCGACATTGAGGTCGAGCGTGCCGGCGCCGGCACGCATTGTGTCGTCCTCGGCCGCGATCTCGGCGAAGCCGCGGCCGAGCCGGATCGTCACGCCGGGAATGCCGCCGTCGCGCACCAGCAGGTTCGACCCGACGCCGATCACCGTGACCGGTACCTCGTTGGGCAGGGCGCGGAGGAATGCCGCCAAATCCTCGGCGTCTGTCGGGCGGAACAGCACCTCGGCCGGGCCGCCGACGCGGAACCATGTCAGCGGTCCGATCGGCGCGTTGGCGGCAAGCCGGCCACGCACCGGCGGCAACCTTTCGATAAGTGAGGTCGGCGGATTCGCGGCGGCGGCCATCATGCGACCCGGCTCCGCTGGCCGCCCGCTTCGAGCTCGCCCGGCAGCGCATTCGCCCAGTTGGTGATCGAGCCGGCGCCGAGGCAGACGACCATGTCGCCAGGCTTGGCCAGTTCGCCCACGAGCGCGGCGAGCCCCGCCGGGTCGCCGAGCGAGAGTACGTGCCGGTGGCCGTGTCCCGCCAGCCCGGCAACCAACGCGCCCTTGTCGACGCCGTCGATCGGCGTCTCGCCCGCGGCGTAGACGTCGGCGACCACAACCGTGTCGGCATCGTTGAAACAGGTGCAGAACCCCTCGAACAGATCGGCGAGTCGGGTGTAGCGGTGCGGCTGGACGACGGCGATAACCTTGCCGGCGGTGATCGACCGCGCCGCCTTCAAGACCGCGGCGATCTCGACCGGGTGGTGGCCGTAATCGTCGATGATGGCGATGCCATTCCACTCGCCGGTCTTGGTGAAGCGGCGGCGCACGCCCTTGAAATTCTTGAAGCTCGCGCGCACCACCGCGTCGCCCAGCCCCATCTCGGCGGCGACCGCGATCGCCGCCAGCGAGTTCAGCACGTTGTGCTCGCCGAACATCGGCAGAAACAAATTGCGGATCGTGCGAGTCTTGGCGGTGGCGCGGTCGGCGACGACGGCGTCGTACGCGCTGCCCTCGGCCCCGAGGCGAATGTTGACCGCGCGAATATCGGCCTGCGGGCTGAGGCCATAGGTGCGAATGCGCCGTTCGGCCAGCTTCGGGATTAGCCCCTGCACGACCGGATGGTCGATGCACAGGACGGCGAAACCGTAGAACGGAATGTTGCCCGCGAAGGTCTCGAAGGCCTGCTGCAGGGCGGCGAAATCGCCGTAATGGTCGAGATGCTCGGGGTCGATATTGGTCACCACCGCGATCGCCGCCGGCAGTCGGGTAAAGGTGCCGTCGCTTTCGTCGGCCTCGACCACCATCCAGTCGCCTTCGCCCAGCCGCGTGTTGGTGCCGTAGGCGTTGATGATGCCGCCATTGATCACGGTCGGGTCGAGTTGGGCCGCTTCGAGCAGCGCGCCAATCATCGAGGTAATGGTGGTTTTGCCATGGGTGCCGGCGACCGCGATCGCCCAGCGAAGGCGCATCAGCTCGCCGAGCATCTCGGCGCGCCGCACCACCGGAATGCGCCTCGTGCGGGCGGCGACGATCTCGGGATTGTCCGGCTTGATCGCCGAGGACACGACGACGACCTCGGCGGCGCCGAGGTTTTTGGCTTGATGACCCACCATCACGGCGATGCCGAGTTCGGCGAGGCGGCGCGTATTGGCGCCGTCGGCAACGTCGCTGCCCTGCACCTTGTAGCCGAGATTGTGCAGCACCTCGGCGATGCCGCTCATGCCGATGCCGCCAATCCCGACGAAATGGATGAGGCCGAGCCCCTGCGGCAGCGATCTCATGCCGCGCGCTCCATCGCGTCGCTATCGACGGACCCATTATCCCCGCCGTGGGTGAGGCTCTGCACCAACCCCGCGAGATGCTCGGCCGCGTCGTCGCGCGCGAAACCGCGCGCGGCGGTCGCGGCGGCGGCCAAACTCATCGGATCGGCAAAGAGGGCGACGAGACGGCCGGCGAGGGCGGCCGGGGTGAACTCGGTTTGCGCCATGGCCCAGCCGCCGCCGAATTTGACGAACTCGCCGGCATTGGCGGTCTGGTGATCGTCCATCGCATGCGGGTAGGGCACGAGCAGCGCCGGCCTGCCGGCGGCGGCCAGTTCCGCGACGGTCGAGGCGCCGGCGCGGCAAATCACCAGATGCGCGCATCGCAGACGTGCCGGCATGTGCTGGAAGAAACTTTCGATTTCGGCCTTGACGTCAAGCTCGCGATAGCGCGCGGCGACCGAGTCCTTGTCCTCGGGCCGGGCCTGTTGGCTGACGCGAAGCCGGGCGCGCAAATCGGCCGGCAACGCGGCCAGCGCCGGCGGGACGATCTCGCCGAAGACCCGCGCGCCCTGACTGCCGCCGACGACCAGCAGCTCGATCTTGCTATCCGGCGCCGGGGCTGCGTAGGCGCTAGCGCCGACGGCAAGGATCGCCGGGCGCACCGGGTTGCCGGTATGGACGGCCCGGGCCCGGTCGCCAGGGCGGAGGCCCTCCGCGGCGGCAAATCCGGTGGCGATGCGGCGGGCGCGCGGCGCCAGCAGTCGATTGGCGCGGCCCAAGACAACGTTCTGCTCGTGGATCAAGGTCGGCAGGCCGAGTTGTCCGGCGGCCAGCATCGTCGGCACCGACGGATAGCCGCCGAACCCGACGACCGCCGCCGGTGCGAGACGGCGCAGCAATCGCCGCGCCTGAACCATGCCGACCGCCATTTCGGCGAGTCCATAGGCGACATGGAGCGGCCCGCCGCCGAGCCTTCCGGCGCGGACGCGATCGATCGTCACCCCCGGCACCGCCGCGGCGAAGGTGTCGGCGCGACGGTCGGTCAAGAGATGCACCATGGCGCCATGGTCGACCAGCAGACGCGCCACCGCTTCGGCCGGAAACAGGTGCCCGCCGGTGCCGCCCGCGGCGAGGACATAGACCGGGCTCACAGCTGGTCCCCGCCCAATCGTCGCCGGGTCAGCGCGAGCAGCATTCCCATGCCAAGCGCCAGCGCCAGCATCGACGAGACGCCGTAGCTGAGAAACGGCAGGGTCATCCCCTTGGTCGGGATCAGGCGCAGAGCCGAGCCCATGTTGATCGCCGCCTGCAGGCCGAATTGGATCAACAGCCCGGTCGCCGCAAGCAGCACGAACTGGTCTTGCTCCTGCAACAGCCGCGAGAAACCGCGCAACACGACAAAGGCGAAAATCCCGATGATCAGCACGCAAGCAAGGAGGCCGAACTCCTCGCCGGCGACCGCGAAGACGAAATCGGCATGAGCGTCGGGCAGCACGTCCTTGACCGTGCCCTCGCCCGGCCCCCTGCCCCACAATCCGCCGCTGACAAAGGCCTCCAGCGAGCGTCTGACCTGGTAGGAATCGCCGACGCTCGGGTCGAGAAAGCGGTTGATGCGGTCGGTCACGTGCGGCAGCCATTCATAGGCGGCGAACAGCATCGACAAGCCGCCCGCGAGTCCCACGCCGAGCCAGTAGAACCGCAACCCCGCCATGAAGAACTGGGTGAACCACACCGCCGCGACGACCAGCGCCATGCCGAAATCGGGCTGTTTGACGAGAATCCCGAGAATGACGACGAACAGACCCGCCGAAATCAAATTCCCCCGAAAGCCGGGGTTGCGGCGCTGCTCGGCGAAGAGCCAGGCGGCGACGATGGCGAAGGTCGGCTTGATCAGCTCCGACGGCTGGATGCCGAGGCCGGCGACATTGATCCAACGTCGCGCCCCCTTGATCTCGACGCCGATAACGAGCGTCGCCACCAGCATCAGCAACGCCACGCCGAACAGCAAAAAAGCGCCGTGGCGCACTTTGCGCGGCGGCAGCAGCGACACCGCGAACATGATCCCCAGCGCGACCGGAACCGCGAGTAGGTGGCGTTTGACGAAATGCAGCGGGTCATAGCCGATCCGCACCGCCACCGCCGGGCTCGCCGCCATGCTCAACACCACGCCGATGGCGATCAGCGCCATCAGCGCGCCCAGGGTCCAGCGATCGACGGTCCACCACCAGCGCGCCACCGGGCTTTGATCGACCCGAGCAAACCTCATGGGCCGAACCTCATCGATGCGCTCCCGGCAGCTCGCCCACAAGGCGGCGGAACGTGTCGCCCCGCACCTCGAAATTGGGGAACTGGTCATAGGAGGCGCAGGCTGGCGACAACAACACCACCGCGCCGGGCGCATGTTCGCCGCGCGCCCGGTCGGAAGCCGCCGCCAACGCGGTCGCGAGATCGCCACATCGGCTGTAGGAGACGTTGCCGTCGAGCGTCGCCGCGAACTCCCCCGTCGCGTTACCGATCAGAAAGGCGTGGCGCAGGCGCTTGAAATAGGGCGCCAGCGATGTGATCCCTCCTGCCTTCGGAAGACCCCCGGCGATCCAATAGATCGCCTCGTAGCACGCGAGCGCTTTTTCGGTGGCGTCGGCGTTCGTGGCCTTCGAATCATTGATATAGCGTACGCCGTCGATCGTATCTACCAGTTCTTGTCGGTGTGCGAGGCCGGGAAACGTGCGAATACCGGCAATCGCCTGCTCCGTGGTGAGCCCGGCGCGGCGCGCGACGGCATAGGCGGTGGCGGCGTTCTGCGCGTTGTGCGCGCCCGGCAAACGCGGTGCTTCGGCGAGGCCGAACACGGGTCGCGGCGGTTGCTCGAGCGCGTCGACGAGCCGGCCATGCTCGACAAAGACGCCACCCGCCGCCGGTTCGATGACCGAAATCGTCACGATCCGCGCCACGCCGTCGCGGCGCAATGTCTGGGCGATATCGCGGCAGATCGCGTCGTCGATGCCGACAATCGCCGTGGCGTCTTCACGCTGCCGCCTGAAGATGCGCTTTTTGGCGGCGATGTAGCCCGCCATGTCGCCGTGTCGGTCGAGATGGTCCGGGGTGATGTTGAGGAGCACGGCGATGTCGAAAGCGAGCGTCGTGACCAGCTCGAGCTGGAACGAGCTCAACTCCAGCACATAGGCGCCGTCGGCGCCGAGCGGCGCCAAGCCGAGCGCAGGCGGGCCGAGATTGCCGCCGATCGCGACCGTTTTTCCGGCCGCCGCGAGAATGTGGCCGATCAGCGCGGTCGTCGTCGATTTGCCGTTCGTGCCGGTGATGCCGATATAGCGCGCCTCGGGCTGCGCGCGGCCCAATAGCTCGATATCGCCGAGGATCTCGACGCCGGCGCCGCGGGCGGCGTTCACCGCCGGGTGCGGCTTTGGAAAGCTGTGCGGAATGCCGGGTGATAGCATCAGCGCCGCGATCTGGCACCACTGAATTTGCGCCGGATCGCACAGCGAAATCTCGGCGCCAACCTCGCTGGCGGCGGCGGCGCGGGTCTTTTCGCTGTCGTCCCAGGCCAGCACCTCGGCGCCGCCGGCGGCAAGCGCCTTCGCCGCCGCCAACCCGGAGCGGGCAAGGCCGAGCACGGCGACCTTGCGACGCTCGAAACCAGGCACGGCGATCATCGAGTCACCGCAGCTTCAAGGTCGCCAGCCCGGCGATTGCCAGGATCGAGGCGATGATCCAGAAGCGGATGACAACGGTCGGTTCCTCCCAGCCCTTTTGTTCGAAATGGTGATGCAGCGGCGCCATGCGAAAAACCCGCCGGCCGGTCAGTTTGAAACTCGCCACCTGGACGATCACCGACGCCGCCTCAAGGACGAAAAGGCCGCCGATGATCGCCAGCACCAGCTCGTGCTTGGTGATGATGCTGATCGCGCCGAGCGCGGCGCCCAGCGACAGGGAGCCGGTATCGCCCATGAATACCATCGCCGGCGGCGCGTTGAACCATAGGAAGCCGAGGCTCGCGCCGACCATCGCGCCGCAAAACACGCTGAGTTCGTCGGCGCGCGGAATATGGTGCAGCTGAAGGTACAGGGCAAAGGTCGCGTTTCCCACCATGTAGGCGATAAACGCGAAACACCCGGCGGCGATCATCATTGGTACGATGGCCAATCCGTCGAGCCCGTCGGTGAGGTTGACCGAATTCGACGCGCCGACGATCACGCACACGCCGAACGGCACGAAGAACCAGCCGAGATCGAGCAGCACGTTCTTGAAGAACGGCACCGCGACCTGGTTGGCGAAAGGCTGGTGGATAAAGGCGGCGAGCGCCACGCAGGCCACAACCGCGATCAGGGCCTCGAGGGTGAGCCTGATCCGCCACGGGATGCCGCGATGCGAGCGGTGGGTGAGCTTGCTGTAATCGTCGCAAAAGCCGATGAGGCCGAAGGCGACCGTCACCAGCAGCACGACCCAGACATAGGCGTTGCTGAGATCGGCCCACAGCAGCGTCGACAAGCTCAGCGCCAAAAG
>Ga0182015_10003017_pt1 | contig 19380 bp, 19 predicted proteins | sample 712P3MmetaG_FD_120478 | JGI IMG/M metagenome (GOLD analysis project Ga0182015, IMG submission 120478) | Permafrost microbial communities from Stordalen Mire, Sweden - 712P3M metaG | ecosystem: Environmental > Terrestrial > Soil > Wetlands > Permafrost | place: Sweden: Stordalen | collected...
AACGGTGCGTAAGTGCGAGCACGGGGCGTTACGAGGGACCTGGGGCCAGTTTGCACGCGCTAGAGGCTTGGCAGATCTGGAGCCGACGAGCGGACTTGAACCGCTGACCTGCTGATTACGAATCAGCTGCTCTACCAACTGAGCTACGTCGGCACGGCGTGAAAGCTCCGTCCCCTACCAGGGTCCCAGAGCTTTCCCTTGTCCCGACTGCACTTCCCGCAGGTCAGCGGTTCAAGTCCGCTCGTCGGCTACGGGCTCTGCCTGGTCGGTTAGGGGGCTGTAGAGTGAGTGATCTCCTTCTGCCACCCGCGTGCGTATGCGGTTTGTTGCTGGGGCGAGCATATGAGTGGGCGTTTTGGGCCCCCTCTAGACGCACCACGACCGCCGGGTTGGGGCGGTCGTCGGAGAGTGCTATTAGGTGGTCGTGGGCTACGCGGGAAGTGTCTGATCTGCGGGAGCGGCAGGCGACAACTTGGCCCTGATGTTCGCGTAGGTCTGACGGTTCCACTTGTTCTCGGGGATGGCGCGGCCGACACCAATTACACTCGACTGCCGTTGAGGGGATCCGGGCCCGACTGCCGTTGCACTCCACCATCCTATGTGGACCGCTCCACCGTGGGTACTGTAGAAGGTAGGGATCTGCACGTCCCATTCGAGCACCACTTTGCTCTGTATGCAGAAGCAGGTGCGTCTCGGACCTCGCTCCCTGGGTTAGAGTTCGCCTGGGCCGCACACGAGGAATGAAGACAGCCACCTGAGACCAAGAGGTCAACGAGCGGTGGCACTCTGACCGGTTTGCAAACGGGCCTCGCCCGTGAAGTCATCAGCGGTACTGTAAAAATGCAAGGCAGCTTTCCCCCAAGGGTAGCAGCCGCAACCGAGGGCATCGGAGATCACCGATGACTCACCTGTCAACACTCAAGCGTGACCATTCATCTGGTCAAACGGGCAGGTCAGAGCAGTATTTGTAGGCGGGAGGAGATGTCTACATTTACCCTTAGCATCATCATGTCCAAAAACCGGTGGGTCTAGTGTGCATCGTTCGCTTCGGCTTCGCCTCGGGCTCACGACGCCTTCCCGATTTCTCTCGTTGACCTGCGGTACGCTCTCGCGTCGGTCGCAAGCGCCAAGCACTGCTTCAACCAGAATGAGGTCCAGAGAGGTAGATCGTATTGAAGTTTCAGCTACCTTCATTTGATCCGCAGGAGATGGGAGTACGAGAGCGATGGTTCAGCAGAGCCAAGCCCACAGACTTGCCTCAAAACCTGCATCAAGCAGATGAGACCTCTACAGTAATCGTATTCACGCACATCCGAGGAAAACGAAAAGAGAACATTACTCCTCCTGCGACAGAGTAAGAGGCATGAGAGGTGGTAAAGTCTACAGCATGCGTTGGCTGTTCGATGTGCTTCCCGCTAATTTCAGACGCCGCCTCGCCTCTTTCGTCGCTGCGGCAGCGCTTCTTGTGGCTACCCCCGCGAGCGGGGTGGAGGCTCAGCACGCACCCTCCATCAACGGAGTTGGTTATCAATGGTGGAGCCACGCCAAAAGAGCGTCGCAACTTTCCGCAGTGGCAGCTTCCATTGACGCGATCCGCGTAGGGTGGGTATGGGGCGTCGACGCCCTGGAAAACTCCGCGGATAAAACGGTCGCTAATCCGGATGCGGTGAACGCCATTGCGTGGGCAGCCGCCCGCTCGAATCCGCCGACCTTCTCCAAAACAGTTGTTGCTTATCGCGGGTTGATCGATGATATGTATTCCAAAAAGGCCGCGGTACGCAGGAGCGACGTTAGCATCATACTGCTGTGCCTAGCTGATACTCCGGTACTTGAATGCCCGCGTTAGCGCCCAGGGTCGCAGGCCGACTTTACACCCGACCTCCGACAAGTCTCGGCAAGCGTCCTCTTCCTCGGGCTCCGTGAACTCCTCGTCTTCTTCGAGCACGTAGCCTTTCGTCGGTGTCCTCTTCCTCGGCCGCGGCTGCGATCGGGACTTCTTCCTCGACCACTTCGTCGACCACGATCTCGCCGTCGTCCGTCATCGTCGCGCGCAAGCCGCTCAGCGGCGTGGTCGGGATGATGTCGTCGTCGGCCGCACGCCCGCCACGAGCCGCCGGAGCGGCCACCAGCGGAGCGGCGTCGTCGAGTTCTTCCTCTATCTATCGACCTCGCGACGTGTCGATGTTTACAGGTATCGGAACAGTGGCCGAGGTTCCGTCGCTGCGGTTTGCCTGGAGCGACAAGAGGATCGGGGACTGTCCCGTTAGGACCGTACCGAGAGGAAACGGGAACGTCGCCTGCCATTGGCCGACTCCCGTATGCCCGAGACTGATCGCTTGGGAGCCGATGACGAGCTTTACCGTGCTCGCATTGCTTGTCGTGATCGCCGCCACTTGCACGGAAGTGCCGTTCGCCACGATGGTCGGAGACAATGTCGCGTAGAAGATCTGAACGGGATCGGTCGGCTGCGCAAAATTGCTTTGGGGCGCGCTGCCGAACGTAAACACATTCGTCTGCCCGAACGCGGTAGGTCCCGGCTGAGGAATCGGCGTGATAGTCGGTATTGGGGTGGGCACAGGCGGGAGCGCGCCCGCCTGGCGGCCGGTCGGAATGCTGTATACAATGACTCTGGAGGGGGAAGGGGATGACAGCGCTGCAGATTAGATACTCTACTCGAACCGCTCGCATCGGTATATGTGGGCTAGTGGCTGTATTCTTGCTTGGCACTCGCTACTCAAATGTAGCAGAGGCGCAGGCTGCAAACCAAAGTATAAATTCGGTCGCGGGCCATCTCGCATCGTATGGATGGTGGAATAAGCTTGACCGACAGCGCAAAGAGCAGGCGGTCGTCATAGCGGCCGAGGCGCTCGAGACGGGGTGGCAGTTTGGCTATGGACAAGGACGCGCGGACGTAGAGTCCGCTTTGACGGGCGCGTACTCGCGCGGCGTGACATTCCCGAGCAGCATTTTCACTGCGGTCGCAAGGGCGCCTATACGCAGGACGCTGCGATTCAGTAAGAGTGCTTCCTCCTACCGCGCTGCAATTGACTCGCACTACGCTTCGCGCATAGCTGATCGCGCGTTTCCTTTCTGGCTGATTTTAGCGAATTGCTTTGCGGATTCCGCAAGCTGCAACTGAGTGCCCTTCGATGGGCTGCGGCGGCTTCGCGACAGCAAAACGTGGCCTCCGACGGCAGCTAGTAGCCGAGATCCTGGATCCTCGTGAGCTCTCGCAATCACTTCCTGTATTCAAAAAAGACCCGGACGTTTCCATCCGGGCCTTCTGCTTTTTCCTCGGGGGTGAGGAGTTAGTAGCCTTCGTCGTTTGAGTGGACCAGAGGGCCTTCGTCCTCTTCCTCGGGCTCCGTGAACTCGTCGACGTGCGGAGAGTTTGATACGTGGGTTACCGGGCGGAACAGCGATCACGTGCCTCTAATCGTTGATGTCGGGAATGACCAATCCAAGAAAAGTCACTTCCCATGATGTCGTGTGTATGATGAACCTGAATAATCCCCGTTTCACCCTCCTTCGAACGCTGGTGATCGTTGGTGTGCTCGTGGCTGCACTGCCCGGTGCTGGGCCTGCGCCACGCCTTGCGCAGGCTACCGAAATCAACAGGTTGGTCGCCACAGCGCGACTGTGGGGAGCGGTCAGGTATTTCCATCCGTCCTTAGTCGAGCATTCCGATATCGACTGGGATAAGGCGCTGGTCGATGCAATTCCGCGCATTGAAGCGGCGACGACGCGAGCTGAATTTGCCAGTGCCATACGGTACATGCTCTCTGCATTAAGGGATCCATCGACGCGCCTTACCGGAGACGAACCCGTGATTAAGGACGTCGCCGGACCACTCTTTGAGGTCTCGTCCCGCGACGGAATCGCGATCCTGGCGCTGAAGAATTCGGCACTGACTGAAGACTACACGGGCGCCTTCACCGCCTTAAACTCTTTTGCAGCGTCCACGGCCTCCGCCAAAGGAATTGTCCGGTACTGCTGGCGCAATGTCATAGAGCATCGCTGATTCTTCATGTTCCAGAAGAAAGCGGAACTTACGACCAGGTGCGGCGCCGAGGTTGTGTCTTAGCATGTCATTTGCCTGTGCATGCAATGTTTTGACCACAGGCATAGGGACGTCTCTGCCCGGAAGCGCCGTAGGGCTCACGCTGACCACTTCCTCGTCTACCAGAAATGAGAAAAGCCGCGAGAGCGAGCGGTACCTATGCGGTGCGCTGTTGGTGGGGCATTCGGTGAGGACAAGACGGAGATCTGTCGTGGTGATCTTGCGAACGTCTTTGTCATTGAGGAGCTTAGCAACGCGCATCAGCTGGACCTCATAGAACTCAGCTGTGCGAGGGCTCAATCGACGTGCTCTCACGTCAATGAGCAACGTCTGTACGGCGTCGGAGAACTTCATCGGGGACCTCACGATGGGCGTTTGAGGTCCTGGATTGGAGCGAGGTTCTTCTACGAGCGTCCGTCGAGATTACGAATCAGCTGCTCTACCAACTGAGCTACGTCGGCACTTGGTGTGGCATCGGAGGCGAGGGGGCCTGCGCTGATTCCCGCGTACCCCATCCGTTTCCCGCAGGTTCGGCTCAGCCGCCTTCCGGCTGCCGGCTGTTCTCCTTCCGTTCGCGCAGGAGCAGTTCGTAATCGACGTAGTCCTCGTCACTTCCGTCCGGCCAGCGGTGCGGGCGATCTCCGACCCAGCGGAAGCCGAAGCGCTCGATCGCGCGTCGCGAGGGCTCGTTCGAGCGCCGGTGTCCGACCGCCACACGCAGGAACTGCGGTCGAGCGCGCGCCCACGCCAGGCGCGCTTCGTACAGTTTCCGCACGAGCCCGCGGCCGCGGTATTCCGGTGCGATAAACGAAGTTCCCAGCTCGGCGGTCGTCCCCGTCGTGTCGTTACGATCGACGGAAACTCGCGAGATCCCGACCAACTCCTCGCCGTCGAAAAGGCCAAACAGCTGGTGCTTCTCGTCGCCGGTCGCAAGTGACATCCAGTGCTCGTCGGCCTGCGCTGCTTCGTCCGCGTAACGGCTGAAGTAGACCCCGGGTTCGGTGCGCAGCGCGTGCAATCGAATCTCGCGCAGCGCAGGCCAATCAGAGCGCACGAGCTCCCGCAGCATGACGGACGCCATTCCCGTCGTTACGTCACGCCCGAACCGACGTCCTCATGCTGCGACCAGGGAAAGCCGCGGTATCGTGAGCACCGTAACCTGGTGAACTGGGAGCGCCTCCTCCTCGACCTCGTGCTCGGCGCGGTGTTCGGTTTCGCCGGCGGCCTGTTCGGTATCGGCGGGGGGATCGTCGCAATTCCCGTGCTCGGCCTTGCATTCGGAATGTCGGAGCAGCTGGCGCAGGGGACCTCTCTCGTGATGGTCGTCCCAAACGTCATGCTCGGGCTGTGGCGCTATCATCGGCGCGGCAGCCTCAACGTCCGCTACGCACTGACCCTCGCCGGAAGCGCGGTGCCGTTCACCTTTTTCGGGGCACATATCGCTACGCGCCTGCCCAGCACGCCGCTGCGCATCGCCTTCGGCATCTTCACCATGCTGATCGCAGCGTACACGCTGTGGAGGTCGTTCGGCGGCGGCGGGGTGCAGCGACCAGCAGCGCCGTGGTATTTCGCCACGATCGTGGGCGCGATCGGCGGGACGCTCTCCGGTTTCTTCAGCGTCGGCGGAGCGACGTTCGCGGTCCCCGCGATGTCGGTCTTCTTCGGCATGACGCAGGCTGCGGCGCAAGCGATGGGCTTGGCCCTCGTCGCTCCCGGCACGCTGGTGGGGCTTGCGACGTACGGCCTCGCGGGCGATGTCGACTGGTTTACCGGGATCGCGCTGGCGGTCGGCGGCGCGGGGGCAGTGTCATTCGGCGTCGATGTCGCCCACAAGGTGCCCGACCGCACGCTGAAAACCTTGTTCGCGCTGTTCCTGTTCGCGGCAGCAGCAGCGCTGCTCGCGCACCACTGACCGCCGTTACGCTGCTTCACCCCAGATCGGGATAATGGCACGCACCTCGCCGTGCACGCCGTAGGCGCGCGCCGTCGCTTCGAGCTCGTCGAGCGGGACGGGCTCGGGCGTCACCACGCTGCCGCCGCGGAAGCGCACCAGCACCCGAGCCCGCAGCGGGCGCGAGACGAGGTCGGCACCGGTATACGCCGGCAGACTCCCCGTGCGCGCGTCGAGCGCAGCGATCACATCAGCCACCACCGCCGAGGCGGTCGGATCGCCGCCCGCACCGAGACCGGCGAACGTCAGCGTACCGCAGTTGCGGCCGACCACCCGCACGACGTTTTCGGCGCCGCGCGGCTGAGCGAACGGATGGTCTTCCGGGATGTAGGCGGGCGTGATCCCCGCTTCGATCTCGCCGTTCTGGGCGCGTTGCGCCATCGCTAGCAGCTTGAGCCGCCAGCCGCGCGCCGCGCCGGCCGCGACGTCGTCGCTCGAAAGCGACGCGATGCCGCGCCGCGCAAGCTGCGGTGACACCGACGGCCGGCGGAACGCCAAGCCGGCGAGGATGGCGAGCTTATGGGCGGCGTCGTGTCCGTCGACGTCAGCGCGCGGATCCGATTCGGCAAAGCCGAGCCGCTGCGCTTCGGCCAGCGCTTCGCCGTAGTCCGCGCCGCCAGCCATCGCGTCGAGAACGAAGTTCGTGGTGCCGTTCAGGACGCCGCCGACCTCGCTGACCTCTTCGTTCGCCAGCGCCCCCGAAAGCGCGCGCACGATCGGGATCGCGCCGCCGACGGCAGCTTCGTAGCGCAGCGTTGCACCGGTGCGCGCGGCGAACGCTGCCAGCCAGGGGCCCTCGGTCGCGATCAGATCCTTGTTCGCGGTCACGACGTCTTTGCCGCGCGCGATCGCCCGCAGCACCAGCTCGCGCGCGATCCCGATCCCGCCGATACACTCGATCACGACCCGGACGGTGGGATCGTCGACGACCTCGAACGGGTCGGACTCGAAATCGTCCCACGCCACCGCGCGCGGTTTGTGCGGATCCCGAACGGCGATCGCCCGCAAGAGTTCGGGGTGTGACACGAGCAGACGCCGGGCAACGCTCGAGCCGACCGTACCGCAGCCGAGCAGACCGATGCCCCGCTTGCGAGCGGCCGTGCCGACGGTCGTCGAGATCGACGACGCATCGGACGGGCTGTCAACACGCGGTATGGTGGGCACGGAATCCTCCAGTTGCAACGGTTCAGAAAAAAAAACAACCCCCGCTTTCAGCGAGGGTCGCGTCCGCTCTCGTGGCGCTCGCGTTTACGCCGACGATGATCCGGACCGGCCCTCACAGAGGGTAGTCGTGGTGGTAATCATCGTCATGCCGAACGAGGCCATTGGCCGACGTTACCATGCGTGACCGCGTCGCGCAAGAGGCGGGCCAGATTCCCCGCCTCGGCCAGAAAGGCGTCGTGGCCGTGCTGGCTGTGCTGGTGCCGGTACGCGGCGTCCCAACCGGCCTCGGCCCAGCGGGCGGCGCACTGCCAGACGTAGTCGGGCGCATAGAGCTGGTCGCCGGCAATACCGACGAACGTCAGCCGCGACGCCCCCGCCGGCCGCTCCTTGCCGCGCAAATCGAACAGGTCCATCGCGCGGGTCAGCGTGCGGTAACTGTTGGCGTCGATGCGGTCGGCAAAGCGATCGCCTTGATGGAGCAGGTAGCCTTCGACGTCGAACCGGTCGTCCAGTACCCGGGCCGGGTCGCCTCCGGTACGGTCGGGCCGGTTGCGGAACCGCGTTTCGAACAGCGCTTCGCTCTTGTAGGTGAGCGTCGCGATCGCGCGCGCGAGCCGTAATCCCTCGCGCGGCTGCTCCTCGTACCAGCCGCCGCGAAAGGCGGGATCGAGGCGAATCGCATCGCGCGCCGCACCGTTCTGCGCGATGCCTTGCGCGCGCAGATGGTCGAAGGCGCCGACGACGATCGCGTGATCGACACGATCGGGGTGCGTATGGGCCCACTGCAGGGCCTGAAAACCACCCAGCGATCCGCCGATCACCACCGCGAGGCGCTCGATGCCGATCGCGCGCAGCGCGCGCCGCTGTGCCTCGACGATGTCGCCGACGGTGACCACCGGAAAGCGCGGACCCCATCGCTTGCCGTCGGGCGCAAGCGACGACGGGCCCGTCGACCCATATGAACCGCCCAAGACGTTCACCCCGACGATGCACCAGCGCACGGGGTCGAACAGCGCATCCGCTCCGAACAAGCCCGTCCACCAGTCGAGCACGCGCGCCGAACCGGTCAAGGCGTGCGGCGCCAGCACGACGTTGGAGCCGTCGCGCTCGGGAGCACATCCGTACCGGACGACGCGCTGCGTCACGTCGTCGAGAACTTCGCCGGACGCGAGCGTCAGCGGTCCGACCGTGACGTCACGTTCGACGAAGTCGACGACCAAGCTCACGGCGCGGCGTCGAGCGCTTGGGCGAGATCGGCAAGGATGTCGTCGATCGACTCGATCCCGACCGAGAGCCGGATCAGGTCGTCGCTGACGCCGCTCGCGATCTGGTCCGCCGGCGTGAGCTGCTGATGCGTGGTCGAGGCTGGATGGATGACCAGCGACTTCGCATCACCGACGTTGGCCAGCAGCGAGAACAGGTTCAGCCGGTCGATCGCCGCGCGCGCTTCATCGGCGCCGCCTGCGATGCCGAACGTCACGATCGCGCCGGCGCCCTTGGGCAGATACTTCTGCGCTCGTGCGTACGCCGGGTCGCCGCGGAGTCCGGGATAGCGCACCCAGCGGACCTTGCGGTGCTGCTCCAGGAACTCGGCCACGCGCAGCGCGTTTTCGCTGTGCCGCTCGATTCGCAGGCCGAGCGTTTCCAGTCCTTGCAGCAGCAAGAACGCATTGAATGGGGAGAGCGCCGCACCGATGTCGCGCAGCAGTTGGACCCGGGCCTTGAGGATGTAGGCCAGCGGGCCGAGCGCTTCGACGTATTTGAGCCCGTGATACGACGGATCGGGTTCGGTGAATTCGGGAAAGCGGCCGCGCGTCCAGTCGAATTTGCCGCTGTCCACGATCGCGCCGCCGATCGTCGTGCCGTGGCCGCCGATGAACTTGGTCGCCGAGTGCACGACGACGTCGGCGCCGAAATCGATCGGCCGCAGCAAGTACGGCGTCGCCAGCGTGTTGTCGACGATCAGCGGTACGCCGGCTTCATGCGCGGCGTCGGCCACCGCGGTGACGTCGAGCACGTCGACGGCCGGGTTGCCGATCGTCTCGGCGAACACGGCCTTAGTGTTGGGCCGCACGGCCGCGCCGAAGGCCTTCGGATCGGACGGATCGACCAGGGTGACGTCGATGCCGAAACGCGGCAGCGTGTGCGTGAAGGCGTTATAGGTGCCCCCGTACAGCGACGCCGAGCTGACGATGTGGTCGCCCGCCCGCGCGACGTTGAGCACCGAATAGATCACCGCCGCCTGACCGCTCGCGACCGCGAGCGCGCCGATTCCGCCTTCGAGTGCGGCCAGCCGCTGCTCGAGCACGTCGTTGGTCGGATTCATGATCCGCGTGTAGATGTTGCCGAACTCTTGCAGCGCGAACAGGCGCGCCGCGTGCGCGGTGTCGTCGAAGTTGTACGACGTCGTCTGATAGATCGGGACGGCCCGCGCCTTGGTGGTCGGGTCGCCGTCGTGACCGCCGTGCAGGGCGGTCGTTTCGAAGCCGCGCGCCGCGGCCGGATCGAGGGTGCTGCTCATCGTGGGTCTCCTTCACGAATGCGTCGAGCGAAGCGTCGGGAAAAGCGAGCGGCCCCCGCCGTTGGCGAGGGCCGCTGCAGTTCGTCTTGCGCCGTTCAGCGCGATGACAACCTACACCGTCCCTCGCGGGAGGCACACATCGCAATCATCGCCATGCGGCGGCGTTCCATGGGCCGCACCGTAACAGACCGGACCCCGCCGCGTCAAGGATGTCGGTCAGCGCGAGGCGTCCAGCAAGTCGTCCAAGGCGCTGATTTTCACCCGTTCCCGGCCCTCCGCGGCACCCAGCGCCCGTTCCCGCGCGTCGATCCGCGACCACCCTTCCCAGTCGACGAACGGGACGCCGCGCTCCGTGAGGAGCGCTCCGAGCTCGGGCCGCGCCGGCGGTTCGCCGGCGGCTGCAACATCGGCGATCAACGCAGCCACCGTCTCCGCGGCGTCCTGTTTGTTGGTGCCGATCACGCCTTGCGGCCCGCGCTTGACCCAGCCGGCGACGTATTCACCGGTCCGGACCGCGCCCTCCGGAGCGTGCAGGACGCGGCCGCCGGCGTTGGGGACGAGTCCGTTGCGTTCGTCGAATGGGACGCCGGGAAGGGCGACGGAGCGGTACCCGACCGCGCGGAACACCAGTTGCACCGTCAGGTCCTCGAACGTGCCGGTGCCGACCAGCTTGCCGGCCGCATCGTACGCCATGCGCTCGATGTGCAGCCCTTCCACCCGGTCGCTGCCGATGATCGCATCCGGACGCGCGTAAAAGCGAATGTGGAGCGCCCGGGCCGCGCCGGTACGCGAACGCCCGGCGAAGTCGCGCAGCACTTCGAGGTTGCGCTGGGTCAGGCCGTCCAGCTCGAGGCTCTCCAGACCGGCCAGATCGCGCGGCTCGACGACCACGTCGACGCCCGGCAGCTCGCCCAGTTCGCGCAGTTCTTTGGTGGTGAACTTGGCGTCATGCGGACCGCGCCGGCCCAGCATGAATACATCACGCACGCTGCTCCCGGCCAGAATCGCCAGCGTTTCGCGCGACATGTCGGTTACTTCGAGCAGCGCCGGATCCTTGAGCAGCAGGCGGGCCGTGTCGATGGCGACGTTGCCGACCCCGATCACCGCCGCGCTGCGCGCGGCGGCCAAGTCGATCGGCGCCGTCAGGCTTTCGGGGTGGCCGCCGTACCACGACACGAAATCGCCGGCCGGCAGGCTGCCGGCGAGGTCCTCGCCCGGGACACCGAGCGCGCGATGGCTCGGCGCGCCGACGGCATACACCACGGCGTCGTAGGCCGCGCGGAGATCCTCGACATCGATGTCGCGTCCCAGCTCGACGTTGCCGAAAAACCGCACCCGCGGGTTCGACAGCGTCTTATGGAAACCGGTCGCCAACGATTTCATCTTCAGATGGTCGGGCGCGACGCCGTAGCGCAGCAGGCCGTATGGCGCGGGCAGGCGTTCGATCACGTCGACCCGTGCCTCGGGATGCGCCTTGAGCAGCGACTCGACCACGAAAACTCCGGCCGGTCCTGAGCCGACGACGGCGATGACGGGTCCCACGACTCGGACTATAACCGCGCGGCCGGCACGACTCCCTGCGACTTACGTCGCGTCGGGATCGGGCAGGTCATGGAAGGTGCGCTTGGGTGCCTGCTCCTCGCGCTCGAGATCGTCGAGGAAGTAATAGACGATCTTGCGGTCGTCGAAGCCGACCTTGGCCAACTCGCGCCCGCCGATCTCGACCACCTCATGGATATGCCCGGCCTGCCCCGCATAGCGGTAATTGACCGCGGTGTAGCGCGGATCGTCCGGCTGCGGACGCGGGGTGACCTTGACGCCCCGCAGGGGGGTACGATGACGGTGCTCGCTCAAAATGGACGCTCCAGCGCTGTCGTTCTCCGGAGTAGCCGCATGATCATCGAATACCGCGGAAAGCGCCCGAAAGTCGCAGCCTCCGCCTTCGTCGCGCCGACCGCCGTCCTGATCGGCGACGTCGAGGTCGGTGAGGAAGCTTCGATCTGGTTCGGTACCGTGATCCGCGGCGACAACGGGCCGATTCGCATCGGCGCGCGCGCCAACGTCCAGGACAACTCGGTCGTGCACGTCAGCGAGAACAGCACGACCGTGATCGAAGACGATGCGACGATCGGACATTGCGCGGTCCTCGAGGACTGCCGGATCGGCCGCGGCGCGCTGATCGGATCGAACGCCGTGATCCTCAACGGTGCGGTCATCGGCGAGCAGAGTCTGATTGCGGCCGGCGCGGTAGTCGTGGCGAACGCGCAGATCCCGCCGCGGGTCGTCGCCGCCGGCGCGCCGGCGGTGGTGAAGAAAGAACTGGTCGGCGCGGCCGTCGGCTGGGTCGAGCACGCCGGGCCGGAGTACGTGGCGCTCTCGCGTTCGTATCTCCGGCACGGCCTGGGCGATCCGGAGATGCACGAGGTCGCCGCCTCCCACGCGGCCGGTTAGCCGGTCAGTTTCCGCCCGTACTGCTCGAGCAAACTCCAGGCTTTCGGTCCGAATTCTGCAGACGCACGCGCACCTTGCGTGCGAGATCGGTATCACTCGCGGTAAGCATGGGACCTCTGCTTTGCAAGAAAGGCCCGAATCGTGTCGGCCACGCGCTCGGGCTCGTCGGCGGGAAGATTGTGCGATGCGTCGATCTCGACGATCTGCAGCGCCGGAATTTCGGAACGTAACCGCTCGGCAAGTTCGGGGGTGGTCATCGTCGAGTGCGTGCCGCGCACGAGGATCGCCGGCGCCCGGACGTCGTGCGCCAGCGCCCAGAAGCTGCGCTCGTGCGCGGGGTCGGGCGACATATACGCGCCGGGCATGTGCGCGCTGAATGCAGGGTCGCGTTTGATCATCACGCGACCGTCGCTCGCCACCCGCAGATATTCCCGGAGGCGGCCCTGGAGCTGCTCCGCGGAGTGCTGCGAGAATTGCGCTGCCAGCGCGGCGGCGGCGGCGTCGAGGCTCGGGTACGATTCGGGCGCCGCGGCGAGACGCGCGCGAACGACGCGCGATCCGTCGGGATTCATCTCCGGCACGGCGTCCACCAGCACCAGCGCGGAAACGGCCGCAGGCCGCGTGGCCGCATAGTACAGCGCGATGCGGCCGCCCAGCGAATGTCCGACCAAGGCGAAGCGGTCGAGCAGCAGGGCCCCCGCGACGGCATCGAGGTCGGCACTGAAGTCGCTCAACGCGTAGCGGCCGTCGGGCGCCGTATCGCTGTCGCCGAAACCACGCAGATCCAGGGCGATCACGCGATGGCTGGCCGCCAACTTGGGGGCACTCCGCTCCCAGTCGTACGAGAATCCCGACAGGCCGTGAAGCAGCAGAACGGCCGGCGCCGCCGGCGGCCCCCAGGCCCGAAAGTGCAGGGTGACGCCCGCGCCTGGTACGGTCCCATGCTCGGTCAAACGGTTCTCCTCTGACCCACCTTCCACAAGTGGACCGTAGGCAACAAGGATTATCCGGCCGCGCCTCTAGACATGCCTTCATCATCGGTCAAGTGCGACGGCTGTTCGACGGCAACGTTCGGCGCTGCGCAACGGAGATCGCGTGGGTGGACGAGTTCATCGCGTGGCTCGACCGCAGCGCTCTCGACGACGTCGTACGGTGAATTCCTCGGTCACGCGCGCGGTTCCGGGAATCGTCGTGGCTGTCGCCGTTGCGGTGCTGGCGACGGCCGCCGCGCGTTTCGTGCCGCTCGTCGGCGCGCCGGTGCTCGCGATCGTGCTGGGGATCGTGGTTCGCGCCGTTGCGCCGCCGCCGGAGCGGTATCTCTCCGGCATCGCGTTTTCCGCGCGCACGATCCTTCAAGCGGCGATCGTTCTGTCGGGACTCAGCCTCTCGATTGCGGCGGTCGTCCGCACGGGTTTCGGGACCTTGCCGGTCACGCTGGGCACCGTCGCCGTCGCGTTGCTCCTGGCGCCGCTGGTCGGGCGCGCCCTCGGCATCGAGCGCACGCTGCGAACCCTGATTGGCGCAGGCACCGCGATCTGCGGTGCGTCGGCGATTGCGGCCGTTTCGGCGGTGATCGAGCCGGCCGAATCCGAGATCGCGCTCGCGATCGCGACGGTCTTCTTTTACAACATCGTTGCGGTGCTGGTCTTTCCGCCGATCGGGCACCTTCTGCAGCTCTCGCAAGACGCGTTCGGCCTCTGGGCGGGGACTGCCATCAACGATACCTCGTCGGTCGTCGCGGCAGGATACGTCTACGGACAGGAGGCCGGCGCGCACGCGACGATCGTCAAGCTGACGCGCGCGATGCTGATCCTGCCGCTGGTCGCCGCGATCGCGTTTCTCCGCGCGCGCCGCGATCACGCCGCCGGCATCAACATGCCGTGGCGCCAGATCGTGCCCTGGTTTATCCTCTGGTTTCTGGTGGCCGCACTGGCCAGCGGCGCGGGATTCGTTCCGGCAACGTGGCACGAAGCGATCGGAGCCCTGTCGACCTTCTTGATCGCGGTCGCCCTCGGTGCGATCGGCTTGCAAACGGAGCTGCGCGGTCTGCTCCGCGCCGGCGCGCGTCCGCTCGCGTTGGGCTTTGTCCTCTGGGTCGCGGTCGCGCTTTCGTCGCTAACGATTCAGCGTCTGACCGGCCTGTAATCGCGCCGCCTCGGCAAAGGCCGTGAAGAGCGCGCTGCTGGCGCCGTCATCGAGATCGCGAGTCGATTCGGGGTGCCATTGCACCGCCAGCCAAAACGGAGACGGGAACTTTGCTTCTAACCCTTCCGCGATGCCGTCGGCCGTTCGCGCGACGATGCGCAGCTCGTCCGCGCAACGGTCGATCGCCTGATGGTGCCGCGCGCCGGTGATGAGTTCGGTCTTCCCGACGATCCCGGCCAGCGTGGTACCGGCGTCGATATGGACGACGTGCTCGTCGATCAGCCCGCGGTCGTTACGTCCGTCGCGCTTGCGTTCGTGCGGCAACGCGCCGGCACCGAGCGCATCGGGGATATCAGCCAGCAACGTCCCGCCGAACGCGACGTTTGCCACCTGCAGGCCGCGGCAGATGCATAGGGTCGGCACGCGGTGGTCTCGCGCGCTGCGTACAAGGTGAATCTCGAAGTCGTCGCGACCGGGATCGGTCTCTTCGATCAACGGGGAATGCGGCGCGCCGTAGCGCCCAGGGTCGACGTCAACCCCGCCGCTCACGAGCAGGCCGTGTGCGACATCCAGCGCGCCGATCCAGGCTCCGTCAACGTCCAGACGTACCGGCTCGCCGCCGGCTTCGCTCACCGCTTGCGCGTACTCGTCGATCTTTCCGCCGACCGACGTGGTGATGAGAACGATCGGGCGACGCAACGCGCTACGGATTCGGGTAGTGCGACTCGTCGCCGTAGGGAACGAACAGCGTGTGTTCGGGCTGAAAGCGCAGTTTGATCGTGCCGACGCGCCCGTTGCGATGCTTCGCAACGATCAACTCCGTCAAGTCCGGCTCTTGTGACGTCTCCTTATTGTAGTAGACGTCGCGATACAAGAACGTCACGATATCTGCTTCTTGCTCGATCGCTCCGCTGTCCCTAAGGTCCGAGAGAAGCGGGCGCTTGTCTGATCGGGTCTCGACCGCGCGGTTCAGCTGGGCCACGGCGATGATCGGGACGCCCAGGTCCTTGGCGGTGGCTTTGAGCGTGCGGCAGATGTCGGAGAGTTCTTCGTTGCGATTGACTTGACGCGAGAGCGTCGGCGGGCGCACGAGCTGGAGGTAGTCGACGAACACGGCCGCGAGCCCGTGCGCGCTCTTGAGGCGGCGCAGGCGGCTGCGGATCTCGGTGACGGTGATGGCGCCGGCGTCGTCGAGATAGATCGGCAGCTCGTGCAGCACGCCCATCGCGTGGCCGATCTTCTCCCAGTCCCGGTCGGCAATCGCACCGCGGCGGAGTTTGGAGGCATCGAGCCGAGCCTCGGACGACAGCAGGCGCTCGACCAGCTCCTGTTTGGTCATCTCCAGCGAGAAGAAGGCGATCGGCTTCTTCTCGTCCTTCGCCGCAGCGACCGCCATGTTGAGCACGAGCGATGTCTTGCCCATGGCCGGACGCGCCGCGACGATGATCAAGTTGCCGGGCTGCCAGCCCGCAGTGTAGTCGTCGATGTCGCGATAACCGGCAGTGACCCCGGTGCGGTCGCCCTTTTGTTCGTGGCGGCGTTCCAGTTCCTGAAACACGTTGAACAGCAGCGACGGGACCGTCGCGAACGCGTTGTGCTCGCTGCGATTGCCGACTTCGTAGACGACCTGCTCGGCACGGTCGAGCGCACCAGGGACGTCGTCTTCCGATTCGAACCCGAGCCGCGTCACCTGGGTGCCGGCGCGGATCAGCCCGCGCAGGCTGGCCTTCTCGCGCACGATGCGGGCGTAGTATTCCGCCGAGGCCGCGGTCGGCACCGTATCCATCAGCGAGTTGAGGTAGGCCATCCCGCCGATCTTGTCGAGCATCCCTTGGTTCTTGAGTTCCTCGGCAAGCGCGACTTTGTCGAGCGGCTGGCCGCGCTCGTAGAGCGCGAAGAGGGCCAGGAAGATCGTCTCGTGCAGCGGCGCATGAAAATCGGCCGGCTGTACGATGTCGATCACGGTCGCCATCATCTCTTTGTCGACCAGCACCGAGCCGAGGAGGGCCATCTCCGCCTCGATGTTGTTGGGCGGAATCCGGTCGACGCTGGAGACGAACGGGGCGACGTTCACCGGGTGACCTTCGTGCGGCGTGCGCGGGGCGGAGGCGGAGCGGGGATGCGCAGATCGAGGGCGGCCAGGGCTTCGACCACGGTAGCGACGGCGATCACCTCGATACCCTCCGGTGCCGCCTCGATATCACGCGCATTCTCGCGCGGGATGACGATCGCCCGCATCCCCGCCTGCCGCGCCGCGTAGAGTTTCTCCACCACGCCGCCAACCCCGCGTACGGTCCCGGCTAGCGACACCTCGCCGGTCACGGCAACGTCTTGGGGCAGCGCAATGCGATCCAGCGCACTGTACAGGGCCAGGAAAAACGCGAGGCCCGCCGACGGACCGTCGATGTTCCCGCCGCCGACCACGTTGACGTGCAGATCCCAGTCGGCCGGATCGACGCCGGTCACGGCGCGAATGACAGAGGCGGCGTTGAAGACGGCGTCGCGCGCCATCGAACCGGCGGTGTCGTTGAAGCGAACGCTGCCCTTGTGCGTTTCGCGCGCGGGGAACGCGGCGGCCTCGATCTCGACGATCGAGCCGACGTACTGCAGCACACCCAAACCGTGCGCCTTGCCGATCGCCTTGCGCCGGCGTGCGCGCGCCGGCGTGTGCTGTACGATGCGCCCGGCTTGGACGACCTCGAGCACATCTTCCTCGCGCACGCTCGCAGTTCGCTGCGAACCCGCGCGCTCGAGCGCATGTCCGTACGCGTCGGCCAGAACTTGTACCGCCTTGCGGCCTTCGATCGTGTACGACGCGATCAGCTCAGGAACGCGGCGCGTGACCTTCGCGCCCAGACGCTGCGCGGCTTCGCGGACGATCCGGGCGATCTGCACGTGCGTCAACGGCTCGAAATAGACCGCCGCACAGCGCGACCGAATCGCCGCGTCGATCGCCTCGGGGTCGCGCGTGGTCGCGCCGATCAAGACGAAGTCCGCCGGCGCGCCGTCGCGGAACAGCTTCTTCACGTAGGCCGGGACGTTCGGATCGTGTTCGTCGTAGTACGACGACTCGAAGTTGACGCGCTTGTCCTCGAGGACCTTGAGCAGCCGGGTCTGCATCGCCGGATCCATCTCGCCGATCTCGTCGATGAACAGCACGCCGCCGTGGGCCTTGGTGACGAGCCCGAGTTTGGGCTCGGGGACGCCGCCGTCGGCGAAGTCGCGCCGGGCACCCTGATAGATCGGATCGTGGACGCTGCCGAGCAGCGGGTTCGTCGTTTCGCGATGGTCCCAGCGCAGCGTCGGGCCGGCCGCCTCGACGAACGGCGCGTCGGCGGCGAACGGCGCGTGGGCGCGCGATTTCGCCCGCTCCAGCGCCAAGCGCGCGACCGTCGTTTTGCCGACACCCGGCGGCCCGTAGAGGATCACGTGCTGGGGATACGGCGAGGCGAGTTTGGCGATCAGCGCTTTGATCGCGGGCTCCTGTCCGACGACTTGGCCGAGCGACTTCGGGCGCAGCACGTCGAGCGCCGCGCGAGCGAGTCCGCGGCGATCGAGCGCGGTCAGATCGTGCAGACGCTTCTCGGTCGCCGGTGTTTCGGGTCCGGCTGCTTCGCGCAGCGCCTCGAGCCGCAGCTCGCGCAAGTACTCGTTATGCCGCGCGACCATCTTCGCGCTGACCTTCGCATCGAGCTGGTCGCCGACCGTGCGCTGGGCGAGCAGATCGGCGAGCCGGTCCTCGATCTCGGCGATGACCTTCTTGTACTGTGCCTTCGCGGGCCGCGTCTCGAGCGTCGGATCCTCGAAGACCAGCCGCTGAAGCGCAAGCAGCCGCTCCGGGATGGCGGACGAGCGCATCTCTTTGAGCGTGCCGAGTTTCCCCGCCCGCATGACGACCTTTTCGGTCCCCAATGCGTCGGCGAGGACGTCATAGAGCGCCGCGATCTCGCGGCGAAGTTTCTCGTCCGTGCTTAGGCGCACGCTACTTCAGCGCGACGACCTGCACGGCGGACTTGGCGATCACGTTGTTCCCGAGCCGAATCTCGACCGGATACGTCCCGAGCGCTTTGATGCCGTCCTTCAGCTCGATCTTGTGCCGATCGATGGCCACGCCGATCTGCTGGTGCAGAGCGTCGGCGACTTGCGCGTTGGTTACGGTACCGAAGAGACGGCCGTTGCCGCCCGCCTTGGCCATCACGCGGATCGTCGTCTGCTCGAGCTGCGTGGCGACGTCCTGCGCGTTCGCGACCTCTTCGGCCTGTTTGCGCTTCTTGGCGCTCTGCTGCTGGTCGAGCTGCTTCATCGCGCCGGGCGTCGCCATCACGGCGAGCCGGTTGGGCAGCAGGTAGTTGTTGGCGTAACCGTCTTTGACGTCGACGAGCGACCCGCGCCCGCCGAGCGGCTTGACGTCGCTGGTGAGGATGACCTTCACGGCGGTCTCCTACTGAACCACGAACGGCAGCAGCGCGATGACGCGCGCACGTTTCACGGCAGTCGTGAGCGCACGCTGGTGCGAGGCGCAGTTACCGGAGATGCGGCGCGGCAGAATCTTGCCGCGTTCGCTGATGAACTTGCGCAGGCGCGTCGTGTCCTTGTAGTCCAGGTCGTGCAGTTTTTCGGCGCAGAAATTGCAGACTTTGCGCTTGGGGCGGCGATCTTTCTTCGCAGCCGCACGCTTGCTCTTGGGAGGAGGCATGGTGGGGTGACCTCGTGGTGATGTAGGTGGAAAATGGTCCGGCTGGCGGACCCTACACACGTGGCGCCCGAAGACGCCACGACCCCGGACGCTCGAAAACGGCCGGCGCCGCCCGGAGGCAGCAACGGCTATGGTACCACCTCCGGCTGCCGGTGCCAATCCCTGAGCCGGCGTCTGGGCCACGGCAATCGCGACCCGGCGGCGAAGGCCGCCGGATGGACTACCGGAAGAAGTTCGTGGTCGAACCGGACAGCAAGGTCGACTTGGCTCGCGCCGACCCGAGCTTTGCCGGCAAATACGCCGGCGAAGGCGAGGCTCGGGCCGAGATCGACGCGCGCTGCGAGCACCTCGCGAAGCTGCAGTATCTGCTCTACGCCGACGGAACGCAGTCG
>Ga0182015_10003018_pt1 | contig 19375 bp, 18 predicted proteins | sample 712P3MmetaG_FD_120478 | JGI IMG/M metagenome (GOLD analysis project Ga0182015, IMG submission 120478) | Permafrost microbial communities from Stordalen Mire, Sweden - 712P3M metaG | ecosystem: Environmental > Terrestrial > Soil > Wetlands > Permafrost | place: Sweden: Stordalen | collected...
ATGGAAGCGGGAATTGCAGATCACGTCTGGGACCTAGCGGAATTGCTGAAGTAGCGATAGAATTGAAGCAGCAGGCCCGCTGGCAGGCGGGCGCTGCTATCGGATTGGGTACTCGCCCAAATTCATTTTGAGCGGAGCGTGTACCTAAATGCAACTGAATTTTCAAAGGATGCTCACAACCTCAACGTCTGGCATATCAACCGAGCATCTCGCGTTTGTCAACCTGGGAATGACTGCGATGCTTGCTGTTGCACAACTCGCGCGGCAACTGGGCGACTACCGCAATCGGACTTTAGCCAACATCCTATTTGCTATTTGTGCCATCGTATTCCTGATCTGGGTTCATCTTGTGGCCCTATGGTTTTTCCACATAGATCTAATCAGTTGGTTCCAGAACCCAATCACAATAGCAATCGTTGCGTTTTGCGCTATCGTTACAGCAACCGTGGTGATTACAAAGACAAGATGGTCTAATATCCTTCACACTAAGGATCACCGAGTTGCTGGATACTCCACGAGTCTTACGTTCCATGGCCCATCGGACATAGACTTGATCGTCTTTCAGGATGGCGCAGGATGTCTATGCAAGTTCAAGAATGGATCGCCATCTCCTATCAAGCACTTCCAGATACGGTTCCTGTCGGCTCAGAGTCTTGATTTTGCGAATAGCAAATGGCGTGATGCAAAAGAGCCTATTGGTGCAATTACCAGTGACAGAGGATGGATAGAGGCAGGCGCGTATAGCAGCGATCTCCAATTCATGACCACGGATTATGATGGTTCTATTAGACTCGGGGGGAATCCCTCTCAACAATTTCCTTGGCCTAACGCCGACCCATCAACCATTCGACGATGGCGGCTCAAGTTCTCAATATCTGGTTCGTTTCCCGGAAAAACGGGATGGAACGCTGACATTTGTCTGCGTTGGACGCCTGGGAGTCCCGTTGAAATCCGGGAGTGGAGCGATTCTACGCCGGTCGCTGATCTTTAGGTTTGCTCTCCGGCTGCAAGCCAGTCTGAAGCGGGTGCAACTATCGCGGCTGTCGCGATTCCCGGAAGTCTTTCAAAAACTGTTCTGGAGTCTTAATAAAGAAATCCGAATCGACAATCCACCCATAGGCGTTCGCATTGGCGTCGTCAACATAGGGCGTGAGCGATTCGTGCGGAAAACCGACATCTTCCATCATCTGAACGTCGATTATGAGCGATACCTTTGCTAAGGCTACACCGGCGAACTTCCGGCTTTCCAGCTTTGCCCCGTAAAACACTCCCTTAAATCTTCGGACGCAGCCATAGTCAATGAGATCGCCAAGCATCTTTCTTTGCTCTATGCCCGACGCCTTCATCGCCTTGACAAGATCCTCAGCGCAACCAAAGTCTTTGGAAACAACGGGATTTACAACGAATCCTTCGCTGGAAGACACTTTCGATTTAGGGGCGGTCGTTTTAGCTTGGGCAAGCAACGCGGTGACGGAGAGCAAGCCAGTAAACATGACGGTGACGGCTCGCCTTGTAGTGGAAATCACGAAACGAATCGTAGCACGCGGCGGGCTAATCGCAGGCGATCCCTGCTTGCGCGGTCCCACCACATTGTCAAGTCCCCGCCGAAGATCGTAAACGCACCTTTCAGGCACTACCGGCCTGCCTTGCCAAACCTACTCGCGGCGCCCGTATTCTGGCCAGCCTCATCCGGATCCTTGAGGTGGCGAAGTCGAAGGCGAACTGATCCACTGTTTGATGGTAGCGTGGCGGGCGGCTTACCGCGAGTTCTGCCTGATCCCGTTCCGAGAGTGGTATACTTCGTAGCCGTGGCCGGGAGCCGAAAGTATTCCCGTGTACAAAAGGAGCGAGTCGATGAAACGAATCGTTAGGTTGGGCGGACCGAAATGCTGGAAGAGGGCCTACGCTGTTTTTGTGCTGTGCGTAGCGACGGCGATTGCTCTGCCAGCGCAGACCTTCACCACACTGCACGTCTTTGACGGCACGGACGGCTACTTCACGAGGGCGCCCCTCGTCCAGGCCACCAACGGGAACTTTTACGGGACAACGGTCGACGGCGGGGTCAACTACGGCAAGGCCAGCTCCAACTGTTCAACCCCTCCCAATGGCGAGGGCTGCGGGACGGTCTTCGAGATCTCCCCGAACGGCACGCTGACGACGCTACATAGTTTCTGCGCCGACATCAAGCCGTGCAAGGACGGCTTCTTCCCCTACGGGTTGGTTCAGGCCACCGACGGCAACTTCTACGGGACAACCCAGAATGGCGGGACCAACGGCCGCGGGACTGTCTTCAAGATCACCCCGAGTGGCACGCTGACAACGCTGCACAGCTTCTGCGCCCAAACAAACTGCGCGGACGGTGCCCAGCCCTTCGCGGGGCTTGTCCAGGGCACCGACGGCGACTTCTACGGGACGACGGGGACTGGCGGGACCAGCTACGGCACGGCCTTCAAAATCACGCCGGGCGGCACGCTGACGACGCTATACAGCTTCTGCTCTCAACCAAACTGCACGGACGGCGCCGCGCCGACAGCGCTAGTGCAGGCCGCCAATGGGGACTTCTACGGGACAACCGGCGGTGGGGGGGGGCGGCGGCTGCTCAGGTTCGCCCTCTGGCTGTGGGACAGTCTTCAAAATGACCCCGAGCGGAACGCTGACGACGCTGTACAGCTTCCCCGACGGTCCAGCCGGCCCCTCGGCGCTGGTCCAGGCCACTGACGGGGACTTCTGGGGGACATTGTCGGAGGATAATGGGAGAGTCTTCAAAATGACCCCGAGCGGAACGCTGACGACGCTGTACGGCTTCCCAGAGCCAGCCGGCCCCTCGGCGCTGGTCCAGGCCACTGACGGCAACTTCTACGGAACAACTGCCGGTGGTGGGGCGAACGAGAATGGCACCGTGTTCCAGATTACCCCGAGTGGCATGCTGACAACGCTATACAGCTTCTGCCCCCAAAGCGGGTGCGCGGATGGATCTGGCCCCGAGGCGGGGCTTGTCCAGGGCACCGACGGCAACTTCTACGGGACGGCATCGGGGGGCGGGAACTGTGGCGAACCAGTCTTGGACTGCGGCACGGTCTTCAGCCTGTCCACGGGTCTGGGCCCGTTTGTGGAAACGCTGCCCTCCTCGGGCAAGGTGGGAAATGCCGTCACGATTCTGGGGACCAATCTGACTGGCGCAACCAGCGTCACGTTCAAGGGTACGGCGGCTGTCTTCACAGTGGTTTCAAGTTCTGAAATCACCACCACCGTGCCTGCCGGCGCTACCTCCGGCATCGTCCGGGTGGTGACGCCCGGCGGCACTCTTTCGAGCAACGTGCCTTTCCGGGTGCCGTAAGAGGGCAATCGTCTCGTACGAAAACTAAGCGCTCAACGAAATCGGCGATGGTCACGTCGGTCTCGTGGCCCACTGCGGAGACTACCGGGACGGCGCAGCGCGCGATGGCGCGGGCCACGGCTTCTTCGTTGAAAGTCCAAAGGTCTTCGAGGGAGCCGCCGCCGCGGGCTACGATCACCAGTTCCGCCCAGGGAGTGCGGCTGAAGTAATCGAGACCCCGGCAGATTTCCTCCACCGATCCTTCGCCCTGTACCAGCGCGGGGAAGAGCCGGATGTGAAGGCCGGGGAAGCGGCGCGACAGGATCTGCACCATGTCGGAGATGACGGCGCCGCGCGGGGAGGTAACGATGCCGATGCGCTGGGGGTAACGTGGCAGGGGTCGCTTGCGGGTGGGATCGAAGAGGCCTTCTTCCGCCAGCTTTTTCTTGAGTTGTTCGAAGGCGAGCTGCAGGGTGCCGTGGCCCAGAGGCTCCAGCAGGTCTGCGATGAGTTGGTATTCGCCGCGGGCTTCGAACACATCGATGCGGCCGCGCGCCAGGACGGCGAGACCGTCTTGGGGCTTGAATTCCCAATAGCGGTGCGCGGAGCGGAAGGCCACGGCGCGTACTTGGGCTTGCGCTTCCTTCAGGGTGAAGTAGTAGTGGCCGCTGGTGGCCAGCCTGACGCCGGATATTTCGCCGGAGACCCAGACGTCGGGGAACTCGTTTTCCAGGGCGGCGCGGATGGCGGCGTTCAGCTCGGTGACGGAGAAGACGCGGCGGGCGGGGGCGAAGTCGAAGGCGAACTGGTCCACTATCCGATGGTAGCGTGGCGGGCGGGCCTCCCAGCCTGCGGCGGCCTGGCAGGCCGCCACGCGCCAATCATCAATTCAGCCGCCTCCGGAGGCATCTGGGTGCTATCCTAGAGGACTGGGAAGAACACTTTGGCGAATAGCGATCCGAGCATCCTAAGCGTGCGCGTTAGAAAGGACAAGATCAATGCGGATCTCGCCGACGGGCGGGTCATCAGCGTCCCACTGGCTTGGTCCTGGCGATTGTCCAAAGCTACTCCCGCACAGCGAGCGCACTTTCGTCTGATCGGGACTGGGCAGGGTGTTCATTGGCCCGACGTTGACGAGGATATCAGCGTCGAAGGCCTGCTGCATGGCACCCCAGCACACCGGCCAACAGTCCACGCTTGAATTCCATAGTGGTCCTTCAGTCGCCCCAGCGGCCGACTGCGGCGCACTCCAAGTAAGGCCCATCACGCGGGTCTCGATCTCGTCGCGGATTTTGCAGCGCCTCTCGTAATGCTCAGCTGCCGGAGTCCAAAGGTCTTCGAGGGAGCCGCCGCCGCGGGCTACGGTCACCAGTTCCGCCCAGGGATTCCGGCTGAAGTAATCCAGGCCGCGGCAGACTTCTTCCACCGATCCTTCGCACTGTACCAGCGCGGGGAAAAGGCGGATGTGAAGACCGGGGAAACGGCGGGACAGGATCTGGACCATGTCGGAGATGACGGCGCCGCGGCGAGGTGACGATGCCGATGCGCTGGGGTGGCGCGGCAGGGGGCGCTTGCGGCTGGATCGAAGAGGCCTTCTTCCGCCACTTCTTCTTAAGCTGTTCGAAGGCGAGGCAGACTGGTCCACTATATTGATGGTGGAGGAGGCGCGCGCGCCCGGTGCTTTGTCACTTTCGGACTACAGCGGCGTTGGTAGACTTTGGCCCCTTCCCATCATCCGCGCTAGACTGTCTTTGTCCGCCAGGAGGCGGTCCCATGAAGGTCATTGCAGATCTCTGCGTGGTCCCGATCGGCGTCGGGACTTCCGTATCCAAAGAAGTCGCCGCCTGCGAGCGCGTGCTCGCCGAAGCCGGCCTCAAAACCAAGCTGCACGCCTACGGCACCAACATCGAAGGCGAATGGGACGACGTGTTCGCCGCCATCAAACGCTGCCACGAAGTGGTCCACGCCATGGGCGTGCCGCGCATCACCTCCACCCTGCGTTTCGGCACCCGCACCGACCGCGCACAAAATATGGAAGACAAAATCCGCAGCGTCGAGGAAAAACTGCGGTGAATTCCGCGGCAGCAACGCTCGCCCAGAGGGCCGAAGACCGCTACGACGGTGCTGTCGAGGTCCAGGATGAGGCGGGATCGCCGCTCCGGTTGAGGGATAAACTTCTTGCAGCAGTCGATGACAAGGTCACCGAGCCAGGGAATTCGGCAATCCTGTGAGGTACTGGAGGGTACCGTTGGCACGCAAGGACGACGCGGCTTCGATGCGATCCAGCCCCAGATTTCGAGGTGATCGACGCACGCCTTACCTAACCAAAAGTGTACTTGTTTACCGTGTTTGATCGCTGCGTAGGAGTTGCCGAGCGTCGCGCACCAGCGGATAGACGTAGATGTTTTTAATGGCTTGACCCTGAGCTTTGTGCTCCCGGTCCATACGGCCGCGCCCAGTGGTCTGCCCGACATGGATCCAGTTGGCGGCGCGATAGCAGGTTCCGCGGAAGCGGGCCGCGTCCACCAGGGTTTCCAGCATCACCGGACGATACCCAAATCGGGCCTCCCAATCGTGCGGGATTTGGCGGGCGCTGAGCGCCAGAATCCTGCTGGCCAGTCCTTTGACTCGCACCCACGGCAGCATCAGAAACCGGCTATTATTAACGATCAATTGCAGGTTGCGTTCGCGCTGCTCCTCGGTCCACCCGATCCAGGCATCTCGGGGCCGCATCTTCCAAGCGGGGGATGTCCAGAGTAGACACGCCAGTTCCCGATCGCGGTTTCGCACCCAGTAGCGCAGGTTCGCGCCGAACGGCACGCGGCATCCCAGATAGTGATGGCGTTCCACCTGCTCACGCCACAAACGACTCTCGGCTTTGCCTTCCACCACGATCAAGTCCAGGGGTTCGCGTTTGCTCCAAGCGCACTCAATGGGCGCGGGTTCGGCGCATGGTCCGGATATGTCCGCCCGGCGCGGACCGCGCCCTCCGCGCTTCCGCAGATCCGGAAGCGTGAGCGCTCCCTCGGCTGCGAGCAGTTCCAGCAGTTGCCGGCACTCGTGATTCTTCAACCTTCCATTGAGCCGCTTCCACTCCAGCAATTCGCAGACGGTACGCGCGATCTCGGTCACTCCCAGGGCCGAAAACTCCAGCGCGATTTGGCGCATCAACTCGAGTTCGTCACTGCCGAACGTGCGTCCGCAAAAGGTTAATGATTCGGGCATGGGATGGAGGAGTCGGCGCGGTTCAATCCGCGCCCGGTACAATGTCCAGGGTCACGGCCCGCGGCGCGTGCAAAAGCGACACCATGCGCGTAAAGGCGTCCTTGCCCTGCTGCCGGCAAGTGCGCAGCACGCTTACCAAGACTTGCTATGGCGAAGGCCGTTTTGCCGCTTTCTGCTGCGCCCGGCGATGGCGAAGACACAGCACCAAAGCCGTTGCCCGGCTGCGCTCACTTGGAAGAGGCATACATACATTCTACGCTTGTGTTTGCCTCTCGACGTAACGAATTTGGCGCCAGAGTGGGTCCAGCGGGATCGAAGGATTCCGGCGGCTCGCGCATGTTCGACGCGGATTGGGCGTCTCCGATCGAGAACCATTGATCTGGGAGGCGGCGCTGTTTTCTCTGGCGCCTCCCCCATTTGCCGAAAGATTCTCTTTCGTCCCGGTGCTACTGTAAGGATAGAAGTATGAAACCCACGCAGGAGCTTCACAACCTTGGCCAGAGCCTGTGGCTTGACAATATCACGCGAGGGCTGCTGACGAGTGGGACGCTTCGCCATTACATCGAGGATTTCTCGGTCACTGGGCTCACTTCGAACCCCTCGATTTTCGACCTCGCGATCAAGAACTCGGACTTCTACGACGATGCCATCCGTCAGAAGAAGAGGGAAGGAAAGTCGGGCGAAGCCCTTTTCTTCGAGCTTGCGATCGAGGATCTGAGGCAGGCCGCCGGCCTCTTTCGGCCGATCCACGATGCGACCGCTGGGAGGGACGGCTGGGTGTCTTTGGAGGTTTCTCCGTCACTGGCCTACGATTCAGCCAGTACAGTCAAAGAGGCCATGCGTCTGCACGCTCAAGCGCAGCGGCCCAATCTCTTCGTCAAGATTCCCGGGACCAGTGAAGGGATTGCCGCGATTGAGGAGGCCATCTTCGCAGGAGTGCCGGTGAACGTTACGCTGCTGTTCTCGCCCGGGCATTATATCGCGGCAGCCGAAGCGTACCTGCGGGGGATCGAGCGCCGGATGGCCGCGGGGCTCGATCCGAAGGTGCACTCCGTAGCGTCGATGTTCATCAGCCGCTGGGACAAAGCGGTGATGGGGAAGGTTCCGAAGGAGCTTCAGGATCGCCTGGGTATTGCGATCGCAAAGCGTACGTACAAAGCGTATCGCGATCTGCTCGCTTCATCACGGTGGCAGAAAGCCGCGCGTGGCGGCGCTGCGCAGCAACGCCTGCTTTGGGCGAGCACAGGCACCAAAGATCCCGAAGCCTCCGATGTCCTTTACATCAAGGCGCTCGCCGCACCGGATACCATCGATACGGTTCCCGAGAAGACGCTCCTTGCGTTTGCCGATCACGGTGCACTGGGTGAGGTCCTGCCGGCCGATGGCGGCGATGCCGAAACGGCGATCGCCGCATTTGCCAAGGCCGGCGTTGACCCTGAAAAACTCGCCGCGGATCTTCAACGCGAGGGCGCCGAGGCGTTCGCCGAATCCTGGGAGGATTTGCTCACCTGCATCGGGTCGAAGGTTACCACGCTTGGAGCTAGCGGCTGAGATCCATATGACAATTCCGCAACCGCCACACACCATCGTTCCACTCCGCGAGCGGCTGGCCTGGAACGCACTGGATGAGCATTCTAAGAAGATCCGCAATTTACACCTCCGGCAGCTTTTCGCCGAGGATTCGCAGCGTAGCGAACGATTCACAATTGAGGCTCTAGGTCTCTACTTCGACTACTCGAAGAACCGAATCACCAGCGAAACCGTCCATCTGCTCCTTGAGCTTGCGCAGCAGTCCGGCCTGCGCCGGCACATTGACGCCATGTTCGCGGGCGACAAGATCAACGTCACCGAGCGGCGCGCGGTTCTGCACGTCGCGCTGCGCGCTCCAAAGGACGAGCAAATATTTGTCGATGGCGTGGATGTCGTTCCCGAGGTTCACGCCGTGCTTGGCAAGATGGCGGCGTTTGTCGAACAAGTTCGTAGCGGCGCGTGGACGGGGCATACGGGCAAACGCATCCGGAATGTAGTCAACATTGGCATCGGCGGCTCCGACCTCGGGCCGGTGATGGCCTACGAGGCATTGAAGTACTACAGCCAGCGCGACATCGCCTTCCGGTTCGTCTCGAATGTGGACGGCACGGACTTCGTGGAGGCGACCCGCGATTTCAGGGCAGAGGAGACGTTGTTCATCGTCTGCTCCAAGACATTCACGACGCTTGAGACCATGACCAACGCGCACACAGCTCGCGAGTGGGTGCTCCAGGCGTTGGAGGATGAGAAGGCGGTTGCACGGCACTTCGTCGCGGTCTCGACCAACAAAGCGAAGGTCGAGGAGTTCGGGATCGACAGCGCCAACATGTTTGGTTTCTGGGACTGGGTCGGCGGGCGCTACTCGATGGACTCGGCAATCGGTCTCTCCACGATGATCGCGATCGGCCCCGAGCAGTTCGGCGCGATGCTCGCCGGCTTCCACGCGATGGATGAGCACTTCCGCACCGCGCCTTTAGAACGCAATCTGCCGGTTCTGATGGGACTGCTTGCGGTTTGGTACAACGATTTTTTTGACGCGCAAACGGTAGCGGTGCTGCCGTACGAGCAATACCTGAAGCGCTTCCCGGCCTACCTCCAACAATTGACCATGGAGAGCAATGGCAAGCACGTGACACTGCAGGGCACGCAGGTCGACTATCAGACCGGACCCATCTACTGGGGCGAGCCGGGTACCAACGGCCAGCACTCTTTCTATCAACTGATCCACCAGGGGACGAAGCTCATCCCGTGCGACTTCATCGGTTTCGTCCAGGCGCTCAATCCGCTGGGCAATCACCACGATTTGCTGCTGGCCAATGTGTTCGCGCAGGCCGAGGCGCTCGCGTTCGGCCGGACGCCTCAAGAAGTCGGGGCTGAAGGCACACCGGAGTGGCTCGTCCCGCATCGCACGTTCGAGGGTAATAGACCGTCGACCACGATCCTGGCCGAGCGGTTGACACCCGAGACGCTGGGTAAATTGATTGCGCTCTACGAGCACAGCGTCTTTACCCAGGGCACGATCTGGCAGATCGATTCATTCGATCAATGGGGCGTCGAGCTGGGCAAGGCGCTGGCCGAGCGCATCATCCCAGAGATCGACAGTGACGCGCCACTCAAGCACGACAGCTCGACCAATGCACTCATTCGGCATTACCGCAGCGCACAGCGCTGAGCATCGAAGTGAACGCCGCGCGAAAAAATACTCGGCCGATATCGGCCGATATAGTTATTTTAAAAGGAAGGAACCGGCAAACTTCGGGCATCCGGCCTTCGAACGACACCGGCGGGACGGCTGCGCTACGGCGCCCGACAGTCACTTCCAGCCCCGCCGAGCGCACAAGGCTTTGGTATTCGTTGTTGTTGCGCGTCGCCCCGATATTGCATCGGCGAGACGCCGGCTGATTCCCGGAGACGCAGCCCCTCCAATACGCCAGGTTAGAATACAGCCAGGCCTTGAACGGCGCGGTGATCGGATTCTGTTCGGTGTGGCGAATGTCCGGTCTGCGCTCGAGATTGTACGACACGGTTTTTCGGCGATTCAACTGGTGGATGTTGGGCAATTACGGAATCCACACGAGCGTTTTCCCGAATGCACACGGCGCCTTTTGCTAAGAACCAAATTTGTAAGCCGCTTTCTATACGTACGTGATCAAATCAGGTAAGATGGAAACGGAGGAATGGCCGAGTGGTTGAAGGCGGCGGTCTTGAAAACCGTTAACGGGGCGACTCGTTCGGGGGTTCGAATCCCTCTTCCTCCGCCAGGGATTCTTAGCCGCGTTCATCTGGGTTTATCCGCGGCTCATTGGTCTTCTTAGTTCCTCTCCGGTCAGACTCGCGCCAGCGCAACCGGCCCGGCTTCCAGAACCTGCGCACCGGCATCCGGGAACTTTTCGAAATTCCGGCTAAACCGTGCGCTCAGTTCCAGCGCGGCGCGGTCGTAGGCGGACTTATCGCCCCACATGCCGCGCGGGTCCAGGAAATCGGAGGGCACGTGCGGGCAGGTCTTGGGGACCATCGTTTTGAAGAACGGATGCGGCTCCATAGGGACATCGTCGAGCTGCCCTTCCAGCGCGGCCGTGAGCATGGCGCGCGTATAGGTTAGCCGCATGCGCTCTCCGACGCCGTACGGGCCGCCCACCCAGCCCGTGTTCAGCAGCCAGCAATTCACTTTATGGCGGCGCATCTTCGCGGCCAGCATGGAGGCGTATTCCGCCGCCGGACGCGGCAGGAAAGGCGCACCGAAGCAGGCGCTGAAGGTGGCCGCGGGTTCGCTGCCCAGTCCGCGCTCTGTGCCGGCGACCTTGGCGGTGTAGCCGCTCAAGAAATGATACATGGTTTGTTCGGGTGTCAGACTCGAGATAGGCGGCAGCACCCCGAAAGCGTCGGCCGTGAGCAGGATAATATTGCTGGGGTGTCCGGCCACGCTGGGCAGCACGGCGCGATCGATGTACTTAAGGGGATAAGCGGCGCGGGTATTCTCGGTGTACGCCGCGGAATCGAAATCCAGCCGGCGGGTTTCGGCGTCGATGGCCACGTTTTCCAGCACGGTTCCGAAGCGGATGGCATTCCAGATCTGCGGCTCATTCTCGCGCGACAGGTGAATGCACTTGGCATAGCAGCCGCCTTCGAAATTGAACACGCCTGCGTCGCTCCATCCGTGTTCATCGTCGCCGATCAGGCGGCGTTCGGGATCGGCGGACAAGGTGGTTTTGCCGGTGCCCGATAAACCGAAGAACAGGGCTACGCCGCCGCCGTTTCCCACATTGCAGGAGCAGTGCATGGGCATGATGCCGCGCCCCGGCAGCAGGTAATTCAGGACGGTGAAGACGGACTTCTTCATCTCGCCGGCGTAACTGGTGCCGCAGATCAGCACTACTTTCTTAGTGAAGTTAACGGCAATGCAGGTCTCCGAACTGGTGCCGTCTTCGCTGGGAGCGGCGTGCAGGCTGGGCGCGAAGAAGATGGTGAACTCAGGGAGATGGTCCTGCGTACGCCGCGGGTCCGGCCGCACGAACAACTGGCGCGCAAACAGGGCGTGCCAGGCATATTCCGCGATCACGCGGATGGGCAGCGTGTGGCGCGGGTCGGCGCCCGCGAAGCAATCCTGCACAAACAGGTCGCGCCCCTGCCAGTGGGCCAGCATTTTGGAATACAGGCGATCGAAGCTATCCGGCGGCATGGGCTGGTTCACCGGTCCCCATTGCACGGTGGCATCTGTAGCTTCGTCGCGTACGATGAACTTGTCCTTGGGCGAGCGGCCGGTAAACTGTCCGGTGCGCACCACATAGGATCCCCCCCTGGCGAACAGCCCTTCGTGGCGCCGCACTGCATGCTCCAACAACTGCGCGGTACCGAGATTCCAGTAAGCGATGTTGCAGTTGCGAATCCCGTGTTCGGCCAAGCCGTAACGGCTGGGCCGGATTCCAGCGTCGGGTATGCCGGACGATGGTTCGGTGTCCATAAGCATCCTTATCGTAATATAGTTGCATGGAGCCGGTACTGTCTCGCGCCGCGGCCTTGCTGCTGGGAGTGTACCTGAGCGTCCCCGGCCAAGTGATTGAATTTGAATCGAACGGGCTGAAATACCAGACAATTACGAAAAGCGGCGTGACCCTGATGGTCGCGCACTTGCCGGGTCATGTGCGGGAACTCAGTATCCTGCAGGTAGCCGTTTCGAATGGTTCGACGGGCCCTTACACGATCCGGCCGGAGGATTTTTCCTACAAGAAAGACGACGGCACGGAGTTGCGCGCGTGGCCGGCGCGGGATGTGGTGCAGATGTTGAGAGAGAAGGGCGGGCGGGGCGATGTGATGAAACTGGTTACCGCATATGAGACCGCGTTATACGGTATTCCGCACATGAAGGTGGCGAATTCCTACGAGTCGCAGCGGCAGGCGGCGCTGGCGGAAGTGAACTCGACCAAATTGAAAGCCGCGGCAGCCGCCTCCGCGATTGCGTTCGTCCAGACCAAGCTGCTGCCGGGAGAGTCCACCGATGGCGCGGTTTTTTTTGGGGCGGAGGGCAAGGCGTTCGGGCCGGGCAAGCTGATCGTGCGCACCAACACGGATGTGTTCGAGTTTGGCGCGGAGTAAACGCGCCTCGACACTGTTGGGAGGGTGCCGGCATGAGTGCATCTGCATAAGTTGTGGGGCGGCCCCCCTGGACCGCGGCCGACGCCCTCGTCGGCCTCTCGCGATTGGGTGGCCTGTCCCACGAATTTCCGCAGAATTACCCATATTGGGTAGTGGGTCAGTTTGACTTGTGGGGTGGCCAATTTTGGCCGCAGCCGCCTTCTTAGGCGGCCAGAGCCGGCTGCGGGCAGAATTGCCTGGCAGAATTGCCCGCCCCACAAGTCAAACTGACCCGATATTGGGAAAAGTATGCGGCATTACGCAGGAGCGCGTGCGCCACGCACCGCTACCAATCGGCGTAAGGAGTGCCGTCCAGGCCCGTTTTATCCGATCCGCTCTTCACGTCGAAGATACCCGGTTCGGTCTGGTCGACGGCCTGCAGCGCATCTTCGTTGGTCACGTGCCAGGTATCGTTCGAGCCCGTGATGGGATCGATGGGGATCTCCCGCAGGTAACCGGAGGCCACCAGGTCCGCCAACGCTTGGGGCGCCTTCTTCTTGTCGAAAGTAAACTCGTCGATCACCTGCCGCAAAGTGAACAGGTTGTTTTTGAGCACGCTTTCCTTCGACCGGACGATCGCCTTTTGATACTGCGGAACGGCGAGCGATACCAGGATCACGATGATCGCCATCACGATCATCATCTCGATCATGGTGAAGCCGAATTCGCGCCGGCGCAGGCGGCGTGCCGCGCGCTTTCTACCAGTCGGAGTAATTGGTTCCATCGGGCGCCTTTTCCGTGGTCTTACTATAAACGTCGAAGACATTCTGTCCGCCCCAACTGTTTGAGGTCGGGTCGTCCTTGGTGCTGCGCATTCCCCAGTCCGTGGAGTTGGTGAAGGGGTCCTTGGGGATGCGCCTCAGGAACCGGATCTTCTTATCCACTTGGCCTTGCAGCTTCACGCCTTCCACCAGCGTCTCCAGCTTGTCCGGATAGTTATCGGAATCCAGCTTTTGCTGGCCCAGATAGCCGGCATCGGCGTAGTCCTTGTATTTGTCGATGGCCGCGCGAATTTCACGCTCCGCCCAGCGCAACTCCTTCTCGCGCTCGATGCGCACCCTGGAACGGGCCAGCGGCACGGCCATGGTGGTCAGGATCAGCATGATCGAGACAGCCACCACCAACTCCACCAGAGTCAGTCCCCGCTGATTCTTGCGTCGCATGCTTTACCTCACAGTCACCGTCAGCAGCGGCGAAGAGTTGGATATGGGTTGGCCTTGCGAGTTGCTGGGACTGAAGGCCGGGACCGAAACGCTGGTCGCGCCCCGCCCCAGCGTAGTGAACGAAAGCGTCAGCAGCATACCCGAACCGGTGACGCCGGGAGTGCCTGGGAGGCGGTTCAGCGTGATATCGGCCTCGCCCGTGTCGTTGAGGATATTCTTAGTGAAGGTCGGCTGCTGGCCGTCGCTGGCCATCAGATTGCCGTCGCCAGGCGCCACGTCGGTGAGCTTCAGCACGGCGGGATCGTACTTGATCTGTATGGGCGCGGAAAATAAATCCGTGGCGTTCGTCATCACCAGGTTCACGCTGAACGATTGGCCCATTATAGTCTCCAGGTGGCCAGGCACAAAGTTGACCGTCGCGTTGACTGGCGGCAGTGCCGGTGCGGCTGGCGGCGCGGTGGTAGGCGCGGCTTGCGGCGCGGTTGGCGGCGTGGCGGCCGGCGGCGTTGCCGGAGGAGTAACCGCAGTAGCCGGCGGAGTCACCACTGACGCGCCGGGATTCGGCGGAATGCCGGCCTTCGGCGCCGGCTCCCCGTCGGTCTGCGGCGGATGCGCATAGTTCAGTTTCACCACCGTGGCATTGCCCACCGCGATGCCACGCATCTCTTCTTCGGTGTAATCGGGCCGCCGCACGATGTGCGGAATCAGCGCAATCACCAGTTCCTGGGAGCTCTTGCTGACCGTCTTGGTACTGAACAGATAACTGATTATCGGAATGCTCGAGAGCCCCGGAATACCGCTGACCGTGTTACTGTCCTGCATCTGCTTCAGCCCGGCCAGCAGGTTGACTTCGCCGTCCTTCATGCGGATATCGTGAATCACTTTCTGCTGGGCGATGATCGGCTGTTGGATGCCGCCCAAATTCACATAACTCTGCACGCTCGAGATCTCAACCTCCACATGCATCGAGATTTCGCCGTTGTCGTGCACCTTGGGGGTGATATCGACGTTCACGCCTACATCGATGAAAGTAAACTGCGTATTCACCAGCGGGTTCACTCCCACGCCGGCCACGCCCGACTGGAAGCTTCCGGAAGCGATAGGCTCCTTCTCGCCGATCTTGAGCGTGGCCTTCTGATTGTCCACCGACCTGAGTTGCGGAGATTGCAAGACGTGCGTGCCGCTGTCGCTCAGCACAGCCTGCAACGTGCCGGACGGCAAAACCGTGGAAAAATCCTCCGTGTTTATCTTGCCGATGTATGCCAGCGGGATGGAAGAGGCGGTGGAAGCGGTTCCGCTGGTGGTCCCAGTAGTAGAGGGGCTGGTGTTGGTAGTAGAAGTGGAAGTGGCGGCGGTGGTGGTTGCCGTACTCGGCGTGCTGATGCTGCTGCGCGGCGCAAAGGTAATCGGCATGTTCAAGCTGCTCAGGGCCGCGCCCAAAGTGCGGGTCATGTCGCTCGAAACCTGCAAGACCAGCACATCCACCACCACTTCCGACTTGGGCTTGTCCAGGTCGTGGATGATCTTCTCCGCCAGCGCCACGCGATCCGCCTCGCCGCGCGCGATGATGGCGTTCTGCGCGTTATAAACGAACAGCCGCTGGATGTCGGCCACCGAGCGCACCGCGGTCACAATCTCCTGCAGCTCCTGGGGCGTGGTCACGTTGGTCAGATAGAAGACCTTCATCACCTGTTCTTCATAGTCGCGGCGCTTGGTGGTGCTATCCTGTGTGACGAAGATAGTGTTCGCCGAGAGCGGCTTCCAAAAAGTCTTGGTCACGATCGCCAGGTAGTCCAAGGCCTCATTCAGAGTCGCTCCCGTGAGTTCTATCGACTGCTTATTGGCCTCCTTGAATTCCGCGTCGAACAAAACATTGATGCCGGCCAGCTTGCCCGTCGTCTCGAAGAGGACCTTGGCGGACTGGTTGTTCATCTTCAGGTTGATGGGCTGCTGGTTCAGCGGGCGCAACTCCGGCACCGGCAACATCGAATCCAGCTTCTCTACCGAGTCCCGTTTAGCCAGTTGGGACGGCGTCAGGCTGCGGGTGTCCGAGTCAGCGCCTTTTTTTTTCTCCCGTTCGATCATCTGAACGGTGGTTTTGATCTCTTGCTCGGCAATGCTCGAAGAAGGATCTGTGCCGTAGGCTTTTTGGAACTCGACCAGGGCCTGCCCGAGCGATCCTTCTTTGCGCAGCTTCAGGCCTTGCGAGACGTGGGCTTGCGATGCCTGGAAGCGGGCCTGGTAGACGCTAAGCTGGTAGCCGGGATCGGCGGGGTCTTCGGCGAGGGCTTTGTTGTAAAAATCCAAAGCTCCGTCCCAATCCTTCTTCGCCTCCCGTTCCTTGCCTAGGGCCAGGAATTTGTCGCCTTTGCGGGTGCGCGCCTCAGCCGGAACCGCCAGGCACCCAGCCAGCGCCGCCAGCCCGAGAAAAATCGCTAAGCTTTTGAAAATAGGACAACTTCTATGAGTTCCAGGCGCGCGGAAAGGCATATGGTAAGATTAGAAGGCAGCCGGGTCCTCCTGGCTGCTTCATCTGGATGACGCTGCGGGGCTTCCCGGCGTGGAGAGCAAATGTGGCCGGAAAAGAAGCCGATTTCAAGATTCTAAGCGACAACCGTTCGGCCAGCCACAACTATTTTCTAATGGAGCGCTTCGAGGCTGGCCTGGTGCTGTCGGGCACCGAAGTGAAGGCCGCCCGCGCGGGCAAGATCCAGCTCAAAGAAGCCTATGCCGCGATCGAAAGGAACGAGGCTTGGCTGGTGAACGCGCACATCAGCCAGTACGACTATGGCAATCGCGAGAATCATCCGCCGGTGCGCAATCGTAAGCTGCTGCTGCATCGCCAGGAGATCGACAAGCTGCTGGGTAAGACCCGCGAAAAAGGCTTGTCGCTGATCCCGACCAAGGTGTATTTGAAGAAGGGCCGCATCAAGTGCGAGGTGGCCTTGGCGCGGGGCAAGAAATTGCACGACAAGCGCGAGACCGAACGCGCCAAGACGGCGGAATCTGAAGCGCGCGCCGCGGTACGCGCCAGCAAAGCAAGGCAATGAAGAAGAACTCGGAAGACAGGAGACAGAAGTCAGAATATGCAAGTTAGCCTGCAACGTCAGCCAATTGAGGAGATACAATCCGAAGCCCTTGTGGTGATTATGCTCCAGGGTCGCCGGCCGGAGCGCCTGGGCTTGGGCGAGTTGTTCGACGCCGGTGAGATCCCGGGCAAGCCGTTCGAGATCACCATGCTGCACAACGTGCCCGGCATGCGCGCGAAGCGCGTGCTGGCCGTCGGGGCGGGGAAGCCCGCGAAGTTCAACGCGGCGGAGCTGCGCAGGGCCGTGGGCGCCGCCATACGGCACCTGAAATCGAAGTCCGTCGTGGAGGCCACGGTCTGGCTGGACACCGCTCAGGCTGGCCCCGATTATGTAGCCGCCGCCGTGGAAGGCGCCATCCTGGGCGATTTCGAAACCGATCGCTACAAAACGGATAAGAAAGATACCAAGATGCTGGAGCGCTTCACCGTAGCGGTGGCCGAGGGCGGTCCGCATCTGGATGCCGCCGTCGAGCGCGGGCGCATCGTGGCCGAAGCCCAGAATTTCGCGCGCGAACTGGCCAATGAGCCGGCCAACCGGCTGACTCCTTTGGGGCTGGCGGAGTATGCCCGCGGCATGGCCGAAGCATTCGGCCTGGAGTACGAAGTGCTCGACCGCGACCGCATGGCGCAGCTTGGGATGGGCAGCCTGCTGGGCGTGGCCATCGGCAGCGCGGAACCACCCGCCCTGATTGTGCTGCGTTACAGGCCCGCTGCAGCGACCGGCAACTCCGTGCATCTCGGCTTGGTGGGCAAAGGCGTTACCTTCGACACGGGCGGTATCTCCATCAAGCCGGCCGATGGTATGGAGAAGATGAAATACGATATGGCGGGCGGTGCGGCCATGATCGGCGCTATGCGCGCGCTCGCGCAACTCAAGCCCACCATCCCGGTCACGGCCTTGATACCCGCCGTCGAAAACATGCCGGGTAGCCGGGCGCAACGTCCCGGCGATATCGTGACTTCCATGTCCGGCAAAACCATCGAGGTGATCAACACCGACGCGGAAGGGCGCTTGATTCTGGCGGATGCCATCACCTACGCGCAGAAGCTTGGCTGCACGCATTTGGTGGATGCGGCCACCCTCACCGGGGCCATCGTGGTGGCGCTGGGGCACATCAACGTGGGTCTGTTCGCGAACGACGATGCGTTGCGCGAGCGCGTGATGCTGGCGGCGCGCGCGGAGGGCGAAAAAATGTGGCACATGCCGCTGGAGGACGATTACAAGGATTATCTGAAAAGCGCCTTCGCCGACCTGCCCAACGTGGGCGGCCGTTACGGAGGCGCGGTCACCGCCGCCATGTTCATCAAGGAGTTCGCCGAGCCGACGCCGTGGGTTCACCTGGATATCGCCGGCACTGCGTGGCTCGACGACGCCAAGCCGTTCCTGGCCAAGGGTCCCACGGGCGTGCCGTTGCGCACTATGGTGCGGCTGGCCATGGACTGGCAAGCGTAACTGGTAAGAAGGGGCTTGAGCCTTGGCCTAGCCCCGAGATACTCGATATTATGCACTCGTTTGCGCGTCTTCGCGCGGGGAACTACAAAAGGCCCGCAAAATCCCAGGGTTGACCTGTTTCATATGTCTGGTTCAAAATGCAGCCCGTGAAACGTGGAATTCTCGCAGCATAGGGGGGGATCCCCTGCAACGCGTGGCTTCGATGCGTGTGGTTCGCCGGCGTGTGGTTACTGCTGCACCCCTCTAGCGCAAATACGACATTTCGCCATTATTGCGCGGTTAAGCGGGTCCTGGAGGACCCGCGCTGACCTGGAGGTCCGCCTCACTATAGAATATACAGGATCATGGAAACGTCCCCCTTCATCTGGCAACCCACGCGTGAGTTCATTGAGCCACCAATGTCTACCGATTCATGCAGCGGCTGGGGATCGGCGCATACCAGGACTTCATCCGCTATTCCCAGGAGCACCTGGAAGAGTTTTGGGATGAGATGGTCCGGGAACTCGCGGTCGAGTGGTTTGAGCCATACCAGCAGGTGCTGGACGCCTCGCGCGGCGCGGAGTGGTCGCGGTGGTTTATCCCCGGCAAGCTGAATATCGCGTGGAACTGCCTGGACCGGCACGCCAGCGGGGCCGCGCGCGATCGTTTAGCGGTCATTTGGGAAGGCGAAGACGGGGCCTGACCTTCGGCGAGCTGCGGCGGGAAACGGACAGGTTGGCGAACGCCTCGCGCGGTCCGGATCTGGCGCCAGGAGATCGAGTGGCGCTGTACATGCCGATGGTACCGGAGGTCGTCATGATTCTTTACGCATGCTTCAAGCTGGGTATGATTGCGGTGGCGATCTTCTCCGGCTTCGGTTACGGCGCAACCGCTGTGAGGCTGCAGGATGCGGGCGCCAGGGTGCTGTTCACCGCCGATTTCCTGGAGCGGCGCGGAAGGCGCATCCCGCTAAAGGAAAAAGCCGACGA
>Ga0182015_10003019_pt1 | contig 19368 bp, 18 predicted proteins | sample 712P3MmetaG_FD_120478 | JGI IMG/M metagenome (GOLD analysis project Ga0182015, IMG submission 120478) | Permafrost microbial communities from Stordalen Mire, Sweden - 712P3M metaG | ecosystem: Environmental > Terrestrial > Soil > Wetlands > Permafrost | place: Sweden: Stordalen | collected...
CGCACGCGCTTAATTTTTTCCACGTGATGTCCGATTTCTTCGAACATCCGCCGGATCTGGCGATTCTTGCCCTCGATGAGAGTAACTTCATACCAGGGATTCGCTGATTCGCGAATGATGCGAATCTTGGCAGGCGCCGTTCTCACCCTCCTGCCGCGATCAGTCGGAATGGAAATGCCTTCGCGCAAGCGGCCCAAGCCTTCGCCAGTCGGATTGCCCGCGACCTTCACCATGTAAGTTTTGGGCACATGCGATGCGGCCTTCATCAAGCGATTCGCCAACTCGCCGTCGTTAGTGAGCAGCAGTAAACCTTCGCTGGCGTAATCGAGGCGTCCGACCGGATAAACCCGCGCTCCAACCCCGCGCAGCAAATCCATGACCGTAGGCCGCCCTTCCGGGTCGCGCAGTGTGGTGACGTATCCTTTGGGCTTGTTCATCAACAGATAAACGTGCCGTTCCGCGCCGTGGAGAAGCTTCCCGTTCACCCGAATGTGATCGTGTTCGCGATCGGCCTTGCTGCCAAGTTCGGTGACCACCTGTCCGTTTACTGATACCAGTCCGCCAGTAATCAGTTCCTCAGCTTTGCGGCGAGAAGCGATTCCAGCGGCGGCAATGATTTTCTGTAAACGTTCCGCAGGCATAGGAGTTCAAGATCGCAGCGGCTGGATGAGTTGACGTGTCAAGCGGCCGAATCGTTTTCGTCTGAGTGTTTGTTTTCTACCGTCGCAAGGACGGAATCCTCGTGTGCTGTTGTTTCAGAGTCCTGGGTCGGCAACCCCATTTCAGTTCCAGCAACTGCATTCTCTGGTGCACCAGCAGGCTCGTAGTTGGCCGGCAGTAAATCGCTTTGGAATGATTCCGCGACCAGCTTTTCGAACTCCTCCATGCTGGGCAATTCGCCAATGTCTCTCAACCCAAAGCGCATCAGAAATTCTTTAGTAGTTTTGTAGAGAATGGGCCGGCCAATCACGGCCTTGCGTCCGCCAGTTGTAATCAGTTTGCGATCGAGCAAAGTCACGATCACTCCATTCGAATCCACGCCGCGAATTTCACTGATCTCGGGCACGGTGACCGGCTGCTTGTACGCGATTACTGCCAGAGTCTCGAGCGCTGGAAGAGAAAGTCGGATCGGCGGTTTGAGGCTTTTGGCAAACGCGCGTACGATGTCGTGGTGTTCCGGTTTGGTCGACATCCGATACCCGCCAGCGACCTGACGAATCTCAATACCATGATCCGGAGCGTAGTAGTCGACAATCAGTTGCTCCAGGGCGAGACGCACGCGCGACTTGACTTCCGTGCCGTCCGCTGCGCCTTCGTTGGTCACCGATTCCTTGACCAACTCGATGAGTTGGTCCAAGGTCACCGGGTTTTCCGCTGCGTAAATAATGGCTTCGAGTTTGGCTTTAAGGCTCATGTTTTGAGTTCCAAGTGTTACGGCTACCGCCAATCGTCGCGAACCGCGGCCTGTTCTGCCATGACCGCTTCGAATCCTATATGCTTGCGCAGTAAAATTTCGCCGAACAAGCGGTCTTGCCGCAGTTGAATGGCTTGCAGCCGCACCATTTCGAGCAAGGCTAAAAACATGCAAACCAATGCTTGCCGCGACTCGACGTTGCGCAACATCTGTTTCAATCGGATCGGCCGATCTTCCATCGACAAGCGCCGCCGCAAATATTCGATCATCTGCCCCACGGTAACGGCTTCTTCATCGACCTGAATCATGGGTCGGTTGCGCATTCGATCGATGATTTGCTGGAATGTTCTGACCAAGTCAATGACGTCGGCCGCCATTTCTGGCTCTGTGCCTTCGGCATCGCGAAACTCTTTCAACGCAGGGTTTGAGCAGATGGCATCTTCGATTTGCTGTTTCTGCAAAAGCATCTGCGCCGCGGATTTAAATTTCTCATGCTCGATCAGCCGGTCGACCAGTTCGGCACGCGGATCATCCTGCGCATCTGAAGCCGCAGCAGGATCACGTGGCAACAGCATTTTCGACTTGATGTGAATCAGAACCGCGGCCATGTAGATGAACTCAGCGGCTACGTTCACATCCAACTCGCGCAGTTTTTCCACGTACGCCAGATATTGCGCGGTGATTTTGCCGATCGGGATATCGTAAATATCAATATCCTGCTTGCGGATCAGGTGGAGCAGCAGATCGAGCGGTCCTTCGTAGATGTTAGCCACGCTAACCGCGAAGGGGAAATCACTTTCATCGTTTCTGGATTTTGATTCTTCGCGCGGAGCAGAATTTTCCACCAGCGTGGGTCCGAGATCCAACGCCGCGGTACCGTCGAAAGCGTTTTTTGCTTCTTCGCTCATTTCCTACTTCGAAGACTGGGGAGTTCGCGAGGCTTCGTAGTCGAGCGAAATTCCCATAGCCTCACGCACCTCGGTCATCGTAGCGTCGGCAACCTGCCTCGCCCGCGCCGAGCCAGCTTCCAGAATATCCCACGCCAGCCGCGGATTCTCCTCATATTTCTTTCGCCGCTCTTGCATGGGATTCAAGATGTTAACTAGCGCATCCGCCACCCAGCTTTTGCATTCAATGCAACCGATGCCAGCCGAACGGCAACCCTCGTACACTTTGGCAATGGTAGCCTTGTCGCTGAAAATCTTGTGCAAGTCGCCGACGGGACAAACGTCAGGATTACCGGGATCGCTGCGGCGCACCCGGGCCGGATCCGTGACCATGGTTTTCAGTTTCTGCCGCACCACCGGCTCAGGATCAGCCATCATGATGGTGTTTCCGTATGATTTCGACATCTTGCGGCCATCGGTTCCCGGCAGCTTCGGCGTGCGCGTGAGCAACGGCTGTGGCTCAGGAAAAACACCTGCACCGTCGAGTTTGTAAAACATGTTGAAACGGCGCGCGATCTCGCGAGTCAATTCGACGTGCGGCACCTGGTCTTCGCCGACAGGAACAAAATTCCCTTTGTAGATGAGAATATCCGCCGCCTGCAGCAAAGGATATCCGAGAAAACCATACGTGTTGAGATCCTTCTCGGTAAGATTTGCCTGCTGTTCTTTATAAGAAGGCACGCGTTCCAGCCAGGCCAGCGGCGTGATCATGGAAAACAGAAGATGCAACTCCGCATGCTGCGGCACGTGCGACTGCATGAACATCGTGCAGCGTTCCGGGTCGAGTCCCGCGGCCAGCCAGTCGAACAACACTTCGATCGAGTTTTCCTTCACTCGCGACGTATCCGCGTAATCGGTGGTAAGAGCGTGCCAATCGACCACGCAGAAATAACATTCGTAGTGATCCTGCATGCCCACCCAGTTCTGCAGCGCGCCGACATAATTGCCTAAATGCAATTTGCCTGTCGGACGCATTCCGCTGAGCACGCGCTTACCTTGGTTGGACCCAGATGTCATCAGATTCTCAAAAGAACGGAGTTAAAAATACCAATCACGGGCGAGATCACTCCCCATAAAAGTCCGCCTCCCAGAAATACCAACGCCATGAGAGCGAACATCCCCACCGCATCGTAAACTCGCAGCACGCTTGGAGACAGAAAGTGGCGCAGCACGTGGCTGCCATCAAGCGGTGGAACCGGAATCAGATTGAATACTCCGAGAATAACGTTGATTACCATCAACTCGTAGAAAAACACGCTGACTGGCATGAGGAAAGAATCAGTCTGATTGGCGAGCACGGCTAAATGACTTGGATATACGAGCGGAATCAGATGGACAATGCTCGCTCCCAGTTGCGAGCTAAGCGCGACGAAAATCAAAGCCAGCACGGCGGCCAACGCCACCAGGAAATTACTGATCGGTCCGACCACAGAAGTGAGAATGTCGTCGAGCACCGGATTTTTGAAATTCCTCGGATCGACCGGTGTAGGTTTGGCCCAACCGATTACAGGAAGGTGATAGTACATTGCGATCGCGGGCAATAAGACGGTTCCAACCGGATCAATGTGCTTTATGGGATTAAGCGTGACTCGGCCCAGCATGCGCGCAGTCGGATCGCCACGGCGACTAGCCATCCACGCGTGCGCCGATTCGTGGATGCTGATCGCGAACAAAAACACGATCAGCTGAAACAATATGTCAACTTGCTGCAGGTTCATCAGGCTTGAATTTGATACTAACACGCAAGCCCGGATATACGGCGGGACGCGAGGGACGCGTCTTCAGCGGCATAATCGTACTGTGCAGGATCGATGGCAGGCGGATTTTCTCGCAGCGGCGCAATGGTGCGTTGCAATCCTTCATCCACCGAAACGATTTCTTTATAGCTGAGTTCGTTGCGTATGCGGCTGGTGTCGTAGGCCAGATCCTGCGCGTAGCAGTAAGAGTCGCGCAAGTGCGCCGGAACAGATGCGCGGGGAAGCGCTAGTATCTCGCCCGTCCAGCCCAAGCAAATCGGCCACGGCTATCGCAATGCTTTATAATTCGCGCCGCGTGATCACTCTTGCCCGAAAACTCCGCCTGGTAGATTACTTCGCCTTGGGTTGGGGCACGATGGTGGGCGTGGGATGGCTAGTCGTGATGGATGACTGGCTACTGCGCGGCGGCGTTCTGGGCGGAATACTTGGCTTCGCCATCGGCGGAGCACTGCTTTTGCCCATCGGCTATGTGTATGGACAGCTCGTCATTGCGATCCCCGATGCGGCAGGGGAAGTCGCGTACACAGCCAAAGTTTTCCCGCGATCGATTAGCTTTGCCACCGGCTGGATGATGATCCTTGCCTATTTCATTGTGTGTCCGTGGGAGGCGGTTGCGGTCGGCAAGATTGCGGGATACATTTTCCCTCCGCTGGATTCGATCGAAGTTTACCGCGTCGGCAGCCATCCGGTTTACCTGCCGCATTTGCTGATCGGTCTGAGCCTGACGGGATTAATTACGCTACTGAATTACCGCGGCATCCGATTGAGCGCCACTTTTCAGAATTGGACGGCCTTTGGAACCCTGGCTTTATTCGTGCTGTTTGTCGGCATTGGAGTCAGCAAAGGGTCAGCACGAAACTTCCCTCCGCTGTTCACGCATAGCCCATTCGTGTCCGTGCTTCTGGTGATGCAAATCGTTCCTTATTTCATGACCGGATTTGAATCGGTTGTGAAAGGTGCGGAAGAGGCCAGTCCTGAATTCCGCTCCCGTAGCTTTTTCAAGGCCATCTGGATGGCGATCGTGGTTGGAATTCTCTTTTATATAATCGTGATCGCGGCCGTCGGATACGTCGCTCCATGGAAACAACTCACCCACGAAAGATTCATGACTGCGGTGGCTTTCGAGCACGCGGTAGGATCGCGTTGGATAGTGAGCGTAATACTCGCGGCAGCTTTGCTTTCGCTGTTCAAGGTCTTCAACGGAAATTTTATTGCGGCCAGCCGGCTGTTATTCGCCATCGGGAGGCGCGGGTTAGTGGACCACCGTCTGGGACACGTGCATGCGCGCAATCAGACGCCTTCAGTGGCTGTGCTCTGCATTGGGCTGGCTACCGCGGCATGCATGTTTCTGGGTGACGCCGTGCTCGTGCCCATTTCTGAAGTAGGCTCGGTGGCTTCTGCAATCGGATGGCTAGCGGCTTGCGCAGCTTATTATCGGATGGGTCCAGCACCCCACGAACGTTTCATCGCTGCCGCGGGCGTGGTTGTTGGGCTCTTGATGATCTTAATGAAAATCACTCCCGGCGTTCCTGGTCATTTCAGTGCGTACGAATGGTTGGCGCTGGCGATCTGGAGTCTGATTGGAATTAGCATGAGCCGACAGCAAGAAACCGTGACAGCGACCTCTAGAAATTAGAAAAGTGATGGAAAAACTTATGCGAACCTCGCTATGCCAAGCCCTTCTGATCGCTGTTATCATTTTAAACTGCGCGTCGCTCTGGTCTGCCGCGCCGCAGTCTTTCGACATCGTCATCACCAACGGGCATATCATCGACGGCACCGGCTCACCATGGTATTCCGGAGACATTGGAATCCGGGACGGCAAGATCACAGCCATCGGCAATCTAGCCGCCGCGCCGCGCACCCGAACCATTGATGCTGGCGGCAAAGTTGTTGCTCCGGGGTTCATCGATATGCTTGGCCAATCGGATTTGACGATTCTGGTCGATCCGCGCCTGCCGTCTAAAATTTATCAGGGCATCACCACGGAAATCACTGGCGAAGGCGGGTCGGCCGCGCCGCTGAATGACGCGATCATTCGTGCCGATCATGCCGGCTACGAGCACTATCACATCACTCCCGATTGGCGTACCTTCCGGGGATATTTCGCGCGTCTGGAAAAGCAGGGCATGGGGATCAATCTGGCCAGCTACGTCGGTGCAACGCAGGTCCGCCGCATGGTTTTGGGAGACGACGACAGGCAGCCCACGCCAGAACAACTCGATCAAATGAAGACGTTGGTGCAGCAGGCGATGCGCGACGGAGCAGTCGGCGTTTCCACTGCATTGCAGTACGCTCCCGCTCCTTATGCAAAAACCGAAGAGTTGATTGCGTTAGCTGGAGAAGCGTCGAAGTTTGGCGGCATCTATGCTACGCACATGCGCGATGAAGGTGACCACGTGCTTCCCGCCATCGATGAAGCTCTGCGCATTGGCCGCGAAGCTCACATTCCGGTTGAGATCTGGCACATCAAAGTCGCGGGCAAAGAAAATTGGGGACGCATGCCGGAGGTAGTGGCGAAGATCAATGCTGCACGCGCCCAGGGCGTCGACATAAGTGCGAACACCTACGCTTATACCGCATGGTTCAATACGATGTCTGCATTCATCCCGCCTTGGGCGCATGATGGCGGCGACGCCAAACTGGTCGAGCGCTTGAAAGATCCGGCGACGCGTGAGCACATTCGAAAAGATTTACTGACATCTTCGAATATCTGGCAGAACGAATGGCAGGAGATTCCGGGACCAGAGTCGGTTCTCATTGGGGTGGTGCAGAATCCAAAGCTATTGCCGCTGCAAGGAAAGACGCTGGCCGAAGTCGCGAAAATCTGGAACAAAGACCCGATGGACGCTCTCTTCGATCTGCTGATCGAGGACAACGCATTCACTGAAGTCGCCGTTTTCGGCATGTCAGAACCGGACGTTACCCTTGCCCTCCAGCAGCCGTGGGTTTCTATCGACAATGATTCGGAGGGAACTTCACCGGAGGGAATTTTGGGCCAGGAACACCCTCATCCACGGGCTTACGGCACCTTTCCGCGTATTCTGCGAAAATATGTGCGCGAAGAAAACAAGCTCACACTCGAAGATGCTATCCGCAAATTTTCTGCGCTGCCGGCGCAACGCATGCGCTTGACTGATCGCGGAGTTTTGAAGGCAGGCATGTGGGCCGACTTGGTAGTATTCGATCCCGCCACCGTGCGCGATGTAGCTACGTTCGATAATCCCAATCAGTTATCGCAAGGAATGGAGTATGTGTTAGTAAACGGCGTGGCTGTGATTGATGATCGGAGGATGACGGGAGCGAAGCCGGGAAAAGTGTTGCGCGGGCAAGGTTACGTGCCGTAGAGCGACTAGAAAATTAAAGGTTACGGTTTGAGCTCAGCTTGCGTTTCCGAGGAAACGATTGGCGTGACGTGCGGCTCTGTTAAGGTGCCTGTGATATTGAATCCTTGAGCGCCTTCCCGCGTTAGTTTTACATCCAAACCACGGCCCAGAGACGCAGTTCCGCTTACACGATAGATGCTCGATAGGCTGTCAAGTTTACCATCCTCAATTTCAAACTTGCCGTCGTCCATCACCAACTGCAATGACAAGCGATGGATCGGGAGCGGGCCGCTGCCTTCTGTGAGTGCAACGTGGCTCAGCAGGCCGTCCCGAGCCTCAATCTTCCATGTGCTGCTGGTCGATGCAAACAATTCAGCGGCATCCAAGCCGGAGGTCTTCACGTGATAGTTTGCCGTAGCCGAACCCGTGATCCAGTCATCATTCATGCTTTGAGAAAGCTGATCGAGGGCAACATTTTCAAGCGTGCCTTTTCCGCTATACTCCGGAGGTTTTGCGGTAAAGTCTGCATCCCACTCGCCAATGTGTTTCCCGCCCAACACATCGGCACGCAGATCGGACACCCGCAGTTTGCCCTTATTCAGTTCCAGTTTTGCCGAAACCCGGCTTCCCACAAGTTTGCGAACCACCACGCGATTCGCACTGAGCTTGCCCACTGCGTCCATAGTCAGCAGGTAGGGTGTTCCACTCGGAGGTGATGAAAGGAAGTGATACCACGGCTGTTTGCGGACGTAAGGATTGATCACCTGATTTAATTCATCGGTTGAAATTTCGTCGGCGTGGAGATCAAAGCGTACGGGGCAAGATTCCGGCATAATGCACTGTCGCGTCAGCGACAAAGATCCGCGCCAGGAAGTGTCTGCTATCGAAGCCGTCAGGTTTTGTACATCGACTTGATCCTGCGTCAAAACGAGGTTTGCGGATGCAATTTCTAACGGCGCATTCAAGCCGCGCACTGTTGCATGAACGGAATGAAGTTGCGCCTTGCCCACGGCTTTCGGCGCCGTGAATCCTGACCAGAAGCCGGCAATCTGTAAATCGACATTAGCCTGGCCCTCGGTAATCGGCTGCTGCGTCGGAATTCCCACCGTGTGCGCGACCTGGAACAGACGTTGCAACTGGGTATCACCTTGAATCGCGAAGCCGTATCCGGAGCGCGAAACCCATCCTCGCACGGTAGCAGGCGCTGCTCGGCCCAAGGCTAAATTAAATGGGCCGATTTCCATGCGCGTTTCTAGCTCGAGTGGCGCGCTTCCTGATTTAGGATGTGCGCCCACAGACATGACGATGGGAATGTCGCCTAACCGCAATTCCGTTTTGTTCAACTTCGATCCGAGTTCGACGCCGGAGGCTTCGCCGCGCCCTTCGCAAACTAAGTCGCTCGACCGCGAATTGACGCCGCGCTCCAGCTGCAAATTCCCATTCAGCCGACCCGCCGCGATTAAATCATCCGCTACTGCTTGTTTGGCGTGCCGCGCGAACGCAACCAGAGATTGAATCGGTAAATCGCGCGCGGTCAAGGCAAGGTTGTAATTGCGTACCGAGAATGGTCCGTAGATGCTTCCAGCGAGGGTAATCGTGCCGTCGCTCACGGGAGCGGTGCAGGCAAGGTCGGATAAAGTGTGATCCAGCGAACTATAGCGGCCACTGCACTGTCCGGCGAGATGTAAATTGCCGCTGCCGAAAATGTCATAGCGGCGGAAATCTTGCACTGAGGCGGCCGCCACAATCGCGAGGTTCGCGGGCGTACCACTCAGCGTGGTGGAAGCGGTTAAGCCCCCGCGCCAGCCTTTATCGTTGCCATAGGCGAGCTTGGTCAATTGGCCGAGTTGCCCACGACCCCATTGCAGCGTGAACTGCAGAGGCGTGTCGCGCAGTGATGCAGCTCTTTGCCAGGTCCCATCCACAGAAAGCGTCCCGGTGTCGCTGAGGTTGAAATCGGTGCGCACTGGCTGCGCTTTAAGCCTCATGCCCCAGGTATTTTCCGAATCCTGCCACAAGGCGAAGTCGGCATCGGTCAATGCGTATGGTTTTTTCTCCGGTCCGAACTTGAAGTTGATCCGGCCTCGGTCCGCCTCAATGTAAGGAAAACCCGGACGCTTTTCAGTTTTTGCTTTGCTGGTTGGGGCAACCGGAACCTTGGCTGCCCTCTCGATCAAGTTTTCCAGATTCCAATGTCCCGCTGAGTTCCGCACCAGATTAAGGCTGGGTTCTGTGAGGTTCAGGCGCGCGATCTCGATGCGCCCGCGCAGCAACGATGTTATCCGCAGCGACGCGGTTACGTCGGAGGCGCGAAGCAGCGGTTCAGCTCCGAAGGCCGGGTCTTCATGCACGACGAAACCCTGCAGATCGAAGCCAGGTTGGGGAAGCAGACGCAACTTTACTGCTGCCACATCGACGGGACGTCCCAACGCCAGACTGATGGAACTTACAATGCGAGTGCGCAGCCGATTGGCGCCCGGCCTGATGAGAAAAAGCGCCAGAAGAATGACAACCAACACAACGACCGCGCGCTTCGATCGCCAAAATCTCACTGAACCATCCTACTGAACTATCCTACTGAACTATCTTGAAGGTACGCCGCCAGCGGGTTTCGTCGAAAAAGTGAATTACCACGTGCACGAGAAAACCGATTCGCTGGCTGACTTCCCGCTCCAGATATTGCCCCGGCGGCGTCTCAAACGACCAGTAAATAAACATAGGCCGCCCAATTACGTTTTCTTGCGGAATGAAACCCCAGTACCGGCTGTCCAGGCTCACATCGCGATTGTCTCCCATACCGAAATAGCTGTTAGGGGAGACCACGACATCGTCGCCCTGAATGTGCTGCGGCAAAGAAAGCTCCCACTCGGGAGTTACATTGCTGAACTCTGTTGGGGGAACCGAGGGGAAATTATCGCGATAAGGATTGTAGCTAAGCTCGCCTCCCTGATGAATCACATACGGCTCATCCAGCTTTTGCCCGTTGCGGTAGACGACCCCATCGCGTAGATGAATCCGGTCGCCGGGAATGCCAATAATTCGCTTCACCACGTAAAGTCCAGGTTCGGCCGGGGAAAGAAATACCACGATGTCGCCATGGTGTATTTGACGGTAGGGCAGAAGAGGGCCGACCCACTTCGTCCGCGGCGCCAACTGTTCGCGGTTCACAAATACGTGGTCGCCGATCAGCAGCGTGTTCTCCATTGAGCTGGAAGGAATCTCAAATGCTTGCACGATGAAGGTAATGATGAACAGCCCGGTTACCAGTACTGCGGCGAGAGACGCGAGAAACTCAACCGTAGTTTCGCGCGGTTTTTCCGGCTGCGTAATTTCTTTCTTAGCCACTATTTTATTTTCCCGTTATTGGGCGATATCGCCCTTAATTAACTACTCGAAATGTCCGGTTCCAGCGAGTGAGCTGAAACAAATGGCTGACTGCGTAGGCGAAGTGATAAAGTTTATCACCCGGCGTGGAAGAAACCGGCATATCATCCTCCGCGCTGCGTACCGACCAATAAATCAGCAAGGGCCGCCCAATGATGTTTTCCCGCGGTACGAAGCCCCAATAGCGGCTGTCCAAGCTCTCATCCCGGTTATCGCCGAGCACAAAGTAATTCCCCTCCGGGATGATCAGTTCACCGTCCTCGACCAGCTTCTTCATCTGCAGCCACCATCCGCCTTCTAGGCCGGGAACCGGAATATCGGTACGAGGAAACTCGTCGCGAAATATGTCGTGCATCGGTGAGCTATAACGGACATAGGGTTCTCTCAGCAGTGCGCCGTCGACGTACACCTGTCGATTGACCAGTCGAATACGGTCGCCCGGCACACCGACCACGCGCTTGACGAAGTGCTCGCTGGGATGAACCGGGTAGTGGAAAACCACGATATCGCCGCGATGCACGGTGCGGTATGGCAGAACGCGATCCAAAAATCTGCTGCCCCCGTAACACAATTTGTCCACCAACAGATAATCGCCGATCAGCAGGGTATTCTCCATGGATTCCGAGGGAATCTGAAAAGCCTGAATGATGAAGGTAATTACAAAAACTGCGATCACTACCGTAGTCAAAAGCGATTGCAGAGAAGACACCCAATCTGGATGTGGCGTTTTACCCATCACCGCTCCGGCATGGAGATTCCTTTGCCCGGCATCTTATTAGACAGATCCTCAGAAAGCGAAGTGAGATGTTCCAGCACTTGCTGTGCGGCGCCTTGTTCAGCATTCTTCTTGGTGGAACCCTCGGCTCGGCCAACAAACTCAGTCTCGCCGTGATTTCCCGCCGATTGCAGCCGTACCTCAACCGTAAAAGTCTTGCTATGCTCCGGTCCCAGCTCTTTCACTAATACATAAGATGCCTGCGGCCGGCCTGTCGCCTGTAACTTCTCCTGCAAAGCTGACTTGTAATCCGTAAGCGGCAAACTGCTGCCGTTTCGCGCCATGTTTTCTAACTCCGGAACGACCACATGCTGCAACACTATGCGCCGTACGGTTTCCAACCCACCGTCTACGTACATGGCGCCAAGCACCGCTTCCAGTCCGTCAACAAGCAGCGCGGTTTTGTTGCGTCCTCCGCTTTTTTCCTCGCCACGGCCGAGCCGCAAATAGTGCCCGAGTTCCAGGCCACGTGCCACTTGAATCAAATGTCTTTCACTGACAAGATGCGCCCGCAATTTCGAAAGCTGGCCTTCGCGAAAATCGGGGAAGCGGTGAAACAGCTCTTCAGTCGTGATCAGTCCCAGCACGGCGTCTCCCAGAAGTTCAAGTTGCTCGTTGTCTTCGACCCTGGCTGGCGTCTGCGTTTGCAGGGACTCAAGTTCTCGTGCCTGTGAGCTGTGAGTCAGGGCTTGCTCCAGCAATTTCGGCCGCGAGAATTGGTATCCCAGAGCTTGCTCCAATTCCGACATGTCCCGTGGCTTCATGACTTCAATCAATTCTGTGGCTAGTTTGTGCTTCGACGCCAAGTCGCACCAATACTCGCGGTTCGCGCCAGCGTCTCGCGGCGTGCGTTCCCCGGCTAGTGAGGCGGCTGCGTTGAGTTGGGAGTGGCAGGGGCCGGTGCTTTGGACGCAGGGGTCGAACTGCCGGCGCTGGGAATTACGCTCCCCGTCAACTGCATCAAGCGGTCTCGTTCATGGCGCGCTGTAGTTCCTGCCGGAGTTCCATCTTGAGTCAGTTCGACGGCCCGGTTAGCCTCATTCAGAGCGTCCGAATATTTTCCCTGTTTATCGAGCGCCAGTGCCAAGCGCAATACCACGACAGGGTCTGGCTGCGAAGGATAAGCGTCGATTGATTTGTGAAAATATCCCTCGGCCTCCGGATATTTTTCCTGATCGTATTGGATCGTGCCGAGAACCGAATAAGCCGTGGATCGTAAAAGTCCCTTGTAAGCATCGAGCTGAGCTTGCGGCACGTTGGCAGGCGCAGGAATATCGGTGTCCACGGTTTCTAAAGCATGCTGCGCATATTTCGAGGCTTGATCGAACCGCTGAGCCTTGTCGAGATCAGTCGCCCGCGTGCGTTCTGCTATTACTTCGGCGGAGGCAATCAAGGCCTCTGGATCATCGGGATCCAGTTTCAGAAGCTTCTGCGCCATTTCCGCCATCTTGTCGCCGTTATTGGCATTCTGATATCCGCGCATGGCGGCTTTGTACAGCAGGACGCGCAGTTCGCTTTCCGGGAACTTGGTCGCGAAATCGTCAGCAGCTTTCTCCATCGCTGCTGGATCTTTCTGGTTTGCCATGGCAGCGTTATAGGCGTCAAACTCCGGCTGCGTCTTCGCTTGTGGAGGTCGTTTACCTTGCAACGCTGGGGTGGCAGAACCCGGTTGAGCCGCGCCTTTCTGTGTCCCACCCTGCGCTCCAGCAGGTTGCGTTTGTTGGCTTGGAGTCTGCTGTGCGACGGCAAAGGCCGCCACCGCTAGCATTCCCAACATAATGGCTGATCGCTTCATGCTTTCTCCTTGAATAATCCTCTGTCTCTTGTAATTTTACTGCTGCGGATGGCTGGGCGGCTCATAAGGCTGTTCGATGCCATGCTCAGCTGCAGCTTTGGCTTCAGGCAACGATCCGCCCGCGCTCAGCGCCGCCCGGTACTGGTCGAGAGCCGCCTCTCGATCTTCTTGCAGATCAAAGATTCGTCCCAGATAAATATGAGACCACGCCAACACCTTGGGTTCGTGCGCAGCCCCCAAGGCCTGCTGGAAATAACTTCGGGCGCCTTGCATATCGCGATTCATCGTGGCCACTTCCGCCAGAATGAATAGTGCACGGCCTGGATCTTCTTTCTTCTCATCCAGCGCCTGTTGCGCCAGTTTCTTCGCACCTTCCGCATCCCCTGTAGATAACCGTTGCTCGGCGGTAATCAGCAACTTGGTGTCTGCGGGACGTGACAAATGCAACAGTTCAGGATCGGCCGTGCTGGCAAACTTTATCTGCGCCACGCTTCTTTGTTCCTTGCGCACGTCGATGCCGCTAATCCAATCTCCATAAACGATGCGCAATCCAGCCGGGTTCTTCTCGAACTTCAACAGTGCTTGGTAAAAGTAGGGCGTCAGAATGAAGCCCTGTTCAGCCGATTGCTGGACTAACTGTTGCCGCTGCGTTTCGGGAGTCTTGCTGGTGCCGATAGTACGTGCTTCTATGGCGCGGATGAGACACTCCGTGGTGAGGAGAGAAACATCCGTCTTGAAGCTCTCATCCATGGGAGCGCCTTTGACGTTTTCCAAAAGCGGTTTTAAGTGATCGATGGCAGCAGGATACTTCAGCGCCAGCGGATCGAGCAGGTAATGCAAATAAGTGTGCCGGATCTGATCTATCTTGAGGCTGGAACTGGTTCCCGGAGAAATCACCACGTAGTAATCGCTGCCATAATTGCGAGCATTCGCTTGTCCCGGCGATCCCATTGGATCAAGGTAAACCGTAAATGCGCGACCCAGAAATCCGGCAGACGGCAGCTTCAGGTAGACCTCAGTATCGAACAGTACCCTCGATAACGGTTCGTGATAGCGGGCGGTCAGATCAGCGTAGGCCGCTTGGTGGCGCATCCAAATTGAATGCAGGCCAGCTTCGCCATAGAACTTCTGGAGAAGCGGTAGAAAGCCGGAGACGAAACTCGCATCCGGTGGCAGTTCGGTTTCCTTGACTTTGAGCGTCAGCTCCGGCGGCGGATTGAGGCACAGCGCCAATGAGACGTACTCCGCGAGCGTGCGAGCAGGATCGTCCTGTTGATGCTCTGCATAGAACTGGCACATCACTGCGGTTGACTCTTTTGCCTCAGCCGAGGCTTCAATTGTTTTGGCGGCTTCGGCGCGAATCTCGGCTCGCAGCGGGTCAGATACGCTCAGTTCCGAATCGTAGCCACAAGTATTGATGGCGGTTAGAACCGTGAACAAAGCTTCATTATTGTCGAGCGCAACCTTAGGCGGGTTTTCAGCCGTGCACAGTTGTGCAATCAGCGCAAGCAAAACCGCAAACAGCCAAATTCGAGACTGACGAATCAGGAGTCCTCCTGCAGAGCGGATGGGATAAAGAGTCCATTGTCAGTTTAAGAGGTTCTGAGCGGAGGGTCAATAAACCCAGCTGTTGGCTTTTAGCCGTTAGCTGGAAGCGACCCCTGGCATACGACCTGAGGTCAGCTAAGAGCCAAAAGCTGAAGGCTAAGAGCTGATTCCTAGCCTTTCACACTGATCTTGGAGAACGACAAAACCGCGCGCCCTGATCTCGGCTGGCCCATGAATGTCGCCGGGCGGAAGGTGGTAAAGATGAGCATATTTTTAACCTGCGCTGGCAAGCCTTTCGTATCCTGCGGACTCGATAACACCCGGTAGTCCTGCACCCGGCCGTTCGAATCGACATACGCTTCAATCACCAGCGAATCATCTGCGATGGATTCCATTGCCGTGCCAAACGCCGATTGCTGCAATTGCGGAGCGGTGTTCAGCATCAGGGGAACATCGGCATTATCTGCCTGCAAAGGCAAGGCGAGAAAGCCCATCAGAAATCCGAAAATCACTATCGCGGTTGTCAAACCGGCGGTCGCGGGTACCATGAACCTCTGCACAGTATTCTCAACCCGCATGCGAAAATCGTCGAAGTGCGGCCGGCTTGCTCTTGCCACTTCCCGCGAAATCGCGAGCCGTAATTTTAATGACAGGTCTTCGGGAGCTTTTCGCCGCCGCACCTTTGCCAACAGTTGCTGGGTCTGACGAAGCGAAACATATTCCCGCTGGCAGTCCACACAGCGGTCCAAGTGGCGGCTGAGACCAAGCATCTCCGTTCCAGTGACCGCCCCATCAAGATAAGCCGAGAACATCGATTTAGCTTCGGTGCACTTCATGATGCAGCCTCGAATTCCTGCCCGTTGCACGACACGCGAGCGCGGGAGGCCGGTTTCGATTGCCGCTCCGCACCCTGGAGTCCCAATTCGTCTCCAACGTCTCGCACATACGCCGCCAGCCGCTGCCGCAACGCCTCTCGCCCGCGAGTCAATCGCGATTTCACAGTGCCCAGCGAAACCTGCGTGACCTCGGCAATCTCCTCGTACGACATTTCTTCGAGGTCGCGAAGAATCAGCGTTGTCCGGTACGGCTCGGAAACCTTACGCAACTCTTGTTCAACCCGCGCCCGAACCTCTTCGTGAGCGACGCGATCGAAGGGCGAGTCAGCGCCGTCGACCAACGAATCTTTTATGGCTAATACCAAACCTGAATCGGAAGAAATCCGTGATGGCTCCATGGATGTTTCCTTGGACTTGTGTCGAAACCACCAGCGCCGCCGGTTCGAAGCTTCATGAACCGCAATGCGGTAAATCCAGGTCTTCAGGCTAGATTGTCCGTTGAAATGTTTCATCCCGCGGAAGACTTTCAAAAATACGTCTTGGGTAGTGTCAGCAGCGTCAGCCGGATCAGTTACCATGCGGTAAACCAGGCTATAGATCGGCTGATGAAATTCTCCGATCAGCCAGACGTAAGCTTCTTCCGACCCCGCTTTGAGTTCGGCTACAATTGCAGCTTCCGCCGTTCGGACGCCAATTGCTCCCGCTAAATCACCCACAGTGGCTGCTCCTGCCATCACCCTCATGGCTTAAGCTCCATTATAAGTGTTCTTGGCTTATAACCCTTGCTCAAAATTTGAGCCATAGCACCCTGTCGGCGTGGCGCAAACACGCCACTTCACTTCAGGTATAGACCCCGAAAACCCTTTGGGAGTTCCACAATTGATCAGAATTCCAGCTGCCCGGATAACGGTTATCGACTCTTTTGCATCGAAATTCCTGCAAGGATAATGCACTGTGAGACTCGTTGAAATTGCGCCAGTTTGCGATTACGGCTCGCTTTGCCAGTCGCACGCTTTGCAGTTTAAGCGAAAACATTTGCACCATTCCCAAGGCAATTGATTTCTCATATAATCTGGCTCTCACCGCCGATGCTCCCCCGCATCGCGAAGGAACAAAAATATGCATTGGCTGCAGATCTTCCTGTTGGGATGGCTATCATTCGGGTTAACCACTGTGATTTTCATGTTCTGGCTGTGTAAGCGGACCGCCGCGTCCCTTGCCGATCCGGTTCGAACAACTGCTATCTCTCCGCAGCGAACTGAGTTCAGTGCGAATAAGCTGAGCAGCGAATTGCGTTCTGCGTAGGGCTCTCGAATTTCGCGGCTGCGCTCGCTACTGATGATCAGCTGGTGACGCGCTCGGTATCGTAATGGAGGCCCCGGGCGGAGTCGAACCGCCGACCAACGGTTTAGGAAACCGCTGCTCTATCCAACTGAGCTACGGGGCCAGCACAATCTGATCTTTCATTATGCCATGTCGGCTTTGTGTGAGAATCGCGACTCTACAGCTTGCGGAAAAACGTCCGAAGCGGAGGTTTTTCCGCAAGCGGTAAGTTATCAAAAACCTTAATAGCGGTTTGACCCTCCGCATGGGAAATTTTTTTTCGCCGACGCCTCAGCGCTGCTGCAGCCAAAAATAGGCAGTATAAATGTTTACGACGGTTCCAGCGTTCGGCAGAACTCCTGGATAACTTCGATCTGCTCCGGGAGTGCGCCAATGAATTCGAACCCGTGCAGAAAACCCATGCGGTGCCGCACCACCGACCGGAGTACGAAGGCCTTCGGAACCTCAGGAATGGAGAATTCCAGAGTAACCATTTCTCCCACACTCAATTCACTGGTGATCACGGCGCCCAACCCGGCTTCCGCGAGTTCGAAGCATCGCCCATGTATGCGAACGTAGCCATCCTTAGCCAGTACCTTTACGATCACGGGAAGTTCTGTGCGATAACGCGCGAAACGACGAGTCGACGACTTGTGCGAACCTCGACTACCTTGAATAGCCACGGCGAAAATTGTCCAGGGAATTGTGTTCAATCCGTAAGTAGGATAATGGATTGATCTCGCGCGGGACAGTGACTTTGCAGACGACTGCAATTTTGCTTAATCAATTGTTCCCCGAAAATTTGTGAGCATCACTCGCCCTAACATTTCTTCCACTGCGAAACTTGAAATGACACTTGTATTTTTGCAGCGACGGGAGCACACTGTGCAGACCGTGTCAGAAGGGAGTGCGGATGAATATCCAGACGTTGCTCAGACTGTGGTCGGCCGATGAAGGACAGGACATCGCCGAATACGCCGTCATGTTAGCTGTCATCCTGGTGTTGGTGGTGGGCACCATCCGTTTGATCGGAGGCAGTTCAAATAACGTATTTTCATCGGTGGCCAGTTCGATCGGCCAATAGTCCTCCGCAAATCAAATTCAATTCGCGGAGCCAGGCCGTCGAGGCCTGGCCGTTTTTTTTTGGCGAATATTCCAGGAATAGAAGCCGATACCAGCATCGGGTGGATCTTTCGTGCCAGCAAGCACATCCGCCGCATGATAGCGCCTATGAGAAATGAGGAAAAACGGGTTCCCCCGGCCCTGCCCGAAGTAATCCCCCCCGCAGGCCATCCTCTGGTATCATCTTTCAACGGAGTTCTACCGGGTGGGCGACTGGCATGTTCATACCGCATACCAATCTTAGCGACGAAGTGAATGCCAACATCGTCCAGTCCGAAATCGAAGGCGGGGTTTCGCTCGGAGACCTGCCACCCTCTACAGTATTAGAGATTCAAACCCAGCACCACCGCTACACTGCCGTATTCCTCGGCGAGAGTCGGGCGTTGATTTCCGGACATCCCGAATACTGTCCTGAGCCGGTACTGGTAGCCATTGCTGGCTCAACCTGGGGAGGGTCGATGCTGAAGCTGCGCTACATCGGCCGAGGCATGCATTTGGAATTTTGTCATCCTGAATATCGGACCCCCATTGTCACGTCACGTATTCAGGAAGTCCGCGAAAGTGCTCGACCATACACGCGCGCGGAATGCACGCCGGCGGCGACTATGCTGGGCCGCGGAACTTTCACAAAACCATCCTGAATATCATCGCGTCGGTCTGATGGAGGAAGAGCGTCTCGCCGTCCGGCATAAGCAAGGACATTGCAGTCTCATTGAGATTGACTTGGGCTTCAGCATCATTCAAAAAAAAATGGCGCGGTCATTAAGACCGCGCCATATACAGCGCCATCTGAGGTTGTCTAAGTACCCGTAGCTTTTGCTTGCTGCGGAACGCCCAACACGGCGCCCACTCCAATCCCAATCGGCGAGCCGAGCCCGGTACATGCATCCCATCCGGGGCCGGCCTGATAAGCTCCGTTGTTGCCAGAAGTGATGTCATTGAAATCGCCGGCGGTGGCGTTCTGATAGAGCAACGGATTGACGAAGCCGACAGGCTTTCCAATGCTCTCGTTAATAAGCGCGATCAATCCAGCCCAGAGCGGAGCGACCGCGCTCGTGCCTCCGATAACACCAGATTGCCCATCGACTAGCGTAACGTAGCCGGTGGTTGGATCGGCGTCTCCACAAACGTCCGGCACGCC
>Ga0182015_10003020_pt1 | contig 19358 bp, 17 predicted proteins | sample 712P3MmetaG_FD_120478 | JGI IMG/M metagenome (GOLD analysis project Ga0182015, IMG submission 120478) | Permafrost microbial communities from Stordalen Mire, Sweden - 712P3M metaG | ecosystem: Environmental > Terrestrial > Soil > Wetlands > Permafrost | place: Sweden: Stordalen | collected...
GGCGCTGGGTGTACCCGCTAGGGGCTCGTCGCGGGAATTGCATATCGGGCGGCGCATGGTGGTTTGAGGTCCGACGAGAACCTCGAAGAAATCCGCCCGCGCGGCGATCTGATAGCGGGCGGGCTGCCCCGCCATTTCCGATCCGACCTTTCCGGCGCCGGTGAGAACGATCGCGGCGCACTGATAGGAGGCGAGGAACAGGAGGTAGTGAATTCTGCGATCGAAGATGTTGTTCCAGCAGTCGCGGGTGACCAGGAAATTCAGGTGCGAGCCGTAGCTGCTGCCATGGCCGCTGCTGTTGTTCACCAGGACTTTGATCGTGCGCCCCGCGGGCATTCGATCGTTTGCGCGGGCCATCGCCTCGCGGGTAATTTTGAGCATGGCCCCGAACGCGGCGACGTGATCGAACGCACTTATTACCTCTGGAATACACGCTTCCAGATGATCCATATCCAGGTAAATTGATGATCCATTGGCGGGAAGGAACTTGCGGCCGCTGTCCTGAGCATGTTCCCGGTAACCGGAGGTTTGAACGGTGTCCTCGCTGCCGGCGAAGGAAGACGAGTAACATTGCCGAACCGCATGACGGCTGAATCCATGAACTTCGTGGAGGATGGCGCGGGCCGCGTCACCGGCGGTGGCGGACGACTGATCCGAGGGATCGCCCAGGATAATGTTGCCCAGCTCGATGTCGGCGCCGCAAAGCTTTGGTACCACTCGATCACTTTCTTTTGCATAAAAATCGGACATGCTTCACCTGTGAACAGAATTTCGATTGTTCAGGCCATTCGCGAATTCAAGAACCGATGCGGGCGCGTCACCTTGCGGGCGACGCGCTCAACTGCCACCACGTCCACATCCGTGGGCAGGTTGGGCAATTGGTTGCGAACGCTGTGAATTGTCAGCGCGGTAGACACTTTCTCCATCGCTGAGGCGACCGCTTCTTCCATGTCGGACACCTGCATTCCGCGCTGGCCCGTGCGGATTTCGCGCTGATAAGCGGACAGGCGCGCGGCCCGGCAGATTTGCTCGAAAAGCCGGCCGCTGGCGAAATCGCGGGCGCAAATCGAGCGCGTCTTGCCGTCGCGGAACTTGATCCGGCAAAGTTCGGAGTAGCATGAATTGGGGTCGTAAATGCGCGACAGGGCCGTTTCGATGATCTCCTGCCGGGTGAGCATCGCGGCATCGCCGTTAGGATTAAAAGGAGTCGACGCGTTCAAATGAATTGAGAAAATCGATTTAGCCGCGTTGATATCGGGGGATCGGACGCCGATTTCTTGATCGCTGAGGCGTTGAAGGAGTGCGATATCGATTAAATCCGGTCTATTTGTGGTGGCGACGACGGCAATGCCTTCCCGCCCGGTGAAGCCGTCGAGCTCGGCCAGAAGCGCGTTAAGCGTTTTGTCCGAATAATGGCCCTGGATATTTCCGCGATGACGGCCGATGCAGTCTATCTCATCGAGGAAGAGGACAACCAGCGAACCATCCTTCGCCGCTTCGCGCAGCGACGCGAAAAGATCCCTTACATTTTTTTCGCTGCCGCCCACCAGCGCGCATTCCCATTCGGCAGGTTTGACGACAAAAAATTTGGCGCGCCGTCCGGTCGTGCGCGCGATGTGCGACACTGCCGCCCGAACCATCAACGTCTTTCCACATCCCGGAGGCCCCGTAAGCAGCACGCTGCACCGGCCGGTCAGTCCATATTCGGCGGCCTTTTCGGGCGCGACCAGGACGGCCGACAGGACAAGCAGCAACCTGTCGAGGTTTTCCGTCTGCCCTCCCACTGCGTCGAGACTGACATCGGGTGTTTCGCCGAGGAGAAATCGGCGGTTCTGAGCCTGCTCGACCCGTTCGAAAGCCATCCAGGCGGTTGAATTCCACCGGACGCGATCGCCGGGAGCCAGCGGGACATTTTCCAGGGACGCCGCCAGCTCGACTTCAACATCTTCCTCGTGATTGCGCAGAATGAGCGACCCGCGCGCCGTTTTTTCGACAACGGTTGCGATGTCTCCGGTCCGCGGGAAATCGCGGAAGCTTTTGGCGACCACGGAGGTTTGTTCCTGGTTGAGCATCACCTCACATCCCTTGGCCAGGGAATCAGCCGGCACCTTGTCGCAAAGCCCGACGACGCGCTCCTGATTTCCGATTCGCACAAGAATGCGGTGATCGGCGGGATCGCCGACGTGGCCCATGAAAATCGCCGGATACCAGAGCCTTCCGATCAGCTCGTCGATTTTTTTACGGAGCTGGTCCATGATTCCGCTAGCTCGCTCGAGTCCGCGGGCCTGTCGCTCAAGCGACTTGAAAATCTCCACGTAAACCGCGTCGGAGATTTCGGGGGACATTTGCAGAAGATCGTGGATGAATTGCAGTTTTTGCGCTAAATCAGGTGCGCCATTGCCGGTTGCGGACAGTTTGGCGGCTAGGTCATGGCAAAGCGCGTTCTCGGTTCGATTCATTTTTTTCTCCTTGGGTCAGAAATTCCGCGGGTAAAGGGGCGTGAATAACGTGAAAAGCGCGGCGCGCCAGGTTTCCCGAGCGCCAGCCGAACGTGGTCCATGACATGCCGCTGCGGGGCGAATCGGTCACCAGCAAAGCGACGCAATATGCGCGCGGGAAGCAAATGCGATGCAGTTGGCAATCGTCGTCGCTGAGAAAAGGCGTGGCCGGCCGGGTGGACGAATCCGGCGGCTCGGTTTGATTGGCGCGCTCCCGGTAGAAACTATGGCTGTGAAACCAGCCGAGCCAGATTTCGTTGCGATTTCGGCGATCGACGGCGGCTTGCGCATCCGTCCATGTATCGGGAGTGAACGAAAGGCGCGTCAATTCTCCTTTGGCGCGGGCGGGAATCAGCGCGGTGATTTCGAGAAATAGTTCGGAGCGGCTCGCATCCCGGCAGGCGTGGCCGACAAGAATGCCGCCGGTTTCGATGGAACCGGCTTTGCGCGTCAGGAGCGACGCTTGTTCGAGAACGCGCCAGTGGTAGAAGACCGGCAGATCGTGCGCGTTTTCCATGCCGAAGAGAAGGGCGCCGGCCATGAAGCTTTCGATGTTCGTCTCCTCGATCGGCAGGGGCATTTCCCGCTCAGTGAGTGAAAAACGCGGTGGCGTGTGGACGGTGGACACGCGCGGAGTTGCCAGCACGCAATATTCAAAGGCCTCCCCGTCTTTCAAAACTCCGCTTTCGACAAATCGTCGCGAGGCCAGCCGCGCCTGTGTACTGAAATAGGCGGTCGTAAAGATCCTGGATGCTTCGCCACCGACGGCCGGCAAAGTTGCGCGGAAACCGATCATGACTGGCGGGCCAGTGTGTTCTCCCCAGATCGGTTCGACCGTGATCGGCGGCAAACCATCGGGCTGGCGCGCAGCGCCGCGGCGAAGGAGGTCGAGGATTAGCGCCTCACGAACGGGCACCCAATCCGGCTCGATGGGAACTGTTCCGAGAACGACCCCGCTCGCTTTGCGAGAGAAATCCAGTACATACTCGTACCGATGATCGAACATGGCGGCCCGAAAGGAATAAAGGCTTCTGGTCATCAAAGCCCCGGCGGAAACGGCGGTTCCGCCGGGGCGAGCAGTCCCGCGGTCACATTCCATTGCCTGCATCCACGCTGGGCTGCAAGACAAGTCGTCCTCCGGGCTCGACGACCTCGCCGACGACGTCGGCATCGTGAAGTATGGCGCCGTCGCTGTCCCGGCGCAGGCTGTGGCTGATGGGGCCGGATAAATCGTTGCGCGGCAACGACATACGGTCCAAAAGGGCAGGAATAACTTCGCCGATGGATGCATCCCAGGGGCAGTCGTTAACCGTGTGCGATTTCTGCCCGGAAATGTCCCGGACCTCGAAACTCAATGTGCTTGTTGCGACGCTCATGTGGTTTCTCCTGTGTGAAACAAAGCTGTGACTACACGGGTATCTCGCCGCTCGCGGACCATCCGCGCATCGCGAGGTACCGATTTGAAATCTGTTCATCTGCAAGCAATGCAATCTCGCGCTGGCACATTCCGGCGGCAACGGATAAAGCCGACAGAATGCGATCCAATTCCCAGGCCGAGGGATTCGGGCCCAGCGACGCCTGCAAAACGGGAACGTGCAGCCCGGAATCAGTGCAAACCGCCGGCCTGACCGCGCGGGAAAGTCCGCCGAGTTGCAGCAGCAGGACGGCGATGGCCTGATGCGAGGAGGCGGAGAGTGGTTTGTTGGCGCGATACAGTTCCACGGTGGCGCGGACTCCGTCGTCGCCGGCGATTATGGCCTGGGCAAACTCGCGACTTGTCTCTAGTTGCACGGTGATTCGGCTGTCCTTGCGGCGATTGAATGGCCATCCCGCGGCGGTGCAAAGCTCTGGGAGATCAACGGTTTTACGCGCGTCGTTCCGGCAGGCGGCGCGGTTGCTGGAATTGGAATGTCGCCGTGCCGCTTGCCGCAGATCTTCAATGCTTTGGCAAAGTTGCGCTTTCAGCGCGTCCGGCGCCGCATCGCCGGCAATTGGCCCGGCCGAAATTGCCTCGCGATCCAAGGGAAATTCCACCGCCGCATGGACGGCCGCGCGATCGGCGGCGGTCACCAGCTTTGCGCCGCCTGGTAATAGGCCGTTCCGCAACAAAACTTCCCGCGCGCATCTCGGTATGGCGTTGCCATGAATGCGATCGTTGGCGAAGGAAGCCCGAAGGCGGAGCCAATCGTTTTCAAGGGTCGCCGTCAATGCAAAGTCATCCGCGCAGAAAATGCGCCATGAGCCATATCCATCTTCAGTAACTTTGGCCGCGATTTGGGGCAGGGCGGCGCTTACAGCAATGTTCAAGTGGTCTTGCATTGATGCGATCACGGCTGGCCTCCTTCGGCAGTAACGCTGATCTGGAGACTGAGTGTTCGCCTTTTCAGCGGTCTTTTATCCGCCGGAAAAAGATGCTGGTTTTCGCGCGCCCACTGGGCGGCCGATTCGTTTAAGGGAGAATGGGCCGCCCATTTTGAATACGAAATGATGGAATAAAGCTGAAACAGAATTTCGACGAGCTTTGTTCCTGGACGCATAAAGCTGCCCACGCAGATAAATGGGGAGCAAATATTGGGATGGAAAACATTGGCGGGATACAACCACGAAAGCACTTCAAAGCCGTTCGCTTCGTGTAAGTACCGCTCTGGTAGATAGATACCGATGGCAAAACGGTTGGCCGTGGAAATGCGGCCACCGATTTCAACAAATCCGTTGGAGCGGAAGCGCGCGATGTAGCGCTGCGGCGGGCGGCCACCGCGGCGAAGCGGATGCAACTCCAGCAGATCGCTTTGGGCGGCGAGGGCCATGCCTTCTTCCAATTGCTGGTCCAGAAACAAGTCATAGATCTTGTCCATATCAATTTCCTCCTGTCTCTGGAGACAAATCGAGTTCGATGTGCCGTACATCGTGCTCGTTGGTAAGCGTCATGACATCACAGGCGCGCAATCCGTAATTTCGCAGCGGCCGGGCGAGAAGACGATTTCCCAAAGAAGCGAATTCCAGGCGAGGGCACAGGTGAAATCCGATCGGTTGCATTTCGCCGCCGCATCGCACGCACAATCCCCACATTCGGCCGAGTCTTCCTTGAAGGCGGAGTGCCCGCGCCTGCTGCCGGCAGTTTCGGCAAACGAGGCGCGTCACCCAGTTTTTGCACTCCGCGCTGACGTCGGCCGGATACTTCCCCCCGAAAAGCATCCGGCCGTGGTCCATAAGATCGCCCATGGTGCGAACCGATTGCGGGGCTTTTGCGATCGTCCAGATTTGGTGGTCGAACCGGCACGAGGGGTTCCGCCGCAACAGGTTGACGTAGTGATGGTGAAAATCGGCTTCGATAATCAGTTGCTTGCCGGCGAGCGATTGATCGGCCGCTTCGGTCAGGATTTTTCGGCATTCAATTGCCTGCAGCGCGGCCGCTAATCCCCCGAGCGACGATGGCGACCGAGTCGGCGCCGGCTGGTTCAGCCGTCCGTCACATGTGTATGTTGCGTCTGCCATCAATTCGAAATCGCTGCGGTTCCAACTACATTCAATGCAAGGAGTTGCCGCGCCGGGAAGGTGAACTTCGATGCGTACCAGCGACCCTTGCGACCGAATTCCCGCATCTATCCACGGGATATTCAGTCGCCAGGCTATACGGTTAATCGCGGCGCGCGCGAGCCGCGAATCGACGCAGGCCAGGATTACGTCGGCGCGAAGGCGTCCCCACGGAACGTCCTCGACGCGTGCGACGATCGCGTCCACCTGAAGATCGCCGTGATGGCGGATGCGGCGGGCCCGCCGAGCGGAGACAATCGCCTTTTTTTTCCCAATATCCTCCGGCAAGTATTCCTGCGAATGGTTCTCGGCGGAGCAGAAATCCGGATCGACGAGGGTTAGGTGGCGCACCGCCGGATCGCGCGCCTGATGGGTGACTTGCTGGGATCCGATGTTGCCGACCCCGATGATCGCAACATTCTTTCCAGCAACGAGTTGTTCGCCTGTTTCGCTCATGTTCAAATCTCATCGGGGTGCCAGCAGTTGTCATCGTTCATCGCGGTTGGGTGCCCGCAAATGCAGTGATCGTCGTAGGTAAAACAGGGCAAATCCGGGCTCTGATGGAAGATCGCAGCACATTTGGGGCATTTCACCGAGAGATCGCGGATCAATGTTCCGCAGCGGGCACAGGCCACAGGCGTCTTTCCTGCGGCATAGGGCTCGACGACGGGAGCCGAATCGGTGGAGAAATAGATTCTTTCGCTGGCGCCGAATTGAATCGCATCGCGGTCGTGCAAGGCGCGGATGCCCAGCAGCACGGGATCGCCGTTGACGTGGACCGGTTCTTCGTCTGGCCGCGCAAGAAGTGCCCATTGGACTTGGTCGTCGTCGGCCTTACGCACAAGCGTGGGAGCGGAGTTCCGCGCCTCGGGAACGACTTCGCCAAGCGAAATGGCTGACAGATCATTTTGGAGCGAAAAAATATTCCATTCCGTGTTATGGTGGATCAAAAGGCGGGCCATTTCATTTTCTCCTTCGGCGTTGGGTTGAATCGCGAAACTGCATTTTTTTACTGTAGAAGCGCGAGTCTGGACGAAGCTATGTTCTTCTTCATGGAATGCGCAGAAAATTTTTGCGAAGCCCTAACCATCGGCGGTGTGATTCGAGTGTGAACCACTAGCTGCGCTCACTGCTGACCCAGGTAAAAGATTTCTACGGGGTGAAGAAGTCGCGCGCCTCTATTTGTGACCCGCTCAATCAAATGGGGAAATGCCGGGTCGGCTGCGCTTGGCGTCTCGAGAAGCTTACACAATTTGGAAACATAACTTGTAATCGTACTCGGCAGAGAAATCTTGCCTGAATCTTTGCCGTGTATTTCGGCGATCGCTTTTGCTTTCCGAAATCCCTGCACGTCCGTGGGGAGATTCAAGTCCTTTGCACGAGCGCATTCAAGTATTGATAGTATGCGGACATACCGGCCGATAAGTTTCACCTTGATTTCGCTACCATCACAGAGCGTACAAAAAAGTTCGCCTTCCTTATTGCCGAGGAAAATGAACAATTTGAACCGAGGGCAGAGGGGTTTTTCGTTGGGGTCACAGGTACTGCGCATGGAAAACCTCGTTTTCTATGAAGACAGAAGAACATTGGCCACATGACAGTTAGTTGTGGAAAGTGATTTGGCTTGTCCGGTCAACCGACGGGGGACGGCGGATAGTGCCTGTTTTCCCGCGCAATCATGCGTCCACGCGCAAAAAACACGGCATGCGCATTGGAAGAATCCTTGTCGCGGCGATTTCCGTGAACGTGATATCGATGATTAAATTGCATTTCCCGCTCCTGGAATGAATTGCATCGAACGATGAAGTTGGATTGCCGTTGATCGGTCGCGCCCGAGCACTAAGGGGGCGATTCGGGAAAGCTTCCGGCGTTGGGGATCTGCGATTTGCTTTGCTCGCGCCTGTCGGCCCCGACCGGCGCTGAGCCCGCCCTCCGCATTCCTTTGCGTCGTCTGCTTCCATTCCTCGATGCCCATCCGATCTTCATTGCAACAACTAAAAACATTAGATATCCTTCGAAATCCTTTTTGCAAGAAAAATCCTTGCCGGCAGAACTGACCGATGGTTCGACGGTGCGCCAAATCGTGGACTTGGACGAACGTCGTGTCCACAATACGTGACATGAATGTCACTGTGCCGGGACAGCGTTTTAAAGCAATGGCGCCGGATATGGACAGGTTTCACGCCTAAAATGGCGGTGTTATGTCTTGTCGGCGTGCCGTATAAATCGATGCTGAAATCTGGATTCGGCAGTCGTCGAAAAAAAAATTGGATTTTTTTCCGAGGAGGAACATGCGGATTGAAATTCGGCTGAAAAAAGTGCTCGCCGATTACGGGCTCGATAGCCATGGCGTGATTAAGCGAATGGCTACTGAACTAGAGCTGCATCGGCACACGGTGCACAAGCTTTACAACAACCTGCATAGCAACCCCTCTCTGGACACGTTAGGGCAGGTGTGCGATTGGCTTATAAAAAACAAAGTGCCCGCCGCGGAACTGCCCGGAGCGTTATTTGGGGCTGATGCAAGCGGTTTATGGCCGGCCGTGGCGGAACACCGGACGGTGACGTTTTACCTGGGTGAATATCAGCAGTTCCGCGGTCAGATACAAATTGCCTGGATTGCGCGGCGGGACGCTTCGGTCGCTGCCGAGATCGTGCGATGGCTCTCAACCCCGGGGGTGGCGGGTAAATCGCCTCCCGAGTTCCACACAAAATATCTACCGTTCCGGGTTGATGTAAGTGATTCACGGACCAAGAGAAACAAACACGACCATTCAAACGCCATACAGATGTACAGACAAATTCGCACCGAGCTGAACGGGGCCAGCGCGGTCCTTATTGGGAGCCAGAGAATCAACGAAGTTTTGGAAGCGTTTTGCGCCGATTTGTTCGGCTGCAAGCCTTTTTCGGCTTCGCACACCATCAGGGTGCCGTTCTATCTCGCATTCCAGAGCAAGCTTCGACCGGTGGAAAGCTGTTTCGGTGGGCTGGACAATCCACCCGGGGTTCACGGAAAGTCCGTCAAAGGAATCCATTACCTGAACCGAAGCGGCCAGTGGAATTGCTTCCGATGGATTGACGATAAACAGGATTCCGGCATCGTCATCACGCTGTATGAGCCCGCGACGAAAGGAATGCTGCTGGCTATCCTGGGTCTTTCCGGCCGCGCCAGCGAAGCTTTGGGCCACCATCTGACGCGAAATTCCGCGCCGTTTTGGCCTCCTTACGCGGAAAAGGGCGGGCAAAAGATCGGCGTTTACATTTGCAGAATCACCTATCTGCCGAATACTTCAAATGAACAGGAGATATCGAAGCAGATAAAAGATGTGGAGGTCGTGCGAATGGACGAGGCGATTCTGACCAAATATCTCAACGCGAGAAAAAAAACTTCAGGCCCCGTTTCCGGATAAGTTTTTATGTAAGGAGTATTTAACCGCTCTTTCAGTGGGCGGCGGGCGGCTGCCTCAAACTCGGCGGGCCATTCCGCGGGTATTCTCGTCGATTCATCTATTTCGGGGATTTTACGCCGCGAAATCCCCGATTAACATAGATGACTCGATACATCTATAAAATCATGAGACGTCGCCTCCATCTTCTTTCAATTATTTATCTGCTCTTCGCGGCTCAGTCGTTTGCCGATCCACCGGGGGCGGTGAACCTCCGCAAAACAGTCATCGTGCAGGTCGTGGCGCAGACGAAGGCGGCCGTCGTCAATATTTCCACCACCAAGATTATCCGCGAATGGGTCAGTCCTTTCGGCAACGACCCGTTTTTTCAGCAGTTCGGGCAGATTCAGGATGTTCCGGGCAATTCGCTCGGCAGCGGGTTCATTATCCATGAGGATGGCTACGTGGTGACCAACAACCATGTGATCGATCGGGCGACGACGATCACGGTCGAGCTTGACGATGGCCGAAAACTCCCGGCCGAGTTGATCAGCGCCGACCCGGAGGCCGATCTGGCTCTGCTTAAAATCTCCGGCAAGCAGCCGTTTCCAAAACTGACGCTGGGCGATAGCTCCGATCTGATGATCGGCGAGCCAGCGATCGCAATCGGTAATCCGCTAGGCTACAGCCACAGCGTCAGCAGCGGAATCGTCTCGGCGCTTCACCGTGATCTGAAGGACATCGAAGCCAGGGAGAGTTTGACCAACCTGGTTCAGACTGATGCCGCGATCAATCCCGGCAATAGCGGTGGCCCGCTTCTCAATGCCTACGGGCAGGTGATCGGCATCAACACCGCGATTCGGTCGGATGCGCAGAACATCGGGTTTGCGATTCCGGTGAACCGCCTGCGGGACCTGATTCCAGAGCTCATGAACCCCGCGCAGGTAAAGAAGCTGGAGATTCCGATCCAGCTGACGGAACGGCGCGAACTTTCCCCGCCGGCGAATATTCGAACCGAGATCGTGACGAAGGACGGTTTGGAAGTGGTGGACGAGATCGATGGCCAGCGCCCGCGGAACATCGTGGATGCCTATGATTTGCTGCTTTCAGCCAAAGACGGCCAGGCGATTTCAGTTGAATTTGCCGACGGCAAATCGCTGCGCCTGACGCCGCGGCCCATCCCGTTGCCGGACGCCATCCAGCAGGCGAGGGAAAAACTTGGGCTGACGGTGGAGCTTCTCACCCCAATGCTGGCGCAGAAATATCAACTGACTTATCACGAGGGGATTTTCATTAGCGCGGTGGCGCAAAGCAGTATTGCGGAGCGGACGGGGATACAGCCGGGCGACATTCTGGTGCAGCTTGGGCGGTTCAGGGTTACGACGCTGGACGATCTCAGCGGGTTGCTGAATCGACTGCCGGCTACAGGCCGGGTGCTGGTGAAGGTCATTCGCGATGATCAGTTGGCACAGGGATTTCTGACATTCGGGAACGACGAGGGCGAGAAACCCGAAATCCAAAACCCGAATACTGAATCAAATCCAAATCCCCAGTGATGAAATGGTGTTTGCTGAGGCCATGCGAGTTCCACGATGCGGGTTGTCGTTGCGCCGGATAAATTCAAGGGATGCTTGACCGCGGCTCAGGTCGCCGGCGCGATGGAGATGGGTCTGCGCCGGGCGCGAGCGGATATAGAGATCGATCGATGTCCTCTGGCTGATGGCGGAGAGGGGACCGTCGATGCCCTGGTGATAGCCACGGGCGGCCGATTCGTTTCCCGCCGGGTGACAGGGCCGATTCCCGACATGAAAGTGGAGGCGAGATTCGGCATTCTTGGCGATGGGCAAACCGCCGTGATCGAAATGTCCGCCGCCAGCGGGCTGGCGCTATTGAAGCGGGAGGACATGGATCCGATGCGGACGACGACGTTCGGCACGGGAGAGCTGATGGTCGCCGCCGCCGGGCTGGGGGTTAGCCGCATCATTCTGGGAATTGGCGGCAGCGCCACGATTGATGGTGGAATCGGCTGCGCGCAGGCGTGCGGTTTGCCCGTCATTCTTGAAGAGGGCGAGCCTGTCTCACCGAGCGAGCCGCTGGTGGGCGCCGACCTTCAGCGCGTGGTCCGCATCAAGCATGGCCGCGGAGGCCCGATTGACAGGGTCCGCATAGAAGTCGCCTGCGATGTCACGAATCCCCTTTACGGGGAAAACGGCGCGGCCGAGGTATATGGCCCCCAGAAAGGGGCGACGCCCGGGCAGATCGTGGAACTGGACGCGGCCCTGATGAACCTGGCGCGGCGAAACGATAAACTTGCCGAGGCGGATCTTCCGGGGGCCGGAGCGGCGGGCGGACTGGGCTTCGCGATGGCCGCGTTCTTCGGCGCGAGACTGTCGAGCGGGGCCGCTATCGTCATGGACGCGGTGAGATTTCGCGAACGTTTGGCCGGGGCGGATTTATGTCTCACGGGCGAAGGGAGGCTGGATCGATCGAGCCTCAGCGGCAAGGTAGCCATCGGCGTGGGACGGGCATGCCGGGATGCGCGTATTCCCTGCATAGCGCTGGCTGGATCGATCGAGCCGGCGATCGATTTTGGCGCGGAAGGAATCACGGCTGTGCAGATAGGAGATGGCCCGATCACTCTGGAAAAATCGATACGGCAGGCGGAAATGCTGATTGCCGCGAAAGTGGAAAGCGTTCTGCGGAGTCGGCTATGAAGAGATTAGTAAACAATCTCGCGGAGCTGGAAAGGCAGGAATTTACTTGCCAACGGCCTTGCGGCGCCGCAGACCCAGGGTGCATAGAGTGAAGCCGGCAATCGCGACGGTCGCGGGCTCTGGAACCGGCACCGGCGCTTGGACATTTGCCGGCAACTCATCTATGGCCGAGGCGGTTCCTTCGTAAAAACTCGTTGCATGGGTCTGAACCACAAGCAGATCGCTGGTCGAGCCGGGGGCAAGACCGCTATTAAAAGTAAAATTGAGGGTATCGTCGCTGGAGACATCTAAGGCCGAACGACTCATCTGGCTGGGCGCCACGCCACCGGCAACGAGCGAATCATCCACGTTGAGAAACAAATCGTTATAGCTGCTGATGGACAATGTTTCGATCGAATCCCCGCCTGTAACAACATTGCTCAATTGATAAACAAAATCCAGCCAGCCGTTCGATTGCTGATACACTTCCGAATGCAAGCTGGCGATAAATGTCCCCGAATTAAGCGTTCCAGTCTCGTTGTCGATGATCGTACCGCTGAACGTACCACTACCGGTCGGTGCAGCGCTTTGTCCCGGATTGATGATGACCGCACTGGCCTGAGAGATAAACATCCCGCCCGAAATGGCCACCGCCACCAACGCGAATAACGGTGAAACTTTGGATTTTGCTCCCGGTTTAATGTTCATAGCAATTCTCCGCTCCCAAAACCTTCGAATCGATCGCTCCGAGCCTGCGCGCCAAGATTGAATCCTATCGTCGGCGCCGTCCCAGAAGCATTCCACCCACTACCGCGAGCAGGCCAAATGTCGCGGGCTCCGGCACCGTCAATACCGTCGCGGTGACAGGTGCGTCCGAATGTGTTGAACCGCTGCCGCCGTCTATCACCGCGGCCGTGCCCTGTACGTATATGGTCGCATCGGTTTCCACCACGAGATAATCAGTGTTTTGGCCAACGGCAACCATTGCGCCGACGGGAAAATTAAATCCGACGATTGTTCCGGGGATGCTGCTTCGATCAGCCGTCGTCGGCGCTACGTTTCCGGTGCCGCCGAGATAATCCACATCGGTCTGAAACGTGGCAAAACTCGATATAGTAAGACGGTCGATCGCATCGTCGGGCGTCATGCTGTCATTGTTATTCGAAAGCTGATAGACAAAATCCAGGCCGGCAGGATTTCCCGCGAAGCTTGGCTCGGCAGGATCTGCATAGACCATACTTGTCACGGTTCCCTCAAAAACAATCTGACTCTGCGCGTTATATCCGGTGAATGGTTCAGTTTCGAAGGCACCGGGGATATAGACGTCACCGGCTGGCAAGCCGGCCGGCAGCCCGCCGGGAAGATTTGTTGGAGTCACCGTCGTTGTACCGCTGGGTGCCGGAACAATCACTATCGCACGGGCAGAATTTTGCGAGATTAGCGAGCCAATTGCGACGACGACCACCCCAAATGTAAATCGAACCGTTGGGCATGTCCGCCGATGAACGTACCAATTTTTCATCGTCTCCGCTCCAGATTCAAGTTTCCCGGATGGTTAAAACATCCGGCGTTTCTCCAAATAGAACAAAGCAAGTGTAATTGACAGGAGTGGAGGACGCAAGCAAATAATATATAACAATCGCGACTTAATTTACTAACAAGCCGGATTATACTGAATTTTGCTGGAAATGCCCTGTTTTGGAAGCCAGAAAGTCGTTGACGCAAATTTTGCATCGATGTCGCATATTCGTAAAACGATGATGGTTGGCGTTGCTGGACTGAAGAATAGGGACCGAAGCCATACCCACCGAAGTATTTCGGGGTATGTGGATAAGTTGTCGTGGAAGAGCGGCCGCTACCTGCTCACGGCGCGACGGCGCATGCCAAGGGATAACAGGGCCAAGCCCGCGATCGCGGCAGTTGTGGGCTCGGGGACCGTTCCAGGCGCGGTGATCGACACGCTTCCACCATCCTGAAAAGAAGCCGTGCCGCTCTGGGTGAAAGCTGAAATCGGGGCGTTGGTCTTGACGATTAATTCTGCCGAGTCGGTTCCGTAAGCCACGCCGGACGGGAATGAGTAATCCAAGGTCGAGCCTCCCGTGTCCGGATTCCGCGTAACCGAGGTTGGAGCATCGGCGGGATCGGTTCCAGTCCCCGTCACATAATCCGCGTCAGTGGTAAATCCCGCGAAGCTGCTTGCGGAAAAATGCAAAATGGCGTCCCCATCGAAAGTGTTTGAGAACTGATAAACGAAATCGAGGTCGCCCGTGCTTGGATCGGCGTAGACGGTAGTGTCCAAATCGCCGGCAAAAACTTCATTACTAAAGATGTCGGTTGCTTCGAACGGCACTTCGCCGGTGTTATCGAGCGGCGCGCCGAATGCGGGCGCCGTCTCACCATTGGTACTTACGTTCGACTGGCCAGGCGAAATGATCACCGCCTTGACGGAGGCCCCGAAGGCCCAAACGGCCAAAATAGCGGCTGCGACAGTTATCGCTCCCTTGACTTTCAGGATTTGGTCTTTTTTCTGCTGCATTTTACCTTCTCCGCTCCCGAGTCATCCAAAATAAAGCACCTTCAATAAGCTGACCCAAACAGCCGAGCTCACACGCGCCTCCGCCGACCTAAAACCATTCCACCGGCGAGAACAAGCAAACCAACCGAAGCCGGTTCCGGTACGCCAGGCATGTAGATCGGGACTTGCGTCATCGCTTCCGCAGTCACGTCATCGATTACAGATGCAGAACCGGTGCGGTAATTCTGAGTATTTGTGTCGACGATCAGATAATCGCTGCTTTGGCCCGGCGCGATCAGGCCGTAGGTTGAAAAATTCCAGTTGAGATTATTGTTGACGTCCCGATTCGCGTTGGTGGGATCGGTATCGCCCCCCGGATTGTTATAGCCCACCGATGTCAAAACCGTCGACGCGATCTTGGAAATCGTCAATGAATCGAATGAATCAGGAAAAGGTGGATTCGGCAACCCGGCAGCATTGGACCCATTATTTACCTGATAGACATACTCATAGTTATTCGAAGCATCCAGAAATATCTGGCTGGTCAATGTCCCTATTATCAGCGATGGATTTGAGGTGTCATAGAAATTCGTGGTCACGGAGTAGAGAGGAGCTTCGCTACCGCCCGGATATGCCGCTTCCCCGACCTCAGGCAAAACTGTCGGATTGAAAGCAACCGTGCCCCCGGCAGGCAGAGGAATCAAGTCCGCACTGGCGACTGATCCGCGCCAAAGACCAAAACCGACAATCAAGGCCGAATTTACGAACACCGCAACGCGGGTTCCCCATTTTTTATTGTGCCGCATATCCATCCTCTCCGCTACAAGTTCGCATTTTCACTAGTCAAAATGCTCGCTAATCCCGACCTCATACAGACTCAAAGACTAAGTCTTCTCTTCCCCTAAAGCAAGAAAATAAATCGCAATTTCTTCGCATTTACGCAACCTAAATGCCCCTGCTGCTGAAAGTGATCCCTCGCCACATCAAAAAATATATCGTCATCCCATTGACGCAAAATAGAGCCTTACTGTCGCCAATTGTCCGGTCGATCTATATTCCATAGTTTCCCTATTCGTCGTATGTCTATATTGCACAGTTGATTAACCGACCGTGTTAGTCTTATGGGCAGTCTTTGCGGAATGTTTGATCTGAAACGTCTGTCCGTTGGAATCGACATCAATATTAATAGTGTCTCCCTCCGCAAACTCCCCGGCGAGAATTTTTGAGGCAACAGGATTCTCGATTCGCTGTTGAATCACCCGTTTAAGGGGACGAGCCCCGTACGCCGGATCATAGTCCTCCTCCGCCAAAAGCTGGATCGCTTTGGGAGTGAGAGCCAATTTGAGATGTCGATCCGCCAGCCGCCGGCGAAGATGTTCGAGCTGCACATCCACGATTTTTCCGATCTGCGCGCGCGACAGTGAATGGAAGAGGATCGTTTCGTCGATGCGGTTAAGGAATTCCGGACGGAAATGGTCCTTCAGCAGCGTTTTCACCGCGGCTTCGACTTCCCACGGCTCGGCTGACCTGCTGGCGAGTTTTTGAATCTCATCGCTGCCAAGGTTGCTGGTCATGACAATCACCGTGTTTTTGAAATTCACGGTGCGTCCCTGGCCATCGGTTAGTCGGCCATCGTCCAGAACCTGGAGCAGGACATTGAACACATCGCGGTGCGCTTTTTCGACTTCATCGAAAAGCACGACGGAATATGGCTTGCGCCGCACCGCTTCGGTGAGTCGTCCGCCTTCCTCGTATCCGACATAGCCCGGCGGCGCGCCGATGAGGCGGGCCACGGAATGCTGCTCCATGAATTCGCTCATGTCGATGCGCACCATCGCGTTTTCATCGTCGAAAAGGAACTCGGCCAGGGCTTTGCAAAGTTCGGTCTTTCCCACGCCGGTGGGCCCGAGGAAAAGAAAGCTGCCGATGGGCCGATGCGGATCGCCCAGCCCCGCGCGGTTGCGGCGCACCGCATCCGCGACCGCCCGCACCGCCTCCTCTTGCCCTATCACCCGCTTGGCCAGACGCTCTTCCATCTTGATCAATTTTTCCCGCTCCCCTTCCAGCATTCGGTTGACCGGGACGCCGGTCCATCGGCTCACCACCTCTGCGATCTCTTCCGCGGTCACTTCCTCTTTCACCATCGCCTCGCCAGATTTGGTTAAATCGCGCAAATGGTGGTTTGCCTGCTCGATCTGCCGATTCAGCTCGCGGATTTCTCCATATTGAATCCGGGCGGCGACCTCGAGGTTTCCCTGCCGCTGCGCCTGCTCCAGTTCCACCTGCTTGTTATCCAATTGTTCCTGAAGTGATTTGATCGCCCGCATCGCGCCCACTTCATTTTCCCAGCGGGCCGACAGGCGGGTATTTTCTTCCTGCAACCCGGACAGTTCCTTTTCCGCTTTCGTCCGCTGCTGCTGGGATGCCGGATCTTTTTCCCGCCGCAGCGCTTCCAGTTCAATTTGTAGCTGCATGATCCGCCGGCGAATCTCATCCAGCTCGGCCGGCATGGAATCGTTCTCAATCCGCAGCCGGCTGGCGGCTTCGTCGATCAGGTCGATCGCCTTGTCGGGAAGAAAACGGTCCGTGATGTAGCGATCGGAGAGCATCGCCGCGGAGACGATGGCATTGTCCGTGATCCGCACGCCGTGGTGCGTCTCATACCGCTGCTTCAAACCGCGCAGGATGGCGATCGTGTCTTCCACGCTTGGCTGCGAGACAACAATCGGCTGAAAACGGCGTTCCAGCGCCGCATCCTTTTCGATGTGCTTGCGATATTCATCCAAAGTTGTCGCGCCAATGGTGCGCAGCTCGCCGCGCGCCAGTGCCGGCTTGAGCAAATTGCCCGCATCCATCGCCCCCTCAGCCTTCCCCGCGCCGACGACGGTATGAAGCTCGTCGATAAACAAAATAATCTGCCCGTCACTGCCGGTGACTTCCTTGATGACGGCCTTCAGCCGGTCCTCAAACTCCCCGCGATATTTCGCGCCGGCAATCAGTGCGCCCATATCCAAAGCGATGATCCGCTTGTTCTGCAATACGCTCGGCACATCGCCATTCAGCATGCGGATGGCCAGTCCTTCGACGATGGCCGTCTTACCCACACCCGGCTCGCCGATCAGCACCGGATTATTCTTCGTCCGCCGCGAAAGCACCTGCATCGTTCGGCGAATTTCCTCGTCGCGGCCGATGACCGGATCGATTTTCCCCTGCCGGGCCATCTCGACGAGGTCGCGGCCATAGCGCTGCAACGCCTGATATTTATCTTCCGGGTTCTGATCCGTCACCCGCTGCCCGCCGCGAATTTCCTTGAGCGCCGCGAGGATGGCGTTGTGATTCACGCCGCTGACGGAAAGGATTTCTTTCGCCTCGCTCTTTACCTGCGCTAACGCCAGCAGAAGATGTTCGGTGGAAATGTATTCATCTTTAAGGCGGTCCGCTTCCTTCTCCGCCTGGTTGAAAACATCATTCAGCGACCGGCTCGGGCCGGTCTGTGTTCCGGTGGCCTTGGGCAATCGATCAAGCTCGTCGGAAACGATTTTCCGCAGGCGGTCGGGGTCGGCTCCCAATTTTTGCAAAAGCGGATTGAATACGCCGTCGGTTTCAGAAAGGAGGGACGAGAGGAGATGGAGCGGGGTGATCTCCGCGTTGTTCAGCTCCTGCGCGCTTTGCTGAGCGCGGGATACGGCTTCCTGGGCTTTAACTGTAAGCTTTTCGAATCGCATGGATAAATATCTCCGGGCCAACTATGCAAAGCGGAGACCAAAAGTGGTCTTCACAAGGTATTGAGTATTCAAGTATTACACGACTGCCGCCGACGCGACTCCCGAAGACGGCTGCCAATGTGAAGTGAATGCGAAAATATCTAACACATTTGGCAGCCTTTTCGACGGAGAGAATTCGCGAATGACTGATACCTGGAAATGTTGGATTCGCGCACCCGATGATAACGATATACGCATCATTTTATACCTTAATGCAAACCAATTTTGCTTGACAGTAATGTTGATTTTTTGTATTGTGACCCTTGTTCTTCGTTACCACGCTGAAGATTTTTATGAGACCTCCAAAGCCAGCTCGGAGGGCTTGCGATGCGACCGTTGGCTCAAGAATCGAAAAGGGGCTTCACGCTTGTCGAGCTGTTGGTGGTCATCCGTATCATCGCGATTCTGATTGCAATACTCCTGCCTGCACTTAACAAAGCCCGGCAACAATCGATTCAGGTTCAATGCGCCAGCAACCTTAGGCAGGTTGGCCTGGCTCTGGTGATGTATGCTAATGATAACGCGGGCTACTATCCAAATAGCGCTGGATACCATGGCAATGAACTGTACAGTCCGACGGCGGCCGGCACTGCGTCGAATCCCGGTTATCCGCAGCGACTCGGGTTGCTGCTCGGCGATTGGAACTTGCCAATCTGGGCTCCCAACATGGTGTGGGTTACGAATCCCCCCAACATCTATCTCTCGTCACGGAATTTTCTTTCCTGTCCGGGTATTGGAATAACGCCGGATGTTTTGGGAAATATTCACGACGAGGGGCGTTTTTGCAGCTATAGCTATTGCGTGCCCAAGTCCGCCGGGTCCACTTCAACCCTGGCCATTGCCTACCGGCCGCGTCAGATTATTCCGCTGCCTATCCCGACGAATTCCGACTACTTTAGCGCGAATCATTTGCGATGGCAGGCAATCGCCGCGTGCTTCATGCAGGCGACGGGTTGGACGGAAGCCAC
>Ga0182015_10003021_pt1 | contig 19358 bp, 15 predicted proteins | sample 712P3MmetaG_FD_120478 | JGI IMG/M metagenome (GOLD analysis project Ga0182015, IMG submission 120478) | Permafrost microbial communities from Stordalen Mire, Sweden - 712P3M metaG | ecosystem: Environmental > Terrestrial > Soil > Wetlands > Permafrost | place: Sweden: Stordalen | collected...
GAACGGGCGGAGGCAGAGGGGTCGTATCGCCAGTAAAAGCGTCGCCATCGAATCCATGATGCAATGTCCGCACTTTCCGGCCGCTCCACAGGGTTAACTCCTGAGCGAACGCCTCACTTGGGGCGACGGTAATCTCTGCACGGCCGATCGATCGTCGCGCCAGCCAGCCTCTGATCATTGTGTCCGCCCATATTGCGTAGTCTCCGCGAGCACGAACGTCGCGGAAAAAGTCGCTCGATGTATAGAGTGAGTTACGCGACAGAAGGATTTGCGGTACGGGAGAGCGCCACAGTGCAAAATTCCCCGCGGAGATCAAGACCTGCGCCCCGCTGCACCGGACCAGTTTCGGCAGTGTCTTTTGCTCGTGAATAAAACGCCGGCCAGCGGCGAGAGCCGCATCGTCTTCAATGAACGAAATGTTCCCGAATTCCTCGAACTCTCTTCGCATGGCGGGATTCAACAATACTGTTGTTTCCGCATCGGTTCTTCGTGCCAGATGGGGAATTACATTACGCAGATAGGTCAGGCCTCCGCCCGCACTTGCGGCGAGGCCATTGATAAACAATCGGATCATCGATTGTGCGCAGCCGAGTTACGCATGACAGGGTCGGGCACAAGCGGACCCAGGTTAGCTGACAACGAACGGGAGGTGCGGGAGACGAGCTCGGCCGCCGGGGACTCAACTGGGTCAGGTACGAGATCCGCAAGAACAAAAGCGAAGAACCAGAAGTACACGCAGAGATAATACCCCACGGCAAAAAGCCAGTCTTCGAAGCCCGCGTGAATTAGGCCCGCCAGCACCATCATGGCCAGAGGGACGGAGTAAGAGCGGGAATCGGTAGTTCGTCTCATCCAAGCACAGGTTTTCCATAGATTCAACGCCGTCACTCCGATCAGCATTATGAAGGGCAGAACTCCCAGCAAGCCCACCCACTCCGTGATTGTCATGTAGCTGCTGCCATGTTCGCGAGCCGTTTCCGAGCTGGACACAACCTTTCCGAAATCCAATCCAGGATCTTCACCGGTCGGACTTGTTCCATATCCCGTTCCGAAAAACGGATGCTGCTTCATGGTGGTGATCGTTTTCTCCCATGGTGTTCGCCGCGAACCCAGTACCCCCTCTTCCTTGTGTCCCTTGTAGAGCAGTGCGTCCTCGAGACCATCGAGTTGCCTGTCCAAGGTCTCTGGGAAGAACATCCCTGTAGCGGCAATCACGACCAGCACCACCGATACCACCTTCACCAGCAATCTGTACTGGCGAAGGCAAAAACAGAACGCCAGCGTGACGATCGCTAGCGAAACCATTCCCGCACGAGCCATACTGAAAAGAACAAGGTAGGTAGACAACAACAGGGAGACCAGCCTGCGAAACTTCACAACTGGGCCGTCACTGGTAAACCATCCCCACAGCAGGAACGGAAATACTGCGATGCTCATGACAGCGCCCAGGGAGTTGGGATTGCCCCAGACACTCAGCCCCGCGAAGTAACAAATGGCTGTGAAATAAACCATCAGTTCGCTTCCCAGAAGTAGCGCTGCGAAAAAATCTTTCTCGCGGCGAAGCACGGCCAGTCGGGCGCCGGTGGAGCAATAGAGAAACAGGAGAAGCAGGCTGAAAGCCTTCAAGGTCGCCATTTGCACAAACGAAGAAACCGTGGCAGAGACGAACGCGGCGCACACGCAAAAAAACGCAAGCAAATGCAACGACCCGAAAGGCCGGCGAGGAGTTTTCGTCCAAATAATGAAGCCAGCGACCGCGCCGCATCCCAGCACGACCCAACGCGCAATTATCCACGAGCTTTCCAAGGGAAGATGCATACCAGCCCAGGCAAAGGCGATCAACAGCAAAACAAAGAAATACCGGTCATAGTTCCAGAGGCAGGCGATGATTACCTCCAACAGAAGGACTCCTCCCAGGAAAGTGACATCACCGAAATAGTCCAGGTAGTGAAAAACGAGAAAGAGACCAGTGCTCAAGCCCAGCACGATTCCGACCCACTTTAGCGGACCCCCGGAATTCATCGTGCCTCCATGTCGGCGGAAATCGTTGCCGCGGCCAGCCCGTCGGCGCAAGCTTCCGGTGAGTAGTTGCGAACACGCTCCAGGCTGCGCGCCCGCATTTGCCGTTGAAGTTCAGGTTGTAGCAGTATGGATTGAATCGCCATGCCGAGTTTCTCCGGATCACCCGGAGGCACAACATATCCATTCCAACCGTCATCGACCAAATCGGCTGAACACCCCGCTACGCTGGTTACGATGATCGGAAGTCCGCATGCCATCGCTTCATTCACCACCAATCCCCATGGGTCGCTATGCGTCGGAAGAACCAGTGCCTCCGCTAGCCCATAGAGACCGGCCAAATCTTCCCGCTGCGCAAACCCCGGGAAACAAATATTTCCCGGACTCACTCCCTTGGCCCGTTGCTTCAGCTCTTCCCTGGCCGCCCCATCGCCGGCAAACACCAGGCCCACATCGGACCGCAACCCCCTCTCCAGTTTGGCATAGGCGGCCAGCAGATCGAAAATACCTTTTTCAGGAACCAGCCTCCCCACAAACAGAATAAAGCGCGAGGGCAGATTCAGTCTTTCTCGAAGTCCACTGGTATGCAACCTGGCATTCCCGGACTCCGCGGCGAACCAGTCGTTGTCGACGGCATTGGGCGCGGTCACGATTTTGGCTGCCGGCGACCCGAGTAAGTGGAGATATTCAAGAGAAGCTTTTCCCGGTACGACAAATCGGTCACACTGCCTCAGAAAATACTTCTTCAGCCACTCGACCCATGCGCGTCCCGCGCGCGCATCGTGGCGGTTGCTCTCTGACCACAAAACAAACTCAACACCGTGACGGCGCGCCCAGAGCATCGCTTCCCACGAAGCGGCATACGGGTATCCACCGCAGATGAGGACCTGCGGACGGGCTTTGCTCAGAGCTGGCCATAATCCTCGGTTCAGCAGAACGCTGTTCTTGCCGGCGCGCCAACGCCAGGATGGCAAGACCTCATGCGAAAATCGGATCTCGTCCCGGTAAACGCGCCACTGCCGCAGTGTCTCATTTGTCTCGGCCAGAAAAACGACGTGCAGGTCCAGCTCCGCTCGACGAGCGAGCACGTTGAAAACCGGGATACGGTAAGGAGCGATGATCTCCGTAAGGATCACAGTCTTTCGGGTCATCACGTTGCGCCAACCACCCCAGTCGCACTCAACTGCTCCAGCGGAGATGTGAACGAACCCTGCATCGGCTCGATTCGAGAGGCGCGCTCAATACGCGGAAAGCATGGTCTAGAGTTCAGCCATGGCGCGAGGTACAAAACGTTGCTTGAAACTCTCGCCCCATCGCCATGGGAAATGCTAGGCTGCATAAGTGAAACGCATCCCTTCTCTCGACGGCCTGCGCGCAATTTCAATTTCCCTCGTCTGCGTTGGCCATCTCACCCACGCCGGGCCGATGCCAAGTTTTCTTGCTCCCTATGCTTTCACTGGAGTGCAAGTTTTCTTCGTTATCTCCGGCTACCTGATTACTACTTTACTGCTAGCTGAGCACGCTCAAACTTCCACGATCAATCTGCGCCAGTTCTATATACGCCGCGCTTATCGCATCCTGCCCGCGGCGGCTGTCTTCATGCTATTTGCTTTTGTCGCCTACTGGCACGAACTTCGCTGGTATGACATCGCCACCATGCTCCTGTATGTATCAAACTTTGACCCGGAAAGACCTTGGATGGTCTCGCACCTGTGGTCGCTTAGCATCGAGGAGCAATTCTATTTCCTGTGGCCGACCGTGCTGAGAAAGTGGTATCGGCACAGGATTGCCATCCTTGTGGCAGTCATGGTGTTTGCCCCCATCTACAGGGCATTCTGCTATCGTTTCCATATTCTCGATGGCGGTTGGGGAACGTTCCCCGCGGTCGCCGACAATCTGGCGGCCGGATGTTTGCTTGCGATTGTGAGCTCGCGTCTGCCCAAGATTCCTGGTTGGGCAGCTTTCGTCATGCTGGTCGCTGTCGCCCTTATTCCGAGCTTTGCTACCAATACTAGAACGCGCACCCTGGCCGAGTTGTTCGTGCTCAACCCGGTCCTGTACTGTGCGATTGCGGGACTGGTGTTGCATGTCATCCAGTCGCCCTATCGCTTCCTGAATGTTGCCCCGGTTATGTGGCTGGGGAGAATCAGCTACAGCCTCTACCTGTGGCAAGAACCGTTTTTCTTCTCGCAAACCAGGCCGTCCGTTTACAAATTGCTTCTCGGCGTGGGCTTGGCTTGTCTTTCCTATTACATGATCGAACAACCCGTGCTGCGATTGCGCGGCAGGAAAACACTTCCTGCTGAAACCCCGCTCACGGAAAAGATGAGCGCTTGAAAATACAATGCAACGGGCCGACTTTAGTTCGGCGCCAACGGTCATGAAGGCTCTATCGAGTTTATGCTCGATCGATACCAAGCAACAAAATTTCGCAGGCCTTGCTCCATCGCTGTCTTCGGAGCGTATCCCAGAAGGCGTTTGGCCTTGTCAATGTTGGCCCAGGTAATCGGAACATCGCCGGGTTGCTCGGGCAAACGTTCCTGCAGCGCTTTTTTCCCGGTTGCCATTTCCAGTTGTGCAATCAATTCCGTGAGACGAACGGGATGCGAGTTCCCTAAATTGAAAATCTCGAACGGCTGCTTGGGGTCCGGCGCGTATTCGAGAGACGCAATCACCCCAGCCACGATGTCGTCTACGTAAGTGTAATCGCGACCCATCGACCCATTGCCATAGACCGGAATCGGCTTCCCGGATTCGATGAGCGCAGTGAACTTGTGGATCGCCAGATCGGGCCTTTGCCGCGGACCGTAGACGGTAAAGAATCGCAGGCAGATCGCCGCTAAACCATACAAATGCGTATAGGTATAGCACATCAACTCCGCCGCAAGCTTGGTCGCCGCATAAGGCGAGATGGGGCGAATACTGAGGTCCTCTTCGCAAAACGGAACGCTGTTGGTAACGCCGTACACCGAACTCGATGAGCCGAAGACGAACCGCTGAACTTTAAACTCACGGGCGATTTCCAGTAAGTTCACGGTCCCGCCAACGTTGACGCTCTCATACAGCGCGGGCTGTTCGATCGACGGCCTCACGCCGGCGCGGGCCGCGAGATGAATGATGACCTCAGGCGTGGCGCGTTCTGCAGCTTTTCGCAAAGCATCGCGATCGCGGATGTCCACTTCGAAAAACTGGTAGCTTCCGGCGTTACCAATCTCCTGCAGGTTACGCCGTTTGCGACTCGAGGCGTAGAAATCGTCGACGTTGTCCACAATAGACAGTTCGTTCCCGCGGCGAATCAGCGCATCCGCTAAGTGGGACCCGATAAAGCCCGCACCGCCTGTCAGCAAAATCCGCTTCGAATTCGATCCCACTCAATCACGCCCCAATTTCGCAAGAAAAGCGAAACAGAATTCTGATTCTAGCGTACAGCCACCACGAAGTAGTTGCTGGCAAACTGGTCACCGCGATAAATTTTCCCCGCCAGCAACCCGGCCAAATTATTCAACGGACAAATCGTCCATTGGAGTAATCTGACGAGCCACGGCCGAGGGCTGGCGATCAATTGCAAATACACGTTGAGCACCAGGAAAATGCTCGGGATGGTCCCCGCTTCGCCCTGCACCGTCACGCTATGAAAGTCGCGCAAGATCCATTGCAGGCCCTGCGGCATGTAACGCCAGTAATCGCCGGGCGATCCATGCTGCGGAAAGATAGAGGGAACGCTCAGCAAAAGCGTTCCGCCCGGTTTCAAAACACGTCGAATTTCGGCAAGAACGGCGATCGGTTCGGGGATGTGCTCCAGAACCTGTGTGCAGAGCACGACGTCGATCGATGCATCGGAGAACGGCATGACCCGAGCATCGCCGACAACATCCACCGAGCCGGCGGGCGCAACGTCGAGAACGTAGTGATGGATGACGCGGCCCGAAAAAAAGCAGGCGTACGGTTTCCCTTTTCCTCCGACATCCAGAAGATTCTGAGTCTGCAAAGGAAGTTTTGCGGCTTGCTCTTCGATCAACTCGGCCCGGCGTCGGCAATCAAGATAGGTGAAATCTCGCAGGGAAGGGCGCACCAGATCCATGCCACGGATTTTTGGCTCGGGCGTCGATATTCTGACATCAGATCCGCCGACTTTATTTGAACTTGGTGGCAGCGTCATGCACTCCCTTCAATTTCCCTCTTCAGCAGATTAAGCCCGATGCCAGCCCACGTAATGACATAGATGCAACATCCCAACCCAACCAGAACCGGGGGGGGCAAGTGCCTCGGCAGCGCGATCCACAACCCAGCCCACATGACCAGACTTGCAGCGATAGCGACACCCAGCACCGGAGTTCTCACCGCAGCGCGAACGTCTGGGGGACAGAGCAAATAGGCACAAAGCGCAACCGCGAATTCGCCCGCCACAAACGCCACGCAAGCGCCCGCGACGCCAAAGAAGAGCGGCAGAGTAAAGTAGAGACACAAAGCAGTGACTGCGCCCGCTAGCGTGGATACGAAATAAGCCCGGTGACGGCCCATCGCATACAAAATCGTCCCGGCGAACAACGATGCTGCCGGCGCGGTGATCACGTACAGAGCGACCCACTGGAAAGCATGTACAGCCTGCTGAAATTGAGTTCCCAGCAGCCACGGTACAACCACTGGCGCAGTGACAATTCCTCCCACTGCCAGCGGAATGCCGAAGAAGATCAGGACTGAAACTGCAATCCGCGCGAGCCGCGCAAGGCCACCCGACGTGTGCGCGTGCAACGCCATTCTCGGCATTAACACCGTCTGTATCACCTGCAGAAAATTGCGCAGCACATCCGCCAGCCGCGCTACTGCAGAATACAAACCCAATGCGTGCTCGCCGAGATACCATCGCACCGCAATCTGTCCGCTGCGATGGTAGAGATTCGACATGAGCGAGGATCCCGCGTAATGGAGGCTAGGTGCCAGAATCACAGCCCAGCGCCGCGGGGCGATGGAAAACCTAAAGCGATATCCAGCCCGCAACAGAAACGTCCAGCCAATCATGCTCGTCAGGAATGAAGAGCCAAGAATGCTCACCGGCACCCAGACCACATCCTTGGGGGATCGGATCATCGCGAAGATACCGATGGCATAGAGACTCTGCTGCATGATCGAGATGAGCGATTGCACGTGGAACAATTCCAGCGAAGACAGCAGATAGTCGAGCGAGAGGCCACCGGTCAACAGCGAAGTGATTCCGTAGAACTTAAGAAGAAAGCGCACATCCGGTCGAATCTCAAAGCTTGCGACCAACAGGACCACGCCGACGGCAAGCACCCCCGCCAGAAAGCGGAGCACCAGCACATCGGAAATCGTTTCAAACGCCGCCTCGCGCCGAGCTGCCACCTGCTGCGCCGCGTAGGTGCTAAGTCCTGGATTCGCCACCAGCCCGGTGAACGCGCACACCGCAAGCACATAGCTCCACAGCCCGTAAATATCAACACCGAGGCGCCGCACCAGAAAAGGAAAAGTGGTGGCCGTAAGCAGCGTGCCCACTACACGGGCAGTAGTAACGGAGAGTGCGAATCCTCCGTAACGCAACCAGGACTTAGAGAAGCTCAATAATCCATCCTATGTTCACTGGAAAAGAAATCGAAACCGGACACCGTCAGTTAAGAAAGGCATCGCGGCAACGGCGGGTAAGCACCAGCCAACGAAACAGCGCGTTGCTATGATCGGAGCCGGCCAGGTGCTGACGAAACAGTTCTTTCGCCGGCGACGGATCTAGCAGGGTCCGAAGTTCTCCCATGCCGCCGTCGAGACTATTTTCCATCTCGCTCTTCAGTTCAGCGCGAAGCCAATGGCACAGTGGAGGAGTAAATCCCCGCTTCTGCCGCCAGCGAATCTCCGGCGGAACCCACGCCGGGAGCGCATCCCTGAGCAGGGCTTTTCCCAGTCCCGCCCTGAAGTGATAATCGAGAGGCAAATTTGTCGCGAATTGCATCAGTTCTGGATTCAAGAAAGGCGCACGGCATTCGAGAGAAGCTCGCATACTGGCCCGGTCAACCTTCACCATAATCTGTTCTGGCAAATAAGAAGACGCCGTGGCTTCGAACGCAGAAAGCGGATATGGAAGCCTTTCGTGCTCTCGCGCGCTCGCCTCAAGTCCCAGCAACCCAGTCTCCGCCGCGCTGCGATAATCCGGCGTGAAATACGACGAGATCACATTCCCACGATCCCACGTATGTAATAGTTCCCAATCACTCTTCGACAGAAATCCTAGCCATCCAGGGCCGCGCCAACTCTTACCCCAAAATTGTCGAAGACCCCGAGCTGCGGCGTTGATCCCAGGCGTCCGCCGCAAACCATGCCAGCGATAATAGCCGAACATCTCCGAATATCCGCCGAAACACTCGTCGCCTCCGTCGCCTGAGAGCATCACTTTGCAGACTTCCCGCGCCGCGCGGCAAACGGCAAACGTTGGGAACATGGATACGTCGCCAAACGGCTCGTCGTAATGATCGATCAGCGCGTCGAAAATCGGCAGAAGATCGTCCGACGAGAAATGAACTTCGTGATGGTCCGTTCCCAGATGCTTGGCAACCATACGCGCGTAGGGAGCTTCATCCAACTGTGGATTGTCGAACGATGCGCAAAAAGTATTGAATTTAATTCCTGGCTGTAACTCGCGAATCGCAGCGGCAATGCAGGTTGAATCCACGCCACCAGAGAGAAATGCCCCGATCGGCACGTCGCTTCTCAGTCGCAAACGAACAGATTCCAAAACCCGGGCACGAACCTCCTCCACAGCGTCTTCGTGCGTCGGAGGTTTCGCCCCATTCAACTCAATTCTCGGCTGCCAGTAGCGCCACGTGCGTAAGCGTGCGTCTGTATCGCGCGCACGCGGAGAAAATGACAACGCCTCGCCCGCCCTCAACTTCCGCACAGCTCGATAATGCGTCCGCGGCGCCGGCACATATCCGACGGCCAAAAACTGCGCGATGGCAGGCACGTCGAGATGATTGTCGAGACCGGGAAAAGCTACGATCGCTTTCATCTCCGAAGCGAAGACCAAACGTCTGCCTTCGTTCAGAGACGCATAATACAACGGTTTTTCGCCGAATCGGTCTCGCGCCAAAAACAGCCGTTCTTTTTTTTCATCGACAATGGCGAGGGCAAACATGCCATCGAGATCGTCGAGCAGAGACTCGCCCTTTTCTTCGTAGAGATGCACCAGCACTTCCGTATCGCTGTGCGTGCGAAAACGATGTCCTTTGGCGATCAATTCCTGGCGAAGCTCGACATAGTTGTAGATTTCGCCGTTCAGAACCACCCAGATGGTTTCATCTTCATTGCCAATCGGCTGAGCGCCGCCTTCAAGATCGATAATGGCGAGACGGGAATGCCCCAGCAGACAGCGCCCACCCATGCATGACAAACGCGCGCAGCCATCGGGACCGCGATGTCGTAGCAGCCGGCCCGCATCTTCCAGCCATGCCTCTTCTGCCGGAACACGCGCCCCCGTCGAAACTCCACCGCCGTACACACCGTAGATTCCACACATCTAAGATTTTTTGCGACGCTTGCCGGCCGCCTCCACAAACACCCTTTCCCAGTCTCGCGCAATTTGGTTCCAGTCGAATTGCGCCGCATGTCGAGCTGCGGCGGCAGACATATTCAACCGTTGATCCTGGTTTGTCAGCAGCAAGCTTAGCTTTTCCGAGAGTTCGTCGTCCGATTTTACCAAGTACCCCGTTTCTCCGTTGACGAGATAATCGGGACGATACTTCTCCATGGCGACCGCTGGAAGACCGCACGCAGCGGCCTGTCCGAGCACCTGGGGATGGCCTTCCAATATGCTAGGGAAAAGAAATACATCCGCTTTTCGCATCTCCTCTGCCAACTCCGGCTGCTGAAGATGCCCCGCGAAAGTCACGTTGCGGCAACCCAAATCGCGCACCAGCGACTGCAATTTCTGCTCCTCTTCACCCTTCCCCACCAGACGAAATTCAACCGCGGGCCATTTTGCCGCTTGACGAATCACGAGATCCACTCGTTTCCGCGCTTGAAATGATCCGGCGTAAAGCACGGTTAGCTTGGAGCGAGACCGGCGAGAATCAAGAGCAGGAGCGTGAAACAATTCTCGTTTGATCCCACTATGAATCGTGCCCGTCGCAATGCCGAAGCGGTCTTGCACTGTCTGAGCCACAAATCGTGAATTCCCGATCACACAGTTCGCCTCGCGAATCGATCGCGCCATCGTGGGCCCGACTTTGATTTCATCGAGCGCCATCACGATATAAGTCACCAGCGCCACCGGCAGTCCCAGAGAGTGCCTCGCGAACAAGTAGGCAGCGTCCAGCGGACCCTCGCGCGGGAAAAAGTAAATGTCGATTTTCGAAAACAGCAGGAGCGCGAGCCATCGTGTCGTATTTCCGTGCCGGCGAAATTGCAGAATCTCAGTATTCTCGCGAGCGCGAATCCGCGGATCGGGCGGCCCGTCGCCAAGCATTACGATGCGGAAGCGGTCCGGCGGGAGACGGCATACGATCTCTTTCGCGGTAAGGTTCTGCGCGTTTGTGTTCGCTTCGTCGGCAAACGATGGGGTGAATACAGTGAGCATGGAGATTTCTTGTCGGCTGCACTCGCTAACTCAGCGGTACTTGCGATCAAACAGAGGTGGAAAGTCGCCCCGCCTGCCGGTAGCAACCAACTCCGACTCAAAGTGCCCATGCTCGTTAACTCCGAACAGACGGTGGCGAATCTTGCTCTGCTTCAAGAAAGGCCAGCGGATCAGCGTGCCCAGTCTCTGTTTAAGACCGACTGGCAGCGGGCACGGTGCATGAAAACAAATGTCGTCGAAACCACAAATATCCAGTAGAGAATTCATATTCGAACTGCTGAACCCGTATTCATGCGCCAAGGTTACGTACAAGGACGAATTCGCGCAAGGTCCCTCCATGTTGGGCGTGCGCAACATCAGGACGCCTCCCGGCTTCAACGCCCGGTACAAGGCGTCAACGACCCATAGCAGGGAGTGCTTGGGGATATGCTCGATTACATGGGACATGTGGATAAAGTCGTACGTCTCCGGTTTATCCGCCAGAAAGCTCCCAATGTCGCTCTCAATTTCGTATAGCTGAATGGCATTGGGTGCCCACGCTTTCACATAGGTCTTATTCTCAATGCCAAAATCGGCGCCGGAGAGGTTGGTATATCCGAGGCGCAGACAGGCCGCCAGGAACCAGCCTTCACCAAATCCTATATCGAGGATCGCTGCCTGATCGTCTTGGGGAAGAAAACCGGGCAGTTCGCGCGCGGCCTGCACGGCGCGGGGATCATTTTTTGCTTCTGTCGAAGACCGCACACGGCGTTGAGCGCGATGCCGTAAGCTCATGCGACGATAAACTTCAGCAACGAATGCGTGAGGGTCCACTCGAATCGCGATCCAGGAACATTCATCCTACTACACGCTGTTCGGCCTGGACAGACGACACCTCCGTTAGGCGATTCGTTCCAGCAGGCGCTCCTCGATCAGCCTCGCAATAATCGGTACGCAGGTTTCCGCCGACACTCCGATCCGCTCGGCCAGTGAAACCAGGTCTCGAGTTCCATCAGCAAACGCCAGAATATCCATCATCGTTTTCACCTGCAAACCGCTGCCACGCTGGCTGAGCGTAGGATACAGACCCCGCCGCCCCAGTTGTGGCTCGCCGAAACATGTTGTGCGATACGTCGCGTTGGCCTCGATCAAAGTAATGCACCTCTGCAGCGCGCCGAACGCGCCCGCCAACCCTGGCGGCGAAATCAGATTCAGGTCGTCCAGAGAAGTATGGTACTCAGGGTAGGTCCCGTATTTCGAGCGCATCAACGACACTACGGGGAGGTCAACACCCGGACTGCAATATTGCCGTTCATCACTCCCGCGTTCCAGAAAATCGTAAACCGCGCAGTCCTGATAATGATGCTTGATGACGTGCTTCGTAATCGAGTCGGCCAAAGTGTTTCCCGAACGCGATTGCAGAAACGAATAGGCACGATCATCGCCGACGCAAGTAACGACATATCCGGCGATCGTATTGCGCTTCATCTCGTCCATGTGCTCGCTCAAATACGTAAGGGAACCGATCGTCTCCGGCACAAACACCACTCGATATGTGTATCGCCTCTGCGGCAAAGAGCACAGCCATCGCACCAGCGCCGTCGTCACCACCGGACCCGAAAGCTCATTGTTCGCCATGGAGGGATGGCAAATGTACGTCGAGAGGAAGACTTCCCGCGAATCGTTGTTATGAGGACCCATTCCGCTCAGAACGATCTCACCGTAACTCAACGCTCCGGGTGTCAGCGTGCTGTCAACCACTGCGCGGTATTTCCCCGGGCGCAGCGTGTCGCGCACGCGCTGACTCAGGCAAAATCCCCAGCGCCTTTCATAGTAGGAGGTGACATACGGAATGGCATCGGGCATCGCCGGCAGGGAGTGCAGATGCGGCTGCAATTCATTCAGAGTCATTTCCGCCAAAACCGGCTCCGAGTAGCCGACCACGTGGAGATTATTCTGGCGGAAATCGACGATGCGGGCTCCAGACTCATCGGCAATAAAGGCGTCGCGAATGTTCCATTCCTGCGGAACCACCCAGTCCAACACCTTCGTGCCCGACGGCACCTCGCAAATTTCCATCCCCGGCAACAGTTTCTGCAAATACCCGAGCGTCTGCCGGACGCCGTTCCCGGTGATGCTACGGCAAATCGGAAACAGGTCGCGTGCCCATCCATACATCTCGTCGCCGATGTCTACATTTGGGTCGAAATCATTCATAGAGAATGCATTGACGTGCGGCTCTTAGCTGCAAACTCCTTCCGCGATCAGGGAAACTGGATCTTCATCCAACATCTTCCATGCCGTTTCAAAAACATCGTTCGCCGTCACGGCCATGATGCGCGATCTCCCAACATCGGCCGTTCGCAACTTTCCCTCATCCGAAAGCCGTTTCTGTAGCCGGCGAAGATCGGCATCCGACCTCCGCGTCAGATCTCGCACGTTGTAAATCACCGAGCACTCCGCCGTCCCGCCGCTCTCCGAAATAGTCGTCCCTGAAAATTGTTTGCGGTAACGATAGTCAACCCCGTGGGCCGTCTCCACATAATGCACAAACGTCCCGCCACGCGTCATCGAGCATCCCAGCTCGATGATATGTGCGTTCAGCCGATGCAAGACACTAAAGGCCGAATTAGCGCCAAAACATTCGCATCCGTTGACTGGAACTGCGCACAGCTCCTGCATCGCCGGCCCTTTGCCGGCAAAACTGAAAATCGGATCCGCAGTTCGCCGAACGCTCGGCCGAATCCGAAATCTCTCGCTCACCATCCCCGCCGCGGAGGGAGTCTTGCGAACATCGAAAACTTCTCCCTTGGTAAAACTGTAGCTGAACGCAGGCATCACCAGCGTTCCGCGCTTACCAATGACGGCTTCGACGGCTTCGATCAAGAGATCCAACCGCCAGTCGTTGGAATTGGAATGGGAATGGGAGTGGGAATTGGAATTGGTGTGAGAATTGGAATGGAAATCGGCCACCGGGGGAAACTGCGCCGCCACAATAGCATCGGCATGCGCCAGAACCACGCTTCCCGGCGTGACGCCGACCGAAAGCAAAGCATCGGTGACAGCAGACGGTGTGATCGTGTTCCGAGTCACGCTGCGATTCGCGGCAAGAGGAACTGCGTCAAGTTTCCGCAATCGTTTTATGATAGCCCATCGCGCTTCTCAGGCCAGCCTGCGACTGTTAAGATTTTTGCTGCCCGACGTTCCGCAGATCGAGTTTGCAAGTCCACCCCTTCATGAAGATTCTGCTGGTGCATCCTGACGATTCTGTTGAGGTTGGAGAGTGGGCCCGCACTCGATGGGATTTAGTGGTCGATCTCGGCTGGTCCGGCCGCCACGCCTATGTGCAGCAATCAGAACGCATAGGATCTCGCGTTGTCAATCTTCAGGACGTACTCGACCATGACGAGCATCGCTGCCGACTGCGCGAGCTCTTGGCCCTCGGCCTGGATCAGGTGGTCGATTCGGAATCGGTGGACTGGTGGGACGCTTTTTCTGCCTTTGTTTATCCGCAGCTCGAAGAACTCATGCTACTGTCGGCGCTCGCGGAACAGATTACGAGCGATGCTGAAATTTTCGCCACCCGCGCTCACCCGGCTTTGCCGGCGCTCTCTCTCCTCCTGAACTCAAGCCGCGAGTTCAAGAGTTTCTCGCCAAAATCCAATGGCGATTTTGACCCGCGAACGCAGCGGTCATTATTTCGGAGCACAGTATTACGGAGCAGAGTGAAGGCCGCACTTGCCTTGCGTCCTTCGCAACTCATCGAAATCGCTCTCGACAAATGGGATGCCGACTACAGCCTGCGGCGGCGACTCGTACGTTCGTCCAGACCTTCGTCAACATCGGTGGTCTTGCTTCCCTCCTCATATCTCAACGTCTCGCGGGTTCAGGTCGCGTATGCCCGGATGCTCCCATACCGCCGTTTTCTTCTGGTCGCCACGCGCCGCAGCGGCCGCCTGCAAGACCTTCCCCCCAACGTGGAACTTCGCTCGCTCGCTTCGTATGCTCCGGGCTTGCTGCCGTCAACTCGCGAGGAATACGTTCAACTGCTGGCGCGCTGGCAGACCATGCAGAACAATTTTTCCGCGGCGACCTTATCGAAAACCGCTCGCCTTCTCCGTCTCGCGAATGAGTTGCATCTATTCGATGGCTTTGCGAACTTCCTTAGAAACGGACTGCGCATCCGAGACGCGTGGCGCGAGGTGTTCGCCCGCGAACCTGTCGCAAGCGTGCTTTCCGCCGACGAAAACAACCCCTATACGCGGCTGCCGATTGTGTTGGCCAAATCAAGGAATCTGCACACTACGTTTTGCGATCATGGCGCCCTGAACATGATTTTCGGAATCCGCCGCCCGGTTTCCGACACCTATCTAATGAAGGGCGACATGGCGCGGGACTACGCCGTTGGATGGTGCGGTCTACCCGCTGACAAAGTCGTCGTTGGCGCTCCCTCCGATCCCCATTCGCCGCCATCGCCCCGGCAATCACACGAAAGGGATTGGATCGTCTATTACTCCGAGGCCTACGAACTCTTCTCCGGCCGCGTCGAAGCTTTCTACGCTGAACTACTGCCGGAATTGTGCCTGCTCGCACGCCAGACGAACCGCAAAATCATCGTCAAGCTGCATCCGTTCGAGAGTCGTCGCACGAGAAAAGCAATCATTAACCGAGTGCTGCCCCCGGAGCAGCGTAAGCTCGTCCAAATACGCGAGGGAGTGATGACACCGGACCTCTTCGCGCGAGCCTGGTTCAGCCTCACGGTCGAGTCCAGCGTGGCAGTGGAGAGCACACTTCACGGAGTGCCGTGCTTTTTGTGCAGCTGGTTCGACGCTTCCTGGTATGGCTATGGCAAGCAGTTCGCCAAGTACTCTGCCGGCTATCCGCTCGATTCTCCGCAACGAATTCGCGAGATTCCCCAATTGCTAGAGAAAATTCGAATTACCGAAGCCACCCGCAGCGGCCTTCAGACATCCATCACTCCGGAACAACTGGAGTCGGTACTGTCCGGAACCTGATCAATTTCCGTTGCAGAAGCCAAACGCGATCAGCGAACGACCAGCGTCCACGAGAGTGGCGTTCCCCTCTCCACATCGCAGGCCGCGCGTTTTCCAAGAACTTCGCTGAGGTGCCGTGGATGCATGCCATCCGCCGGACGAATCGACCGCACGTTCTGCGCCGTAAACAATTCGCCTTCTTTCACATCCTCCACCACAAACAGCGAGCGCCGAAACTTGCGGCTAGCGGCCTCACGCTCGCCAGAAGAGAAACTCACCGCGCCGAGAGCTTTTTCAGCCGTGCGCACCATTGCTACCATCGCCTTGAATTCTTGCGGCTCGAGTGAGAACGCGCCATCGGGTCCGCCATCTGCTCGCCGCAAACACAAATGCTTTTCAATGATGCACGCTCCGAGAGCCACTGCCGCGATCGGAACTTCGATCCCCATCGTGTGATCAGAAAGTCCCACGGGACAACCAAACCGCCGCGCCATCTCGGGAATCGTAAGCAGATTTGCCTCTTCGGGCGGCGCGGGGTAGGCGCTCGTACATTTCAGCAGGGCAATCTGGGTCGCTCCGGCTGAGCGCGCCGCATCGACCGCTTCTGAGATTTCCTCTTCGCTGGCCATCCCTGTCGATATAATCAGCGGCTTGCCGGTTCGAGCCATCTTCTGGATCAGGCCAATGTCGACCAGTTCGGGCGACGCCACTTTGTGCGCGGGAACGTTCATCTGTTCGAGAAAATCGACAGCGCTATCGTCGAACGCACTTGAAAACAAATGCATGCCCAGTTGGTCGGCTATCTCTTTCAGCTTCGGCTGCCACTCCCACGGCGTGAACGCCTCCTGGTAAAGATCGTGCAGAATGCGTCCATCCCACAACGTTCCGCCGGCAATGCGAAAACATTCTTTATCGCTGCGCAGCGTGATCGTGTCGGCGGTGTAGGTCTGGAGCTTCACCGCATCCGCGCCGGCATCCTTGGCGGCGTGGATGATGCGAACCGCTTGCTCGAACTTCTGGTTGTGATTGGCGGATAGCTCGGCAATCAGATAGATCGGGCAGCCCGGGCCGATTCGCCTGCCCGCGATTGTCATGTTTGCTTCAGTTGGCATGAGCTCCGTTTCTTGTACTCCCGTCCAGAACTTAGGGGTGCGGTCGACTCTTCGAGAAAAACACGCTATTCGATCTGGGCAAACGACATCACCGATCCAAAAGAGCAGCGCTCTATGCGATACTCCCGCAATTTCAAAGTTTCAAGAACAGCGATCGACTCGCCACGCCAATCCTTCAGGTTCAGTTCGTCAAACGCGATAACAGCGCCCTTCGGCATGCGGGGAACAAAATGTTTCAGTGCCGCGAGGGTAGGTCTATAAATATCAAAATCCAGATACAAAAGACTGACAATGAGTTGAGGATTGTCTTTCACGTAGGCCGGGATTGTCCTCGTTGCATCGCCGCGAACCAGTTCCACCTTCGGAACGTGACCGACGAATCGGTTCATGTCGTAAAGCTCAATACACTCCTGCAGATGATCGTAGGAATTTGCCGCCAGACCACCAGGCCGCGCCTGGTCTGACTCGCTCGATCGATCCTGCTTTGACAGCTTCGGAAAGCCGCTGAAAGTGTCGAAGCCGACCACACGGCGCTGGTGGTTTGTGGGTTCCAAGATGGCGCTGAACTGTGCCCATGCCATCAAACCGCTCCCGCGCAACACTCCGCACTCGATGATGGAGCCCTGCACCCCGAGCACTCGCTTGAAAATCTCGTATCGAAGCAGGAAGTTCGTCAGATCCTGCCTTGGCGTGTAAAGACTGAAGTTCTGCAGCCGCTCAAGGTTTGAAAACGGACTTCCAGCGATGCATTGCTCCATCCGTACCTCATATTGCTGCTCTTTTCCAGCGCGCGTCGTGCTGCGAGACTGCCTAGACTGACTTTTTTGGGGCATCCCAGAATCCTCGGAAGAAAATTTCGCGTTAGTCGATCTGTTCCGGCGAATGCGCTTGCTTACTCAGGGAACTACGGCGCTCCGGCGAGTAAAGAGAAAGGCGTCCTGGTCAGCGACTCGCTCTTTCCCGGCGTTCCGGAAACCGCTTGCCTCGAACAGACGAACCGAGCGGTGATTATCCGGTTTGACGAATGCATCCACGCGGCGGACGGAACGGGCCCGAACCAGAGAGTGCGTCGAAAGCGTAATCAGTTCCCTTCCCCAACCTTGGCCGCGAAATTTCGGAGCCACGTTCACCGAGAGCAGCGCGTTCTCGTCGGTGAGCTGAAATCGCACCAAACCCACCGCTTCGCCTTTTACGTTCTCGCCGATGTAGATCACCGACCGCGGATCCCGAAGCCGCTCAGCAAACCAGAGCGAATGATTTTCCCATGAAATGGGCCCCGATTGAAACGATGCCGCGCGCGCCACTGGATCATCCACCCACTCGAACAACAGTCCACAGTCGCTCTTCCGCGTCTCTCGGAGCTTCAACTCCCGATCAATCAGCGCGGCGCGCACCCGCTCGCTGCCCAAACCGTCCACCAATTCGCGCGCACGCTGGGACAGTGATCCACGCCGCTCGGCAGACTCGATCAGGGAACTTAGATGACCGGCAAACACTTCTCGACAGAGCTCGTGTGTCGTACCCGCATTTACTGCGACTCCCAGTTCCGACAAGTGCTCCGCGATCCGACGCTGATTCTCCGCCACAATCAGCAGCAGGGACGGCAAACCCATGTAGCAGAGCTCATAAGAGGTCACGCCGGCGCCCGCAATTGCCACATCGGCCCAAGCCATCCACGCAGGCATGTCCTGCACGCTCCGCAGAATGCGCACCGGAACCGGAGCGCTTTCCAATTGCCGCCGCAGAGCTTCTCCATGCGGATTGCCGCTTCCCACCAACAGCACCACGTCCAGATTCTTGTGCTCCAAGAGTTCCAAGCTGCCCAGAATTTGTTGGCTCGCATTCTCTGGATCGCTGCCGCCAATCGTGATCAGAATCTTCCGTGCTCGCTCCGGGATTGTTCGTTTCCACCCGATCCACGGCAAGAATTCATCGCGCAACAGCGCGTAGGACGGCCCCAGAAGCAATCTCGTATCGGCATTTCTTCGGGGATATAGGCCGGGCGACGCGTATGCGTTCTGGTTCAACACCCAGCGGACGGGATAACCGGTGGCGTGGACATAATCATCCACTGTCAGAACGCGAATGCCAGCCCCACTCAACTCCTGCTGCTCACGTTCGCCAAAGCTGTAGCCATCGAGCACGGCGATCGGGGAACCCTCACGCAGCACCGCTTGGACAAAAGCTTCTGGCGACGGCTCGGACTCCTTCGGCAGCGTCTGCAGAGAGATGCCCTCGACGCGGATACGTTCCTCAATGCCAGGCAGGCCTTCGCGCACCACGAAAGTTACTGTGCCGCCCGCACGTTTCCAGGCCTGTGCCAGCGCCAGGCAACGCATCGCGTGACCGGTTCCGATCTGTACTCCGCACTCGGCGCAGATGATCAGGTGCCCCGATTTTCCCAATCTAAGTTCTCCGCACCTTTACACGATCCGCTTATGCGCGAACTCTGAATACTGGCTGAATCATCTCGCCTTCAAGATGCTGTTCCAGACGCGATCCCTTCAGCCACACCGCCAGCGTCTTGCATACCTCCGCGTACACCTTCAGCGTCTGTTCGATCGCCAGCGGATCGTGCGCCGCCGTCATGTTATGCGTTGCCAGCAGCAGCACTCCGCGTTTCACGCATTCCTGGGTGAACAGACTTCGCACCAACAAACTGTCTTTGCCGTCGGC
>Ga0182015_10003022_pt1 | contig 19353 bp, 14 predicted proteins | sample 712P3MmetaG_FD_120478 | JGI IMG/M metagenome (GOLD analysis project Ga0182015, IMG submission 120478) | Permafrost microbial communities from Stordalen Mire, Sweden - 712P3M metaG | ecosystem: Environmental > Terrestrial > Soil > Wetlands > Permafrost | place: Sweden: Stordalen | collected...
CGTGACGCCGGAAGTCACCTGGGAAGCATACGATTTTGAAAACCGGCCCGATTTGGGTCTCGACGTGAAAAGTGCGCCGTCGCTTGCGCCGGCTCATGGAGACGATTAACTAGCTGCTAGACGCACGATCCTGCAGTCTGGGATCAACAGAGGAGTCCCGAGTGCACCGCACCGGAGAATTGTTCGGCCAGTTTGAAACGATGGACCAGCAGCGCGAAAGCGCCGCGTTGGGCATGTGGGTGTTTCTGGTCACCGAAGTCTTGTTCTTCGGCGGCATGTTCATGACCTACACCCTGAACCGCTCGACGTATCCCGACGTATTCGGCGAGGCCAGCCGCTCCATTAACCTGACACTCGGCGCGGTCAACACCGTGGTGCTCATCGGCAGCAGCTTGACCATGGCCATGTCCGTTTGGGCCGCCCAGGTGGGAAAGAAACAGCTCGTAACCATCTTCCTGATCTTGACGCTGATTCTCGGCACGGTGTTCTTGGGAATCAAGGGCGTTGAGTATCACGAGAAGTTTGTCGAGCACCACGTTCCCGGGCTGAACTTCAATTTTGAACCTGGCGCTTCGGTCTCCACCAACGCCCACGCTCAACTGTTTTTCTCCCTTTATTTCGCCATGACCGGCCTGCACGCACTGCACATGATCATTGGCGCCGGCTTGCTCCTGTGGCTCATCAAGGAATCGATGCGCGGCCGCTTTACCGTGGAATACAACACTCCCGTCGAGTTGGTGGGCTTGTACTGGCACTTCGTCGATATTGTGTGGATTTTTCTTTTCCCGCTGCTGTACCTGATTGACCGGCATTAGCGGAATCGATTCCAGAGAGGGAAGCTGTGTCCGAACATCACATCGTTTCGCCTAAACTTTACCTCGGCATTTTTGCCGCGCTGATGGTCTGCACGTTCCTCACGGTCCAGGCCGCCAAGATCGATCTGAACCAATACTTTTCCGGCTTGAATATCATCGTCGCCCTGGTTATCGCCACCTTCAAGGCGTCTCTCGTCGTTCTGTTCTTCATGCACGGCAAATACAGTCCCAAGCGCACTCAATTGGTAATAATCTGCTCGATCTTCTGGCTCGCGATCATGTTGTTCATGACCATGAGCGATTACGTCACCCGCCTCTGGTCCTGATCGCCTCGTAAAGCGTTGTCAACTCAGCCGCATACGCTTTTTTCCGGCTGCGCCCGGCCGTTTATCGGTTTCTCAAAAATCAGAATTGAATTTCGAAATGCGCTTGGACACACCTTCGCTGCGTCTAGGTGTGTTTGGGGTGTTCGGGAGGTCAGCGAAGATGCACAAAAATTGAAAAGAAGTGGGGGACAAGCGAACCGGCCCAGCCCTCAATCCCCTAAAGGGATCCTCGGCTCGCGCCCCCCAGCCTCCCTGGGTGCACACTATAAGCCAATTCTAACTTTCTTATTTTCAGCATAACGCCCTGCCCCTCCCCGGTAAAAACGCGGTACTGCCGTGAAAAATTACCCATGACGATAATTTGGCCTACAGCGATCGCTGTAAGCTGTGGAAAACTATGCGTTGAAGGTCGAGAAAGTCCCCAATTGAGATTTTTCTCGCGGCTTTAGGGGTCTAAGTGAAAAGCCGCAAGGCTACGCCTCGTGCCAAAAGTGGGCTTTGCGAAAGAGAACTCGGCCCCTGGACTGCAGATTAAAAATATCCCGGCAAAAGATTTCATTTGACAAAATTAACCTTTCTGCTATCATACCAACTGGCAAAATCGCGCCCGCAGTTTCCGCAAATCTCGACCTCCCAAAACATGTAAGCCCAGTTTTCAACAACTTACGGACTCTTTTGCTCTGAACTCACGTTGTCCATCAAATTGACCCTTTAGAATCAATTTCTTGCACACTCTTGAGACGTAAGTCCTTTCCCTGCCACTCTTACGAAAACAGCCGGGTGTATGGGGGGCCACACCAACCGGGCAAACCTCGGAACGAACACCGAACTCCACGGCATTTTCACGTCAAGTTGACCGCCATGATTTCCACCTGTTATCGTTGGAAGTTATTCTGGCCTTAGTGTACCCACTGTGTGCCAGAGGCTCCTGGGGGGAGCGTAGTGGCATCATGGGCCTGACTAAACTCATTGTCCGGGGCGCGCGCCAGCACAATCTCAAGAATATCAGCGTCGAGATTCCGCGCAATTCGCTGACCGTCATCACCGGCTTGTCCGGCTCCGGCAAATCCTCGCTCGCATTCGACACAATCTATGCCGAAGGCCAGCGCCGCTACGTGGAATCTCTTTCGGCCTACGCCCGGCAGTTCCTCGACCAGATGGAACGCCCGGAAGTTGATGTAATCGAAGGACTTTCTCCTTCCATTGCCATCGAGCAGAAGACCACCACGCGCTCGCCGCGCTCCACCGTCGGCACCATCACGGAAATCTACGACTACCTGCGTGTAATTTATAGCTCCATTGGAGTTCCGCATTGCCCCCAGTGCGGCAAGCCCATCGCCCGGCAATCCAGCGAGCAGATCGTACAAGCCATTCTGAACGGCGATCTCGCGAAAACCGACGACCGCATCATGATCCTGGCGCCCATTGTCCGCGGGCGCAAAGGCGCGTATCGCAAGGAGTTAGAGAAGCTCGCGCAAGACGGCTACCTCCGCGCGCGCATCAACGGCGAGCTCGTGCAACTCGACGAAACGCCAGTTCTCGACAAGCGCAAGAACCACGTCATTGAGGTCGTCGTGGACCGCCTGCTGGTCAAGGCGGGCATTGCAGGCCGCCTGGAGCAATCGATTGCGACAGCGCTGAAGTTGGCCGCAGGACTCGTCACCGTGTCGATTGTGGGTGGCAAGGACCACGTATTCTCCGAAAAGCTAGCTTGCCCAGACTGCGGCATTTCTGTTCCCCAATTGGAACCGCGCTCATTCAGTTTCAATTCACCCTACGGCGCCTGCCCGGCCTGCAACGGCCTCGGCTCCAAGTACGACTTCGATCCTGCCCGCGTGGTAGTCGATTGGACCAAGCCGCTCTTCGACGGCGGCCTCGGCCCAGGCTCCAGCTCCGCGATGCTCAAGCGCACGCTGGAACTGGCGGCATACGCCCATGGCTTCAGCCTCGACACTCCGTTCGAGAAATATCCGCAGCGCATCCGGAATCTGCTCTTGTACGGCTATCCCCCCTCGAATGAGCGATCTTCAGCTGGATCGACAGGCGCCGGCGCTGCTGCGAAAAAGAAAAGCGCCGAAAAGGGCTTTCGCTTTTCCGGCATCCTGAAGTTTCTCGATCGCAATCTCCAGGAGTCCAATTCCGACTCCTACCGCGAGTGGATGACGCAGTACATGTCCGCGACGCTGTGCGGCGTCTGTCACGGCAAGCGTCTGCGTCCCGAATCCCTGGCGGTGAAGCTCGCGGGATACTCCATTGCCGATTTCACCGCGCTTTCCCTTCTCGCGGCGCGGCCGGCCGTCAGCAAGATTCTCGAGCAGTTGACGCAGCGCCGTCGCGACGTAGCCGGCCGCCCGCTCGAAGAAGTCGCCGAACGCCTCGATTTTCTGCTCGCCGTAGGCCTCAACTACCTGAGTCTGGACCGCTCCGCCGCGACTCTCTCCGGCGGCGAAGCCCAGCGCATCCGCCTGGCCACCCAGATCGGGTCGCGGCTTCGCGGTGTGCTGTATGTACTCGACGAGCCTTCGATTGGTCTCCACGCGCGCGATAATGATCGCTTGCTGGGATCGCTCGAACAGCTTCGCAACCTGGGCAACACCGTTTTGGTGGTCGAGCATGACGAAGACACCATTCGCCGCGCCGATTTCGTCGTCGATTTGGGACCCGGCGCAGGCGATGCCGGCGGTTATCTGGTCGCTCAAGGCAAACCCGAACAGATTGCCGCCACCGCCGAGTCGTTGACGGGCCGCTACTTGAGTGGCGCTGCGCGCATCGCCATCCCCGAGCATCGCCGCAGCCCCAACGGCAAAGCGATTCAGATTCTCGGCGCGCATGCGAACAACCTGAAAGACGTCGATGTGACCCTGCCGCTGGGGCTTCTCACGGTCGTGACCGGCGTTTCCGGTTCCGGCAAGTCCACCCTGGTCAATGACATCCTGTATCGGGCGTTGGCGCAAAAAATTTACCGTTCGATGGAGGCGCCCGGCGCGCATCGCGAGTTGCTTGGCGCCGAGCAGATCGACAAAGTCATTGAGATCGATCAAGCACCGATCGGCCGCACGCCCCGCTCGAACCCTGCCACCTACACTGGCGTCTTCGCGCCAATTCGCGAACTTTTCGCCATGCTGCCCGAATCGCGCGAACGCGGCTATCGCCCGGGTCGTTTCAGTTTCAACGTCAAAGGTGGACGCTGCGAAGCGTGTCAGGGCGACGGCCTGCGCCGCATCGAAATGAATTTTCTGCCCGACGTTTACGTGATGTGCGAAGTTTGCCGCGGCCGCCGCTACAATTCCGAGACGCTGGCGGTGCGTTTCAAGGGACACTCGATTTCAGACGTATTGAATCTGCCTGCCAGCGAAGCGCTCAAGCTGCTCGAAAATATTCCGCAGGTGCAGCAAAAGCTAGCCACCCTGGTCGAGGTCGGCCTGGGTTACGTGCAACTCGGCCAGTCGGCCACCACGCTTTCTGGCGGGGAAGCGCAGCGCATCAAGCTGGCGCGCGAGCTGTCGAAACGCCAAACCGGCCGCACGCTTTACATCCTCGATGAACCGACCACCGGGTTGCATTTTGACGACGTGCGCAAACTTCTCGACGTGCTCCAGCGCCTGGTTTCGCTGGGCAACACCGTGCTGATCATCGAGCACCACCTCGATGTGATTAAACAAGCCGACTGGGTCATCGATTTGGGCCCCGAAGGCGGCGAAGGTGGCGGCCGCATTGTCGCGCAGGGAACGCCGGAATTGGTGGCGCGCACGAAAAAGTCCTACACCGGCCAGGCGTTGGCGCGCGTTCTTCCACTCAATGGGCATGCTGGCGGCAATGGTCACGTGACCAATGGCAAATGACTTCGGGGTTGTCGTTGCGCGGGCTCTCAGCGAGATTTCCTGGTTGTCTGGCTCGCTCTTGCGCCTGGCGTGGCTTCCTCGTAGAGTGAATTTCCGTCCATGAGCATCTATTCGATCCGGCCGCTTACGCTTGGCGCAGTTCACACCTATCCGCTCGCGTCGCGGAAGAGCAAAGTCAGCGTACGCGATTTTGCCAAGCCGCCGAGCAGCAACGCATCGCTCGCAAAATTCCTCGACTCCCTGCCGAATATTCTTGCCGCCAGCGACCTGCGCGACATTTTGTCGGCAATCCACCGCGCTCGCCAGCAGCACAAAGCCATTCTGTGGGGCATCGGCGGCCACGTCATTAAAGTGGGGCTCGGGCGTGTCCTGATCGATCTCATGCGTCGCGGCTTTATCTCCGGCATCGCGATGAACGGCGCGGCGCTCATCCATGATTTTGAAATCGCGCTGGTTGGAAATACTTCCGAGGACGTCGATGCCGCGATCGGCGACGGGCGCTTCGGCATGGCCGCAGAAACCGGCGAGTACATCAACGAAATCGCCAAGCTGGCATCGCGCCTTCGCATGGGCTACGGCGAAGCCGCGGGACAGTTCCTCAACAGCGGCGTGATCGCGGCGCCGTTTGCCGATTCCAGCGTGCTTGCTGCTGCCTACCAACAGCGCATCCCGGTCACGGTCCATCTCGCAATCGGCACCGACATCCCGCACATGCACCCCGCCGCCGACGGGGCCTCCCTCGGCACCGCCACGCTCAACGATTTTCGATTGTTCAGCGCGCTGGTGAAAGAAATGCAGCCCGGCGGCTTATATCTCAATTGGGGATCCGCCGTGGTGCTGCCCGAAGTCTTCTTGAAAGCTGTTTCCGTCGTTCGCAATCTCGGTGTTCCGTTGCGTCCGATCACGACTGCCAATTTCGATTTCGTGCAGCACTACCGGCCGTTGCAGAACGTTGTAAAGCGCCCCACCGCCTCGGCGCCAGGCTTGCGCGGCCCGGAATCTCGCGGCTACGCGATTACCGGGCACCATGAAATTCTGCTGCCGCTCGTCGCCGCGGCGCTGGCCTCGAATTGGCCCAAGGCCTCCGCGCGCAGCAAGCCGCGCGGAAAAAAGCGATGAGTCTTTTCGACGACACTCCGTCTGATCCTTCGCCCGAGCCCTCGTCTGACCCTTCTTCTGAAACTCCGCATCCGGAACCTGCGGCGCATTCCGCCGAGGAGCCGCATTCAGCCGACTCGGGCGCGCCTTCGCTCAGCGGCGATCCGATCACCTATGCGGCCGCGGTTCCGGCTGTCGCTTACGACCCCAACTCCTTGCTGCCTGAGGATCTGCGCATTTCGTGGTACTGGCCGCACCTGATTCTGTTTTTGTTCTTTACTGGCGCGAGCTTCGTCATCGTGCAAACGGCGCTTTTCTTTTACTATGGTCCAAGCCAACCGCTCCCAAAGGAAGAACTGGAAAAGTATCTGCTGAACAAGCCGCAGTTTATCTTCGGCACAAATATCCTCTGGTACGCTTCGGTGTTTTTCTTTCTGTACATAACATTGGGGGTCCTTCGCGATTCTCCTTTCTGGAGTTCTCTCGGCTGGAAGAAACTGAAAGCGCGCCTTCCGGGCAGCCGCGGCGGTCCGTGGGCGTACTTCTTCAGCGGCTGCGTCTTGGCAATCGGTGTGGGCCTTGCGAGCTCGCGAGTGCACACCAATGAAAATATGCCGATCGAGGAGCTTTTCAAGAATCGCGAGAACGCGATTCTCCTGATGTGCATGGCTGTTTTTGTTGCGCCATTGGTCGAGGAAACCGTTTTTCGCGGGTATCTGTATCCGCTTTTTGCGCGCATGGCATATGCGGTGACCCGGCACTTTGGGATGGGAGCTTCCGAAGCCGTCGGCGCCGGGATGACGGCAAGTATTTTGCTGACCGGCGTGCTTTTTGGCCTGATGCACGGCTCGCAACTCGGTTGGACGTGGCAAGTTGTTTCGTTGCTGGTCGTGGTGGGCATCATCTTTACATTCGTGCGCGCTCGCACCGGCACGGTGTTGGCGAGTTTTCTGCTGCATCTCGGCTACAATTCGGTGATTGCGGTTACTACCATCATCGGGACGCACGGATTTACGCGAATTCCGACCAGTCCCTGAGAACCGGGCCGGCTGAAGATTCGTTTTTCGCGTGAGCTTCGCTACAATAAAAGACGCTTCCAGGACATTGAAAATCACCATGTACGTTGCACAACCTATCGAATGGACCGACCGCGGTGTGGTCATGCTCGATCAGCGCCGGCTGCCGTCGGAAGAAATCCATCACACGTATACGAATTATCGCGAGGTGGCCGATGCCATCCGCGAAATGGTGATTCGTGGAGCACCCGCGATTGGCGTGGCAGCAGCAATGGGGGCGGCGATCGGGGTGTTGCGCTCGAGCGCGAAATCGGTGGCCGAGCTTCGTCCGGAGTTTGCGGATATCTGTGATGTTCTGGCCAAGACGCGGCCGACCGCTGTGGATTTGTTTTGGGCGCTGGATCGCATGAAGGAGCGATTCGCGGAGTTGACGGCGCAAACTAAGGACCTCGATACAATTCGCGAGGCCATGGTCGCGGAAGCGCAGCTGGTTCATCTCGAAAAGAAAGCCACGGATGAGGCGATTGGCCGCTACGGCGCGGAACTTATGCCGCGCGAAGGCCGGGTGATGACGCAATGCAACGCCGGCGCCCTCGCAACCGGCGGAATCGGCACCGCTCTCGGCGTGATTCGCGTGGCCGTGGAGCAGGGGAAAAAGCTTCACGTGCTGGTGCCCGAGACGCGCCCCTATCTGCAAGGCGCTCGCCTCACCGCATGGGAATTGCATCGCGGCGGTATTCCGCTGACGCTCATTACAGACAATATGGTTGGTCATTTTCTCAAAACGGGCAACGTAGGCGCGGTCGTCACCGGCGCGGACCGCATTGCCGCTAACGGCGACACCGCCAACAAAATAGGCACGTACCAGATTGCGGTGCTTGCGAAAGAGAACAATGTGCCGTTCTACATCGCGGCGCCGGTGTCTACTTTCGATCTGTCGATTCCGGACGGAGATCACATTCCGATCGAAGAGCGATCGGCTGAGGAAGTGACGCACATTCAGAACATTCGGATTGCTCCCGACGTTCCCGCAGCGCATCCGGCATTCGACGTCACTCCTGCGCGTTACATCACCGCCATTTTCACTGAACGCGGGATCGCGCGTGCTCCGTACTCGGCTTCACTGCGCGCCCTGGCAAACTCCGCTCCGATCGCGGCAGCCTCTTCAGGCGTCAGTCGCTGAGCGGTTTTTGATCTTTCTATGATCCACACGATGCGAAACCTGATCCGCGTTGCGGCGCTGGTTGTCCTGCTTTTGTCGGCGATTCGAGCGGGTGCGCAGGCAGACAAGCCACAACCCATCCGTCTTCATCCTTCGAATCCTCATTACTTTCTATTCCACGGCCAGGCAGTCGTACTGATTACCAGCGGCGAGCACTACGGCGCGGTAATGAACGCCGATTTCGACTACCACCGCTATCTTGCGGCTCTCGAAGCCGATGGCCTTAATTACACGCGGCTGTTCGGCGGTTCCTATTTGGAAGTGCCCGGGAAGTCGTTTGGGATTTTGCGAAACGACCTGGCGCCGTTGCCAGGACGCTATGTGGCGCCGTGGGCGCGAAGCGAGACGCCGGGGTACGCGGGCGGGGGAAACAAATTCGATTTGAGCAAGTGGAACCTCGAATACTTCGCGCGCTATCGTGATTTCCTTTCGGAAGCTGCAAAACGAGGAATCGTGGTAGAGGTGACGCTGTTCTCCTCTCACTACGACGAAAAGCAGTGGCAGGTGAGCGCTTTGAATTCCGCGAACAATGTGAACGGCACGGATGGGATCGATTGGAAGGAAGGCGCACACGCTGGAAAACGGGAACATTCTTGGCTATCAGGAGAAATACGCGCGCAAGTTGGTGCGCGAAGCGAACGGATTCGACAACGTAATTTTCGAGATCCAGAACGAGCCCTGGTCGGACCAGCCGGCGCTCGCGGATGTGATCAATCCGTATCTGCGGCCGCCGGGGCGCGACACGTATCCGAATTCCGTCGATCTGGCGGGCGAATCGTCGATCGCGTGGCAGGCGCGCGTGGTGGAGTGGATCACCAAAGAAGAATCCTCGCTCCCCAATCGACACCTGATCGCCCAGAACTATTGCAATTTTCGTTTGTCGATACGGAAACTCCTGGATGACGTCGACGTCGTGAATTTTCACTACGCGTATCCCGAGGCGGCGTTGCTGAATTATGGCCTGGGCAAAGCGATTTCGTACGACGAGACAGGTTTTCTGGGCCGCGAGGACGACGCGTATCGAAGGCAGGCCTGGAATTTTATGCTTTCGGGCGGAAGCGTTTTCGACAGCCTGGATTATTCGTTTACGCCCGGCCACGAAGATGGAACCGACCTAGAGCCGAATGGTCCGGGCGGCGGAAGCCCCACTCTGCGCCGCCAGCTTCATGTTCTGCGTGATTTTCTGCAAGCGCTATCATTGGCTGATTTGCGGCCGGACGTTCAGACCGTAAAGCACGCGTCCGGCGTCACGGCTCGAACGCTTTCCGTTCCTGGGCGTGAGTACGGAATTTATTTGGATGGCAGCGGGCCGAGCGAAATGATCCTGGAATTGCCGGCAGGACACTATGTGGGCGAGTGGGTGGATGTTCGAACGGGGAACATCGAGAAGTCTGAAACTTTTCGGCATGCGGGCGGCCACAAAGTGCTGCAGGCCCCCAACTTCCAGAATGGAATTGCGCTGCGGCTCAAAAAAGTGGCTCGCTGATCCGAGTTTTCAAACGCGATTCCGTGGCGGGGCGAAGCGTGTACCGCCCCGTTCAGGGCAGGCGGATCGACAGGACGTCGCGTCCCTGCCGGCGGAACATCGCGAAGAAGTTCATAATTTGCTTCCAGGGAAAGTATTTCTTGTCGAGCAAGCGCAGGCCCTGCGCCGCTTCTTCGCCGGACACGAGCTCTGCTTTTGCCTCCACCCACTCGCCGAGTAGTTTGCCGCGGTTGTCACACGGCGCGACTCGAACACGCGGATTGTTGCGCACGCGTTTCACCTTTCCCGTGTTAGCGACGGTGTAGATATACAGCTTTGCCGCAGTCGAATCGAGGGCCGAGGAAGGGTCCGCCGCGAACCAGACCGGAGTCCGCACACTTTCGCCGCTCTTCTTAAATGTTTCGAGGTTCAGGGTCTTGTGCCCGCGGAACGCGGAGAATCCGCTGGATGGGATCATGGTCTTTCGATGCACGCCATTTTAGCTCCGGTACAAAGAGAGTTGCGCACGTATACCAGACGGTGAAAGCCAGTCCCGCCGAAGCCATTTCGGGCGCATCAGCGCGTACTGGGCGCTTCAAATGCGCGACGCCCCCGCTTCGGCTTGTTGAGCGCGTTGTTGTTGCATCTAAACCCCGCCCTCTGAAAGAGGGCGGCTACACGGCTTGCCGAGTCACTTCAATAGGTGGTGACTGCACTTTTTAGTGAGCGGCGGTCGCAGGCGCGGGACCCGTCCCGTAGCGCTGCGTGGCGTATCCAACGATCACTCCAACCAAACTTCCGGGCAGGATAATCTGGAAATAATAACCGTGCTGAAGCTGCGCGATGATGAACGCGAGGACGAAGCCTACGGCCAATCCGAAGAGGATGCCGAGCATTAAGGAATGTACCTTGCGTGCGAACAGGCCGATGGCCACGCCCGCGATGATGCCCTTAAATGTTGAGCCGATGATGATTCCGACGATTCCGGCACGCACAGCCGGCGTGAGCGTCTTCTGCCGGGCGGTTCCAGCGGAGGCGAATATATTTATAGACCGGCTTCCAGTAGGAAGCAGCCATCGATTCCAGAGCGCGCTCGCGTTCGCCGCGATCCTCGCTGCGGGCGGCGTTGATAACGGAGATGCGCGTAGGCGGAAACTGATCACCGGTTCGTTTGTCGTGTGACGTGAGTGCCTGGTCGCGTTCGAAGTATAAATAACCGATGGTCTTGCCCGGTCGCTGAGTTCAGGCACAGCGTTGCCGTGGTCCCACGGGTGGTGAGTCTACGGAGTGAGGCGTTGCGCTGACAAGGAGGTTATTCGTAGCGGAGGGCTTCGACGGGATCGAGACGCGCGGCTTTCCAGGCCGGATACACGCCGAAGACGATGCCGATCAGCGCGCACAGGATCAGCGCGGTGAGAATCCAGAACAGCGACAATGTGGCGGGCACACCCAGGCCGTAGTGCAGCAGCAGCGTCAGGCCGGAGCCGAACAGGACGCCAATTACGCCGCCGATGGCGCTGAGGGTGACGGCTTCGATCAGGAATTGCGCAAGGATATTGCTGCGCTTCGCGCCAATGGCTTTGCGCACGCCAATTTCGCGAGTGCGCTCGGTTACGCTGACCAGCATGATGTTCATCACGCCGATGCCGCCGACGATCAAACCGACCGATGCGACGGCGAACATAAGGATAAAGATGAGGCCGCTGATCTTGTTCCAAAGATCGAGAAAATAATCGGACGTGAAAATCGCAAAATCGTCGGGCTTGTCGTTGGTCAGGCGGCGCTTTCGTCGCAGCAGATCTCGAGTTTCTTCCACCGCCTCGGCAACCACCTTCGGATCGGCAGCTTTCACAAACAGGACGTAGTCTTTCTGATTCGGATACAGCTTTCGAAGAGTCGTCACCGGCATGACGGCGATGTTGTCTTCGGGATTCGAGCCGCCCGAAATCCCTTGCCTGCGTTTTTCCATGGTGCCGATTACGGTGAACAATTGACCGTTGAGCGTCACTTCCTGGCCGACGGCATCGGCTCGCGATCCGGGAAAGAGAGTGGTGGTGGTGTCGTAGCCCAGCATGACGACCGGCGAACGATGCTCGGTATCGTTCTCGTCGAACGGTCGCCCGAACTCGAGTTTCATATCGAAGATTCGATTGATGGACGGCGAGTTTCCCTGAAGGATGACGTTCTTGGCGCGAAACGCTCCGCGGCGGACGTCGGCTGTGCCGGCACCGAACTGCGGCATGAAGATGCGCATCGAGGGAGAAGCAGCGGAGACGTGGGGAAGTTTCTCGATGTCCTCGGCCCACTCCGGCATCAACTCTTTGCGATTCAGCCATTCGGAAGGCGGCCGCGAAAGGGAAGCCCAGGGGAAGCGATAGCAGATGATGGTGTCCGAACCCAGATCGCGGATTCCGGCAAGCACGTTGTCGTTTAGTCCGTTGATCATCGCGGTCACGGTGATAACGGTGGTGATACCGATGACGATTCCCAGAATTGTGAGCGCCGAGCGCAACGGATTCTTGCGCAGAGTGTCTAACGCCAGCAGAACTTCTTCGCGGAACTTGAGGGCGCTCTCTTTCTTGGCACGCGAGCGCACGGGGAGAGCGAGGGTTCCCGGCAGGATTTTTTCGTTCGTAGCCATAAAACGCTATGCCTTCATTCCGACCGCAACGCTTCCACGGGATCGAGCTTCGCCGCTTTCGACGCCGGGTAGGTCCCGAAGAATAGCCCAACGCTAAGCGCCACGAGAAGCCCACCCACCACGGACCAGAGTTGTACGGCGCTCGGCAATGGTGAGACCCACGAAACGATTTTGGCCAGCAGTACGCCGAAAATCACGCCCAGCGCGCCGCCAATCGCCGCGATGGTGGTCGCTTCGATAAGAAACTGCATCAAGATGTCGCTGCGGCGCGCTCCGATTGCTTTACGAATGCCGATCTCTCGCGTGCGCTCGGTCACCGAGACCAGCATGATGTTCATGATCACAATGCCGCCGACGACCAGAGAAATCGAAGCGATTCCGATGGTGACGACAAAAAATGTGCCGCTGATATCTTTCCACAACGCCAGGAAGGAGTCGCTGGTCTCGACCGCGAAATCGTCTTTCTTTGCATAGGCCAAATGGTGGCGCCCGCGCATAATCTGCCGCACTTCATCCACGCTGGCTTGAATATTTGAAGCCGATCCAGCTCGGCAGGTGACGCGCAACGAATCCTGCTGGTTGCCGTTTTGCTTGTTGTAGGTGGTCAGCGGCAAGATGATCCAGTTGTCGAGCGAAGTCCCCAGCGACGATCCCTCTTTTTTGCCCAAGCCGATGACCTGGCAGGGCGTGTTGTTCCAACGGACTTCTTTTCCGATCGGATCGACGCCCGGCATCAGATTCTCGACGATGTCATTTCCAATGACACAGACCGGTGCGGCGTCGCGCATATCGGTGTCGGTCATGTGGCGGCCTGACACCAGGTCAACGTCGTACAGATCGGCCATTTGCGGGGTCCAGGCGCGCAGGTTGGTATCTTTCAGCGAGTTGAGACCGCTTTTCACTTCGACGCGGCCGCCCAATGCGGCTCCGACGTCCTTGCACGACTTGCACAAATCCTTCACGGCCTCGAAGTCGTCGTAGGTGATGCGCTTGCGCTTTTGAAATTCGAGAAAATCATCGACGTTGGTGATGATGGAAGGCTGCTTGGACAGGCCAAATACGTCGGCGCCAAGTCGAAACACGCGGGTGGCGACGTACTGGTTGGCGCCGTTGATCAGGCTAACTACGGCAATCACGGACGTAACCCCAATGACCACGCCAATCAGGGTCAGAATGCTGCGCAGCTTGTGCGCCCACAAACTCGATGTCGCAATCGACACCGCCTCCCCAAAATGCATGTTAGACGTCTTGGCCATGCGGGTCCCTGCTGGTGATACGTACCTGGAAGGGCGGGAATAACCATTGGATGATACAGAATAGAAAGGAATTACACGAGTCATCGACGGCAGAGCTGCGCTGGTACGCTCTTTCCCGCTTTGCCTCCATACCGTGTGTTGCCGCCCAACTAATCTGCGCGGGTTGTGGCGCCGAGATCGTCACCGCCTCCCATCGCAAGGAAGATGACTCTTCGCGCAAAAAAAAGGGAGCCGGAAAACCGGCTCCCTCGGAAGGTAATGCTCTGGTTTAGGTTAGAAAGTAAACTTCACGCCCAAACGGATGGTGCGGCCGAGCTGATACCTGTTTGGCAGGCCGTACCCGCTGTTCACCGTGACCGGACCCGGACCGGTGCCACCTACGGTTGTGTTTGTTGGCGATGAGTTCAGCAACTGGGAAATGTTATAGGGATGGAAACTGGCCGCATAGAAGGGGGTACCGTCGCCGGTGATAAGGCCGCCCGGCGCGATGTAGTTAGCCGTAAAGCCGCTGGTGATGTTCCCTTCGACGCTGGTCACAGAACGTTGATTGAGCGCGTTAGTAATGGTTGCTGAGAAGCTCAGCACCTTGCTCTCGCTAATCTTGTAGTTCTGCTGGAGGTTAAGATCGGTCTGGATATACCAGGGGGTGCGTTTGGTGATGGGGTCGCCGACGGTGATCAAACCGGTAGCCGGATCTTGCGTGACATTGATCCACTTGCCGCGGTCGCCCACATCAACTGGGAACGCGCCTCCCGAAAGGCCGCTCGGAAACGAGTTGCCGAGATCCAGGTAGCTGGTTTCCGGCGAGCCCTGATATAGAACCTGGAAGATGCCGAAGTCGGTGGTGAACTTATGCAGCCATCCCAACTCGTAGTAGGTATAGCCCTTGAAGGTATTCGGGCGGTCGGTTGGGAGCAGTCCACTGGAGGACCCGCCGTTATCGTTCCAAGAGAACATAGGTTCGTCGAAGGAACGGCTGTTGTTGGGAGAGTTGCGGCCGCCGCCGCCGTCTGCCTGGTCCGAACTGGTCAAGCCGGTATAGTTGCCCCACAGCCGGCTGTAGGTGTAGGAGAACATTCCGGTCCAGTGCCTGGTGGAGGCCTTGGTTACGCGGAATTCCATGCCGTCATAATCGCGCTGAGCGGGAATGGTCGGCGGGCAGGCTGCTCCGCAAGGCGAAGCTCCCGGCTGTCCCGGAGAGAGGCCGTACAGGAAGTTATAGAAGTTGTCATACGTATTGTTAACGCCCTGGCCGGGGTTGACGATGACGAAGGTCTCGCCGATGGTCGGGTTGACCAATGCAGAGTCTTCGATCACGTGGTCGAGGCGCCGGCGATCATAGCGGGCTTCAAACGCTATCGTCGGAGTCAATTGGTAGTCAAAGCCGATGGTGCTCTCGTGCTGTTTATAAGGCTTCAGGCCCGGAGCTACGCCCTCCTCGGTGACGGTGCAAGTCGAACAGGTTGTAGGATTGGTTCGGAAGTTATTGTTCTCCAGGAAGGTGAGCCCGGCGGGTGTGGTGCCTCCGAAATTCGCCTCGCTTGCGGAAGTGGTGCCGATGCCGCCGCAATAACGGCCAGCGCTGCTGAGCACCGGCGCGATGGAAGCAACGTTCGAGGTATCCAGGGCGTAGTAGCAGTTGCTCCAATACTGTCCACCGAACGAGCTGATGGCCAGGTTGAGCTTCATCTGGTCGTAGAACTGGCCGTAGCCACCGAAGATTTTCATCTTTCCTCGGCCGGTTGGATCCCAAGCAGCTCCGATGCGGGGTGCAATCTTGTCTCCCCATCCGAAATTGATGGGGTGGGTGATGCCGCCCGCGGGCTGATCTTCGGCTGGAAGGTATTCCTTTTCGACGCGGAGGCCTGCGTTGATGGTGAGGCCGCGAGCGATGGACCAGGAATCCTGGACGAAGAACGCGTTGTTGTTGCTGGTGGCTTGGCCTCCGGAACCGTAATCCAAGACGTTGATGTAGCCGAATTGCCCGGTGCACGAGCCGTAAAGAGCGACGAACTGAGCGCAATTGGCGGTTCCTACTGGGCCGAAGGGAGTGTAGCTGGCGCCCGGTCCGACGAAATATTGAACCAGCGGCACGTTGTAGTGCTGGTCGATGTTGTTGTTGAGGTGATTGAGCTGGTAGCCGAACTTGAAGTTGTGCGTACCCTTCCATCCGCTCTTGTACCACGCCAGGTTCACGTCCACCTGGGTCGCCTTGCTGGCGTTGTGGCTTGTGAAGTTCTGGCTGTTGGCCAGGTTAAAGAATCCAGCAGCCTGCTGCAAAGAAGCCGGCAGGGGATTGCCGAGTGTGTCGGTGGCCCCAACGCCGTTGGTCTCCCACTCCGTGAGGGTACCGCTGGTGGGGAGTCCGAAGTCGTGGTAATTCTCAAAATAATACCCGAACCGGCCAGTCAAAATGAGCCGCTGGGTAATGCTGTAGTCCGCGCCCACGTTGGTGGTGGAGTTAGGAGCCGTAAAGCCCACGTTGTGGGAGTAAGCGGCGGGGGCAACTGTCGAACTGGCGTTAAAAAGGCCCGCGCTCGAATCCGGGAAAGGCAAATTCTCGCCATACTGCTTCTGCAGCTGGTAGAGCCATGAAGCGTAGACACGGAGCTTCTTGGTCACCTCTGCGTCGACACGCGCAGTGGTGTAGTAGGTGCGCGTGTTTTGGCTGAAGTCGACGACCCCGAGACCACCCAGGCCGCCCGCTTGGTCGTAGTTTACGGCGCGCTCGTCGTTATTGAATTCGGGATCGAAGCCGACGAAACCGAAGATGCGATCCTTCCAGATCGGTCCGCTGAAGGTAAATCCAGGGAAAACGTCGCTGGTGTGGTCTTTCTTAGGCGAATATTCCTGGAAAGCCGGGTCCAGCACGCCCCAAGACGTCGCTGTCTGACTGGATAGCGGATTGTAGCGGGGCTGCGTGCTTATCTGGGTGGCGTCCATCGCGTCATTTTCAAATTGACTGAAGATCGAACCGTGATAGTTGTTCGAGCCCTTCCTCATGATCACGTTGACGACGCCGCCCAACGCACCACCATGCTCGGCTTGAATGCCGGAGTTCTTGATTTCCACTTCCTGGATGAAGTCAAAGGGCACACTGGTGTGCGAGTAACCGCCAATCAGGTTCGCGGTTTCCTGCCCTTCCACCAGGTAGGAGTTCTCTGAGTCCGAACCGCCGGCCACGGAAAAACCGAACTGCCCGCCGTTGGCGGTGCTGCCCGGAGAAGAGCCGCCAGTGCCGTTGCCCCCGTAACCGCCCATGGAGTTATTTCCCATCAAGGGCTCGTTGCGTGCCGCGGGAGCGAACTGGATGACCGACTGGAAAGAGCGTCCGTGGGGAACGTTGTCGATTACATCTTCGGTGACGTTCGTGGTGGTTACGTTGGTGGTGACGTCAATCTGGGGCGCTTCACCGGTAACCTCAATAACCGACGAGGTCTTTCCCACTTCGAGCGTAACGTCCACAGTGGGCAGGTGCCCGACTTCGATGATCAGGTTGCGCTTTTCCGTCGCAAAACCGGTGGCGGTCACGGTCAGGACGTAACTTCCCGGCGGAAGATTGGCGAAGCGATAGTAACCCGCCGAATCCGTTTGGACCGCTTTCGTTCCTACCAGGTCAGGGCTGGTCATAACTATCTTCGCATTCGGCACCGAGGCTCCGGACGGATCTTTCACCGTCCCCACCAGACCCCCGGTCGTCTCCTGCGCGAAGGCAATGCCCGCGAGCAGCAGCAAAGCGCATATACACACAGCAATGGGTTTAAGAATCCGTACGTTGAGCATCTTCAAGCCTCCTGGGTATTCACAAACGAGATTGACCGATTGCCCGACCGACACACTTTTTCACTCTCTACGTCGTTTACGTGTTCTAAAGATTCACTAAATTCATACAAAGGCACCGGGGCACCCCATCTGAAATCGTGAGCTTATAAATCGCTACTCAAGCCGACCGCGCACACTATGTAAGTTTGGAGAATTTACCCCGACGTAAGAAATCGATATAATAAACAGGTGCAATAAACTGACCAACTATAAATAGGAAATAAGCTCTTTGATTTCAGTTGCCGTTCTTCAGGGGACGGAATCTATCATAAATTCTATGTATCTTTTAGAAGTTTCTACATATTTCTGTATGGCGCGTCAGGCGATTCGATAGTCGAGGTCAAGTACCAGAACTACGAAGGGCAATGGGGGCGTGCATTAGCCTTGGTGGCGAATACGCTCGGCGACTGCGCGGGCGCGCTGCCGGGCTATGTCCACGAACCGAGAGTCGCTGGCGATCTGGTCCAGCGTGGGAAGGGCGCGCTGCGGTTCGGGTAGGAGCTTGCGGTTCAGATCGGCTTCGAACTGCAGAAGCGCGTCGTTGATACCCAGTCGGTCGTACTTCATGCGCCGCTCAAGCAGCATCAACAGTTCCTGTTGGCGCGCCAAGCCCTCGAAAATTTGGAGCAACTGCGTCGCCGCGGTGTTTAGCGTGTAATTAAAGACGGCTTCGTGGACTTCGCTGCCTTTTTCCCAGCGAAAAGTCTTCTCGCCGAGGTTCGCGATCTTGCGATGGACGTCCAGGTCCTGAGCCTGAAAGTGGTTCAATTGGCCAGCCAGCTCGAACATCTTCGCCCGCAGGGGTGCGCTTACCTCAAAAGGCGACTTTCCCGGGTCGTCGTCTAGTTGGCGGATCTCGAAACTGGACTCGTCAGAATCCTCGCGAACGCCGATTTCGATAAATTCGGGTGTGCTGGACTTGAAGACGCGACGAAAGGTTAGTTTGGCTCCGACGTTTGGAGAAGCAGGTACCGGTACGGCGGCCGAAGTATTGCTCGACGGAGCGGCCGCGAGCGAGCCGGCCGGTCTTGAGCTTGCTACGAAAATCGTTGCCGTCAGGAGCGAAGCGAACCTTAAAAGAGAGAATTTCATCGCATTCTTAGACGCCAGCTGTACTTGCCGGCGATTCGCTGACGCGAGGTACACGGGGTGCGCCGCGAAGTGTACGGGTTTTTGCGGGCAGTTTGGCATCGGACAAGCCAAATCTTACTCGTACCTGCTCCGCCTGAAGGTGGCAAAGCGCGACCGCCAGCGCGTCGGCAGCGTCGGCAGGCTCGGGAGTCTCCGCCATGGAGAGCAGAGCGCGCACCATCATCTGCATTTGCCGTTTGTCCGCGTGCCCGTAACCCGCTACCGAAGCTTTCACTTCGCGGGGCGAGTAGCTGTGTACCGTGATGCCGTGTTGAGCGGCAGCCAGCAGCACCACGCCTCGGACCTCCGCGAGCCGGAGCGCGGTTCGCATATTAAGAGCCGTAAAAACAGACTCCACGGCCATCACAGTGGGGGAGAATTCTTCGATCAATCGGCAGAGCAAGGCGTGTACATCTTGAAGAGCGGCGCCGGAGAACTCTTTCTGCCGCTTGATGGCCACCCGGAACGCACCATAATGCAGCATTTTACAGCAGCGCCCGTCGCTTTCGACGATGCCGTAACCCGTCGGCCCTGCGGCGGCGGGATCCACGCCGAGCACACGAAGATAGCTATTCGCGCCATTTGATTCAGACATCGCCACATAGTCTACGGCCTTCACACGATGGCTGCCACAGGTTTTGTCTGGAAGGTTCGCGTACAAACAAAAACGGCCATCCCGTTGAAACGGAATGGCCATGGAGGGGACTGCCCGAGAAAGA
>Ga0182015_10003023_pt1 | contig 19352 bp, 15 predicted proteins | sample 712P3MmetaG_FD_120478 | JGI IMG/M metagenome (GOLD analysis project Ga0182015, IMG submission 120478) | Permafrost microbial communities from Stordalen Mire, Sweden - 712P3M metaG | ecosystem: Environmental > Terrestrial > Soil > Wetlands > Permafrost | place: Sweden: Stordalen | collected...
GAATCACCATTGCCTTGCGTCCCGTTTCGTTCGCCAGAACGTTTTTTGCCAGGTCGTATACGGCGTCGTACAGAAGGGTTCCTCCCGAGGCGCGCGGACTCAGGCGCGACAACGCCAGATGCAGCTCATTCGCGGAGTTGGTCATGCTTTTCAGTTGTAGGACACTGGCGCCGAACTCCACCAGCATCGCGCGGTCCTCTTTACGGCCCAGCATGGTCTCGAAGAAGACATCACTCGCCAGTGACTCATCCCCGATGAAGGTTTGCTGGCTCCCGCTTGTGTCAACCATCAGGGCGAAGCTCAGGGGGAGTTCGGACCCTCGAGAAAAATACCGGATCGGCACTTCCTTGCCGTCCTGCTTGAGCACGAAGTCGTCTTTGGTCAGGCCCGTCGTCGGCTCACCGTCCTTACTCTTCACTACGGCGGAGATCGCCACCAGACCCGTAACCACCTTGATCGTCGTCACAGGGGGTTGGACTTGATCCGCGTCTTGAGCCGGGGCGGCCGAGGCAGCCTGTGCCCACCCGGTAGTTGAGAGCATCAGCAGGCAAAGAGCCCGGGTAGCCTTTATCAACAGCTTCCCCTTCCTGCGATCGGAAAATCCGCCAGACACTGCACTCGCCGAAGGAGCAAGAGGAAAAGATGAGCGCCATGCAGCCGTAGCATCCATCTACCTATGGTAGAAGGCTCACCTGAATGTGCGCCAGAGCCAGGGCTCCTCATTGCCAACTTCCCGTTAAGACGCGATGCCGACCGCGGTCCGAATCCGGCGGTCGGGACCTGCAGGCGGGTTGAGATCTCCACGCCGATGCGCTGACATCGTACGCCAGGTGCTGGGTTCAGGAAAGCCGGCAACGCCTTTGACAGCTTTTTCTCAACAGGTTAGAAGAAGGCCGGCGACGGTCAATTGACTAAGTTCGGGGAACTTGCTAAAAGAACACAACTCAGCAGATCACTGTTGTCAGCACCCAGACCATGTTTCCAATTCCTTCACGATTGAGAGATAACCATGCGACTAACTCTGCGATTTAGTAAGCCTATCTCCGTTCCTGTCAAGACACTACTGTGCGACCCTCTGAAGTCCACCAATCGCTGGCTTTGCCTCTTCTCGGCGCTCCTCTTCACTTTCACCGCAGTCCTGGCCCATGCCCAGGAGTACACCTCTATAGTCGTCTTTGGCGACTCTCTCTCAGACACTGGCAATGTCGCGCATCTTACGGAAGCCAAGTACGGGGTGCGAATTCCCGGACCCGAAGCCGACTACACGGATGGCCGCTTTACGGACGGCGCGGACACGGTGCCGGCTGCGCAAAACTACTTCGGGGTGTGGATTGAACAGTTCGCAGCGATGCTGCCGTCCAAGCCCATCATTAAGAACTCGCTCGATGGCGGAACCGACTACGCATATGGCTTCGCCACTACCGGCAGCGGCACCGGGGCATTCACCTTCGGCCCCTCAGATTCGCTATTCGTCAACGTCAACAACATTGGCCAGCAGATTACCGACTACCTCGCCACCTCTCCCAGGATCAACGATAAGACCCTCTTTGTCGTTTGGGGCGGCGCCATCGACCTTCTCTACGCCACCTCAACGGACGATGTCATCAAGGCGGCCTTCAATCAGGCTATCAACATCCAGCGCCTCATCAATGCGGGAGCCACGCAGTTCGTCGTCCCCAACCTCCCTCCGCTTGGATTGGTTCCCCGGCTCAACGGTTCTCCCACGACCTCGATTCCCGCGACAAAGGAAAGCGTCCTTTTTAACCAGGTCCTGACCGTCGGCCTTGATATCGTGCACGACTTCAATCGTGGCAGGCACCTCAACCTGGTCCGACTTGACGTCTTTGCTCTCTTCAATCAAATCATCGCCTCGCCCTCCAAGTACTCGCTGACAGACGTTACCACCAGCTCCCAGGGCATCCCCACGATCGACCCGGACACATTTCTCTTTTGGGATGACCTCCACCCCACCACCCGCGGCCACAATATCCTCGCCCTCACTGCTGCCGGGGTTATCGGGCCGCCCGAGTGCTTAGCGAAACTAGAGGCAGATTGTGAATCTGTTTCAACCGGCGGATTCGGAGGCCACTAATAGTAAGAGCAGTAAGAGACTGGCTCAGGCATGTGACGTGGTCAAATCAACGCCGGCAGTAACGTACAACCACGAACCCCGGCGCTGGCTCTTGGTGCGGCCAAAGGCGGTTTGTAACGCTTCTGGCCGCACCAACACTATCAATCCCTGTACTCATCGTAACTCGATGAGAACTAAGGTGCTTGTGGTTCAGTAAATTCTGGAGATGACAAGAAATCGGGCCTGCTGCTGCCAGGTTTCCGGCACTTCCATCCTCGCGTTCCCGATCGGGCCCCAGATTGAAGAACGTTCTGGGAGTGGCTCATGACTTCGCGGCTCTGTACAATCCGCTTGACTGTAGCGGTTCTCATGTCATGGGTGGGCCGCGCGCCGAATCGGGTCAAGAGCTTCGTTGATCAGGTTCCCTTTGAAGATTTCGCGTTGGTCTAGGTCGATACCTCAGGAGGATGTCATGGAAGTCGTTACGACTCTAAAGCGCGCAACCGTCAACGACGCCAACGCTGTTAGCTCAACGGCATCGATATGGCAGGATGTGCTGGCACAAGCAGTCACCGGGGAGTTAATCGCTGTGCTGAACTACACCTCTCTGGCTGAGATCTGTGAAGATCCAGACGAAGTAGCCGACGCACTCGAACACGCGGAGAGCGAACGCGGACATGCCGCCGCCTTTACCGCCGAGGGTGAAAAGCTGGGCATCGTGGTGCCGAACAACGTAAACGCCAAGTATTGGAAGCGCCTCCGCACCGCGTTCCTTCGCCAGATCGATGCGCACGACTTTATCGGCTGTCTCATCATCCAGGAGGTCATGCTCGAGTCCTTCGCCGTGGCCAGCTACAAGCGCGTAGGACAGGTCGCGCCGGGCAGCCTGGGCAATACCTTCGCCGCAATTGCCGCCGAAGAAGAAGAGCACATTGATCATGCCATGTCTATCCTCAGGGCCGAGCGGGCGCTCGATGTCCAGCGTTTCGATGACAAGGTACATGAGCTCCACATTGAGGTCATGACCATTCTGGCGCAGATGTTTGCACGCGAAGATGCGGATGGCCACTGCGAACTTTGCCAGGGAAGCTGCGTCAAGCAGTCACTTCCCGTGGTTGGCCTCACCAGCTCCGAACTGCGCGGCGTTGCTCTGCAGCACTACCTCAGGACGCTCGACATGCTGGGGCTGCCGGGCGAGTTAACCCTGGTATGGGTGGCCCAACTACCGGTTTAGGACTGTGTGCCATGCCGCTCCCAATCGACTTTGCGCTCATCGCACATCAGGAAAGCTGGAGAGCGGCCGCGGATGTGCTCGCCGTGTTGCGCGGGCCCTATCTTGCGCCCATCCCAGACCATGACCTCAAAGACCTGTTTCCGTGGTTTCCACCCAGGGCGGTCTGCCACATCGACCACCGCTCCGTGCTTGGCCACAGCGTTCATGGGATCTACATCGATTCGTTCATCCCTCCAGACCGTCTGGGGCACGAGTACAGGCGCGAGAACATTGATCGTGTCCGCGACGCCGCTGCCTGCGCCATCAAGGCCGGAGCGCGGATTGTGAGTCTCGGCGGTTTCAGCTCCATCCTCATCGAAGGCGACTCCAATCTTCTTCCGGAAAAGGGCGAGACGGTCTTCACCACCGGCAACACGTTAACCGTCGCCTTTGTCGTGCAGGGCATCAAGAAGATGTGCGCGTTGCAGGGCCGGGAGATGGGCGAAGCGACGCTGCTCATCGTCGGGGCAACGGGCGATGTCGGATCCGGTTGCGCCCGCTGCCTGGCGCCGCTGGTCAATCGTGTGGTCCTCAACGCGCGAAACATCGATCGTCTACGCAGCCTCGCGGAGGAGTTGAGCGCCGGCGGAACGGCCGTGGACATAGCGACCGATCTGCAGCAGCTTTCCGTGCAGGCCGATATCGTGATCTGCGTGGCCAGCCTTGAGTCGCCATCGCTGCTCCTGGGACGTCTCGCCCCCAACGCCATCATCTGTGACGCGGGCTACCCGAAAAACCTCTCACCGGTCGACGTGTTGGAGGATTGCACGGTGTTCTTCGGGGGGCTCGGCCAGTCGCTCGGAGGGATGACCTTCGAACCCGATGTTCACCGCGTGTTGCATAGTCATCCATTTCCGAATGTGGGACAAGGATGTGTTATGGAAGGCATGGTGCTTGCCCTGGAGGGCCGATTCGAACCGTTCTCCCAGGGAAGAGGGTTCATCACACCGGAGCGAGTGCAGGAGATCGAAGCCATTGCGGCGCGTCACGGCATCCATCTTGCGCCGCTGTACAACGCACAAGGGCCTCTTGAAGAAGTCGCCTGGGAGACGGAAGGAGCAGATGAGCATCAAATCGCAGCACCAGGTAGAGCTGTCTGATCTGCTGTTTGGGATGAGCTGGGAAGATCCAGCGTCGGACCGGCGAGCCCTGGCAATCCAGCCCGGCGAAACGCTCATGACGGTCACCTCCGGTGCCTGCAACACGCTTACGCTGCTGCTGGAGGATCCCGGCAAGGTCTACGCGGTCGACATCAACCCATCGCAGTCATACCTCCTGGAGTTGAAACGCGCTGCCGTGCGCCACCTCGAGTACGACGAGCTGCGCTCCTTTCTCGGGCTCGCTCCGTCCGGCCAGCGGCTGCAGGTTTTCGAACGCTTGCGCGGCGATCTCAGCGAGGCTGCCCTTCGCTATTGGACCGGGAAGCCGGAAGCTGTGCGCAAAGGAATCGTCAACGCGGGCAAGTACGAGTCGTTCATCCGTCTTTTCAGCCGCTTTCTGGGGGTGATGCAGGGAAAGAAACGCATCGACGGATTGTTCCGCTGTGCGACGCTCGAGCAGCAGCAAGACTACTTCGACCGGAAGTGGAACACGCTACAGTGGCGATTGCTCTTCAAGCTGCTCGCCAACAAGCGGGTGCTCGCGAAGCGTGGACTGACCGGAGACTACTTCAAGTTCGACGATGGATCGTCATCCTTCCCGGAGAGTTTTCTTCGACGAGCCAGGCGCGCGATGTGCGAGATGCCGGTCGAATCCAATTACTTCCTGGCGCAATATCTGCTGGCGCGCTACCGGAGTGAGGAGGCTGTGCCGGCATATTTGCTGAGGGAAAATCTGCCGGTGGTGAAGGAGCGGTTGGAGCGCATCGAGCTGGTCACGTTGCCCGCGCAGCAGTGGCTCGGCCGGCAGCCCGACGCCTCCATTGACTGCTTCAGCCTCTCCAACATCTGCGAGCTCATGAGCCCCGATGAGACCGGCCGGTTCTTCGCAGAGGTAGCACGCTCGGCCAGACCCGGCGCCCGCATCTGCTTTCGCAACCTGATCGTGCCGCGCGGCGTGCCCGAGAGCCTACAGGGCGAGATCGAACTTCAGGAGGAACTCAGTCTTGACTTGATCGCGCGCGATCGCTCTTTCGTGTACTCGCGTGTGCGGGCTTTCGTCGTCAACGGCAAACACAGCGCTTTAGGGGCTCAATGATCCGCAAGTCAACCATGCTCAAACTAACGTGGACCGTGGTCGTCGCTGCGAGGCTCTACGCCGCCGATCCGCGCATTGGCGCCTGGAAGCTTGTTTCGGCGGACTCTGCTTTGGATCCTCCGAGAGTGCTCTTTATTACACCTCAAGGCAAGGGCGTGCACGTAGTTATTTTAGGGAGCACTCACCTCGACTTTACTGCGGCCTGGGACGGACATGACAACCACGTACAAAATATTCCGGCGTTTAATCAAATCGTGATGCGCAGGATTGACAAGAACGAATCGGAGATCAAGGAGAAGAAGAACGGGGCACTAGTAGCGACACTTCATGACAAAGTTTCCGGCGACCGCAAGCAGTTAACGATCACCACGGTCCAGCAGGGACATGAAGACCAGATCACTGTGTGGGAGCGAAGCGGAGGCTTGCAGAATGCCGCCAACCCGTTTATCGGCGAGTGGACACAGAATTTTGGTAAGACTCGATTGCGACAAGGGCTCGCGCTCAAGATCGCACCGGATGGAAGGGACGGTGTTCATTTCGCCGGTGAGTTCAGCTATAGCGCAAACTTCGACGGGCGGGACTATCCACTGAAGGACTCACGGGACGATACCGTCGCATTAGTCCTCGTTGATGCGCACACGGTCGACTCGACTTACAGACGAGGCGATCAAATCGCTGATCGAGATCGCTGGGTCATCTCCGCAGACGGACAGCAGATGACACTGACAACGACAGGCGTGTTGGGCACCGGAGAGCGAATCAAGGAAAAACTGGTTTTTCGGAAGCAGTAAAGAGTCTCGGGATCCTGGTCTGCAACCGAGTCCGCAATCTCATTCGTTGAGGGTAGGGAAGAATGGATATACTTGGTGCCGCCGGATCAGCCCCGCTTGGAGAGTCTCCCGGATCGATCCCAATGAAAAAGACAATTGCAGATCCGCACAACCCCGATCGACGCATCTTTTGCGAGGCGGTAGCGCAGGGACACTTTGTCCGCCAATTCGACTCGACCCAGTACCCGATCCCCGGAACATTGAATGGGGCTTTGACCGCAGCGCAGATCATTGTTTCTTTCGCCCTCCTGGGCGCGGCCTCACAGGCAAAAACTTTCTGGGTGACCGGACTGTTTGCCGTTGCATTCGCCTTCGTCATGCAACTTGGTTTCGGTCTGGCCCACGAGGCGGTGCATAGCAAGCTGCACGCCAATCCTGCGATAAACGATGGACTTGGGATTCTCTTGTATTCTCTGTTTCCCGGAAGTTATCACTTATTTGAAATAGCCCACCTTATCCACCATCGAAGGAATCGCTCCGACGCCGAGTTGGAAGACTATGTTCTGCCGGGCGAGATTCGCTGGCGGAAGCGCGTCGTTTACTACTTCATCCTCTGCGGGCTGTTCTGGTTTTTGACTCCGCTCGCGATGCTGGCCATCGCGATGATTCCTGGCCGGTCCATTCAAATACCTGCACCAGGAGAGAACGCCGGAGGCTTTTCGCGCTACATGCAATTCCTCAATAGTGTGAACCCCATGCGCATCCGGCGAGATCTGTTGGTGACGGTTGTGGTTTGGACGTTGGCTGCGCTGCTTCTGCATCTCAAGCTCTCCCATCTTGCGGTGTGTTATGCGGCGTTCGCATTTTGCTGGGCGAGCCAGCAGTACATCTATCACGTGCGGACCCCCCGCCATGTGGTTCTCGGAGCGGTAGACCTTCATCTTTGGCGCCCGTTCGAACTGCTTTATTTACATTTCAACTATCACTTGACGCATCATGTAGCCGCCTGGGTTCCGTGGATCTATCTTCCGCAGATCGCTGCTGAGCAACCCACGCGTGGTTTTCTGGCGACCTACCTCGAACAGTGGCGTCCACCGCAGCCGCTTGAAAAGGCGTGGCCACCGCACTTCCAGGCCTCCGGCCCCCTTCCGTTCAGTCACGAAGAACAACTCGTCCCGGATGGGGAGTCGCATGAAAGGCGCACCTGACTTGAATACTGACGGTCCGGGGCGATTACGCCTTTTTTGGGTTGCTGGTTTGACTGCCGCAGTGGCGCTGGCGCTCGCTCCCTTGTCTTTCCATGTCGAGCGCCGCCTCGACACCGCCGTGCGCCTGCAAGGCAGCGAGTCGGATTATGTTGCCCAACAACTGGCGACGCGCTTCCACTCGCCGTTCGTGGACCGGGTCGTCCTGGTGGTCCAAGGGTTGCCACCCGCGGACTCCGACGAAGGAGCAAAAGCATTGACGAAGATTGTCGATGCACTGAAGGGCCCTGACGTGTCCGCGATCGTGAGTCGCCTCGACCTACCCGATCCGATCTTCCTGGGAGACGGAGGCGGTACCTTTGTCCTCATCGGCCTCGCACCGGCGAATGGCCCGCTGGAACTGGTGGTCCCCAAAATTCGTGAGCAGGCGCGAATGCTCCAGGATCAGTTCCGGAATCGCTACCCAGCCGTGAAATTGCAATTGACAGGTGAGTTGCCACTGAACTTCGATATCCGCAAAGCCAGCTCGGATGACGTGCAAAAGGGAGAGAGCCTGGTCCTCCCGGCCACGCTCGCGTTGCTGGTGCTGGCATTCGCGAGCTTTGTCGCAGCGCTGATCCCGTTGGCCGTTGGTCAACTCGCCATCTCGATGGCGCTGGGTGTCGCGGCGCTTTTGGCTCTCCGTTGGCACCTGTCCATCCTGGTTCAGAATCTGGCGGCGATGCTCGGGCTCAGTCTCGGGATTGACTACGCCCTTCTCATGGTGAGCCGCTTCCGTGAAGCGTTATCCGCCGGGCACGGTCCCAAGGAAGCGTCGGCAATCGCCGTGCGTAAGGCAGGCCACACTTTGCTGGTCTCGGCGTCGACGGTAGCGATCGGATTTGCGGCGCTCCTGACAGTTCCCATCAGTGAGATTCGTTCCATCGGCGTGGCCGGGTTTGTGGTGGCAGGCGCGAGCGTCCTGCTCGCCAATACTCTGCTTCCGGCAGGGCTGGCACTTCTTGGTTCGAGGATCAACGCCGGGGTTGTTCCACTCGTAAGCAGGTTGAACTCGGACTATTCGATCCATGCGCGTGAGCGATGGAAACGCTGGGGCCGTACGATCACGTCACATCCCTGGACCGCGCTTGTTCTCGCAGGTGTTCCGGTGCTGCTTTTGGCGTCGCAAGCCGCGCGGCTTGAAACCAGGCTCCCCAGAGGGGATTGGCTCCCACCGTCGGCGGAATCGGTTCAGGGCCTCCACTCACTCGCGAGAATGGGGCGCGGCGGCGTCGTCCAATCGCTGCGGGTCATACTGGAGCTTCCGTCAGATTCGATTTCGCAAAGCGAGTCCGGGTGGAAGGCGGCCGTCCGCCTCTCGGCTCGATTGGCGAGCGACCCACGGGCTGATCAGGTGATCTCGCTTCCAACGCTGACCGAGGGCCATCGTGACCTGATTTGGTCTCTATCTTCCGAGACGCGGAGGAGTCTCCTCAGGGGTGACGGAAGGGCTACTCTGGAGGAGATCTTACCCGCGCCTTGGGTCTCTCCGGAAGAACAGATCCGCTGGGTGCGGGAACTCCGGCGGCTCGCAGTGGCCGATCTGCTAGGCATACCCGGTGCGAAGATCCGCATTGGCGGTATTCCCGCTTTGAATGCCGACTACGAGAACGCGGTCGGCGACCGGCTGCCTCGGGTGATTGCACTCGTGGTTGGTACAACATTCCTGGCGCTTTTTGCCGGCTTCCGATCTGTGGTCGCCGCTGCGAAGGCGGTTGCACTGAACCTGCTTTCCGTCGGCGCTGCATTCGGCGCGTTGGTCCTGGTTTTCCAGGAGGGACACGGAAGCCGTTTCCTGGGCGTCCATGAAGCAACAGGCGGCGTTTTTCCCATCATACCGATCCTTGCCTTCGCGATCGTGTTTGGTCTGAGCATGGATTACGAGGTGTTTTTGGTCGCGCGAGTCCTCGAAGCTCGGCGGAGCGGCCTGAGCGAAAGCGAGGCCATTACAGAGGCTCTGGCAAGAACCGCGGGTCTGATCACCAGTGCCGCTGCGATCATGATTGTGGTGTTCGCGGGCTTCACATTGGGGGACTTCCTGGTGATCAAGATGCTCGGCTTTACCCTGGCAGTCGCGGTATTGATTGACGCGACGCTGGTTCGGATAGTGATCGGCCCGGCCCTCCTCAGTCTGGCTGGTGACTGGAATTGGTGGCCCTGGGGCCTCGCCGGCGCGAATGCCACGGCAGCGCAGGAGAGCATCCGATGAGCACGGACCCGCTCGTCCCGTCGATGTCCGCTCCTGCCCGGTTACGCGATCGCATCGAGATTCGCCAAGCCGACGAAGCCGACAACGAAGGGTTGCTGACCCTCACGCGAATGACACCGATGGCTGGGGCCATCTCGCTCCGGATCGACCGCGAGCCCGACTTTTTCGCGTTGCTGCGGCTGCGCGGAAGAAGCAGGGTCTTCGTAGCGACGCGCGGGCGTCAAGTCATCGGCTGTGTCTCCGTAGCGCTGCGGAGCGCGTATATTTCAGGGGTCCCGGAAACCATCGCCTACATAGGCGACATGAAGGTGCATCCAAGCTTTTCGGGAAGCCCGGTTGCGGTGCGCCTGATCAAGGCTCTGGAGACCGATATGCGTCTGGCCGGGATCGACGTAGGGTTTTGCGTGGCGGCGGACGGCAATCACCGGGTGATGCCGCTGCTTGCAGGGCGCGCCGGCATGCCGCGATGGGTTCCGCTGGGACGTTTTCTGGTAAATGGGTTGATACCTTCGCCTTTCAAAGGCTATTCGAAACGCTACGTAATTGACGCCGCGCAGGCTGCTGACATGCCGGCCATCGCAATGCTCCTCGATCGCTTCCATCGTTCTCGGCAATTCGCCCCGCAACTTCAGGAGGACGAAATCGCCCAGATATTTTCAACTAATCTGGAGGAGCCGTTCCCCAGAACATTCGTGGCGCGCCAAGGGCAGCGCGTTGTCGCAACTCTCAGCCTTTACGATACCGGGACAGTGAAGCGCAACGTATTTCTGAATGCACCTGCCTCGCTGAAAGGGGCACTGGCCCTGCTCCGTGTCGCCGCGGCACCGTTTCCCGGATTCCAAGTTCCCCGGATGGGGCAAGCCCTTCGGCTTCTCAGTGCACGTTATGCCGCATGCGAAGACGGACACCAGGCGGCGCTGGAAGCGCTGCTTGCGCTGGCCCGTTCCGAGGCCTTCCGCTATCGATTCACATTTTTGATGCTCGGACTTCATGAGCGGGACCCGCTCCGGAGTCTTGTCCGAAGGATTCCCAGATTTACGTTCTCGTCACTCGCCTTGGCCACAAGCTTGGGAGACCCTGGGGGGCTCGAAAAACGTGTCGAAGGCATTCCGTTTGAAGATTACGCGTTAGTTTGAAGGCGCATCCGAGACTCGCTGTTCAACGATCATCTTCATGGGATACTTCGGCCGTAGCGTGATCCGGGCTTGCGTGTCGACCCGCTGCCCCGGCGCCATTCGTAGACGCCATCGGGAAGCGATTACCGCAATCACCAAAACGCCCTCCATCCACGCGAACCGCTCTCCAATGCATAGGCGAGCGCCGCCGCCGAACGGAAAATAGGAAAACTTCGGTCGCGTTTCGATCTCCACTGTCTGCCACCGTTCAGGAGCGAATTTCAACGGATCAGAGAACCAGCGCGCATCGCGATGCACTACCCATGGACTCATCAGCACGATGGATCGCGCGGGGATCTTGTATTCGCCAACGGAAAATTCCTGCTTGGCGCGACGGCCGATCGCCCATGCCGGCGGATACAAGCGAAGCGCTTCGGCGAAGACGCCTTCGGTGTAACGGAGCTGGGGCAGATCGTCAAGCACGGGCAGCCGCCCGGCCAGCACGCGATCGAGCTCCGCGTAGAGCTTAGCCTCGGCGTCCGGATTCTGGGAAAGAAGATACCAGGTCCAGATAAGCGCGTTGGCGGCGGTTTCGTGCCCGGCCAGCAGGAGCGTCAGCGCTTCGTCACGTACCTGCTCGTCGGTCAGGCCTTGGCGGGACTCGCCGGAATCGCCTTCTTCGTCCCGGCTCAACAGAAGCATCGACAACAAGTCGCCGGTATCGCGGCCACTTGCGCGGCGTTCGGCAATAAGCCGGTAGACGGTCTTATCCAGGCGGTCGCGGGCGCGTTCGAAGCGGCGCACGGAAGGGAGCGGCAGCTTCTCCAGCCACTGGGAAAAGGGCATGAGGAGCGCCTCGAAGAGCTTGAACACCTGGCCCAATGCTTCGCTGATCTCATCCGCCTCCGACTCGATATCGGCGCTGAAAAGCGTGCGGGCGACAATCCCCATGCTGAGCCGCACCATCGACTGCGACACGTCGAACTCGGCGCCGGACTGCCATTGATCCCGGCAGCGTGCCGCGCAATCGACCATCGAGGCAGCGTATCCTGCCAGCCGATCGCGATGAAAAGCGGGCTGAACCAGGCGGCGCTGGCGGCGATGGAACTCATCTTCGCTGGTCAGCAAGCCGTCGCCGAGCAGCACACGCGCCCGCTCCAGCATACGGCTCTTGGTGAAATTCGCCTGGTTGGTGACGAGCACTTCCTTGATCCAGTCCGGGTGATTCAACAGGTAGGCGTTGTGGTGAACGAGACGAAACCGTGCAATATCGCCGCAATCGCGCGCGGCCTTCTCCAGAAACGCAGGGGGATTTCGGAGATATTCCCGCCAGACACCCAGGATCGCGCTGCCCTTAATTTCGGGCGTGCGGCGCGGGATGTTTTTCACCGGAATCGTCTTCATGGGCCTGGTTCGAATCTCCGGCGGTTACCCTATGACTGATAAAAGGACTTTATCATCGCCGGCGCCATCGAGCGTGGCGTTTCAGAGTAGTAGCCAGCGGATCGCGGCGGAGTGGTTGGTGATAAACTCGGCACTCGAATGATTACCACGCGACGATCCTTCATCGCCATGACAGCCGCCGCGGCTGGTGCTTCCAGATTAGGCGCCGCCACGGGAACTCCCATCCTCCTGGGAGGCCCCATTTTTCTCGAATCCGATGATCCGGCTGCCTTGGCCCGCGAGCATCGCCGTCTGGGATATAGCGCCGCATATTGTCCGAAGAACGCCACGGTAAAGGATCCGGACCTGATCCGCGCGATCCGGAAAGCCTACGCAGCGGAGAACGTTTGCATTGCCGAGGTCGGAGCCTGGAAGAACATGCTCGACCCGGATGCAGAGAAGCGGCGGCAGAATCTGGAATATGTGGTCGACCGTTGCGCCTTGGCCGAAGCCGTCGGCGCGCGCTGCTGCGTGGACATTGCGGGATCATACAATCCCGATTCCTGGTATGGCCCGGATCCTAAGAATCTCTCCAAGGAGTTCTTTGACGCCACAGTAGCCAATTGCCGCCACGTTATCGACTCGGTCAAGCCCACCCGTACCCGCTTCACCATTGAGATGATGGGCTGGAGCATCCCCGACGGTCCGGACTCCTACCTGGAACTGATTCGCGCCGTCGACCGCAAAGCATTTGGCGTCCACCTGGACGTCTGCAACGGCATCAATTCGCCGCGACGCTTTTACGAGAACACCGCGTATATCAACGAATGCTTTTCCAAGCTCGGCCCGTGGATCGTCTCATGCCACGCCAAAGACCTGAAATGGGTCATCGAGCTGAACGTTCATTTTCTCGAAGTGATTCCTGGCCGCGGGCAGATCGACTACAAGACCTATCTGCAAGACCTTTCAAAACTCAAGCTTGCGACTCCCCTCATGTTGGAGCATCTGGCAACGGCCGAGCAGTATGACGAAGGCCGTGAGTACATCCGCCGGGTCGGCAACGCGGCCGGCGTCACATTTGCGTGACTTAATTGCCTGCGGAACAAGCACGAACAGCCCCGCTGAACAGCTTCGCGGCATTGGCGGCTATCTCTGGTGACATCATCGGCAGCACAATCGAGGTCACTCTCGAGTCCTTGTCCTGGATACCGTTCACTGTTCTTGTTTCGGCAATCTCCCCATGCGGCGCCATGAGTCGAAGCCAGGAAAGATTGCACGACCGGTCTTCCTCACAGCGAACGCTGGTGTTGATATTTAGTTGAGCAGGCACGGCACGCAGAGCATCGATCCCGTCAGCGCTGAGTTCAGCAAGGTTAAAACGGTATTCGTAGACGGTATCATCTGTGAGATAACCTGTCCGCTCAGTATGAACGCGGCCGAATCCGCTCTTGTGATCTATAGCGCCTGAAAATCTGTCTTCCACTGCAACGCGAGCCATGACGTTGCATCCGTCCAGCTTGAAGAGTTGGATGCCTGTGTAGAGTGTGCCTGTGTAGGAGACCCGTTCGTTCTGATCGTCAATATAGGATTGCGAGTACGTCAGCACGGAACCATGTTGCTGTTCAGAAGCGATGAATTCCAAAAGTGCGCCGCCTTCCGAACTCATTTGCGAATACAGGTTTGCGCGAGATAGCTGGGTGATGATCAAGAAGACGAAGACCGCACGCCGAAGCCAGATGAAATTGCCCATCGCTAAATTCATAAGCGAGACGCCCTCTGCATCTCAGGATCGGGCCGGCCCGGCCAACCCTGTCAGGAGTTTACTGTGTGCTCACTGGGCGTTCCATCAGCGCCGGGAACCGGAATCATGCGCCCTAATCCATAAGTTTCCGCGTAAGGTAGGTGTATTGCTCAGCCCAGGTTCTGGCTTCCTCCTTGAGGTCGGCTCCGGCCGCGTGGCCGCCTTCGACGATCTCGTCGTAGAAGAACGGTTCATGGAACTCCTCCATCCTGGCGGCAAACTTCCGTGCGTGCACAGGACTAACCCGATCATCCTTGGTAGTTGTGAAGATGAGAGGCTCAGGATAATTTACGTCCGGCTTGAGCTGGTTGTACGGCGAAATAGAGGCAAGGAACGCCCGCTGATCAGGTACTGAGACGGAACCATACTCGCCCACCCAGGATGCTCCCGCAGCTATCTGCTCAAATCGCAACATGTCCAGGAGCGGAACCTGGATCACGATCGCATGCCACATATCCGGATGCTGCGTCATTTCGACACCCATCAGGAGACCGCCATTGGAACCACCTACGATGCCCAGCCTTCGCGGCGAGGTGATTTTGCGCGTCACTAGGTCTTGACCGACCGCGGCGAAGTCATCGTAGATGCGCTGTCGATGCGTTTTTAATCCAGCTTCATGCCAGGCCGGTCCAAATTCACCGCCCCCGCGAATGTTAGCCAGAACGTAGACTCCACCTCGTTCAAGCCAGAGTTTGCCTATGATCCCCGAGTACTCTGGAGTCTCCGAGACCTGGAATCCCCCATAGGCCTCCAATAGCGTCGGGTTTTTGCTGTCATACTTGAGGTCCTTTCGCCTCACCACGAAATAGGGAACCTTCGTTCCGTCTTTGGAGGTCGCTTCTAGTTGCTCGACGATAAGATTGGCCGCGTCAAACTGCGGCGGCAGAGTTTTTGCTTCCTTCAAGGAGCCGGCAGCCGCGTCCCCGAGCAGCAGCGACGACGGAGTCAGAAAGCCGGTGAGCCGGAGGAAGAACTGGTCGTCCGATCTGTTCGTGGTTACGATATCCACCGTTTGATTGTCGGGCACATCGAACCTTTTCCGAGTCCACTCTCCACCCGATCCCACTGTATAGGCATATGCGCGCCCCTGGACGTGTTCAAGTGTTGTGAGCAGTAAGTGGTTTTTTGTTACCGCGACTTCCTGGGCAAATTCCTGTGATGTGGGCGCGAAGACGATCGTGGGTTTCAGCCGCTCGGGGTCCTTCTCGAGCGCCTTTAGATCGAATGCGAGTACCGATCCCTGGGCAAAGGTATGATCTATCCCCTGGGGCTTCCAGTCTTCATCGATGGTCACGATCAGGCGTCCAGCCAGCAGACCGTCAATTTCCACCTTGGCAGGTAGCGCGATTTTGCGGGCACCAGCAGGTGTCCATAGGGAAATTTCGTGCTCAAAGATGTTTAGTGACCTATCGAAGATCGTCGCATGATTCCCCTGACCATCGTGTAGTGATAGTCCATCGACCTCAACATCCGTGGCGGCTCCCCGGTAGACTTCTTTTGCCTGCTCCAGGGGTTCCCCGCGCTTCCAAAGCTTGACCACGAACGGATAGCCCGAGGTTGTCATCGTGCCGGCTCCCCAGTCGCGCGCTACCAGCAGCGTATCCTTGTCCACCCATGCGACATCCTGCTTGGAGCGCGGCAATACAAAGCCACCCTCGACGAACTTGCCTGCTTTGAGGCCGAACTCACGCATGGTTTCGGCATCCTCGCCTCCTGCAGAGAGCTCAACAAGACACAACCTATCGCCTGGATAGAGACAAGTCAGGCCTTTCTGTACCCATTTTTCGTTGTCTTCCTTGGCGAGAGTGTCGTAGTCCAGTACCGTCTGCCACTGTGGTTGCGGCGTCAGGTAGTCTGCCAGCGAGGTGCGCCGCAGGATTCCGCGCACGTGTTGCGCGTCCTGCCAAACGTTGTAGATTACGCCCTCACGGAAGTCAGGGAGTGGAAGCCGATCCGGCGACTCAAGTACTTTCAGAGCCATCGCGTCCAGGCTGGCAAATCGGGGATCGCTCTGTAGCACTTTCGCGGAGCGTTCGTTCTCTGCCTTCACCCAGGCCATCGATCGTGGGCTGGATACATCTTCCAGCCACTGATATCTATCCTGCGGCTCCGATGTTTGGGCGTCCGCGCGTATCCATACCATCGCCAGGAGCAACAAGGCTGCTGTTGCTCGGCTGAAGAGCTGTTTAATCTCAAAAGAAGTCATGGGCGTCGGGTTCACCGTCAAGCAGATGGTATCAAGTTCCCGAGAAGCAACAATCCCGCGTATGCCGGGTCGAGTTCGCAGCGTCTTGCTATCGCCCCGAACTTGGCGGACTGGGCAAACGTTTGACGGCCTTCTTTGCTCTCGCAGCGGATGGACCGTTCGGCAGAATTCTTAAATATGCCTGGTAGGCTTCCCTGGCCTCTGCGCTTTTGCCAAGCTTCTCGAGTGACTCGGCCAGCTCAAAAGTTGCTACGGGATCAGCCGGCTCGTAACCCAACGCCTCGCGAAAGCGCGATTCCGAGCAAGGCGCGGTTCGGAGCAATACCAGGTGATGAATGCTCCATAGCGAACTTGTAGTTCCGCCTGGAATGAGGGGAACTGAGGCTGTTAAGGACAGCGGCTTTCGTGTGATCCAAATGTGGCAGCCGCAGAACGATCTTGCGACACGGCGGTTTCGTGCTTTTCTTGTGCATGCACGCGGCCTTCACGCCGCTGACATGCACCACGTAGAGCAACCCTGTCTAATGGATAGGGCTCCATGAGCGCACACGCGATAATGCGCTTATTGCCTGCCCGATGCTGCGAATCTGAAGCCTTCGGTTCGCAACATTTCCCCCCCTGCCCGTCTTCTCCCATCATGTACCCTTATCCCATCCGTCCCCGCGTTCCCCTGGAGTCGCATGCATCGGTATCGGTGTATTCTTGCCGCCCTCCTGATGGCTCTCGTTGCCGCCTTGCCTGCGGCCGCGCAGCGCGTGGACGCCTCAGCGACCGGAGGTCCGACATCGCTCGATGCGCCGTGGCGTCTCCACTTCGGCGACGCCCCGAATTTTGCCCAGCCTGGCTTTGATGATTCGCATTGGACCCTGCACCGCATCGAGAAGGACTGGGCCGGCGAGGGGCGCAGGGGCTATGCGGGGTATGCGTGGTATCGCATGCGCGTCGTTCTTCCCAACACCAGCGAGCCGCTGGCGCTCGCCATCTACCCACCGGCCAATGCCGTTGAGGTTTACATAGACGGCACTCTCGCGGGCACTGTCGGCCGCATGCGTCCACAACCCGCGTGGACGTACCTCCGCACGGTCTACGCCTTTCCCGTGCCTGCCGCGCTTCACGGCCGCTCCGTCGAAGTGGCGCTTCGAGTGTGGGGAGCCTGGCAACAAGCCCAAAGGCTGGGTGCCGGAGCCGCTTCGCAGCCTGCTCTGCTGGGAGCCGCACGGGATGTGGAGAGCATCGTCACGCTGGAAGATGAGAATCGATGGCTAACGAAAATCCCCGACTGGACCGTTGACCTGACAGGCCTCTGCATCGGCCTGTTCAGCTTCGGCCTTTTCCTGCTGCAGCGGCAGGCGCGCGAGTATGCCTACGCCGCGGTCTACCTCTGCGGCTCCGCAGCCCTCGATCTGCTGATCTGGATACTTCGACAAGAGGGAGGTGGTGTTCCCTTCTGGGCCAATGCCTCCAATGTCTCGGATTCCGTCCTCCTGTGTTTTTGGCTCCTCTTCACCTGGGGATTCGTGGGCGCCAAGGCTGATCGGTTGCTCTCTGTTTGCCTGGCTGCGGCGTGGATGAATGCCATCGCCGGCCCTTCGGTCGAGTTTGGGATCATCCCCCTGGCAGGCTTTTTCTGGATTGTGGCGCCAATGTATCTGTTTCTCTCCATCGCCGTCTTTGTCCGGCTCTACACGCTGGCGCGGCGAGGCAATCGTGACGCGCAACTGTTCCTGATCCCCTTCTTCTTCAGCCTGGTGGTGCAAAGCATTGTTTCCGTTGTAACCGCCTTGTACTCTTCCGGGTTGGTCAACTTCCAGGGCACGATGATCCTCTATCGGGGCTCACATTTCGATGTGAGCTGGGAACAGCTCTTCACGACATTGTCCTACTTCGCCGTCGGCGCCGTGCTGGTGCTGCGGTTTGCCCGCTCCGCCCGGGAGGAGCAGCGGCTGCGCACGGAGATGGAGTCTGCCCGCCGCGTACAGGGCCAGCTTGTGCCCGTCGATTTACCGCAACTCAAAGCCTTCACCTGCGAGGCCGCCTACCGCGCGGCCAGCGAAGTGGGCGGAGATTTTTACCAGGTTTTTCCGCGATCTGACGGCTCGGCGCTCGTCCTGGTGGGAGATGTAAGCGGCAAGGGATTGCGGGCCGCCATGCTGGGCACGCTTATCGTCGGTGCTGCCGGAGCACTGGCGCAGGAGAACCTGGCTCCTGAGGAGATGCTGAACCGCCTGAACAGGCACCTCTGCGGACGCGCCGACGGCGGCTTCGCTACGTGCCTTTGCGCCCGGCTGGCGCCAGATGGGGCGCTGAGCATCGCCAACGCGGGACATCTGTCTCCCTACCACAATGGCTGTGAGCTGCCCTGCGAATCCGGCCTCCCACTGGGCATCATGCCTGAGTCCGCCTACCCAGAGACCCGAGTCCTGCTCAACCCGGGGGACGCGCTCACCTTTCTCTCCGACGGAGTTGTGGAAGCCCGCAGCGCCGCCGGGGAGCTCTTCGGCTTCGACCGGACGCAGGAGATCAGCAGGCAATCGGCGGAGCAAATCGCCGACACCGCCGCCCGCTTCGGCCAGGAAGACGACATCACCGTGCTCACCCTCAGTTTCGCCCCCGCTGAGGTGCTGCGTGCGTAAGCTCGCTCTGCTCCTCTGCCTGCTTTCGCCGGCTGCCCTCGCGCAGCCGTCGCCGCCGGCTCCGACCGTCCCCGTCATTCGCTACCATTACGGTGACAATATGCAGGGGGCTGACCCGGCTTTCGACGACAGCGGGTGGGTGCAGGGGCAGAACGGGCGCTGGCGCCTGCCCCTCTTCGATTCGGACGGATTCGTCTGGGTGCGCACCCCCGTGGCCATCCCCACGAGCGCAAGCGAACCACTGGCGCTTCGTTGGCAGCTCAGCGGAACGCATCCCGGAGCTGCCGAGGTTTTCGTGAACGGCCGCGCAGTCGGCGCGCAGGGAGCGTTCCCGCCCAGTGGCGATCCCGTGTATCTGCCGCCCTCGGCCGTCTTCGATTTGCCCGCGGGCGCGGCAACTCCCGGTTCAACGGCAGTGGTCGCGATGCGCGTTTGGTATATGCCGCGATCC